>Ga0187892_10000019_pt1 | contig 327890 bp, 186 predicted proteins | sample MA1701073metaG_FD_139345 | JGI IMG/M metagenome (GOLD analysis project Ga0187892, IMG submission 139345) | Bio-ooze microbial communities from a basaltic lava cave in the Kipuka Kanohina Cave System on the Island of Hawaii, USA - MA170107-3 metaG ...
CTCCAAATTTTCATTCCTATCCTAACCCATGAGTAAATGCTCGTAGTAGCGACTTTAGTCGCTTTTTAAGGGATTAAATTACCACTACAAACAGCGAATAAATTCGCTACGACGAACAGCGCTCCAAATTTTCATTCCTATCCTAACCCATGAGTAAATGCTCGTAGTAGCGACTTTAGTCGCTTTTTAAGGGATTAAAGTCCCCACTACAAACAGCGAATAAATTCGCTACGACGAACTGCGCTCCAAATTTTCATTACCTGAGTTAAAGGCATCATCATGTCCTAACCCCTTCATTTTAAATGATTTATAGAATTTAAAATAAGTCCGAACTTCCTATAATCCTGCTTGTGGATAACCTCCTTCTTGTGATATAGTTTTGACTCGTTTTCTGCAGGAATTATTACATCCCTCATATTTGACTAAAGCAGTATCATGTGGAATATTTAACGATATTTTTGCTGCATTACCTTTCAAACATGGTGAAAAACTTAAAAGTTTTAATAAAGAATTCCATAGTTTTTAGTTTGGTTGCTGCTCTCGGTTTTTCGGGGATAGTTCCCGGCTGGGCTGAGTTGTCTTCCGCCATTGGATCTGCTTCTGCGCAAAGCCGTCCGTTGATTCCCGCACTGCCGCATGACCTCGGAAAAGTCACCGACGTTTTTATTCCCCAAAATTCATCCGCGAAACCGCTCTTAATTCACATTGAAGATGCTCACGCCCATTTTGAAACCCAGCAAAAAATCCGCGAAATTTTAAAGTTCCTGAAAGAGAACAGAAATTTAGAGCAGGTTTTTCTTGAAGGCGCTTCAGGACGTCTCGACCAGAATCTTTTTAAGATTTTTCCGGATCAAAGTTTGAATATCAACGCGGCTGAATACTGGATGAAAGAAGGACGGTTCTCCGGCGCCGAAGTTTTCGCGATCGAAAATATGAATGAAATAAAGCTCGCCGGCGCGGAAAACCGGGCGCTTTATACAAAAAATCTGGAGTCATTCCGCAGATTGCATCGCCAGTTCAAACAGATCCGGCCCGTGCTTGAACGGTGGCAAAATGCGCTCATCCGGCTCGAGAAAAAGGTTTATCTCGGTGATTTAAAAACATGGAATGATTCGCGCCGGAAATTTTTAAACGGCGAAATCGATCTTTTAAACTATGCCCGTCTTCTGGAGAGGCTTTCAGGGGAGGGGCTGAACAGCCAAAGAGCGCTGGGCCGGCTGTTTGACATCGAATCTTCCCTGAAATCTATCTCTGAGGACGCCTGGAAAAAAGAATACAGGACAATTTCCGGTTTGATTCGGACGCCGGTCCTGAAAAAAAACTGGAAATCCCTTAAAGGCAGCATTCACGAAATCAATCTGACCCGCCTTGAAAAAGACAATCTGCTGATCGCCAGAAATCCGAGACTGTTTTTCGAATATCTTTTGACCGATCTGGAAAAGCGTGGAATTTCCGCCCGGCAGTTCAAAGAGCTTCCCAAAATCGCGCGTTATCTGATGCTCCGCGGAGAGCTGGACGGCGCACAGGTCATGGAGGATCTTTTCACTTTGGAAGAGCTGACCGGAAAAAAACTTCTTCAAACGCGCGCGGAACGGGAGCTCTATGAAAACGAAAAAGCGTTTCAGCATCTTGTAAATCTATTTTCGCTTTCCATCGACCGAAACCAGTGGACGAGAATTTTAGGGCATAGGGCAGATTGGAATCCCTCGTCTCTTGGCGAAAAAATCGGGCAAACTGCCGGTGAGATTCCGGATGAATCGTTTCGATTGGCGCTCGAGTTTTACGAAACCGCTTACAAACGGGAAGAGGCTTTGGTCCGGAATGCCGTTGAGCAGTTCGAAAAATCCAATGAGCCGCTCGCCGTTCTCATCACGGGAGGTTTTCACTCCGACGGAATCCGCCGCTTGCTGCGCAAACGCGGCGTCAATTATCTGTCCGTTCGCCCCGAGGTGCTGGCCTCCGGCGAAGAAAGCAAATATCTGGAAGTGATGCTGGGCGAGAAAAAAATTCTTCCCGGCGCCTACTTTTCCGAACCAAACCTTTCTCAAAGCACGCTTGCCACTTCATCTCCTTTTGACCCGGCTGAAAAACCGGTTCTGGCCCGAATGATTGTCAAAACACTTTTAAATTCCGGGCGGGCAATTTCGTCATCGGAAGCTTTCCGGCGGGATCCGTCGGCATTTTTAGCCCGTCTCGAAGGAAATCTTGCGGAAATTTCATCCGCCTCGGTTTTCGAGGATTTTTTTGGGGTGAATCCTGATTCAATCAAAGTTTCGGGCGGCGTCCGGCCGGAGGACTTTTCCTCCATCCGCATTCTGCTTTCCGCTCGAGAAGATGGCGCTTTAAATATAGAAGTTCCGCTGGTTGACGGCAGATTTCCATCTCTTCGGCTGACTTCCGATGCGTCGTCTTTAGGCTCAAGCCGTTTAAGGGTGACAAAGTATGGGCATTTTGACGTTTCGAATATCGGTTTTTGGGGTTTCCGAAGCGATGTGGCGAAAACAACGGCGACTGTTTTGGCCGGCCGGCAAATCGACGGAAAGCCGGTTCAAGTTGTTATTTATGATTTCGAAAGAAATATCAAAGCAACTGAAGAAAATAACCATGAAGCTGAAAGGCAGACGCTCTATGATCGGCTCAAAAAAGACGGGTTGATCAAGCTGCATGGGATGCAAGACGTTGCGGAAGCCGAGGCGTTAGCTGAAAATATCAAAAAGTGGCAAAAAATTGCCCTTCGTGAACATTCAATCATTCTGCTCGATCCGGGCGCCTATCCAAATGACGGAAACATAGGGTTTTATGAAAATTATATTACCGAGAGAGCCAAGGGCTTTGCCAAAGCGCTAAAAGAGCTGAGGGAGGAGTCAGGCGACACCCGGCCGCGCATTTTCGCAATCCGCAACCAGCTTAGGCCCGGTTTGACGGAAGAAGTGATGAGAATTATTTTAAAGGACAGCGATTATGACACCGACTTTGCCGTGGTCCATCTGCCCGACCTTTTCCGCGGCGGCCAGCAGATGAGCGATATGGAAAATCAGAAGCTGATATTCGGGTTTCCGGATTTAAAAAGGGTCGTTACCAAGCAGATTACGATCAAAAAGCCGGACGCGCAGAAAAAGCTGCGAAAAACGGCCAGAAATGCGGAACTTGCCCTCCGGAGCCTTTTAATTCATCCCAGGTACGGGCCGGAGCATCTTTTGAGGCTCAACGCCCGCAGCGCGGAACTGACCCCCTTCAGCACCCAGCTTTACCTTTTCACCAAACTTCTCACATTCATGACATTTACCCAACTGGTGCACGCGCTCGGGGGGGATATGGAAAAAGTTTCAGTCGGCGCCGGCCTGGACTACCGCATCGGGCTTCATTTCACAAAAACGGCTTTCGGTATCGGCGGACGCGCCAGAAAATTTATTGAAACGTCGATGTCCCGCATTTCACCCAAATTGCGCGCTTGGCTTGACACCTTGAGGGATGCGAATAGCGCTCAAATCAAATGGTTCCAAAAAAAGATTGTGGAAGATACGTTAAGCTCCCGGTTTGGAATCCATGATATTGCCGGGCAGGAAATAGCCGTTTTGGGCCTTGCCTATAAGGCTAAAAACGGCAGCATGCTGAATTCGCCGGCCATGGATTTGATCCGGTGGCTGATTGAAAAGAAAGCGGGAAAAATCCTGATCTCGGATCCTTATGTCAGTGAGAAGGAATTTAGAGCAGAGATCGACAAGATGTATGAATCGGAAACGGACCCGGTTAAAAAGGCCGGGCTTCAGAGGGCTAAATCCCTGGATATTTTTGAATTTAAGAGAAATCCTCTGGACGCTATCCGGGAATCCAGCGCCGTGATCATCGCCACGGATCATCCCGAGTTTAAAGATTTAACCCCGGACCAGATCGCCGGCGTGACACGCGGTGAATACGGAAATGAGGAAATACCGGTGTTTGACGGCAGAAATATCTATTCTCCGGTGGCCATGGGTAAAGCTGGGGTGAACTATATCAGCATCGGCCGTCAGCCGGTCGGCCCCAAATTCGGCCCGACCAAAGACTGGGATGCCATTGAAAATGTTGAGTTCGACAGAAACAGAACCGGAATGAATATCGCCATGATCGGGGGCGTCGGATATGTGGCCCTGGCAACCGGCGCAGAAATGTCGAAAGACCACTATGTGACAAGTCTTGAAATCCGCACCGACAAAGTTGAAAAAATCAATGCGGAGCTTGAAAGAGCAGTCAAACAAAAATTAACCAGAGGGATTGATATCGGGATTCATGAGCCCGGCCTGGATGAAGTGATCATTCGCAACTACAAAGACGGCCGTTTGAAGTATGTTCCTTCTTATGATGATAAAAATCTCGATAGATTTGTTGAGGGCGATCCGGCTGCCGAAGCCATTGCCAAGGCTGATGTTGTGTATATCGGTGTCGGAACCCCCGAAGGGGCAAACGGCGAGGCGGACCTGAGCTATCTTCTGGGGGCTACACGCGGCATCGGCTATGTGCTGAAAAATATCGTTGCCGCCCGCACCGAGAAAACGGAATACCCAAGACGAAAAGTGATCGTCGTCAAATCAACCGTGCCTCCCGGCGCTTTTGAAAAAATGAAGGAAGTTCTGGAAAACGAGTTCGGTCTTGCCAAGGAAATTGATTTTGATCTTGCCAGTAATCCGGAGGTGTTGAGAGAAGGCCAGGCGGAATCAGATGTATCAAAACCCGTCCGGACAATTCTTGGGGTGGAATCGCTTTTTGCCGCGAAAGTATTGAGGGAGCTGTGGCATCCCCTTGAAAAGAGATGGCCGCATAAGGTGCTGATCACCGACACTGTGACGGCCCCGCTGATCAAATACCTTTCCAATGTTTTTCTCGCCATCAGTATCTCCTATGTGAACGCGCTGTCTTGGTATGCCCAGGACGAAGGCGCGTCCATCACTCAGATTGTCAAAGCGATGAAATCGGATCACCGCATTTCCACCCAGCCGCTCCGGGTGCTGATGAATATTCTGGAGCCGGCACACAGAGAAAAATTCACGGAATTTCTCGCAGACAAAAAAGTGAATCCCGGTGATTCCGATCATCTGCCTCAAGGGTGGGAGGGCTGGCCCGAAGAGATCAAGCAGTATTGCAAAATCTCCTCTTTTTTGGGCCCCGGCATCGGATGGGGAGGCTCCTGTTTTCCGAAAGATTTGAAAGCCGCAAAGAGGCTGTTCGAGGGAGTTCTTAAAAGACAGTTTGGGATTATCGACGCAACGATTGAAATTAATGACTATGCCCCCGAAAAAATCTATCAGGACATTGTGAAATTCCTGGATGTCGGCTCATCCGGAAGAATGGACGTTCCGCTCAGAGGCAAGAAAATCGCCATGCTGGGACAGGCATTCAAAAAAGATACGGATGACGTGAGGGAAACAAGAAGCCTTCCGTTTTTATTGATGCTTTTGGACGGGGGAGCGCAGGTCACTGTCCACGACCCGCTTCCGGCCGCAAACCTGAAATTCAAGCTGCTCCTTGCCGAAACCATTCTTTATTCCGAATCTTACGCCCCTTTGCTGGAGAAAGTCCGGGCGCACCCGTATGTCGCTGAGCTGAAAGAGCATTTGCAGAAAAAAAACCTCAAGCTTACGGAAAATTCCAAGGAAATCGATGTTTTATTCCAAAAAGTTTACGGTACCACTCTCTTTTTCGAGCCAAATCCTGCTTATCGCGGTGATAAGAAAATGAGCAAAAAGGAGATGAAGGACGAACTAAACCAGGAACTGGATGTGATCGGAAAGGCATCGATGGACAGCGATCTGGTGGTTATCGTTACGGATTGGGATGTTTTCAGAATGATTGATCTGGATAATTTTTACAAAAAAATGAGAAGAAAGGAAAAAGGGACCGCCGCCGGCCCTGAGAAAAAACTCCCGATCATTTTTGATGCGCGCAATTTGCTCGATCCTGAAAGTCCGGCGGCCCGGAAAATCGTTCTTCTTCAGGTGGGCGAAACTCCGCAGTCGCCCATTAACCTGAAGCCGTCTTCGGATGCTCCGAACGGAAAGCCGCGTCCCGACGATCCGATCGCTAAAGTTGAGGGTAAAGGGAGCATCCTGGATCAAGGAAGCGGCGCAACGGAGGCTAAGAGCCTTGGCATTGCCGCCAGCCCCGAAGCTATTGAAACCGTGAATCGATGGATGAACGCCTCCTCGCGTCTGCAGCCTCAAGCAGGTGTTTCAGGCCGTATTGAGAAAACAAATAACAGAATCGCGGCTCTTCTCGAGCGCGAAACTAAGAAGAAGGAAGCGATCGTGGACAACATTTTGGATCTCAACAATGCCAGCATTGCGCTGGATGCCAGGGCAACGGCGCTCAGAATTCATTCCGGCGGCTCGGCCAAATTACCGGGCAGACTGGCGTTTAATGCCGGATCGCTCGCCGGTGAGAATTTAAAGCAGGTTCTTGAGCTTGCGGCCTTATCGCTCAGAAGCCCGGGGAATAAATCGATCACCATCGTTCATCACGGCCGGAAAGTCCAGGACGAGGCAAAACAGATTCTTGAAAATCTGCGCGTCGATTACGGAATGATCGCAAAAATTCACTGGATCAGCTCCAAACGGAATGACTGGAAAAAAAATCTGGAAACCCATTTGATGGGCGCTACTGCGGTTCTGGGGGAGGGCCGCGTCATTTACGTCGACGCCACCCAATCGCTTGCTTCAGTTCAAATTCCGGGTGTCAGAAAAATTTCTACGGATGAAATTGTCTCTGCCGGAGGAACTCATGCCGTTAAATCCGAAGACCGCCTTGTGGCTCAGATTGCCGCGATTGATCTGGGGCTTGACCTGCTTTCATCCACAGTTGCCAATCCTCATCCGGACAAGCTGAATGCGAGAGGCGAGATCCTGCATATGAAGGAAAGTTTTCTTTCCGAATTCATGGCCCGCTGGATTACCGAGCTCCATGCCGAGATGCAGGTTCTGATTTCCGCATAATATGCGCCCGGTTGCTTTATTCGTCGCCTTCTCGATTTTCTTCACGCAAATTGTCCCGTTGACGGGACAATTTGCCTTTGCCGATTCTGATCCTTCCCGCGAAGTGATTCTTATTCCGGATGCTCACGCAGACGCATCCGCTCAGCTTGGCATCGAGAAACTGCTCACCGAAATCACTCAAAAAGAAAAAATCGATTTTATCACGCTCGAAGGCGCATGGACTCCGCTGACTCCGGAAGTGCTTCAATTTGTCCGCGATCCTGAAGCCAACCGGGAAATTCTGCTTCATATTTTAAAACACGGCGAACTTTCCGGCGCGGAACTCTTCGCCTCAAAAAGGGGCCAGTCCCCCAAGGGGCCCGGCCCCTTTTTTGGTGTTGAAGACAAAGCGCTGTTCAGCAAATATTATTTTATCCTGCAGGATATTCTTCGCGGTCAGTCTGAGGCAGAAGCTTTTACCAAGCGGCTGAGGCAGCGTCTGATTGATCAGTCTCACAAAGATTTAAACCGGGACCTGAAGGAATTGATCCGGGCCGAGGAATTGTTCGAGGAAGGCTCCCTGAACATTTCTTCTTACCTTGATTTACTTCAAAAAAATTCTAAATTAAACATCAGTGATCAGCTCGAATTTCCCCAGGTCCTGCGCATTCTTGCGCTGAAGAAAACGCAAACTTCATTAGACAGCGGGGAATTTGAGAAATGGAAGAAAAGTTTGAACGTTCAGGCCGCATCGGTTCGCGAATTGCTCGAAACCCTTTCGGATTCCGGCATTGAAATTCCTCAAAAATTTAAATCTTATCTCAGCTTTAAAATGCTCGAGGAAGAGCTTGTGAGCAAAAAGCTGTTTGAAGAAATCGAGCGGCTCACTCAATCTTTGACGGAAAAACTTGCCCGCACCGAAAAAGAGCGCGCGTTTCTGAAAGAATGGAAGGAAGTGCGGCTGTTCGGGAAGCTCCTCAAACTCAGGCTTTCACATGTGGAATGGAAAAACGTTCGTAGCAGCGACTTCAGCCGCTTTGCGAAAGATCAGCGAATCAATTCGCTGCTACAAGCCAGCCTTGATTTTTACGCCGGCGCCGGCTTGCGTGACCAGGCCATGGGCCGCAATCTGCTCAAGCTTTTTGAGTCCCGTAAAGCCCGGAAAGCCATTCTCATCACCGGCGGTTTTCACACGGAACCGCTCCGGCAATTCTTAAATTCTCAAGGGATTGTCTGCCGTGAAATAACCCCGGTCCCCGCCGGCGGGCGCCAACAAGAAGGTTTCTCTCATTTAGCCGGCAGGCTCACGATGAGCCATTATCATGACGCCATCCTGAACCGTTCTGTCATTCTTCCGCGCGCCGCCACGATGCCGGATGAAGTCGGGATGAAACCGGCCGGCGACTTTATTGATCCTTCGAACATTCAAATTAAGGGACAGCTGGCCTGGGATATAATCGCACAGAGCAAAATCCGGCATGGAAAAATTTTACATCAAAATCAATTTCTGTCCGCCGCCGCAGGAGCAAGCCTCGGCTCTCGTCCCGAAAAAAAACCGGATCTTCCGCTTTCAAAAACTCTCGCTGACCGCTTGAACAAAAAAACCTGGCTGCAGCAGTTAATCGGCTTTCTTCCGAAACGGAACATGCAGGTGCTCCGGGGGTTTTTAGAAACCCTGCGCGCTGTCCCCGCTGAAAATGACAAATTTAATAAAGAGATCCGGAGCCTGCCGGCGAAGGACGAAATTGCGCCGCATTTTTTTGAGCATGGCGTCCTCATCGCCATGAATCCCCTGACAAACCTCTCGGGAGCAGGAATCATACAAATTCTTGAATACCGTTCCGTGCCGAAATCTCCGGTAAAAATCGTCAAGTATTACCGTTTTCTGGACGGGCGGGAAGATGAAATCCGTTTTGACACGGTGGAAAATGTAAAAAGATGGGAAAGCCAGTACCGTCTGCTCGCAACCGCGGCGGAAATGATGCAGATTATCCCTGAGGCCAAAAGTTTGGGGGAGGATTCCGGGTGGCATTCCGTCGGCCGCTTCGACGGAAAAATTCTTGTCCATGAAAGAACAGGCCGCATCAAATTCGCGGGCGATGAGCCCGCCGTTCGCTTGAACCTGGACTTGATCGCGGTGCGGCATGGACAGACCGCCGGGAATATCGCTCATATATTTCAAGGGGCAACGGACCTGCCGATGAACCAGCTGAACGAGACGGGAAAAAAGCAGGCGGATGAAGCCGCTTTAAAATTGCTGCTTCAGCTTGCATTGCTGATGAGAAGCGGAAGAAAAGTCGTGGTGCTTACGAGCGAGCTCGGCCGCGCCCAGGAAACCGCCGCAGCGTTTGTTTGGCGCGTGAGGGACAGGATGGGGCTCGACCTTCCGGTTCAGCACGAGAAACTTCTGAATGAAATAAGTTTTGGGGATTTTTCCAACAAGACGGAAAAAGATCTGTCGCCGGAAGAGCGCCAGCTGGCCGCCCGCTACCGGGTTGATCTCAATGCCCGCGTAAAATTTCCGTCGGGCGAAAGTTTCATGGATCTTTTGATCCGCGTGAAACCGTTTCTTGAGAAATTGAAAAAATTTGAAAAGGAAAATACCATTGTCGTGATTTTCGGACACGGAACCTGGCTCGGCGCGGCGCGTGTGCTTCTCGGTGATAGAAGCCTTGCCGACAAAACGGGGCAGATCGATTGGGCAGACTCAAATCTTACGCCCCACGCAATGCCGGTTACCCTGGCAAAGGCAGCGGACGCGGCGGGTTCAAGTTTAGGCGAAGGACCTCTCACTTGGGATGAAATCCGGAACTTAATCCGAAAGGAGTTTGATTTTCTCACCGTAAGAGAGCCGATTGCGATGGAGCTTAAGCATCCGTCGGCGCTGCCGGCTTCCGCGTCAGACGCAAAAGTTTCGATTGAATACAATCCTTCCGCTGATTATCCGCATCGCTGGGGGCATAACCCCCATTTGTCTTTTACACGTTATCCCAACCTGCGCTGGCAATGGATTGTCGTCAGAGCGGTTCAAGAGGCTTCGCCTGAAGAGGTGGTTCAGGCGATTGTTAAAGACGCAAAGCTTCCCGAAAAAGTGCGCGCGGCTTTCCGCGAGCTCGGAGAGGCGAAAGGAATGAAATTTGAGGCTTCGAGTCTGGGCCGGAAAAGTCAGTCCGGAGCCGTCACCCGGCAAATTATTATGGAAGTAGCCGGACAAATTCTTGAGATGGAACAGCAGGGCTGGAAGGGATATGAAATCGCTTTTGAGACGCTTCCTCTTTCTCATTCCATTATCCCGGGACGTCCGGACGAGTATTGGATTCACCTGCATTTAAGAAAAGGCCCGGATGCCGACCTCGGAAACGGGCTGCTCGTTAAGTTTGAAATTAAAAATGGGAAAATTATTTTATCGGATCTGATGGCGGAAACGGATATGAGCGAGGCGCCCGGCGAGCTTCCGGTCGGTTTTGTTTCATTGAAAAATCACGTGTCCAAAACGGCGGTTCAATGGCTGACCGAAACTGCGTCCCGCACTGTTCAGGCAAGAAGCGAAAAAATCATTCAGTTCGTCCAAAGGCACAAAAGAGGTACCTTGAATTTTAAGCATGCTCTGGCCCGTGCCGTGATGCCCGAGCTCAGGGGAGTGTTCGACATTCTCAAAGAGGAACAATTTGATCCGAGAGGCCGGGCCGTTGAGGGCGGCTTCATTTTTGAACGCGTTGGCGGAACTTCCGTTGCCGCGAGCTTGGGAGAATACGGCGCGGAAGTTCCCGAGCGTGCCGGAAGGCTCATACGGGCCCCGGTTTTCCATACGCAATTTCATCCTAAAAATTTAGACGACCGCCGGCTGATTAAAACGCTGGACGGAGACGCGGATTATCAGGGCGTCAAATATTCGGATGCTCTTCAAATAGCACAGCAGATCAAACCGGGCGAAAGGGTGCTTGCGGTTTACAGGGATTTTGACGGATGGAAGCGCAAGATTCTGGCCGGCAAATTTTATATTTTATTTATGGCGGACGGCTCTTTGATTTTGTTTCATCGGATACCTAAAGAAAGGGGCGATGATGTGAGCCCCGAATTTTACCGGGGAAATCATTGGAAGGAAGGGCCGGGAACGGCTTCGATCAATGAAGACCCGACCGATTTGAATCAGCGCGCCAGAGCGCTTTCCGACGTTTTGTTCACGAGGGGCAACCGGGCCCGCGACGCGCTTGAAGCGTCCTTTGCCGCCGCGATGCAGCACTGGAAAGACACCGGGCGGGTTGCCAGCGACCGGCTCAAAATGATCCGGCGGCTGGATAGGAAAAGAAAAGGAAATCAGGCGGGCGGAGCGAGCCTCGGAGCCGAAAACCTTCTTTCCCGCTTCCAGATTTCTCCCGAAGACCTGGCAAAACTGGACCGCGTGTTCCGCGACCTGGAGGCGGAAGGAAAGCGGATCATCGCCCATTATCTGGAGCATCCCGAGCATCTGGGCCTCAAGATGAAATCGGAAGAAGGGCAGGTTTCTCCCGTCACGGTAGTGGACAAGGAAATTGAGCGCTATATCCGTGAAAAGGCGGCCGCAGAGTTCGGTGCGGATGGGGTGAATGTGATCGGAGAGGAAGAAAACGCTTCGTATGATTCCCGCCGTCCGTTTACGTTTGTGATTGATCCGATTGACGGCACGAACGGATTCCTGATGTTTCTCTTGTATCAGCTCCGCCAAAAACCCGAAGTGATGCCCGAATTTCGCGAGCAGTTGGAAGCGCAGCTGAAAGACCGCATCAAAACCTACGGCCTGGACCTCGACAAACCCGAAGACCGCGGATTTTTCGGCATCAATGTTTCCGTGCTCCTTCACGGCTATCCGTTCCGCAGTTTCCTGTACGCGCCTTACTACAAAGCCATTTCTCCGGACGGACTTCTTCTGGAAGCTAATGATTTCGATCCCGGCCGCGTTTTTTACAATCACGAACCGCTCATGCCTTATTTGATCGGGCAAAGCACGCTGAAAGATGAGAAGGGCAAAACCAAACGGGACGGCGAACGCCCGCGCGTCGGGTTTCTCTTGAAAGAAAAAGGGCTCGCCAATTATTTCAAACATTTTCTGGACGCCAAAATTTTCCCGGACGGAGAGATTCCGCTTGTGTGCGTGTGTCTGCAGTATGTGCTCTTCGCGCTTGAGAAAAATCATTTGAAAGACGCCGCACGCTTCCGCCCCGAAGTCATCATGCTTTCCAAGACCCGCGCCAATCTCTGGGACGTGATCACCGGCATCCATTTTGCCCGCGCGACGGGAAAAACCGTGCTGGGCCTCGACGGAAAAGTGATTGATCAAATTGATATCGACAAGCTGATCACCCAGGGCAAAGAAGGCGAATTCAAAATGCCCACGCTTTTATTCGGCGACGAGGCGTTTATCCGCCAGTCCGTCCTGCCGGCCCTGCGCGAAGACCTGAAAGCAATCGCCCGCGAGAAACCGGAACTGCTCAAAAAAGAATTCGGCGTGACGGCGGAGGAGCTGGAGGGGTTTGCATCCGGAGCCAGTTTAGGTGCACAAGTCGATCACAAAACTTACTCCGACTTCACTTATTTGGAATTTGATCTGTTTGCCCGGACAGGCCTTCCAGAAAAATGGGAGGTCAATGAAGAAGGACTCCCGCGCATCACGGCGCATTCTGTGTTTGAGGAGTGGCGGCCGTATCGAGAAAAGCATGCGGAGTTGAGCGACAGGATACGGAAGGTTGTCGAATCCCTGCCCGGGAAACCACGCCGGATCGCGTATCAAGTGCTGGATCAATTTCAGAAAAATCGCGGAGTTAAAGGCCGGCCGGTAACGGATGTGGCGTCTTTGGTAAGCCGTACGGGCATTTCGATAGGGGACATTGAAGAAATGTTTGAAGCGTTTTTATCAAAGTCTGAAAAAACTCCCGAATCAAACAGCCTAAAAGTGAAAAAAGAGAGAGCGCCTCCTCGGGCACTTTCAATTCCTGAAATCAATCTCCGCCTTAAGACATGGATTAATGAAAAACTGAACCATCCAGCTTCGCAATCTATCCATTTGCGTGATTTGGAAACGTTACATCAAATCTTTTCCGCATTTCCGCCCGAAGTGAAAACACAGTTTGTTCAGGAACTGGCTCAACAAATTGATCCCGCCGGAATTCTTTCCGCTGCGGATCATCGCAAAGACAAAAGGTCTAAACAAGCACGACAGCGCCTGCCGGATGCGCTTCCTATCTATACATTCGCTATTTCCAACGTACTGGATCTGGTTGTTGAATTTGACAGCGTATCCGGTGAACTTAACGTAATGAATGTGCGTCATGATGTAGGCGGGAAAACCATTAATGTAACAAAAACCCTTTTAGGTTTCGGCCGCCGCGTTTCCTTCCTGGGACTTCTGGGAGCGGGTCCCGCAGGGCTGGCTTATTTTCCATTCCTCGGCCGTCTCGGACTTTTCGGTTCTCTCACGATCCAGACCCAAAGCGATGTGCGCATTATTCCTTATTTTGTGGGCGCGAAGGGCGAGTTTTCCCTGCTCTTCAGAACGCCGAATGCTCCGTTTACTTCTTCTGAAATCGGGCGTTTCAGCTCGGAGGCCCTGGGGCGTCTCGCCCATGCGCCCGAGGGAGCCTTTGTGGTGACGGGCGGAAGCGTTCCGCCGGGGATGGCCCTCCAACTTTTCAGATGGATTCTGGAATTGGCAAAGCAGCGGAAACTAAAAGTGATTTTTGACAATATTCATCCCGGTCTCAGCGCAGAGCAGATGGACACCATTTTGAAAGGCAGTCCTTACCTCATCAAGCCCAATCTTCAGGAATTCGCCGCGGTCGTGAAAAAAGATTATGAAACGCTCGTGAGCGAAGTAGAAGATGGAAATTTTAAAACCCTGATCCAGGAAGCGCGCACACTTCTCGAACGTTACGAAATCAAGCTCGCGCTGATTTCGATGGAGAAGCACGGCGCCCTTCTAGTGAGCAAAGACAAAGTGGTTCTGGCCACGCCTCCTTCTGTCCCCGTAAAAAGCGCGACAGCTGCCGGAGATTCCCTGATCGCAGGGCTCGTGCACAAATTATCGCAAGGCGCCTCACTTGAGGACGCCCTGCGTTTTGCGGTGGCCACCGGAACGGCCACAGTCACGAAACCCGGCGCCGATGTCGCGACCCTTGAAGAGGCGGCGGCGCTTTTTCCCAAAGTGACTTTGAAAGTGATCGAAGGCGCGAGTTTGGGGGAAAGCTTATTTAATGGGAATGACGTTTTGAACGGCGGTCGAGGTACTTTTCGATTAAATAGAAAATGGCGGTTATCATCAGAATGGCAATTACCACCATTCCTGAAAGGGGAAAGTCTTGCAGGGTCATTGTTTTATCCTTCTTTCGGTTTGCTGCCCGAAGGGCACCAAATCCAAGCAGTTATAAACAGAACTAATAGAATTATAAGCAGAATTGCCCTTATTTTCAATTCGGTTTTCCAAACCAGATCGCTTACTAGAGCGCCGCTGAGTGAAAGACTAAAAGCGGCCATCAAGCCATTTGCAATTAGATCGCGTCTCTTTTTTGTAAACAGTATTTTCATTTTCGCTGAACCTCTGAGCGCATATCTTAAATCTATATTTAATAAAAGTAAATATTTATTTGTAAATAATAAAAATGAAAGAATTACCCCTCTAGGATGGAAGGAGGGGGATAAGGGCGGGAAAGGCGCCAGCCTCGGCCAGGAAAACGGCCTCGGGCAGATACTCTCCGGTGTGCTGGATTATTGGCGGAAGAATGAAGCGGTGATGCGCTATCTCTGGACGCATCCTATTGCCGGGACTGCCGCGACGGAATCCGGCATTTATGATAATGTCCAAGCCGCGCTTGAAGAGGCGCTTCGCTCGGCGGCGGATCAGGGGGATGTTACGCGCACGTTTCATATTTTGGAGTCCCTCAAATTATTTTTCCTCGCGGCGCTCAACGTTCAGAATCCCGAAAAGCAGCCGAAGGAGGTCCAGATTGTCGGGGGCCTGGTTGAAATTATTCAGGGAATTCTCCTTTATTTCAAAATCATGAAGGGAATGACGGACGCCCTTGAAGGGAAATTTTTCGAGCAAGAAGCCCCCTTTGCGTTATATGAGCAAAGCGTGAAGAAAAATCCGGAGTCGGGGGCTATGTCCGGGGCATTCCGCGCCTCAGAATTTTCAATCAAATGGAGCGAGGACTGGAGCGAGGCCAAAATTTTTGACAGATCGGGCAAGGAGATTTTGACTGCCCAGACGGCACCGGACGAGCGTTTCACGCAAGAATGCGTCTATGCTGACGGGGTGCTGAAGCTCAGAGCCGTGCGCGATGACGGGAAAGAAACATTCTATATTTATGAATTGAAAAAAATCGCGGCGGCCAGCTTGGGAGAAGATACTCGCCAAGCGGCCGATACCGTGGTTTTGTATGAAACGCTCAAGGAAAATCTTCGCGACATCAGTGAAATCTGGCGGGCCAATGAACATCTCGTGATGAACATCGATGGCATACTTTACGGCGAACAATTCCGGGAAGGCGACGGAATGTTTGAGCTGTATCAGAAAATGTTCGCGAATCTGAAGCCGCTTGGGCCAAATCTCGAATTCCTTCTGGCCGTTGAACGCATGGCTTTTCTGCTTGAAAAAGAATTGGATGATTTCCAGCGCAAAAAAGTGGCGGGCGGTGAGCCTGAAAGTTTTGTTAACGCCTCGTCGCAGTTCGCTGTCTTGATATTGGAACAAATCGCGAAAATGTTCCAGACCATTAATAAAATTGCTGAGCTGGAAATTCCCGAAACGCCCTGGGATGAAATTTGGACAAGGGACCACCGGCGCTCACACATTCATCACCGCTTTGAGAAAGGAGGAAAAACATTATGGATCCGTTTCGGCGAAGCGCTAACAATGAAACCCGGCCAGGAACGCATTCTCAAAGTGACGGCGGATAAAGATCGTTTCACACCGATGGTTTATGTTGTCCGGGCGAACAAAATCGGCTTCATTACGTTTAACAATCACATTCACTGGCTTGAGGAAAATGGAGAAACGGGCGCGTGGACGATCCGGGAAGAGGAACAGTCTCACGGAGCCGAGGAAAGTTTCGGTATGGCACAGGGGTCCAGCCTCGGCCAGGAAAATGTCCAGCCGCAATCCGGACGCGGGATATTTCGTTTCAATCCGAGTTCGCGTCCCGAAAAAGCCGCTTCCTCGCGGCGTGTTGAGTTTCGTGATTATGCCGTCCCGATGTTTGCCAGTCTGGCGAGACTCCAGAATCTGATCCGGAACAGGAAAGTATCTGCGGTCGCATTCGAAAATTTCTGGTATGAACTTTGCGAGCTCGCAAGCCGTACCTCAAGTCTTGAGAATTTCGCGCGCGCCCAGAACATGAAAACGGCTCTTGAATTTACAGCCGGCATTCGCCGCATGACGGAGGCGATGTTCCGCGCGATTGCGTCATTTGACATTCCGTTATTGGAGGAGCAGGACTGGCTGATTCTGGAATCGCTTCTTCGCAATCCCTCATTTCCCGAGGAGCCCCAAGCCGGAGCGATTACACATCAACCGCAGGCACCGATCGGTTCTTCCCGTGAGGAAACATTTCAGAGAAGATATAGCAGCAGGAAACACCTTATCGTTTTTAAAGAAGAAATGGAAGTTTGGGCGAAGACGCTCAAAGAAACCGATCCGGCGAGCGCTTTTATCAAGAACGGCGTGCTGGTCATTCACTGGAAATTAGCCGGCACTTTTCATATTTTCAAGCTCGATGAGATTGAATTTATAGAAATTCATCCCAACTGGCATTACATCACTTTGGTGCGCTTCACCGAAAAGGGGGTGGAGCGCGAGTATTGGTACCCCGGGCCGACCGCGCTGGAACTTCCGCGCACTCATTATCAGGGAAGTATCGGAGATTTTGAAATTGCCGTCGGGCAGGATGAGCGCAACGCCTTCTTTCAGCAGCTCACGGTGCGCGTGCCGGGAGCCGATGAGATCAAAATCCCGGTGGACAAAACACACGTGAGCCGCGTCAAACTGCTCGCCGATCCCTCGCGGCCCAACCGTGCGCCGGGGCCGGATGTTCTCATTCATTACTATGATGAGAAAAAAGACGTACTCGGATTTGCGGTGGGTGAACTTAAGGTGCGATTTCTCGATGAATGGATATCCAACACTTATTATGTGAATCAGCGTATCAAGTTCCGGCTGGGAAATTTCCTAATTTATCTTACCGGCGGGCGGGCCGAAGTGCAGGGCACCCAGATTATGGTTGCCCCGATCGTGCTTCACGTGGAAAAAGCCGGCCGATTCGGCTGGCAGAGGGAATTTGATGCAAAGACCATTTATCAGCTAAAGAAGTTCTTCTTGAAATTGCGTCCGGACGGAATACCCGATCCGGACCGGCTCTGGATGGAAGTGGATGATGAATATGATTCAAAGATCGAGGTCGAGAAGCCGGCCGACGCTCAAGGCGCGAGTCTGGGCACGGAAATCAACCGCATCACCGGCCATTCGCTCGGATCGGTTCTGCGCGTGGCTTCCGAGTTCGGAAGCTCGCTGATTTCACCGCGCGTTGCCGAGGCGTCGCCGGCTGCCGCGCGAAGTTTGGTAGAAATTCTGGAACGCCGGCATGAAAGTCCGGACCGTCTGCGGGGAGATGTGCTTGCGTTTGCTGCTGACTTGAAGGGCGGGAATAATGCTTTTGCGTCGAAAGTGATTTCCGCGTTGGCAGAGGCGCGCGAAACACGGCCCGTGTTTAACATTGTTACAAGCGATCAGCTATCTGAAGAAGCGATTCGCATTACGGAACTTTCGCATCGCTTGAATAAAAAAGAATTCAGTTTTGTGTTCGAAACCGGCAATGTATCCAGAACGGTGAAAGAAAAATTAAAACATCTTGAGCGCGCGGAATTGATCGAAGTGGATGGCGAACTGACGGCCCATCAAATCGAAGAATTAATCGCCTCAAAAATCCGTTCCAAATTCAATGAATCGGTATCCGACCGTGAAATTCATTCCATGATTTCGGTGAACGCGCCGGAATCGGTGCTTGCCGGGCTCAATCATCTGGCCGGGCTGAATCTGCTGGCGCCGGTCACGGAAAATGAAAATTTCCGCCGCGCCGGGGGACGGGAAAAGCTGGGGGCGCTTGTGCTCCAGCGCTCACTCGCTCATTTGCTCGCGTTTCACCGGGGCGACAGAACGAAGCTTGAAATTGCCGGTTTGGGCGGAATCCTGGTTTCCGATTCGCACCAAACAGGCTTAAGCCAGATTTACGAAATCAGCTGGCAATCCATCGGAGAATATCTCACCGATCTTCTCACGGCCATCCGCGCCGTGCAGATCAGCGCGTAATATCCTCGTTTGTAGTAGCGAATTTTCCGCCGAAGGACGGATCCGCCGTGGCGGAAAATTCGCTACTACAAAAAATCTCCCTTTTCCGCTATAATCCCGTTTTTTCCGAAAGGACGGCTTTGGGCAGGGTATGCAAACTATGTCATCCGATAAAATCGACCAGATTCTCGAAAAGAAGCTAGGCACCCTTAAATCCGGCGAATTTTGGGCGGCCGATCCCTCCGGTCTCGATGAACTGAAGAAAGAGGCCGGTATTTATATTTCCGCAGAAGCTCTGGAAGAACATCTTGCGAAATTCGTGAAAGAGCATGCGGGCTATGAACTTTTGGCGCATCTTCAAAAAACAATGACCGTGAAATCACTCGCCGAACTTGTTTCCAGCATTGAAGACGGATATCAAAAGAACGAGAAAGACCAAAGCCTTCCGCTCCGGGCGATGATCGATTCTACCGGAAAAGTTCCGGGCGGACTCGCGTGCTGTGACGGCCATTGCGTGGATATCGGCGTGAATATCCGTCAGGACCGTCAGCGCCTCGTGAAAGAAAGATTACTTTCATCACCGGCCGCGAAAAACCTCATTTATGTGTCGCCTCAGCCGCATGTGAATGCGCAGAAAGACGACAGCTACTGGATCGCGCCGCTTCGCGTGCCGCGCGTCTTGGCCGATGTGCTCGATGAAAACGGCATCGCGCTTACGATCGTGACGGACCGGCAGAAAGAAACCATCTTGAACGAGATTTTCCGCGGCGGACGTTCGCGCGCGGACAAATTCAAAAAAGAAACGTTTATCAATCATGATTTGCCGCTCAATCCCAAAACCGGAAAAAAACTGCGCGACTCGGAATTTTATCTGATACCGCGGCTTTCCTCCGATTTAGTCGGCCAGTCCACCTGCGAAGCGATTGAAAAAGCGGCGCCGGGCAGCGTTATCGTGGCCAATGTATCCAACATGGATTTGATGGGGCACGCGATTAAGGAAAAATATCCGAAGCCGGGCGATGAATTCTGGAATGCGGGGCTCGAAGGCGTTCACGCGGCCGATGATCAAATCGGATGCATCATCGAAGCGGTGAAAAAACGCAAGGGCTGGCTGCTCGTCAGTTCCGACCACGGCATGCTCGAAGATTTGAAAGTGCCGGGACACACACGTACGCCCGTACCTCTTTACATGATCAGCTGCGCGTCCGGAAAACCGGAAAAGCCGAAAGTCACTAAACTTGAAGGCACGCAGGACGAAGTGGCGCCCGCAATCCTTCAGATTTTGGGACTTCCGGTTCCGTCCGAAATGACCGGAACGCCGCTTCTGGCCGATGTGAAAGGCGATAAAAATCAGGTGGTTGCCTATATCGTTCTCGACGGCTATGCCGAGGGTGACGCGAAGTATGAATGGAATCTCGTGCAAAAAGCGCGCGAGAAGGGATTCATGAAAAATCTCGATTTCCTCGCCAAAAACGGGGCGGTGATCACGCATGAAGCCTCGGGAATCCGCGCAGGCGTACGCGGCGGCGAGGAGGATTTCAAACCGGGCGAACTGATTCGCCGCGAACAATTGATCGCGCTGGCGGAAAAAAACGCGGACCTCAAGAGCGCGTCGATTTACGATTACACGATGAAAAGTCTGCGCGGTAAAACGATCGAAGTTTTGAAAGTGACCGGTAACCGCGACAAACTGATTTATGAATTAAAGCACAACCCTTTCCTGAACGAGCGGTTTTTCGTCGTCGAAAATATTCAGGACGGGAAGCTCACGGCTTTTGTGATTGATCCGACGCAGTCGGGAAGCACCGAGTTCAATCACTGGACGATGGGCGCGGGACGCGTGGTGATGCAGCCGATTGTGGTTGCGGATTTGGCTTATATCGACGGATCGGCGTTCAAATCGCAGGCGCTCACCCGGGCGCTCGAGATCGCGAAGAAAAACGGTTCCGTGAATATGGACATGATTCTGCAGGAAGCCGCGATTCACGGGTCCCAGCGCCAGCTTTATTATTTGATGAATTTTTTTCTGAAAAACGGTGTCAGCAAATTTTATCTTGACCTGGCTTTTGACGGGCGCGATGAAGAAAACGGGGAAGGACTTCGGCGTTTAAAAGCTTTGCTCGAGGCGGTAAAATACTTTGAGTGGCTGTACGGCCGGCCGGTTGAAGTAATTATCCGGCGCGTTGAAGGCCGCGAGCGCATGTATCAGCGCGCGAAGGATCAGGAAGACGTGATCCGCAATTCGGCAAATTATCTTTTATTCGGCCCGTACGCCGTGGTGTACAAATTATGAGCACATTCCAAAAAGACTGGCAGGCAATATTTGACCGTGACCCCGCCGCGCGGACTCCGTTCGGGTGGCTGGAGGTTATTCTGTCTTATTCCGGTTTTCACGCGATTCTGGCATACCGGCTCGCGCATTTTTTGAATGATCTGAAGATCCCGCTTATTCCAAGGCTTATTTCGCAAATCGCTCGTTTTCTCACCGGCATCGAAATTCACCCCGCCGCAAAAATCGGATCCGGAATTTTCATCGATCACGGCATGGGTGTGGTGATCGGGGAGACGACCGAAATCGGCAATGACGTGACGATGTACCAGGGCGTCACGCTCGGCGGAACGGGCAAAGAACGCGGCAAACGCCATCCCACCATCGGCAGCAATGTCGTGATCGGCGCCGGCGCGAAAGTGATCGGAAATATTACAATCGGCGACAATTCCAAAATCGGCGCCGGATCGGTCGTGGTGCATTCCATTCCTGAGGGATGCACGGTGGTCGGCGTGCCCGGCGAAATCGTGCGCCGGAACGGCAGCAAGGTTTCCCAGCTGGACCATACGGATCTTCCGGATCCGGTGGAAGAGCTGCGTGAGAGAATTGTGTTTCTGCAAAAAGAAATCGACGATCTAGAAGCCAAACTCAAACACGCCAAAAATCCCAAAAAATAATCAGCTAAGCGGACGTTCGTAGTAGCGACTTTATTCGCTGTTTCAGCGACTGTCCGCCACGGCGGATCCGCCGTGGCGGAAAGTCGCTACTACGAACCAGCTCGTAGTGGCGAATTTATTCGCTGTTTCAGCGGCTGTCCGCCACGGCGGATCCGCCGTGGCGGAAAGTCGCGACTACGAACCTCTTTTTCCCTGAGCTAAAAGAAAAAGGCGTGGTGGAGTATGGAGCTCCATCACGCCTTTTTTGGTTTAACCGGCTTGAACAAAGGATCTTGAGGGAGATCGTATTCCTCTGATCCGCAGCGGTTAAACCAAATCTGTTTTGCGCGCCTGGGTCTGAAGGAGATATTCCGCGTAATCCTTGATTCTACGCAGGTTAGCTTCATTCAGCCGGGTAATTTTCTCAACGCATAGCTCAAAATCATCTGTTCCGCCCGAGAGTATTTCTATCGGCGAAATCTCAAGCGCTTTAGCGATCGAGTGAAGCATGCGCACCGAAACATTCCGGGCATTCCGCTCAATATGACTGATAAAACTCGCTTCCGTACCAATTGCTTCCGCCAGTCTCTTCTGCGTGAACTGTTTTTGACGCCTTAAAGCACGTATTTTATCCCCTAATGTCATAAATACCCCGCATCTCTTGTTCTCTATATAGAAGCCTAACCCTAACTTGACTATATGTCAATTTTATTCTCATTAAAGACCGATAACCATGGCAAATTTTGACAATGTGTCAAGTAGGTGCTAGTATTTTTGTGGGCATAGGATAGCCTAGGAAAGCCAAAGGATATGAAAATAATGGCAAAAAGGGGGGTGAATAAGATGTCTTTTGATCATAGCTTGATTACGGGTATGTTTGTCGGCCTGACGATTGGTCTTTGGTACACCGCGTCGCTGACGGCATATCTGCCTTTCTTCGTGATTGGCGCTGTAATTCTTCTGATTCGCTATATCCATGCGAAATAAGCGGATACGGCGATTCTGAAGTCAATCAATGGATTGTGAATATTTGGGAACACGGATGGCCTATAGCCAGTAGCCTCACGAGGCTATGTCAGGGGGTGAAGTAGAATGAAGTTTGATCGCACTTTGCTTACGGGTCTGTTCTTGGGAATTACCGTAGGGCTGTGGTATATGAACACGTTGGCGGCTTATCTGCCGTTTTTCGTGCTTGCTTCGGTAATTTTCCTGGTCAGCTATATCCATGGAAAATAACACCAGAGTGACGTAAGCAAACAGCAGTATGAAAGTCAGTTCGAATGGGAAATTAAAAGCCCCGGGGCATTTATATTGATTTCCCATTCACACCTCATTACACTACATCGTTCATTTAACCCATGAAGCGATAGAGAAGTGTTTTATAATTATTTCCGGGTAATTTTGTGCAATCCAAATCGAAAAAATCCTCAAAAGTGACGGTGTATTCGGACGGCGGAGCCCGCGGAAATCCGGGCCCTGCGGCCTGCGGGATTCTTGTGCTTTCTGAAACCGGTGAAATGCTGGATGAACATATGGAATATCTCGGGGAAACCACGAATAATGTGGCCGAATATAAAGGGGTGATCGGGGCGCTCAAACTGGCCCGAAAAGCAGGCGCCTCGGAAGTAGCCGCCTATCTGGACAGCGAAGTGGTGATGCGCCAGCTTACGGGTGTTTACCGGGTGCGGGAAGGACATCTGCGCAAGCTTTACGAAGAAGCGAAAAAAGAAGAGAAACATTTCGCGAAAGTTACCTATAATCATGTCCGGCGCGAACATCCGCGCATTAAGCATGTGGATAAGCTGGTAAACCGTGTTTTAGATGAAAGGCAATGAGTTTGTAGTAGCGAATAAAGTCGCTACTACGAACAAATCATAGTTATGAGCTGGATTCTTGTGATCTTTTTCGGAGTTTTTGCCGGGGTGCTGAGCGGACTTTTTGGGATCGGCGGCGGAACCGTGCTGGTTCCTCTCTTTATCTATATCATGAAAATGGACATTCACACGGCTACCGGGACTTCGCTTGCGGTGATCATTCCGACGACACTGATCGGAACCCTGGTGCATCATTTTTCGGGACAGGTGGACTGGAAAGCTGCCGTTATCGTTGCCGTGCTCGCCGCGGTCGGCGTGTACGCGGGAGTGAAACTCAATGTGATGCTGCCGCATTTGGTGCTGCAGAGAATGTTCGCCGTATTTTTAGTGATTATTGCCGTTCAACTTTTCTTTTTCCACAAATAAATGTCCGATTCCGAAACGCCTCAAAAACCGCCGTCGCCGCTGAACACGGTGTACCGCCTTTTCCTCATTCCGCTGGCCATCGTCATTGTTTCCGTCGGACTTTTCTATTTATTCGGACGGATGACGTTTGAAACAAAAAAGCCGGATGATTTTTTGTATGAAATCAAAACCGGAGGTGATTCAAAAAAATGGCAGGCGGCTTACAGCCTCGCCGGTTTATTGATTACCGAAAAAAATCTTCCGGAAGAAACAAGAAAAGAATACACGAAGGAAATCATCCCTCTTTTCCAAAATCCGGACCGCTACAATGTGAAGGTGAGAAGCTATCTTGCGCTTGCGCTCGGCTATTTGAAGCAGAAAGAAGCCGTTCCTGTTTTGGTCGAGGCGCTTAAGGATTCGAATGAAGACATTGTGCTTTACAGCATTTGGGGGCTTGCCGTAATCGGAGATCCCAAAACCGTTCCTCAAATTATTCCGCTGCTGGATGATTCGCGGCCGGCCATCCGCAAAATTTCCGCGTTCGCGCTCGGGACTACCGGGGATAAAAACGCTATTCCCGCGCTCAAAAAATTGCTGAAAGATCCGATTGCCGATGTTTCCTGGAATGCCGCGCTTTCGCTGGCTCAGCTGGGAGATGCGGGCGGAGCCGGCGTGCTGGGGAAAATGCTGGACAGAAGTTATCTGAATTCGTTCCCCCAGCTGAAAGAGAAGGAAAAAGAGGGGATTTTGCTGAACGTTTTGCGTTCCTCATTAAAGGCTAAATTGACGGTTTTGCGTCCCAAAATCGAAGAGCTTTCCAAAAATGATCCCAGCCTTAAAGTTCGGCAAGCGGCGATGGAGGCGCTAAAAGAGTGAAAAAGGGGTCAGACCCCTTTTTTCCTTGTCAATTTCAGTGCTTCGAATAAAATACTGAGTCTTTTTAATAGTTTTTAACCCCTTCATCTCGTTCGTAGTAGCGATTTTAATCGCTATGAATAAAAAGCGACTAAAGTCGCTACTACAAGCAAATCTAATCATGGCCGAAGAAGAAAAACCACCAGTTCCTCCGACACCCCCTACGCCGCCGCAGCCAACTCCTGCGCCGAAGCCTGCCAATCCGTCTCCGGCTGTTCAGCCTGGAGCGGTCACACGCAGAAAATTCATTTCCTGGTTCGCACTCGGATGGATCGCGTTTTCCGCCGCGATGGCCGGATTCCTCACCTCGATTGTCCGTTATCTTTTTCCGAACGTTCTTTTCGAGCCGCCGACGAGTTTTAAAGCCGGACCTCCGTCGGAGTATCAAGTGGGAAAAGTGGACGAGCGATTCAAAATAAAATACGGCGTGTGGATTGTGCGCAGCAGCGAGGGAATTTACGCGCTTTCCACCGTGTGCACCCATTTAGGCTGCACGCCGAACTGGTTTGAAGGAGAACAAAAATTTAAGTGTCCGTGTCACGGAAGCGGATTTAAGAAAAACGGAATCAACATTGAAGGTCCCGCGCCGCGCCCGCTCGAACGGTTCCGCATCGAGCTCACCGATGACGGGCAAATTTTGATCGATAAAAGCAAAATTTTTCAATACGAGAAAGGGGAATGGAGCGATCCGCAGTCCATTCTTAAGGTTTAAAAACAATGGCGTACCAAGTCGATAAAAAATCCTGGTGGGAGGAATTCAAACAGTCGCAGGTGTGGAAATCCATTTTCCGTCACGGTGCCCCGACCGACAAACGCAATCAGTCGCTCGTCATTCTCTCGAACGTTTTCCTGCATCTTCATCCGGTCACCGCACGCAAATCCGGCATCCGCATCAGCTACACCTGGTGCATGGGCGGACTGGCCTTTTTCATCTTTCTCGTGGAAGTGATTACCGGCGTTCTTCTGATGTTTTATTACCGCCCGACGGCGGAGTACGCATTCAACGATATTATGGCGCTTCGTGATCACGTTCCTCTCGGAATCATGCGCGAGATTCACCGCTGGGGCGCGCACGCGATGGTGATTGCCGTTTGGATTCATATGTTCCGCGTGTTCATGACGGGTTCGTACAAGCCGCCGCGCGAGTTCAACTGGAACGTAGGCGTGATTCTGCTTGTGCTGACGCTTCTTCTCAGTTTCACCGGATATTTGCTGCCCTGGGATCAGCTGGCGATGTGGGCCATCACGGTGGGATCGAATATGGCGCGCGCAACGCCGTTTCTCGGACATGAAGGCCCCGGAGCTTCCTTATTAAAGGTCGGTGATGTAAGTCTCGTCCATTCCGGCGATGATATCCGTTTTGCCCTGCTCGGCGGACGTTTTGTCGGCGCGCCGGCGCTGCTCAGATTTTATGTGCTTCATTGTGTTTTCATTCCGCTTGCCGCGGCTGTGCTGATGGCCGTTCATTTTTGGCGCATCCGTAAAGACGGCGGCATATCTTCACCAGTGTAAAAAAATGAAAAATTAAAAATGAAAAGTGCAAAATTACAATTCAAAATCAAAAATTTTTAATTTTGAACTGTATTTTTTCATTTTACATTCTCAATTTTTAATTTTCAGGGTTTATTCATGGAAGCAGTCAAAAATTTTATTAACATCATCAATTCTCCTCCGATTTTCGTGACGCTCGCGATCGCGTTCTTTTTCGTCGCGATGCGTTTCATCCGTTTTTTTACGCGCACACCCGTTTTTCTGACGCTTTTCGGAATCTTCACGGCTTTGTTCGGATTCGGACTGACGGACGAGCAGTTCCGGTCCATTGTTTTGTTGCCCGATAACGTGCCGATTGTGGGGATGCTGTTCCTTATCATTTTCTTTACCTGGTTCGCGCTCAAAAAAGGCGTCGATAACGACATCCGGATGGAAAAAGGCGAGCCGACTTTCGAAGCGAGCGAATCCAAAGAAAAGCTTTATACCTGGCCGCATCTGGTTTATATCGAATTTCTGTGCATTATCCTCGGTTCGGTGGTTCTGCTTCTCTGGGCCATTTTCCTGAAGGCTCCGCTTGAGGCTCCGGCCAATCCGACCGTTTCTCCCAATCCTTCCAAGGCACCGTGGTACTTTTTGGGACTGCAGGAAATGCTCGTCTATTTCGATCCGTGGATCGCGGGCGTGCTGCTTCCAAGCATGATTATCATCGGGCTTATGGCCATTCCTTATATTGACCGCAATCCGAAAGGAAGCGGCTACTACTGTTTTAAGGACCGGGCCTGGATGATTAGCGGATTTCTTTTCGGATTTCTGATTCTCTGGATATTCCTGATCATTTTGGGAACTTTTTTGCGCGGCCCTAACTGGAATTTTTTCGGGCCGTTTGAAACCTGGGACGTTCATAAGCTTGTCCCGCTTGTGAATATCAACTTATCCGAAATTATCTGGGTGAAATGGTTTGGCGTGGGACTTCCGAAATCGTTTCTCATCCGTGAAATTTTCGGATTTTCGTTTTTAGGCCTTTATTTCGGCCTGACGCCGCTTATTTTGGCCAAAACCGTATTCCGCAAGCTCTATACGGAAATGGGCTTGATCCGGTACGGGCTCTTTATCACATTTCTTCTGGTGATGCTGTTAATGCCCATCAAGATGTATCTCAGATGGCTGTTCAATTTGAAATACATTGTGGCCATCCCGGAATTTTTCTTTAACGTTTAATAAGCCGTATATCGTATTTCGTATATCGTATATCGAAAAAGCAAAAGCCGTTTTCTTTTCACGATATACAGCATACGACATACGATATACATCAATTACATGGCTAAACCTAATCAAAAAGAATCCCTGTACGATACCAGCAAACTCTCGATGATTTTCGGGATTATCAGCGTCATTCTTTTCGCCACCATTGTGTGGCTGGTGATCGACGATCACACCCGCGAGTGGAAAAAATATCAGCGATCCTTCAATCAGCTTGAGCTGGCAAAAACTCAGGAAGAAATCAAAAAGGCCGCCGGCAAAATTAATGTGAAGGAATTTGAAAAACTCAAAGCCGATTTAGCCGCGAAAGAAAAAGAACTTTCCGCGAGGAAAAAAGAACTCGCCGGGGATCTTAAAAAACAGAGTGAGCTGGCTGCAAAACTTCAAAAAGCAACGCAATCTCTTCAGTCGGAAAAATCTTACTTTGAAGCCGTGCGCTACGCCTATGAATCCGCCGTGATGGAATCGGACGAGCACCTGGTTCAAATGAAAAACTCGCATGAGGTCAAAAAGAAGGATCTCAAAAAAGATCTCGATAAATGGCAGGAAAAAATGACGAAATCGCAGAATCTCGTGGACGCTCTGACGAAAGAAAAAGAAGCGATTGACGCCAAAGTCGCTGAATTTGCCAAAGAGCGTGACACGCTTCAGGCGAAAGTAAACGAAATGGGCGCCGAGGAAAAGCGCATTAAGAAAAAGCTCGACACGCTGAAGCCCGGTTTGTTTAACACATTCCGTAACAGCGCTATTTTTGATTTTATGGCGCCGACTTTGAAAGTACGTCAGCTGGTCATGGAAGATTTGTACGACGATTACAATTTCGTGCGAGTGCCGAAAGTGGACCGCTGTATTACCTGCCATACCGCGATTGATCTGAAAGGTTTTGAAAACGCGCCTCAGCCGTTCCGCACGCATCCGAATCTCGACACATTTCTCGGCTCCAACTCTCCGCATCCGATCGACAAATTCGCCTGCACCGTCTGCCACGGCGGAAACGGACAGGCGCTTACGTTCTATCATACCGGCCACACGCCGGACTCTGAAGACGAGGCGCATGAATGGGAAAAGAAATACGGCTGGCATCCGCTGCATCATTGGGAAGATCCGATGCTGGCGATGAAAAATATCGACGCCTCCTGCATGAAATGCCACGTGGGCGTGATGGATATTCCGCAGGCTCCCAAAGTCAATGAAGGCCGTAAATTATTTGAAGAACTCGGCTGCTGGAGCTGCCATAAAGTGGAAGGCATCGGCGGCTTGAGAAAAGTCGGTCCGGATTTGACGCATATCCGGGGGAAAGTTGATCCGGCCTGGACTTATAAATGGATACGCGACCCGCATAGTTTTCGTCCCGACTCAAAGATGCCGCAATTTTTCGGGCTTTCAAACGCTCAGCCCAAAGAAGAGGAAGACGTTCAGGCGGCCGCGATCGGCGCTTATCTCTATCATTACTCCGAGGAATTTACGCCCGGTGAAGTGAAGGAAAAAGGCGACGCGGCGAAGGGTAAAGAACTGGTCGAAAAAATCGGCTGTCTCGGATGCCATGCGATTGATGATATTAAGGTGAATGAGTTCGCTCCGAATTTATCCGCGATCGGAAGCAAAATCAGCCTGCCCTGGCTCGTTGATTGGCTCAAAAATCCGAAACATTACTGGCCAGAAACACATATGCCCAGCATGCGGTTGACGGACCAGGAAGCTGTGGATATCGCCACATACCTTCTGACCAAAAAGAACGCAGAATTCGACGCGGTTCCTGAAACGGAAATCAATAAACAGATTCTCGACAAACTGGTCCGCGAAGAATTGCGGGAGTCCTTTCCGGAGAAAGAAGCCGGCGCCGAATTGTCGAAAATGACGGAAGACGAGAAAAAAGTTTATCTCGGTGAAAAATTGATCGGCTTTTACGGCTGCTACGCCTGCCATAACATCAAGGGATTTGAAAATACAAAGGAGCTTGGAACAGAACTCACCGAAGAAGGCAGCAAGGTTATTTCGCAATTCGATTTCGGGTTCCTGCACGATATCCCGCATACGCGCCAGGCATTTTTCGATCAGAAGCTGAAAGACCCGCGCGCGTTTGACCAGGGCCGCGTGCGCACCCGAAAAGAAAAATTGAAAATGCCCAAGTTCAGCCTGACCGATGACGAGCGCGCGTCACTCGTGACTTATCTCACCGGACTGAAGCGTGAATACATTCCGCTCAATAAACAGGTCGTGCCGGATGAACGCGCAAAAATGGAAGAGGCCGGGAAACGTATTATCCGCGACCACAATTGCGCGGGATGTCACATGATTGATGAGGGAATCGGCGGCAACATCGGCAAACTGGTGGAAGACGAGGGAATGGCGCCGCCGAGCATTGTGGGTCAGGGCAAGCGCACGCAGGACAAATGGCTGTTTGAGTTTCTAAAGAATCCGTCCACGGTGCGTCCGTGGCTTCATTTCCGCATGCCTACGTTCCAGTTTTCCGATGATCAGGTGGACACGCTTGTGAAAGGATTCCGCGCCGAAGACCATATTCCGCTCACATTCAAAGATACGTACGCGCATCCCACTATGGAATCCCTGGAGGAAGGCAAAAAATTATTTGATTTATTCCAGTGCGCGAAATGCCACGCCACCGAACCGGGTAAAGGTCTCGAGGTAAAAGAAGGCGCTTCGGCGGCTGAGCTGGCTCCAAATCTGGTGCTTTCCAAAACCCGCCTGCGCCATGACTGGATTGTGGACTGGATCCGCAATCCCGACGCGCTGATGCCCGGAACCCGCATGCCGGGATTTTTCCCCGACGGACAAACCATGATGCCCGATATCCTGGGCGGCGACGCCGAAAAGCAAATCGCCGCGCTCCGCGATTACGTGGTGTATCTGGGCGACCAGCCCGAAGCGAAGAAGTAGAAATTTTTTTAGCTTATTATTTATTCCGAAATCTGCATATATTAATCTCCCCAATTTTAGCAGACTGAAATTTGGTGCCAAGCCGTAACAGATTGGAGGCGCCAATTTGGCACCTCCAAATTTTAGTAGGTTGACTTTGGTACCAAACTGCAGTTACCAACGCGAATTCCTTCTTTACACTTATACCGGATAATGGTATAGTTTCTTATGGCCATTCGAAGCTTTAGAAATCAGGGAACTGAAGATATCAATTATGGCCGTGCTTCAAAGCAGTCCCTTCGGATTTTACCGCAAGAGTTGCATCGAAAAGCTCAGATCAAGCTTGCTCGTTTGTCCGCTGCTTCAAATCTTCACGATATAAGCTCTTTACCGGGAAACAGGTTTGAAGCTCTTAAAGGGGACCGTAAAGGACAATATAGTATTCGCATTAATGATCAATATCGAATTTGTTTCAAATGGGAAAAGGAATATGCAATCGCGGTTGAGATTACCGATTATCATTAAGGAGGAAGGCTATCATGAAGAATCATATTACCCCCGTTCATCCGGGAGAAATCTTAAAAGATGAGCTTGAAGAAAGGGGTTTGAGTCAATCTGCCTTGGCTGAGCATATCGGTGTGCTTTCCAAGACTATCAATGAAATTTGCAGGGGAAAGCGCGGCATTAGCGCGGAAATGGCCGTTAAACTGTCCCGGGCACTTGGAGCAAGCCCGCAATTCTGGTTGAATTTACAAAATAACTGGGAACTTTGTCAGATTGATGAAACCCATTATAAAAAAATTGGACGAATTGCTGCTTAGTTAGAATAGGGAGTTTTGGACAAAGCAAAGCACCCTATTTTTGTTTAAATTGGGGAAAAAACCATGAACGAAAAACGTCAGGGAGGCGTGGGAGATGCTTGGAATGGCCTATTAGGCGATCAATACGAAACAATTTTGGTTGACCTCATCAGTCATTGTGTGAAAAATCCCAGATCAGCAGGTAAGGAATTTGATGAGCATGTTCTGATTATCGATCCAACGCATGTTTTCTCCCTTCAGGAACTTTTAAAGAAAACAGAAAAACGTATTCTTTTTCAAAGTATTGTTCCGCATGAAGTTAATAGAAGAATTATGGGATAATAAGAAAGACTCCGCTTATGATCGTCTTTAAATCTTCTTTAAAATCCCCAGCATTTCTTCGTGAAGTTTTCCGTTTGAGGCGAGAATTTCTTTTTTATAGATCGAATAAGGATTGCCCGCGAAGTCGGTGACGATTCCTCCGGCTTCTGTCACAATCAAACTTGCGGCGGCCGTGTCCCACGGATTCAATTTTAATTCCCAGAACCCGTCGAAGCGTCCGCAGGCAAGGTTGCACAAATCCATCGCTGCGGATCCGCAGCGCCGAACCGCCTGCGCTTCAATCAGAAAATTTTTGAACAATTTTAAATAGTCATCGACGTGCTGACGCTGATCGTAGGGAAATCCGGTACACAAGAGCGACTGGTCCAGCGTCGCAATTCCGGAAACTTGGATTTTCTTTCCGTTAAGCGTTGCGCCGCGTCCTTTGCGCCCCAAAAATAATTCTTTCCGGAACGGATCGTAGACGCCTCCCAAAATAATTTCGCCTTTGTGCTCAACGGCGATGGAAACCGTCGACATGGGGAAGGAATGCGCGAAATTGATCGTTCCGTCCAACGGGTCGATCACCCATTTATATTCATGTCCGTCTGCCGCGCCCGATTCTTCGGCTAGAATACCGTGATCCGGGAAGTTCTTTTTAATCAGTCCGATAATCTTTTTCTCGCAGGCATGATCGACCTGGGTGACAATATCCACGGCGCCTTTTTTGCTGATTTGTTTCTCGGCGCGGATGTTTTTCGCAAGAATAAAACCGGCTGCGCGCAGGGCCTGAACGAGGGTTTTTTCCATCCTATTAATAGAAGCGCTGGGGGAACTTGGCATTGAAAGGGGGTGCTCCTTTTGTTAATATGAACGTTTCAAAATTGCTGATTCTATCAAGATGAGTGATAAGTGGTAAAGTGGTAAGTGCTAAAAGGGTGCATCCCACTTCATACAGTTGAAATTGCGTGGTTTTGGTAGGGGCGATCCCAACGGGTCGCCCTTCACGGAAACGGGCGACCCGTTGGGATCGCCCCTACTCATCACTTACCACTGTGGAGACATCATGTCTAAATCATATAATATTACTCTCATTAAGGGCGACGGAACCGGGCCTGAGCTTGCCGCGGTCACTAAAGATTGTATCGACGCTACGGGCGTTAAAATCAACTGGGATATTCAGGAAGCCGGCGTGGACATTATGGAAAAAACCGGAACGCCGCTTCCCGATGCCGTGCTTGAGTCCATACGCAAAAATAAAATCGCGCTGAAAGCGCCGATCACAACCCCGGTCGGAACGGGTTTCCGTTCGGTCAACGTCGCGCTTCGCAAAGAATTTGATCTTTACGCCTGCGTGCGTCCCTGCAAAACATACGAAGGCGTGCGGAGCCGCTATGACAATATCAATCTCGTCATTGTCCGCGAAAACACGGAAGATCTTTACGCCGGCATCGAATTTCAAAAGGGAACCAAAGAAGCGCTCGCGCTGATCGAGGAAATTTCCAAGCTGTATACGGGCAAAAAAATCCGTCAGGATTCCGGAATCAGCATTAAGCCCATTTCCGTTTTCGGCGCGGAACGCATTGTGCGCTACGCATTCGATTATGCCCGCAAATACAAACGCAAAAAGGTGACGGCGGTTCACAAGGCCAATATTATGAAATTCTCCGACGGGCTGTTTCTCGAAGTAGCGCGCGAAGTCGCAAAAAATTATCCCGACATCGAATTCAACGACCGCATCGTCGACAACATGTGCATGCAGCTGGTGCAGAATCCGGAACATTATGATGTGCTCGTGCTCCCGAATCTTTACGGCGATATCCTTTCCGATCTTTGCGCGGGGCTGATCGGCGGACTGGGTGTCGCGCCCGGAGCCAATATCGGCGAGAATGGCGCGCTGTTTGAAGCCACGCATGGCTCGGCGCCAAAGTACAAGGGCCTGAACAAAGTGAATCCTACGGCCATGATCCTTTCCGGAATGCTGATGCTTCAGTACCTCGGCGAAGAAGACGCCGCGCGCCGGCTTGAAAAGGCGGTGGCGGACGTGATTCGCGAAGGAAAAGAAGTTACTTATGATCTCAAAGCGGACCGCAATGATCCCACCGCGGTTGGAACGAAAGAAATGGGTATTGCGATTGCTCGCAAACTCAAAATTCAAAATGAAAAATGCAAAATTTAGGAAGGCGCAAGCGCTTACAATCATTTTGAATTTTAAATTGTAATTTTTCATTTTACTTTTTGCATTTTGAATTCAACTGGTATTAGGAGAGAGCATGTTAAAAATTACCAAAGATTTAAGCAAAAGCAGGCCAAAAGTAACGGTCGTCGGCGCGGGGTTTGTCGGCGCGGGCGCCGCGCAGCGCATTGTTGAAAAAGAATTGGCGGATGTGGTTCTTGTCGACGTGGTCGAAGGACTTCCGCAGGGCAAAGCACTCGATATGATGGAGTCGGCTCCGATCGAAGGATTCGATACGTGCATTATCGGCGCGAATGATTACGAACAGACCGCGAACTCCGATGTGATTGTGATCACGGCCGGACTCGCGCGCAAGCCGGGTATGAGCCGCGATGATCTGCTCGCGAAAAATGCCGAAATTGTCGGCGGTGTTGTGGATCAAGTCGCGAAGCGTTCTCCGAAATCGATTATCATTGTTGTCAGCAATCCTCTGGATATCATGACGCATTTGGCCTGGAAACGTTCCGGATTCGACGCGAAGCGCGTCATCGGCATGGCCGGCGTTCTCGATTCCGCCCGCTACGCAACGTTTATCGCGATTGAGCTGGGTGTTTCCGTGAAAGACGTGCGCGCGATGGTGCTCGGCGGACACGGGGATTCGATGGTGCCGGTTCCGGATTATTCCACCGTGAACGGAATTCCGATTACTCAGCTGCTTCCTGCAGAAAAGATCGCGGAAATTAATAAACGCACGCAGGACGGCGGCATCGAAATCGTGAATTATTTGAAAACCGGATCGGCGTTTTACGCGCCGTCATCGTCCGCGGTGGCGATGGTGGAGGCGATCTTAACGGATTCCGGCCGCGTGCTTCCTTGCTGTGCTTACGTGAATAATGCTTATGGAATCAAAAATCTTTTTTGCGGCGTGCCGGTACGGTTGAATCGTCAGGGCGTGAGCGAAATTGTTGAAATCAAGCTTAATGCAAAAGATTTGTCTGCGCTCCAAAAATCCGCGGAGCATGTGAAGGAACTGGTAGCGAAGGTATCGTAACTGTTCGTAGTGGCGACTTTAGTCGCTTCCGCCAAAGGCGGATCCGCCTCCGGCGGAAGCGACTAAAGTCGCCACTACGAACTTGAGGTATTATGTCTCAAAATGAAGTCCAAAAACCCGATGTTAAGCATTTCTACCTCCGCCGCCTGCATTCGCTTCTCGGTTTGATTCCGGTTTCCTTGTTTCTTGTCGAACACATCGCTGCCAACGCATTCATCCTGAAAGGTCCCGAGGCGTACAACGGAACTATCCAGTTTTTGCGCGGACTCCCATTTCTCATTCCGATCGAAATTACTTTTATCGGCCTTCCGATTGCGTATCACGCTATTTACGGGATTTACATCACATTCACCGGCTCGGTGAATACGGCGAAATACGGCTATGCGCGTAACTGGTATTACTTTATTCAGCGCGTCACCGGAATGATCGCGCTGGTGTTTATCGCGTATCACGTCTGGGATTTCCGCATTGCGCCGGATATTTACGGCAATGAGGTGAGCTATGAACTGGTCGCAAAAGCCCTGAAGAATCCGCTTGTGTTTGTGTTTTACGCGGTCGGAATGGCAGGCACGATGTTTCATTTCGCGAACGGTCTTTGGCTGTTCGCCATTACGTGGGGCATTACGCGTACTCCGAAATCGCAGAATGTGATGGGATGGATTTCAACCGGGATCGGAATCATTATTTTTGCGGTTTCAATGCAGATTATCTGGATGGTGAGCCGATGAGCGAAGTGCATGTGAATAAGAAGATAATAATTGTCGGCGGCGGATTGGCCGGACTGATGGCGACGATTAAACTCGCCGAAGCGGGGTATCATGTGGATCTTTTTTCCATTGTTCCCGTGAAGCGTTCGCATTCGGCCTGCGCGCAAGGCGGGATGAACGCGTCCGTAAACACGAAGGGCGAAGGCGATTCTCCCGAAATTCATTTCCAGGAAACCATTCACGGCGGCGACTATCTGGCCAATCAGCCGATGGTCCGCGACATGTGCTACAAGGCGCCCGGCTATGTTTATCTGCTCGACCGCATGGGAGTTCCGTTTAACCGTACCTCCGAAGGCCTGATCGATTTCCGCCGTTTCGGCGGTACCAAATTCAACCGCACCGCGTTTGCCGGCGCGACGACCGGACAGCAGCTTCTTTACGCGCTGGATGAACAGGTCCGTCGCCACGAAGTTGAGGGAAAAGTTCATAAATTTGAAGGCTGGGAATTTCTTTCCGCCATCCTGGACGAGAAAAAAATCTGTCGCGGAATTACAGCCATGAATCTAACGCGCATGGAAGTACAATCCTTCCGCGCCGGCGCCGTAATTTTGGCCACGGGCGGATGCGGCATGATTTACGGTCCGAGCACCAATTCTACGGCATGCACCGGAAGCGCTGCCGGTGCCGTGTTTCAGCAGGGCGTGTGGTACGCGAATGGTGAATTCATTCAAGTGCATCCCACGGCAATTCCGGGCGAAGATAAAAATCGCCTGATGTCCGAATCCATCCGCGGGGAAGGCGGCCGCGTGTGGACCTATAAAGACGGCAAGCCCTGGTATTTTCTCGAAGAATGGTATCCGAATTACGGCAATCTGGTTCCGCGCGACATCGCGACGCGCGCCATTTTCAAAGTTTGCCGCGAGCTCAAGCTGGGCGTGGACGGTAAAGACATGGTGTATCTCGATATTTCTCATTTGCCGCGTCACGTCATCGAACAGAAACTTCTCGGTGTTGTCGAAATTTATGAAAAATTCGTGGGCGATGATCCGAGAAAAGTGCCTATGAAAGTATTTCCGGCGGTGCATTACACCATGGGCGGAATTTACGTGGACGCAAAACAGATGACGAATATTCCGGGCCTGCTTGCGGCGGGCGAGGCCGATTATCAGTATCACGGTGCGAACCGTTTGGGTGCGAACAGCCTGCTTTCCTGTTTTTACGGCGGAGAACTGGCGGCGAAGACCACGCTTGAATATCTGAAGGGAAAAGAAAAAGAAGAAGTCCCTGCCGGTTCCCGCATTTATGACAGTGAAGTAAAGCGGCAGAAAGAAATCAATGATCGCCTGCTCAATTCGCGCGGCAAAGAAAATCCGTATCTGCTCTGGGAAGATATGGGACGCGTGATGACGGAAAATGTAACGGTTGTCCGCGTCAACGTGAATCTGAAAAAGACCGAAGAAAAACTGATTGAACTCGAAAACCGCTACAAAGACGTCAACATCAACGACATGACTACTTGGACGAATCAGCCGCTTACGTTTACGCGGGAACTCGGAAATATGCTCGTACTTGCCCGCGTGATTACGCGCGGCGCTCTGCTCAGGGACGAGAGCCGCGGCGCGCATTACAAGCCGGAATTCCCGGAGCGGAACGACGAAAAATTTTTAAAAACGACAGTAGCGGAATATCAGCCAGCCGACGGCCCCAAAATTTGGTATGAGGAAGTGGATACGTCGCTGATAAAGCCGAAGGCGCGGGTATATTAGTTAGTAGTAGCGATTTTAATCGCTATGAATAAAAGCGACTAAAGTCGCTACTACAAACGGTCAAATTTATGAAAAAAGACAATATCACCATCAAAATCAAGCGTCAGGACAATCCCAATCTGAAGCCGCATTGGGAAACGTTTACGCTGAAATACCGGCCGAGCATGAACATCATCACCTGCCTGATGGACATCCGGAAAAATCCGCGTACGGCCGACGGCATGAAAACCACTCCGGTGAAATGGGAGCAGAATTGCCTTGAGGAAGTTTGCGGCTCCTGCACCATGGTGATTAACGGAAAAGTGCGTCAGGCCTGCACCGCGCTGGTCGACAAGCTGGATGATCCGATTACCCTTGAGCCGATGACAAAGTTTCCGCTTGTTTGCGATCTCGTTGTGGACCGCGCGTCCATGTTCGAGGCGCTGAAACGCTCGAAGGCCTGGATTCCTATTGCCGGCACGCACGATATCGGGCCGGGACCGAAAATTTATCCGGAAAAACAGCAGGAAATGTATCAGCTTTCGCGCTGCATGACTTGCGGCTGCTGTCTGGAGGCCTGCCCGCAAATCAATTCTCATTCGCCGTTTGTCGGAGCGGCGGTCATCAGCCAGGTGCGGCTTTTCAACGATCATCCGACCGGAAAAGCGAACGCGAAAGAGCGTCTGGAATCGCTGATGGTCACCGGCGGCGCTCAGGATTGCGGCAATGCTCAGAATTGCGTTGAAGTGTGCCCGCAAAAAATTCCGCTTACGACATCGATTGCCGAAATCAACAAACAAATCACGCTGAAGCTGCTCGGAATGCTTAAAACATGAAACGTATATCGTATTTCGTATGCCGTATATCGTATTTAGTATATCGTATTTAGTATATCGTATATCGTGGCAGGGTGTTAGCGACATACCAAATACGATATACGGCATACGAAATACGATATACGATATACTAAATACGATATACGAAATACAATATACGGCATACGAAATGACCTACTGGCCTGACCCGGATCCGAAGGAAGTGTTCAAGCCGAAAATTCATCCGACGGCTTATATCGCGCCACTGGCTTATGTCGGCGGACGCGTGGAAATCGGGGAATGCGCGAGCATTTGGCCGGGATGCGCGATTCGCGGCGACATCAACAAAATCGTGATCGGCAATTACACAAATATCCAGGATTTATCGGTTTGCCACGTCGAAAATGACCGTCCGTGCGTGATCGGAAATTATGTGACGGCGGGGCACCGTGTGATTTTGCATGCCTGCACGATTGAAGATGAAGTGCTCGTGGGCATGGGTTCCATTATTATGAACGGAGCGGTGGTGGGCAAAGGCACGATTATCGGAGCCGGCAGTTTGGTGACGGAAGAAAAGATTCTTGAGCCGGGATCGCTTTATCTGGGACGTCCGGCAAAAAAGGTTAGAAAATTAACGGCGGAAGAAATTGCGAAAAATAAATTTTGGGCGGAAAAATACGCGGAACTCGCGAAAGCGCATATTAAAGGAAGGTTCTTGCGGGGATGAAAATTCACGAATATCAGGCAAAAGAAATTCTGGCGAAATATAAGCTGCCCGTGCCGAAGGGGATTATGGCCGAAACGCCTGAAGCGGCACTCGAGGCGGCGAAGAAACTCGGGCATTTTAACTTGGTCGTGAAAGCTCAGGTGCATGTCGGCGGACGCGGAAAAAGCGGCGGCGTGGCTCTTGTTTCTAACGAACAGGAATTCAAAGACGCCGCGAAACGCATTCTTGGGCTTGAGCTTAAAACCGCGCAGACGGCCGGCGGATCCGTCAAGGTGCGGAAAATCCTTGTCGCGGAAAAGGCAGATATCAAAAAGGAGCTTTATCTCGGAATCACTATTGACCGCGAAAGAGGGCTTCCATGCGTGATTTTTTCGGCGGCGGGCGGCATGGAAATCGAGGAGGTCGCGTATAAGACGCCCGAGAAAATCGTCACGATTCATTTTGATCCGGATACGGGGCTTCCGCCGTACAAAGCGCGCGAGCTGGCTTTCTCTCAGGGGCTTGCGCCTGAAACAGCTGCTGAACTGGCTCAGATCATTCATAAGCTCACCCGGATTTTCGTTGAGCTCGACTGCTCTCTTGTTGAAATTAATCCGCTGACGGTTGATTCCAAAGGCAAATGCCTTCTGCTTGATGCGAAAATCAGCTTTGATGACAACGGTATTTTCCGCCATTCCGAATTCGCTGGCTTGCGCGATGAAAAGGAAGAAGACGCGCGCGAAGTAGAGGCGGCAAAGCACGGCCTCAGCTATGTCGGGCTCGACGGGAATATTGGCTGCATGGTGAACGGGGCGGGATTGGCCATGGCCACCATGGATTTGATCAAGCTGGCGGGCGGGGAGCCGGCCAATTTTCTCGACGTAGGCGGAAGCGCTACGGCGGACAAAGTGACCGCGGCGTTTAAAATCATTCTGCGGGATCCCAAAGTGAAAGCCGTGCTCGTGAATATTTTCGGCGGCATCATGAAATGCGACGTGATCGCCCAAGGCATTATCGACGCGCTCAAGGAAGTCAAAATGACGGTGCCGCTTGTCGTGCGTCTTGAAGGCACGAACGTCGACAAAGGAAAAGAATTACTGAAGCATGCCGGCGTTTCCATTATTGCCGCGAATGAACTAAAGGAGGCAGCTCAGTTGGCAGTGGCGTCTTTAGCCGCTTCCGCCAAAGGCGGATCCGCCTCCGGCGGAAAAAAATAGCGAATAAATTCGCTACTACGAGCAAATAATATGAGCATACTAGTCAACAAACAAACGAAATTAATCGTTCAAGGCATTACCGGTTCTGCCGGAAAATTTCACGCCAGGCAAATGGCGGAATACGGAACCAAAGTCGTCGGCGGCGTGACACCCGGAAAAGGCGGGGAAGTGTGCGAAGGCATTCCCGTGTTTAACACGGTGAAGGACGCCGTGAAAAAAACCGGAGCCACCGCGACCGTAATTTATGTCCCCGCGGCTTTCGCGGTGGACGCGGCGATGGAAGCGGCCGAAGCCGGAATTAAGCTGATCGTGATTATCACCGAAGGAATTCCTCCGCTCGATATGATCCGCCTGAAATTATTTCTCAAAAATTATCCGGAAGTGAATTTAATCGGACCGAATTGTCCCGGAGTGATTACTCCGGGTGAATGTAAAATCGGCATTATGCCGGGCTACATTCATAAGCCGGGCAATGTCGGCGTCATTTCCCGCAGCGGAACGCTCACGTATGAAGCCGTGTGGCAGCTCACGCAGCTTGGGTTCGGACAGTCGACTTGCATCGGAATCGGCGGGGATCCGGTTCAGGGGATGAATTTCGTCGATTGCCTCCGGCTCTTCAAAGATGATCCCGGCACCGAAGCGGTGGTGCTCATCGGTGAAATCGGCGGAACCGCGGAAGAACAGGCGGCCGCTTACATCGAGAAAGAATTCAAAAAACCGGTGGTGGCTTTTATCGCCGGACTTACCGCGCCTCCCGGAAAACGCATGGGACATGCAGGTGCTATCATTTCAGGTGGCAGCGGAAAAGCGCAGGACAAGATCGCAAGTCTGGAGCGGGCGGGGGTTGGTGTGTCAAGGTCGCCGGCTGATATTGGTAGGACTATGAAAGAGTTGCTGCTGAAACAAAAAGGCAGCGGACAGCGGACAGCGGACAGCGTTCAGAAAAGCATTTAATCGTTTTTTCTGTACGCTGTACGCTGAATCCTGTACGCTGAAAAAATATGGATAAACTCACGAAACTGCAAAGTTTGGGACGCAACGCGGAAGACACCTACGACCGTTTTCTGCTCGGTCAGGGCCATGACATGGTCCGCGTGGTGTCGCAGTTTGAAGAGCGCGTGCATCAAAGCCTTTTTAAATACGGACGTTTCGCAATTCCCACGTTTTTTAAGCCCTATTTTCTGACTCCCCGGCAGGAAAAACTGGTTAAAAATGTGACGGAAACCATCGCGCGCATTCTTGAAAAAGTCATCCGGATTTATTTCGAGGACCCTTCCGTGCGCCGTATTTTTGATTTATCGAAAGAAGCCGAAGAGCTGATCAATATCGATCCCGGCTACAAGCGCAATGTGAACATCGCGCGTTTTGACAGTTTTCTCGACGGGGAAAATCTGAAACTGATCGAACTGAACACCGATTCGCCGGCCGGTATGGGCTACGCGGATCTGCTCGAGGACATTTTCTTCGAGACGCATGAGATCGAGGATTTTCTCCACGCGTTTCATTTCCGCAGGGAATCCAGAAGGCAGAAACTGCTTGAATCGCTTCTCGGGGCTTACGGCGAATTCCGGGGCGGGAGCACGCATAATCCGAGAATTGCCATTGTCGACTGGCGCACCGTAAAAACGCGTCCGGAGTTTGAAGCGCTCAAAGCCTATTTCGAGGAAAAGGGATTTCCCACGACGATTGCCGATCCGCGGGATCTCAGGCTTCAGCAGGGCAAGCTCTATCATGAGGATTTCCAAATCGATTTGATTTACCGCCGCGTGATTTTCAATGAACTGCTTGAAAAACTGGATGAAGTGAAGGATTTTATCGAGGCGTACCGCAAGCACGCCGTATGCGTGGTGAATTCTTTCCGCTCTAAGCTGGCCGGAACCAAAGCCGTGCTTTCCATGCTGACGACGCCCGAATACGACCACTTTTTCACCGAAGAGGAAAACAAAATCAAGTCCGAGAACATCCCCTGGACCCGCCGCGTTCTCGACGCCGACCATTTTTACGGAACGAAGAAAGTATTCTTCATCGATTTTCTCAAGGACGAAAAAGATCATTTGGTGATGAAGCCCTCGGAGGGCTACGGCGCCAAGGACATCACGGTAGGTTTTGAAACCCGCGAAGACGACTGGAACCGGGCGATCGATAAGGCGCTGAAATCCAACTGGGTGCTTCAGGAGCTGGTGCGCATCCCGTTTATGAATGTTCCGATCGTGATCAATAACAAACTTGAGTTTGTCCGTAAAAAAGTCAGCCTCAATCCTTTTTGCTTCGGCGGACGCTACGCCACTTGCCTCGCGCGTTTGAGCGAGGAAACGGTGATAAATGTTTCGCACGGAGGGGGGCTCATCCCCAGTGTCTCGGAGGAAGAAGTCCACAATCGATGATCGCCATCGACTTTCACAGTCATATTGGCAAAAGCAAAAGCGATAAAGCGCATGCAACTGCCGGCGAAGTGCGCCGCGCCTGTGTTTCCAGGCGTCTTGGCCTGACACACGCGGTCGTGTTCCCGATCGATGAATCGGGCCCCGGAGTTTCCTACAGCCGCCTCAATACCAGAATTGCCAATGCCGTAAAACATACGCCCGGGCTCATCGGTTTCTGCCGGCTGAATCCGCATTTCGGAAACCGGGCGATCAAAGAGATGACGCGTTCCTTCAAAATGGGCCTCGTGGGCGTGAAGCTGCATCCGCGCGCGGAAGATTTTCGTCCCGCGCACGCATCGGGAATTCTGGCGCGCCTCAATTATTTAATGCGTCCGCTGATTATTCATACCTCTCATGAGCCGAATTGCCGGCCGCATGAGTGGCGGTCGCTTTTGAAGCGCTACCGCGATTTTCCAGTGATTCTAGCCCATGCGGGAAAGGACGCTTACCTGGAAGCGGTGGATTTGGCGAAAAAGCTTCCCAACGTTTATCTTGAAACTTCGACGCTCTCGTTTTACCGTACTCAGCGCATTCTTGAAAAATTGGGCCCGGAAAAAATCGTATTCGCCTCGGATTTTCCGTATTCCCATCCGAGAGTGGAAATGGAAAAATGGAATCAGATCTGGAATTCCGGGGAAAAAAAGCAAATTCTTTCTAAAAATGCAATTAGGATTCTGGAGCCGTGGCTTAAATGATCCCCCGCGTATTTTCCATCAAAGAAGCGAATGATTTAATTCACAACATCGAGCCGATGATCGAATCACTCATGGATAAAAAGCTTCAAATGCAGAAACAGCATGACGAACTGCTGGTTCTGGACTTAATCGGCGGGGAAAAGATCAAAGATAAAAACGCCTTTGAAGGCCGGCAATATCTTCAAAAATCGGCTGAATTGGAGTCGCTGATTCTTTCCTTTGAGGAGGAGATTCTCCGGTTGAACCAAATGGGCTGCTTCCTGAAGGACATTGAACGGGGATTGGTGGACTTCTTTCATGTCCGGGATAAACAGCTGGTCTATCTCTGCTGGCAAAAAGGAGAGAAAAGAGTGGGTTTTTGGCATACAGTAGATGATACCCTGGAGGCCAGAAAACCGCTTTAATCCTAACTCATGATGATGCCTTTAGTGCAGGTAAATGCTCGTAGTAGCGACTTTAGTCGCTTTTTAAGGGACTAAAGTCCCCACTACAAACAGCGATTAAAATCGCCACTACGAACTGCGCTCCAAATTTCCATTACCTGAGTTAAAGGCATAATCATGTCCCTAACCCTTTACTCCGCCTCTACTTCCACATGGTATACTTCTTAGTAGATTCCTATTTACTGAATTATTACTCAAACTAGATTTGACAAAATGAAAGTAGGGGGCTATATTTCTCTGGTATTCACACGAAAGTAAAATGTTTTAATAAATGTTTAAGAAATGATTTTGAGGTGCCGATACTTAAATGAAATCAATTTTTAGTTTTGTAACGTTCCTCTTTTTTGTCCTCGCGCAGGCGAATGCTTCGTTCGCTGCTTCCGTATTTTTTCCTTCGGTGCCCGAAGCGCAGGAACAACCGCTTAAAATCAAAGATTTTTCCGCGACGTTTTTTAATGAAAATGGCACTCCCAAACATATTTTCCGCTATGAAGACCAGAAAGTAGTTTCCCGCTACGATTTTAATTACCGACCCGACGGAATGCTTTTCAGGATTGACCGGAGATTGTCTTCCGATATCAATTCGCCCGTGATGTCCGCGACTTATTTCAAAGGAGTCAAGGGCGCCGAAAAACCCGCGTATGCCGTTGACTTCGACGTGCAGGGCAGCATCCTTTCCGTGAACATGTTCAAATATGACGAAGCGACCGGCGCGCTTTCGCGCATCGATCAGAAAGAGGATTTTTTCCTCAACGTACCGCTCGTGTCTTCGTTGTTTCTTACTGGAAATAACGGGGAAGAACAGCTTCATTATGCGCTGATTTATGACAAGGGCGGAAACGTGCATGCCCGTCAGGACTATTCCTATGCTTCCGGCGGAGTGCTGGCGAAAATCGATATGAGAAATACCGGCAATTCCGCTTCTCCGGTTTCAGGCACTGTTTATTATGACGGGAAGGCAGGCGAAGAGCTTCCGCTACTGGCCGTGACCTTTGATCAGGCCGGGAATGTGGCTTCAGCGAAAGATTTTGGTTTTACCGCGAAGAAATTTGTCCAGCCGGTTTCTTATCCGGCTGCCGGAAAAGCTGTGTTCTCGAACAGCGGTTCCAATCCTATTAATATGATAGGCGGTCTCGAGACATTGCCGCTTCCGGAACTCAACTCAAAATTAATGAGAAATCAATTTGTTCATGACCTGCAAGGCGTATTAATGAGTATCGATGTGCGGGCAGGCCCGGTGCGCGCGGCCAATCTCTTTGAAAAAGGAGCGATGCTGTCATGAACACACGGGCGAGATCCCAGCTCAACCGCATAATCGCTCTTAGCACTGTAGTAACGTTTGTGTTCACACAAACCGACCTCTTGTATGCCTACCAGGCAGTTTATGCACCCGTAATAAAACCGATCGAAATTCTGGATAAGCCAGATCTCAGAAAAGACCTGGAAAACATCCGTTTTCAGCAGAATCCCAATGATCCGACTCAGCCGACACAGCCCACTCAGCCGGCTCCGACCACCGGACAGCCGCAGCCTCAGGCCCCTTCGGCCACCGGCCAGATTCAGTCTCCGGTTCCCGATACCACGACTTTCATGCAGCTGGGAGTGATTTCGCCCCCGGCTCCCGGCGTAACGGAAACCCAGGTGACCAATCCCGACGGCAGTATCACGATTACCCGAAGCGACGGGACATCCACCACGTTTGATCCGAACAAAAACAACCGGATTGTCCAGAATGTCAGCCTGGAAAACGGAGAGCTGATTACGCGTGATTATCAATATAACGATATCGCCGATACCCTGATTATTTTTACCCGCAGCAATACGCCGCTTCTGAACGACATTTATATGAAGTTCACGCTCACGGCCAATGACTTGCCGGAGCTATTGCTTGAGCGCGGCGAACTTGTCTCAGCCATTCTGGTCAAGCTGGAGACGAGGCAATACGACTCCTCCAAAAACCTGATTGAGAGAAGCCTTTTCAGCCTGACCGGTTCCAAAGTGGTCAATCAGTATACCTATGATTTTGCCGGTTCCAGATATCAGGTAAATAGCCGCAATTTTGACGCGCGGGGAAATTTGGTGCTGACTCAGCTTCAGAATTTCAGCTTCGGCGCGGATGGAATTCATCTCACGCAGGACGATCAGTTCCAGTCCATGATCACGCTGGCTCCCGGCGCCCAGCTGCCGCAGATTCCCGAAGTGACAAATCCGCCGGTGGGAAGCCAGGTCAATGTGGGGACGGACGGAACCGTGGAAGTTTATGACCCGGCCGGAAATCTCACCAAGCGCATCAATCCCGACGGAAGCTCCGAAATTTTCCTTTATGACGCGGCCGGCATTCTGACTCAAATCAATTCCATCGCGTCCGACGGAAAAATTACGCAGCAGTTTTTTAATTCCGGCGGCGTTCTCGTGAAATTAATCACGCCGGACAATCTTCAGCAGGAGTATGTGTTTGACGCCGCGGCTAACCGCGTGACGATCACCGGAAAATATATTCAGCCCGATGGGTCGCTGATAAACGCTTTTGTCCAGATTCTGGATCTCGGCGCTGACGGAGCTCTCGGCGGAATCAACGAAAATTCAGACCGCGTGATCAGCTTCCAGGCATTTGATCTTCAGGGTCAGCCGGTGCTGCAGGACCTGGATGCCCAGGGACGTCTGATTCATTCCCGCAGCGTACAGCCGCTTGATCCGGACGACTTGAGCAGGGGTTACATCACCGTTGACACCACGATTACCTATAACGACGCGGATAATACCGCGGCGCTCGTTGCGCGCCGTGTCGCCGCCGTCGGCTCGATGTCCGCGCTGTACACGCAGGTGCTTGCGCTTGGCCAGGACCGCCTTTTGGGCGGAACCGGCGCTGATCAGGACCGGCTGATTCATTATGAAGGGCTCGATGAAAACAATAATCCGTTCGAACAGGATTTTGACGCCACAGGAAGAATCACGCATAACCGTTCGTCGGAGCTGAAAAATATTCTGGATCCTTCTCAAGGTTTCCAGACTCTCGACATCACCTATACTTATGACGATGCCCAGAAACGGGTGACGATCAGCGTCAGAAAAGTGCAGGCAGACGGATCGCTGAAAGATTTCTTTTCACAAGTGCTTGGTTTAGGCAATGACAATCGGATCGGAGGAACCGGGGCCAATGCCGACACGCTGATTTCGTCTCAGGGGTTTGACGATAACGGCCAGCCGCAAAGCCAGGAGCTCGACGCCCGGGGACGCGTGATCCGTTCCGTTCAGCGCGAGCCGCTTAATCCGAATGATCTTTCTCAAGGATTCCGCGATGTCGTGATTACCTTTATTTATGACGACGCGGCCAATCAGGTGACGATGATTAACACCGTAAACGGGGAAGAAACCGAGCGGCGCATTATCGACCTGGGCGCCGATCAGGAGCTGGACGCTACGGGCGAAGCAAACCCGGACGATCGCGTGATTCAGATTCTCCGGAAAAATGCCGCCGGCGATTCCATTTCGGATCAATACCTTTACAACCCCGACGGTTCTTACAGCGTTACCGTCATGAATCTGGCGATTAATCAGGTGCAGGAAGTTCAAAATTATGATGCACAGGGAAATCTTGTTTCGCTTCAGCAGGCCGGTGCTGCCGGAACTGTGGCCGGCGGAATCACGTTCAATTACGACGCGGGCGGAAACATTGCCCAATCCACAGATGCCTTGGGTAACACCTATCAGTATTACACCGACGGCGATTTCGCCGGACGCGTGAAGGCGCTCATCAATCTGAACGGGGATGTTTCCAATTTTACTTATTTGAACGATACCCAGGGCAATTTTGCGGGCACCCGGGTTTCAAGGCCGGACGGCAGCGTCGAAATTTATAACGCGAATGACCAAATCACGACGTTAATCACCAAAGACAATTTCCGGGTGGATATGGAGTATTACGCCGACGGTGAGCTGAAAATCAGAAATATCTCGAATAATTTAACCGGCGAAGCGCTTTCCCGCGAAACGTATATGTATCAGGGCGCGGGTTCAGCGCGCCAGACGGTGATCACCACCGAAGATTTCCAGAATCAAAGAACCGTCATCGAAACCCGCGATGCGCTGAATAAAATCCTGAAAACAGAAATCCGCACCGCCGGGGCTACTTCCATATTTAACGAACTGGGACAAATGATCCGGCACATCAATGCCCAGGGAAATGTCTCCATATTCGAAAACGGTTTTTTACAGGAAGTGCGCGACCCGGGCGGGAGTCTGCTTCATCAGTACCGCGCCGTCCTCGATCCGCAGACTCAAGCGGTCATCGATTATCAGGAAGTGGGCGCGGTCACGCCGATTTTGCCGAAAACGGAAATTATCAACGGAGAAAAACGCCTCGTCATCGGCACCGGCACAATTGTTTATTACGACGCGGCCGGAGCGCCGAAACTTCTTACCAACACGGACTCGCTGGTGCAGGACGTGCGCCAGGAAAACGGCCACACCGTGCTTTATATGTCCAACGGACAGGTAATCCGTTTCATTGCGGACCCGGTCAATCCCGCCAATGAAGTAGTCGGCACCATTACCGATCTCAGGGGAAGAATCGACGAATATTTCTACAATACAAACGGTGATTTGGTGAGAATCGAAAAGAAAACAAACACTACTGCCGGTCCCATCCGGATGATCGAGACTACTTTTTATCAGCTGAATGCCAGCGGCCGCACCGTGCTGGATTCCGCCGGTAATCCTAAAATTGACCGCGTCGCGGATGTTGACGGAAATGTCACCCGGTTTTTCTATGACGAAGATACGGACACGAACACGCTAGATAAAACCGTGGTCGAGCGTCCGCTTCCGAACGGACAATTCGCGAAAAGCCAGGAAACCATTTTCAAAGACAACGGCACCGACGTCGATTTCGTTTTGAATTTTGACTCCACCGGAACCCGGGTCATTTCCAGAACCAATTTTATTTATGATACTCAAGGAAAATTGGCAAGTCAGGAATCCTTCAACACCGATTCGCTGACCCGTCCGGGCGGCGCATTCGCAGGACAAGTTCCGCCGGCAGGCGAGGGAACCCGGGACAATCAAATGTTTTTCAAGGATCTCCCGAAATACGGCGGGCGCGTGATTGACCGTACCATTGATGCGGACGGAAACACGAACACCTTTGATTATTACGCCGCGGGCTATCTTCTGAGTATTGTTACTACCAATCTGGCAGGAATTAAGCTGAGCAAATCAGAATTTGAAGAAGGTGTTCTGAGAGACGACCGCGTAAAACGCGTGATCACGTATGCGGATGATCCCGCCTTTGCCGATCCGATGAATGTGATCGCTTCGCGCCAGCTCGTTTCTATATATAATGCGGACGGTAAACTCACCGCGACCCGAGAGTATCAGGTGACGGGCGCTCTGGATGATCCCGCCGCGATTGTTGATGATGTGCTCCTCAGTGAAATCCGCTTTAATGCCGCCGGGAATCCCGAATCTCAGACTGTGTTTCCCGCCGCGGGTGCCGCCGCCGCTTTTGTGGTGTTCAACTATGATGATCCCGCAAATCCCGATCAGCTCACTTCCGTGGAACAGCATGAAGGCATTGTGGATGCGAGCGGATCCGTAGCGGCCGGAATCATGACCTCCCAAACCGTTCTTGATGCGGAAGGCCGGGTAGCGGCAAATTATTCTTTTGATGCAAACGGCAACATTACCGAATACGGTGCCTTCAATTACGATCCGCAAACCGGCAATCTGGTTTCCACCCAGCAGTTTGAAGTCACCGGTGCCGTTCAGGATCCGTCCCAGATTGTCAATCCGCGGCTTGTGAGCGAAGCGCATTTCACGCCGCAGGGACAGGCTCAATTCGCGCTCGAATTTGACGCGCTGGGCAATGTCACAGGAAGAAGAGATTTTATCTACGGTACGGGCGGCGAGCTCATGCGTCTGGATTTCCGCAGTGTCAATGATGTCACCGCCCCGGTGGAGTTTTCCACATTTTTCACGGGTGCGGCAGGAAACGAACGTCCTACGCATACCGTCAGCTATGACGCGCAGGGCAATGTCACGAGCCGCAACGAATTTGTTTTTGACGCGCAGACCGGCGCTTTGCTCCGCACCGATCTTAAGAATCAGGATGATCCTGCCGCGCCGCTCGTAAGCTCGACTTTTTATGCGGGAGCCGCGGGCAATGAGAAGCCGGTAAAAGTAGTCAACTACGATGTTCAGGGAAATATCAGCTCCGTCAATTTCCTTTCTTATGACGCGCAGACGGGCGCGTTAACCCGTGTGGATCAGCGCGCTGCTGATGACGCGTCGGCTCCGCTGGTTTCGAGTACTTTATTCACCGGAAATCTTGGCGAGGAAAAAGCAATGCGGGCATTGACCTATGACGCGGCCGGCGCCAATGTCGTCAACCGGACGGATCTCATTTATGACCAGGGAGCTTTGAGAGAAATCAATCAGCGCGCTGGTGATGACGATGCGCTGCCGTTGACATCCAAAACCGTGTTTGCCGGCGCGGAGGGTGAGGAGCAGCCGGTTTCCCAATTCAATTATGACGCCCAAGGAAATGTTTCCCGCCGCACCGATTTCTTTTTTAGCGCCAATAACGTGCTGGAAAGATCCGAAACCCGCGAAGGTCCGGATTTAACATCGCCTCTCGTGAACGTCACGCATTTTCAGGGAACTCAGGGAAATGAAAAACCGTCTTACGCCGTAGATTCCGACACGCAGGGCAATGTTACGGCAAGAACTGATTTTATCTATGACGTCCTCGGAGCGCTTACACGGATTGATGTCAGAAACGCGGATGATCTTCAGGCGCCGGTTCAATCTTCTTCTCATTTTACGGGTGCGCCAGGGGAAGAGCGGATTGATCACAGCGTGAATAATGACTCACAGGGAAATTTCCTGAGCCGCACCGGTTATACGTTCCGTCCCGACGGAAGCATGGAAACGGTGGCTACGCGCCTCGTGGATGATGCGCAGGCGCCGGTTCAAACACTCACTTATTTAACCGGGTCTGCCGGCAACGAACGTCCCGAGCATGCGCTGGCTTATGACGCGCAGGGCAATGTTACCGAGAGAACCGATTACACCTATGACACTTCCGGGGCGCTGCGCCAAATCGACACCCGCGGCCAGGACAGCCTTACGGCTCCGATCACCGGTTCCACATTTTTCCAGGGGGCGGCGGGAGAAGAAACGCCGGATTATGCCTTGACCTATGATGCTGCCGGCGTACCGCTCAAAAGAACCGATTTTGTTTACGATCCTCAAGGAGCGCTTTCCGAAGTGCATATACGCGCCGGGCCGGATCAAACCGATCCGGTTATTTCCTCCACCTTTTTTACCGGAATTAAAGGGGAGGAAAAACCCGCCTACGCCGTCACGCGCGATTCTCAAGGCGCCGTGATTACTCGTTCCGATTTTATCTACGCCGCCGACGGGACACTGATCAGAACCGATCAGCGCAATCAAGACGATCCGAATGCTCCTGTTCTGGTTCAAACATTTTTTTCCGGATCCAAAGGAAATGAAAAACCGGCTTATTCTGTTCAATTCAATGGCCAGGGAACCGTCACCGGCCGGCAGGATTTTATTTATGATGCAGTCGGCGCGCTGATGAGAATCGATCAGCGTCCGGTCAATGACCCAAATGCTCCGGTCGAATCGGCCACATTTTTCACGGGAGGGGCAGGACAGGAAAAACTTTCTCACATTTTAACGTATGATCCGCTCGGACAAATCACTTCCCGCAATGAATACGTTTATGACGCCGCCGGAAAACTGCTCCGGATCATCGAGCGCGCTTCCAATGATCCGCTGGCGCCGGTAAAACGCGAAACCTTTTTCAAAGGAAATATCGGATCCGAGATTCCGGATTATGTTCTGGAATACGACGCGCAAAGACAGGTGAATCTGCGCCGTGATTTCGTTTACGGAGCAAATGACGAGCTCATCCGGATTGATGAGCGTGAAACCGATAATGTGTCCGCGCCGGTGATCAACTCAGTATTTTTCCAGGGAGTGAAAGGCGAAGAGCGCATGATTCAGCAGCTGCGCTATGATCCCGCCACCGGTGATGTTGTCGAACGCTCCGATTTCATTTATGAGGCGGACGGACGTCTCAGTTCCGTCGAGGTTCGCAGCGGTCCCGATGCGACATCTCCGTTTACGTCTGTCACTTATTTCACCGGTTCGAGGGGACAGGAAAAACCGGAATACCGCGTAGAATATGACGCACAAGGGAATCCTGCGAAACGCTCCGATTTTATCTATGACACCAATGGCAAGCTGATCCGCAACGATCAGCATCAAACCGCCGACGCGGCAAGCGCCGTTATCGCGAAAACTTTCTTCGCGGGACCGCTCGGTGAAGAAATTCCGGTTTATTCCGTATCGTACGACAGCGCCGGCAATGTGAAGGAAAGAAGCGATTTTGTCTACGATGCCGTCGGAGTTCTGCTCCGCGTGGACAGCCGTCTTCAGGATAATCCGGCCGCGCCCGTCACGAACAGCACGTTCTTTGAAGGCCCGCAAGGGGATGAACGTCCAAAATTTTCACTGACTTACGATAACGCGGGCAATGTGCTGACGCGCAACGATCTGGTTTACGGAGCGAACGGCGAGTTAACCGAAACCCAGCAGAGAGCGGTGAATGATCCGAATGCGCCGCTTGCAAGCAAAACGGTTTTTACCGGCGCCCGCGGAGAAGAAATTCCCACGCAAACCACTAATTTCGATGCTACCGGAACCACGGTGACCGGCCGCCAGCAATACACCTATGCCGGGCGCGCGCTCCGGAAAGTGGATGAGTATGACGATCAGAACCGGCTGATTTCACAGGCCGTTTTCACCGGGGCCGCCGACGAAGAACAGCTTCAAACCCGCACCAATTTCGATGATCAGGGAAATACATCCAGTGTAGACACGTTTCTATATGACGCCTCCGGCGTGCTGGTCATGATGCAGTCCCGTAACGCTCAAGGAACTCTCACCCGCGAAATTAATTTCCGGGGTGCGAAGGGCGAAGAAGCTCCCGTCAGTGAAACCCAGTACGATGATCTCGGCAATGTGAGAAACACCCGCGCGTATGAATACGCGGCCGGCGCTTTGAGCAAAATCATTCAGCGCGACGCCCGGGGAAATCTGGAATCGGAGTCCTTTTTCAGCGGTGCGGCCGGCCGCGAGCAGCTGGACCGCACCGTCAATTATGATCAGGCAGGCAATGTCGAAAACACGACCGAATTTATTTACGACCAGGGAAAACTGGTTCGCACCGATCAAAAATCACCGGCCGGCAAGCTTCAGTCTCAGGTCATTTTCAGCGGCGCTCAGGGCAATGAGCGGCCGGAATACGTTTTGAATTATGACGACCAGGAAGTGCTTTCTTCGAGAAACGATTTCAATTATGTGAATGGAGTGCTCACCAGCATTTCGGTGCGCAACGCCGTAAACGGTATTCTGAACAATTTTACAAGCTCCGAGCAGATTTTTGAGGGACCGCAGGGCGAAGAACGGATCAAGCGCGTCGTCGAATACGCTTCGGCCGGCCCTCCGGATGTGAAATCTGTGACGGAATTTTTCTACCGCGCGGACGGATCGATGGAGAGAACGGAATTGACCGAAGGTTCGAACATGTTCGCTTCCGTCATCACCGAATTTTCGGGAACTGAGGGCAATGAGCGCGCGGTTCGCGTGACGCGGCAGCGTGCCGACGGGCCGGACGCGGATTCCAACCCGGACATTCTCGCCGTTCAGGAATTAAGATACGGCGGCGAAGCCGATTTTGACGCGACGCTGGATCTCGACAATGACGAGCCCGACGCGGACTTGGATTATTTAATCGAAACCCGCGCCGACGGCACACGCAGCATCACGCAATTTACCGGGACCAAAGACAACGAAAAAGTTTCCAAAGTCACTTCGTATGATTCCACGGGAAATATCCTGGAAGTTCAAACATTTATCTACGATCAAAACCGTCTTGAAAAGGTCGAAGCGCGCGATGCCCAGGCAAAACTGCTCCGGGAATCCTTTTTCCAGGGTCCTGCGGGTGAAGAGAAGCCGGCGCGTGAAAACGTTTATGACGAAGCCGGAAATCTGGACAAAATCCGTACCTTTACCTACACCAACGGCGCTTTGACGAAAATTACGGAAACAAACGCGGCCGGCACCGTTCTTCAGGAAACATTTTTTACCGGAGCGGAAGGGGAAGAGCGCCCTGACCGGACGCTCAGCAATAATGACCAGGGTGTGCTGGAATCAAGAACCAATTTTACTTACGCGGCCGGCGTGCTTGTTGCTGCGGCCGTTACCGAAGCCAAAAACGGAGTGTTGAACAATTTTATCAGTTCCGAGCAGTTTTTCGAGGGGGCCGAGGGCGAGGAAAGGCTGAAAAGCACAATCGCTTACGGACCAACGGGGCCTCCGGTTGTCCGTTCCAGGAGCGAATTTTTCTACCGTGCGGACGGCTCGCTGGATCATATCGATGAGACGCGCGGGACTTCCGCTTTTGTCACATCCAGAACCGAATTTCAGGGTGCGCGCGGCGAGGAAAGGCCGGTCCGGATCACTTCATTCAGACAAGACGGGCCGGATGCCGGCACGGAGCCGGATGTGGAAGCCGTTCAGGAATTCCGCTACGGCGGTGAGGCGGATTTTGACGCCATGCTGGATTTGGACGCGGACGAGCCCGACGCCGATCTGGACTACATTATTGAAACCCGCGGCGGAAGAAGAACGATCACACAATTTACCGGACGGAAAGACGAAGAAAAAGTTTCTAAAGTGACGGCGCTGGATTCCGTGGGCAGGGTGATGTCCGTTCAGAACTTCATCTATGATCCGCAGGACCCGAAGCGCCTCATGCGCATCGAAAATTCCGACGGTACCAGCGCCCATTTCATCAAAGATCAATTCGGAGAAAATATTCTCGACCATGAAATAGACCGGAATGGCAGAGTCACGCAGTATTTTTATGACACCGCTCAGGGAAAATCCAAGCTCGTCCGCACCGAAAGAACGGACGGGGTCAAAACATTTTTCCGCCAGGCCCTTATCGACGGGGAAGAGCGCGATCTGATCGACCATGTGGAAGAGCCGACGGCCTATGACGCCAACGGCGTACCCACGGCATTCAAAACCAATACCTTTCATTTCGACGCGAAGGGAAATCTGAGGGCGATTACCAGCTCCGACGGCTCCATCACGCTGTTCGAGGACATCACCGATGCCCAGGGCAACAATACCGGAAACCGCATCGTTCAATCCGTGGCGCAGGCCGTGGGATTTGTGCTGGAAAAAGACGCGCAGGGTTTTGTCACCAATGCCGGAATCGGCACCGCGCAGATTCAGTCCGAAGTGGTCAATGACGAGCACGGCAACGCGATTCTGATCAAGGACCGATTCGGCGGCATCACCACAAACACCAATTTCTACAATGCCGCGGGGGTGCTCACCCGCGTGATTTCCGTCGACAAAAACGGAAATGTCACCGATACGGAACTGGATTCGCGCGGCAATCCCGTGAAAATTACGGTGAACGGCACGGAAGTCACGACGATTGAGAATGATTATGACCTCGCCGAGGGATTCCTCAAAAAGAGAACCCGCACGGATGTTTACGGCAATAAAACAATCGAAGAACTGGACCGCCGGGGCAATGTGTTCCGCGAAACATTCCAGAGCGCTCAAGGGTGGTCCCGGACACGGAACATCCGTCGCGTGGATTTCCCGAACGGAAGTTCCGAAGTCACGATTACCGATCATAACAATCAAACCGTTACCCAGAAATTCAATCCTTTGGGCGAGCTGGTTTCGCAAACCAACACCAAAGGCGCGGTTTCCACGTTCACGACGGTACGCGATGCGCTCGGCAATCCGAAATTCATCATCGATAACAATACCAAAAGATTTTTGTCGCTGAGGGAGCTCAATGCCGAGGGCGATACGATCGCGTTTGTCGACATTTTCGGCCGCCGCTTCGAGCTGGATCAGGTTGAAAACGAGTTCGGCACCGCCATCCGCATCATTCAAACCGATCCCAGCGGCAACCGGGTCATCAGTTTCGCCGATCCCGTCACGGGAGACATTATTCAGCAAATCGAAGAAAGCATCGTGAACGGAACGGTGGCCGTAACCGCCACACAGTTTTTCCGCAATGCGTCGGGAGATGTCATCCGCACCTTGGTCACGGATCCCAACGGGAACACCACAGAGAATTTCCTGGATATCATCAAAGGCCATGTGAACCGGTCCATTTTTACCAATGTGGCTGAAAACTGGTCGCGGGAAACCACGTTTGCTTATGTCTATGACAATGATGACGCGCTTGTTGAAAGAACGATTACCTCGGGCAATTCTGTTGTCGTAGAAACCATCGCGCCGAACGGAAACGTGATCCGCAGAACCGAAACAAACACAGCGGAAAATTTCACGCGCACGACCACGGTGGACTACGCATATCATCCCACCGAAGGGTTCCTGATGCTCACCATCACCACGGATACAAACGGAAACCAGGAAATCCGCGAAACGAATTCCGCGGGCCAGCTGGTGAAAATCATCGACCGTTTCGGCGGCGTGACCACGATCACTCAGGAGTTCGACAAAATCGGAAATCTCCTGCGTACCATCTCCGTGGATAAAAACGGAAATGTGCTGATCAATCAGTTCAACGCTTCCGGCGATCTTGTGTTCACAAGCAACTGGAGCCCGATTACCCGCATCGCAACCTTGCGCGCGTTCAGCTATGACAAGGACGCCAACGGCAATGTGCTGGTTTCGCGCGAATATCTCATCACGCCGGAGCTCGCCAGCCAGTTTCTGGCCATCGGCGTCGCCACGAATGATAGAAATTTGGTGGCCCAGAGCATCAGCAATCTGCAAGTGCTGAAAACCAACACGCAGGAACTTTTGAATTTGATGATTACGCAGGCGCGCCTCACACCGGAGCAGATTAACGCCGGTAACGCCACTATTCAGGACATTGAAATCCGGATCAATCAGGGAAGGCAGGAGCTCGATGCGCTTACGGTTGTCAACACGGCGACGGTTGCCGAGATGGACACAGTACTGGCCGCCGCGCGTACCGATTTTACTCAGTACAGCAATATTGCCGATTTGGCGGTAGTTTCACAGGAAGGCTATAAAGTGGATCAGGCATTGAACTATCTGCGCACCGCAAGGGAAAGCGCGGAGCTGGTCCGGTCAGGATATGAAGGATATCAGGCGGGTCAGGTCAAAATTGACGATGCCTCGGCTTTTCTCTCGACGATTGACGCGAAAATTGTCCAGCTTGAGACTTCGCGCGCCGCTTTACCCGAGGCGGGCCAGGTTCCGGTTACTGAAATTCTCGCGTTCACCAATTCTTTGGATGCCCAGTCCAACTCCCTGAAAACCATGGCTGACGGTGCGATCAATAATAATGAAGTTTTTACCGTTTCCAACACGCTGACTCAAATGCAGAGCCTGCTTTCTTCCGCAAGAAGCATTCAAACCGCGCTCACGTTAAGAGCCGACGCGACTCAAGGCGATATTGCTCAGCTTACGAATGCCGTGGACAATATTTCAGCACGGATCACCGCGCTTGAAACGAGTTTCAACACGAAAATCGTTTCGCTCAGGCCCGCCGTGACCACCGGCGCCGGTGTGCCGCTTACCGGAGATCCGCTGATTACCCGCTGGTTCAATCCCGATACGGGCAGGATTATTGCCATTGAAAACAGGGCGGACGGCCGCGGACGTGTTCAGCTGGGTACGCAGATCAGTGCTACGGGAGAGCCCGAAGTCATAACCGAAACGCTTCCGGATGGCTCTTGGATCAAAAGAACCGTAGACTCGGACGGCCGCGATCTGATTTTTGAGGACAGCAAAGGCAACCGGCAGGAGTTTAAATATTTCTTCGACAACAAAGGAAATGTTGCCGCCCGCCTGAGCCGTACCGTCAAAGCGCCGGCAAATCCCACGCTGGAAGGGGATTTTACCGTGCAGTATCTGGATACCGACGGCCGGGTTATCCGGGAAGAGTTCTCCAACGGCTTGGCGCAAACGATCGCTTACAAAATCGGTCCCGATGGGGAGATAGAAAAGCGCACCGTTACGATTGTGGAAGACACGCTGAACCCGCCGGCTGATAGCACAGTGGGTACGGTCACCATATTTGACGCCAACAACCGCATTACCCGCGTCGACCGTCCCGACGGAACTTATTCCGATCATACCTATGAGATCGTGAACAATCAGATCGTGAAAACCATCGTGACAGGCACGCAGAAAGTGACTCAGAACCGCTTCCAGAAAAACATGCCGCCGAGATTTCTTGAGGGAAGGTGGGAATTCAACGACAAAGGCTCCCTGATATTCAGCGATGTGCGCGAATTGAATCCCGACGGTACCGTGGCCAAGACCATCACGAGCACCATCCAGAATTTCTATGACGCCCAGGACCGCATCATTAAGACGGCGGTCAACCGTGTGGAAAACGGGATTGCCAAACAGGACACGAATTTCCTGGATCCGGAAACCGGCCTCTTGATGCGGGCTATTACGATTGAACCTGGCAAACCGATTTCAGACCGTCATTTTGGTTATGATCCGGATGATCAAGGCAATGTGATCACGATTAAAATTATCGATGAGCAGGGAAATATGGTGTTTTATGACAATGAAGGAAACCGCCTGGGTTATCAGCAGGCGCTTACCGCCCGTGAAAAGGCCGGATGGACACGGAATTTTGAGAACGTTCCGGCAGGAGAAGGCGAATTTCATATCAGCGGGCAAACCGTACGGGGCACGCATATTGACCGCTGGACGGGGCCGAAGGGCAATGTGGAGGAATGGTTCTACAAGGACGTTCAGTTTGACACACAAGGAAATCCGATTCAAAAAACACTGATCGGAATTGTCGCCGCTTTTCCCGACGGCACCTTCAAGCATATCGTTCCCGAAGATGCCGCCGGCGGACTTTACGATTCCATCGATCCCACCAATTATGAATATATGGATCCGAGCTCTCTGTTCGACGTAAACAATCCCACGCTTCCTTCACAAGCCATCAGCTTGACGGGCCTTACTTCGGCAATCGTCGCGAATCCGGGGGTGATATTCTTCCCGCCCGCGGTGACGCAGATTTCGAACTATGCGCCTGTGATGCTTCAAGTGCACGATTTTTACAGCACTTTGATGGCGGGCGGCGACATTTCCGGCTTCATCCCCGAAGAGTACGGGCTGTTCGGAGGGTCTTATATGCAGCAGCGGCTGACCGAAATCCGCGATATTTTGAACAATGTCAAAGCGCTGAGAGTTCCGCAGGAAGCCAAAGATCAATTCGTCAAAGCCATGACCGGCATTATCCAAAAGCATGCCCAGGCCAAGAAAATCGACCAGCAGATTCATGACGCCATCGACAAAATGAACGAATTTATTTACGACAAAATCTGGGGCGTCGATCCCGCCACCAACCAGCAGTACTTTCAGGAAGAACTGCCCATTTGGGACCCGGCCACCGGGGATATGAGGGAACTGACCCGCGGTGAAAAACTGGTGATCCGGGAAAGAAACAATCTCAACGCCCAGCGTTTTTATCAGGAAGTGAAGGATCTTCTGGACGGAGAACCGGAAAGAAAGACCCTGCCGAACGGCACGGTGGTATTGCTCCCAAAAACCAATGGCGCCGGAATCAAAGCGCTCACTGCGGATGCCCAGGATATATTCAATCTTGCCGAGCAAGAATTCAATCAGGCGAAAACACTGTTTGCTGCTGCGACCACGCGTGATCCGATGCAGCTCGGGGAGCTTCAGCGCAAGAAAGACATTTATGAAGGCGCAAAAGATTATCTCGAGGCCCGGAAATTCATTCAGGACATGTTCGAGCGCCTCTTGAAAGTGATGGAAGGAATCAAGGAAGAGCATCCGCCTAAAACCGATCCGAAATGGGTTCAGGACACGCTCGTGGACCAGGAAAAAATCACGGATCCGAGATTTATCGAGCAGGATTTTTACAAGGGGTATTACGATGCGGACATGGCCAATCTTCAGCAGATTATCCAGTCCTATGACACCGAAGTGACCCGGATCCAGAACGAGCAAATGCGCGTTCCGCTTCGGCAGCTCTATGACACACTGCGCGGTAAATTTAATGCAGTCAAAGATCTTCAATTCACGACCTGGGCGTACCGCTATCGTCTGGATGCGCAGGGAAATCCCACCAATATCCGGGAATATTTCGTGACGGACACCTGGAATATCAAGGTGGCCCCCAATGCTTTTGCTCCTTCCTCAAAACCTAATTTTGAATGGTTTGCCGGAGCTGCGGGACTTTCGGGCAACGCAAATAAAATCACGCTTTCCCAATGGGTGGCCAATGTGGATGCGGCCGTCAGTTCGGGCAGAATTGAAAAAGAAGTCGCTTGGAAGGCTTTGGCCAACGCGATGCAGTTTGTCTGGAATTTATACAATGATCAGCAGCAGCCAAGCGTTTTGAACTGGGCCGAGACATTCCAAAATCCCGCTCCGCCCTATGTCAGACAGCCGAGCTCGGAAACCATAAGAACGCAGTTGGGATATGCCACGGCAACGAACGGGGTTAATTATCCCGACATTCTCACGAATATGGTTGTCGACAAGGTAAAAACGACGACGAAAGATTACATGCTTCAGATGCTGGACCAGCAGTATGCGTCCCAGTCGGCCTTGTTTACTGAAAGCATGGATGACATCGATTTTTACTGGTCGCATATGCAGGAAACGCATGATGCTTCCGTCGACCCGCTCAGAAAAATTTACAACACCTATGTGAATCCAGCAAATTTAGGCTCTGAAATGAGCGCGAAGTATGACCTGATCGCAAATGAGCTGAGCACGGTGCTTGCCGATCTGGACAGTTCTTATAACAAGGTGATCAGCGACTGGGGCGATGTGAAGAACAATTTTGTGCTCGACAATATCAACGCGGCCAATACCCGCTACGATAATTTCAAAACGAATACCATCGACAATGAATGGACCGAGCTGCGCAATTCAGTCGAAAACTCGTTTATGACGGCGCTGAATACCTGGCTCACCCAAAAAGAACGCGCCGGAGGAACATACACCGGCGCGCGGGTAGGGCTCGAGGCGGGCCTGGATCCGGACCGGGAACTTTATGACAGCCGCTACGCGCAGATTGAAAAAGACTATGCCCTGGTCAAGCTGCAGGCGCGGATTGATTTTGACAATGCCAAAACCGCCGCCCAGGCCGCTTATGACCAGACGCTTGCCGATTTTTACAATCAGGTGGAAGACAAGTTGCGGCAATTCATCGCCGCCGCCGGAACCAACAGTCCCGTTGACGCGGTTCAGTTTGAAGCCGACATGCAAAGCCCGAGAAGAAAGGAATTTCTCGATCAATATCCGATTCAGCTGATCCGGCAGCTTGAAAACTTTAATCAGACTCTCCTGATGGGATCGGACACATCGGCGAGCTCGAATCAGAATTTTACGGCATACCGCGCGGCCCTCGAATCTTTCAAAATCGATTTTGACACGATCAATGCCTCTGTCGGACCTCTCGTTGCGCGTCAGACCCAGGATGCCTCTGTAGCCCAGGCAAAAGGAGATTATGACAATACCATTCAGGCTGCGGACCAGAATTATCAGCAGGCGATGTTCGGCAACGAAGAAACTTTCGCCGACAAACTGGCCTTATTCAGGGAACAGGCCGCTCAGGCCGTGGACGCCCGCGAAGCCCTCGCGACAAAAACCGACAATGATTTTGAAGCCGCGCTCCGGAAATCGGTCAATGACCTTCAGCTTTCGGCGAACGATCTGCTCAACCGCACCCATGAAAATTTGAAAGCCTGGGAAGACGAATTGGGGCGTATGTCCCATATCCGCGATGAGGTGTATCTGATAAACGGGTATTCGTTCGAAGAGATTACGGATATGGATGTGCCGCCGATTGTCGCGGAGTATCTGAAATATTCCCGCTTGATGAGCTATGAGTCGGCCAAGTACGGCGAGGCTTTTGATGAAATGCAGTACGGTTTGAATGATTATATGGATGAGTACACCACGAACGCGCGCAAGAACTTTCATGAGTTCCTGCTGATGCTTGTTCAGTGGGCCCGCGGGTTTTACGATTCCGGCAGGGACTATGCGGATAAAATCGTCAACAAACCCAAATCCAGCGCCATTTCCATTCCCTTTAAGGACGCAATACAGTTTCTCTCGAGCGGCTCTCAAATTTACTTCTATGGGGATAACTCGAATCTTCCCATTCTTGACAGTTCGGCCCGCTGGTATGTCGACGATGTCAACCTTCCGCCGCAAAACATTGACGCGAACGCAATCTGGGCCCTTGTCAATGACTATGGAACCGCGAAAACCAACTGGAGACAGGAATTCGACACAACCAAGCAGACGGCCTTGAATACCTACTGGGATGATTTCAAGTTCGTGAATTTGTGGGATGACAATGTCATGTTGAACGGCGCGGATGTTTTCAACAATGTGTGGTCGATTTTTGACGTTCCCATTGATCCGAACGCGAGCCCCAAACAGGAGACGCTTTTTATCAGCAAAATCCTTGCGGGAGCCGTCCAGCGGGCCGGCGGAACATTCAAAAGTCAGTATGACAACGCCCTTTTTGATTATCTTTACGATTATAATCCCGCAACCCGCCGCTATGTGCGCAATTCCAACAAACAGGAAGATTTCGACCGGGATCTGAGGGAAAACTTTGATCTTTATTTCTGGCAGCCAAAAGCGGTGGATGACACCAACGCGACATGGTGGACCATGTTTGATAAATACAAAGACCGTTTCGGCGCGGCTAACTTTAACGAAGTCGAAAAATTACAGGATGTTCTGGCTGATTTTGAATTTCTCAAGCGCAACGCTTCGGGAACATTTTACACGGCCCGGGATCAGTACCAGGGAGCCGTCGACCAGGCGCTCGATGCCTTCTATGGGGTGGCGGGCGATCCGCGCGTTATGGAAGGAAGAGACCCGAATGTTCAATTGTCCCAGGCCGAGCAGGATCAGCTGAAGGGAACGGCCCGTGTTACCCGTGAATTCCAGGAAAATCTTGCACGAAACGCCTGGCAGGCCGCTTCACAAAATCTTTCCGATGCTTTGGACACCGCACGCCGGGCCTATCTCACCGAAGTGGACAACTCGGTGAACCGCTTCCTCTTTTCCGGAGGCCAAACCGCCGGTCAAACCGCATTTCAGAACGAGCTCGCGCAGGCTAAAGCCACGAGGGACGCGGCCTTTTTAGCCGCCAGAACGCAGTCGGATATCGCCATGGCCGCGGCAAACGGAGTCTGGCAGGCCGCTCAGAACAATTATAAAATGGCGCTCGATAATGCCTGGGATCAAATGAAACAGGCTCAGCAAACCGCGAAAACGGCTCTTGAGACCGCGGTGAACACATACAAATCAGACATCGAGGGCGCTCATCGTCAGCTCAATACGGACATCGAGGCGCTTTTTGATGAGAAAAAACAGATTGATGAAGACGCCCGCAGAACACTGGAACTGGATTTCCGGGGCACAACCGGTTTTGTCGGGAAACTGAAAACAGCTTATCAGGAAGCATTTGACAATGAACGGTGGGTGGCTTCCTCTTTTGCGGATTACATGATGGGAGATCCTGCGACCGGCCGGAAGAGCGCCGTTGAAGAAATCATGAAGTATTCCAAAAAATATGAAACGACCCTCAAGGACAAATACAATCAGCTTTTTACCGCGATGTACAACTACGGCCGGAATTACATCAATAATCTTTCCAATCTCGGCGGCGTGTGGGGTTATGAAGGGTATTTCAAGGCCTACAACGGAAAATTAAACTTCGCGACAACCCCGTATGACGTCGGCGGTTTTCATACGGCCCAGGAATACCGGGATTTTTTCAATCAACTCCAGACCGCAGCTCCCGGTTATTATCACCCCTCAGGTGTCAAATATTGGGAATACATCATCGATCCGAATAATCCTGCGGCGATAATCTGGTCCGACGTCACCACGCAGTATGGCAATACGCTGGAAAACGAAAAAATTATTACCACCCGCAGTTTCGGAGATCCCTATCAGGGCCGCACAATACTTCCTGCAGACTTGAGAACGGGGCTTGAGGTTCTCCGGAGAAGTTCCGCGCTGATGGGCGGATTCGGCGACGGATGCGCCCATTTGGCGGCAGGCGCCGCGCTTCCCGGGGCCGCCGGAGTCAATTGCCATCAAGTGCGGTATCTGAACGAAAAGAACCAGGTGGTTACGGAGAACGTGCCGGCCTACCGGTTTATTGAGATTGATAACACCGGTGACCGGATTCAAATCGAATACACGGGGCGGTTGAACGGCGGCATTATCGACTTTGTCCAGGCCCTGGACAGGAACAAGGATGATCAGGGAAACCCTATCGACAAGCCGAATTTCATCGACATGAAGCAGAGTATTTATGACCGCTACGAACAGATGAATATCCGCGATGACAAAGAGCTCGCCCAGTACAAACAGCAGAAAGACTTGCTGCGCGAATTGCGGTTTTTCGTTGAAAATTACTATGAACAGAAACTGGACATGGCCGGCCATTTCGGCGGCTCCCAGGATAATGAAGATAAAGATATTCCGTTTGACGTTATTTTCGATTATTTGCAGTCTGTTGCCCACGCATCGGAAATTTGGGATGTCGCGGTAGAAAACGCGGCTCCCCCGGAAGCAGAATTCTTCGACAAAGCCCAGGAAAATTACAATTATTTGTCTGATTTCGGCGTCACTTCCGCCTTCAACTCCCAGTGGGATGTGGTTAATGAACGGCCCTGGCGCACGGTTTACACTTCCGGCCTTACCGATACCCGCAATTACAATCCTAAAGGTCAGATCATCGCCCAGGAAGTAACGGGTCCGAAAGTGGTCTACGAGGACGGGAAAAAGAAAACCATACGCGAAACGATTCTGAGAGAATTACTCGGCGATGAGATGGTGATGAAGCGCCTGCGCCGGACTTCCGGGGAAAAGGATTTCGGAGAGACGGTAGAATTTTTCTATAAGGAGAAAAAAGAGGGAAGCGGCGATTTCCGGCAAATCGGCCGCGAAGTACTGAATAAAGAAGGCCAGCTGCTTACGCTTGATGAAAAAGGCAAGCTGGCGAGAATGGAAGCACTCGTGGACGTTGTAGACAAACAGTCGAAGCGTTCCTATACCGCCGGTACGATTATTAAAAACGGAGTCTTGATCAAGGGGTCCTTCACTGATTTAAAGACAAATACCACCTTCGGCATCGTGGACGGACGTCTTCAGAGAACCATCCGCGCTTACGGCCTGGAAGGCGTTCTCGATTCCACCGGAAAACTGATCAGCGGTTCCTTGTATAACAAAAAGGACCGCACCATTATTACGGTGACGTCGGACGGCACCGTTCAGATTTATCTGGCTGAAGTCCGGCGCGGCGTAGCCAGCGTGAAGGCGGAAAAGGGAGATGCCCTCAAGGGATTGATCGGAGAAATCCGCCAGGGCATCGACAAAGTCGGCCAATACCGCGAGGTGCGCAATTACCGCGACGAAAACGGAAGGACAATCAGCGAAGATCAGAGGAGAAATCAAAGGGAATATTTTGACTCGAATGGAAAGGTGTTCTTAAGGCTTCTGGGATTCAAGGAAGGCACCGAAGACATTTGGATCACTTTTGACGGCAACACGGCCTATGTTTTCGATTTCGCCACCGGCAAAATGAACCGGGACGCGATTTACGGTATTAAATATAGAAGGGCCGACGCGGGCGGCAATCCGGTAGGCGACGAAATCTTTTTCCGCGCGGTAAAAAATGATAAAACCGGCGAAACGGAATTTTTTGCCTCGACAAAACAATCGACCACCCTCGGAACGCCGAACGGCGAGTCCTACAATCTCAATCTTGTGCTGAAGCTCGTCAAGGAAGACGGGAAGTACGTCTCGAAAGTCGTTGCCGTCACCACCGACATGAATGTGCGCCTTCCCAATGGATTTAACAAGCAGCTCGCCTCCATTCAAATCGCCGTGGACGATAAAAACGGCGACGGCGTTCTTTCCGAGGACGAGCTGTTCAGGGATAAAAATAATGACGGCACCATTTCCGCTGACGAGAGAAAAATCAATTTCATGCATGACGGTGTCGTCTATGAGCATGATTTCAGCCACAACTATGCGGGGGTGATCACCGGCGATGCCGCGCCGCTTTTCTATGTGCGCGACGATGTGGTCAATCCCAAAGGCGAAAGTATCGGCACGTTTTATTTCGGATTGACGCCGGAAACCTCTCGGACTACGCAAGCCGACGGCACAGTCAAAGAAGAAAAATTCTTTATCGGCGTTTCCAAGGACGGAACAACCCGGGTCCGCGTTTCCGTGCAGGATGACGGCACCGGAACGCAGGGACAGTCGGTTTTCATCCCGGCCGAAAGAGCGACCACCGAAGGCAATGTTGTCGACGCACGGGTCATGCAGCGCCGCATCCGCATAAACGGCGAGGACATGTGGGGCGAGGTTCAGTACGGCAATTATGGAACCGGAGACTATGAAATAGGATTTAGAGATACCGTGGTAAGCGATGGCGGGTTGGTCTACAAACTGTCACCGGAAAGCACATACCGCACCGCGGAAACGCGCACCGGAGAATTGCTCGGTATCAACGGAAGAACGGTGATCAACGGCCGGGAAGTGGAATTTTTCTCTTCCATTAATCCCAACGCGGCCGGCAATTTCGTGATTGTGGACCGGAAAACAGGCATCAGCTATGAAGTGCGAGGCCTCGATATTCAATCTTCAATGCAGGAAGATCCGGCCACCGGACACACATATATCCGCTGGCAGCTGGCGAGCGGCGCAACGGATATCAAAGATAATGTTCAGGTTTACGCCAGGACAATCACTTACCTGGACGGGGGAAGATTATTTCAAACGCAGGTGATGGCCCGGGAATGGGACAAGAACGGCAATGTCACGCGCTGGGACAACAGTTATACGCAAAGCTACGGCAGTTACGGAGTTCAATACGGAATTATCGAGGCCAGGGACGCCAATGGCGCGGTTCTCCGCGATCAACAAACCGGCGAGCCGATTTATACTTCCTTTGCTTTTGGAAAAGTAATTTTTGACGGTGCCAACGCTCTAGACTCTCAGGGGAGGGCGCGCGTTGATTCCGCAGGCAACCCAATCAAAACGAATCTTTACATTCCTTATCAATTCACGGGAACGGACGGCAAACCTCTGGAGTTTAGGGATGCTCAAGGGAGTTTTACGCTGAATCCCGAGCTGGCTACCGGACGTTCCGGCTCCGAAGGCAGCTTTGTCGCGACAACCATTAAAAACGCAGACGGCAGCACGGTGACTTATAGCGGGGTTTTAGCGTTTGCCCTGGACGGCAGCGGAAGAATTTTCACCCAGAATTATAATTCCGCGACGAATCAATATGATTACGCGCACACGCATCAAAGTGTGGACCTCCATGTTTATCTAAGCTCAAAAGAGGGCTATGCCGCATTCGGCGACAGCCGTGTGTCGCGGGTTCTTCCCATTTCTTCGCTGGACGCGGACGGAAACCCGGTTCTTAATTTCGTCGGCTCCACGTTTGTTCAGGGCGGCGTTGTCTACGAAATCGGCGAGCGGGCCGATCCGGTTGCCGCACTCGCACCCAACGCGACCACCGAAGAACAGCTCAAAGCGATGACGACGCCTTACAGCCAGCGCACCGGCGCGGCCCAGGAGGTGTATCGCGACGGACGGCTCGTGGTTCACGCGGTCGGTCAGCTTTTTACGACAACCACGGGTGAACAGCGGGTTCTGCCTCTCGGTGTGCTCAGCAATCAGCTTCCCGCATCGGTGGCTCTGGGGACCAGCACAAGAACTTCCGCGGATATAAATGCGGCCAATCCCAATTTGAAAACGGACGGCAGCGCGTCTTCTTATTTTGAGCAGAACGGCGGCGGCGGGAATTTCGGGTTTGTGCGCGGTCTTGGCTACAACTCGGATCAAATCCAGATTTTCAACAGAACCACGGGCAAAATAATCGGCAGCGGCGAATTCGTGATGGATACCCTGAATCTCACCATCCGTGTTTCCGACACCGCCAATACGCAAACGATTATTTCCGAAACCATTCGCAATTACGGCGACAATTCCGGAGTGTTTGTCGAGCGTTCGATGAAAATTGATCTCGATAAGGCCACCAACAATCAAACTATATTGCCCGGAAGTTTTTACTTTGATCCGCTGGAACAGGGTTATGTGCGTTTCGGCTCACTCGGCGGATATGACGATCAGGGCCGTCAGCTCATTGTGGCTTATAAAGACGTGGACGCCACTTTTGTGAGCGATACCGGCGCCGGGCTTCATCATCTATTCAGCGGCGACATTTTCCGTTCCGACTCAAGCGAACTCTGGGCCGCGAAAACGCGTTCTACGATTCAGGTGGAAGTGCCTCAGCAGATTTTGTCTCAGCAGGCACAAGCAGCGGCGGGCGAGCCCGGATTTTTCACGTCCGTGCTTCAGGGAATCGGAAACTGGTTTAATGTTTTGATCCAGGAGCAGAAAGAAGGCCGCGCACTGATCCGGGGTTCAAGAGGAATTGGCGGAACCCTGCTGAATATCGGCTTTGATCTTGCTCAATTAGGCGCGGTAGTTGGACTTGCCGGCATCGCCATTGTCGGCGGCATCCCGGCGGCCGGTGCCGCTCTTTTCGGAATCCCGCTCACCGGCGCGCTTGCCACAATACTTGCCGCAACGGCCGCTCTGACGCTGACCGGAATGACTGCTGCCGGACTCCTGGATTTCAGCGATTCCCGGTTTAATTATGGCGGCACGTTGACCGGTTTTCATGCCGGTGCCCAGCTGGCCGCGAATGTTGCCGCTCTTTTCGGAGGCGGCGCGGGACTGCTCGGTTTCCTCGGACGTTTTTCAGCGGGAGCCGCATCCTTTGGAGCAAGACTTGGGATTCAGGCCGGTGCAACGGTTGCGGCGGAAGTCGCAGCCCAGGCAGCGGGACGCGGCATTCTTTCGTCCGTCATCGGCGGAATATACCGTGCCGGAAGTTCATTCATGTCCGCGGTGACCAGTACTGCGGGACGCGCGACGCTGGGTGAGACGCTCGCGAATTTTGCACTTCGTGTCGGTGCAGGCGTGGTTCGCGGTGCGGCGTACGGAGGCGCCCGCCTCGGCGCATTTGCCGGTGCCGCCAATTATTTTGATGAAGGAATCGCCAATCTTCTCGGCGTGACGGCGAACATTCAGGGCCGGGCCAGTATTTATCAGGCCATCCGCAATTACGGACTTCAGAATCAGGGCTCGCTTCTTTCTTTCTCCGGCCTAACCGGAATTCTGGCGTACGGCGCTTCTTCACTGCTCGGATTTTTAGTGCCCGGCCTCAGTTCCGCGACACGCCTTCAGGCCATCGGCCAGGGAATCGGAACGGGAATTGTGGTGGGCGGTATCGCGGGCGGCGCGCTTGGCGCGCTCAATATGTCGTCCTCGCTTTTTGCCGCCAATTACAAGTCCGCAGTGGCGACACGCTGGCAGGAATTATTCTTTAAACCGCTGGCTCCCGGAGTGCTCGGTCCGCTTCAGCGCAGAACCGCAGCCGGAGTTTTCGGTCAGCTCGGGCTTTCGGCTTTACGCGGCGGTACCATGTTTGCTTCACTGCACGCATTTACGGAAGCATTCGGAGTATTCACGAACGGCGTGTCGGCAACCGCGTCCAATTTTGTGGATGGTTTAGCCGCGATCGTCGGTTACAACACCCAGAAAGGCGAATTTAGTTACGACACTTTTAAATCTTCCGGAATCGTAAAAGCTTTCATGAACGGTTTGGCAATCGGTCCCATGCTTCACTTGTTTGGATTGCAGGGCGTTATGTTTGATCCGAAAGCCAGCCTGCTCTCACGACTGATGTACAACCTGGGGCAGGAAGGCGGGCTGATTCGCGGAATCGCTTCGACGATCAGCACAAGGGCGGGCAATGCAGCCAGAAACTTTTTTGGTGAAGGCCTGCTTCAGCGCGGAATTTTCGGCTCCGCTGCTTCGGTGGCCCAGCGCCAGGGTGCGGGCGGATTTTTAAGCCGGGCGGGAAGCACCGTGTTCAATCCGTTTTTGAATCCGCGCGCCACGATGGACAATTTGGCTTTGTTCAACTTAATGACTACCGGCACGATTACGGGACGCTCGGACGGAAGCATTCCGTTATTTAACTTAGGAATCGGCGGAACCCAGGCCGGTGTCGCGGGCCTCGTCAATTTTCTGGTTCAGAATGGTCTGGTCAATATCACCGAAGACCAGAAATTGGCGCTCATCGGCGGCCAGATTGAAGGAACACTGGGTCCCGACGGAAAACCGCTTCAAATTGAAGGTCTACTTACTTTGCTGACGCCGCTTCTCGTTCCCACTCCGGGAAATATCCGCGCTTTTGTGGTTGAAAAAATGCGTACGCAAATGCGCGAGGGAGAAGTCGCCCGTGTTTTGAACTCTGCCGATGCCGCGGGCACAATCCGTGCCGCGGGGCTGGAGCCCTATGTGATGGAATTGGCACGCACGCTTGAGAACGGCCAGAAAGTGGATGTGGTTCCCAACGCCGATTATCAGCGCATCGCCGATTCGCTGGCCGGGGAAAGAGGCAAAGTCCTTCTTTCCAATGAAGATTATAACGCCGCAAGAAATCTTGCCTCTTCGGATGCCGCGCGTTTGGCCGAATTCGAAGCAAAATTCACGAGCGCCGAAAAACTGAGACCGCTGGAGCAGGCACTTGAGAATAAAGTGTCGCAGGAAATGTTCGATTCGCGCTTGAACGAAATTTCAAAAAGTATGCAGCAGGAAATACGCGTTCAGTTCTACAGCGATGTATTCGAACTGCTCGTCAAAGACGGAAAGGCGGATTCATTTATCAACGGCCAGGGAGAGTTTACCCTGTCATTCGCGCCCAAGGTGGCGGATGAATTGGCCCGTATCTACGGCAGTGAGATCAACAATGTGAAATTCACGCCGGAAGGCCGTCTGGATTTTCTCGTCAGAGGCCTGGACGCGAAAGGGACCAGCGAATTTGAAGTAGAAACCGTGTTCATCGATGCCGCGGGAAATCGCACCGTCACCGCGGAGCGCACCCAGCTGACGCTTGCGCAGGTGCTTTCGCTCCCCGACGTGTTTGTCCGCAATCTCAGAGGCCCCGACGGCGCAAAATATCTGGAATGGAATTACAAAGCCGCGGACGGCACGGCGCGTACCCTGAAGCTCGGCGAAGGCGTACTCCGCGAAATGCTCGTTGCGCGGCAGAATCAGCTTTCGGGCGCCAATCCTTTCAGCGCGACTTGGGAAATTCAGCTTACCGCGCGTCCCGAAGACGCGGTTAATTTTGAAAAGGCAACTTTTAGCGAAATTATCCGGGCATTGGATGAAGCGGCAGGGACGGGATTTTTCGAGGGCATGATCATCAAAGTGAACGGCGCACCGAAAGAACTGGTGAACCGGATTCCGGAGAGAATCCCGCAGGGCAAAACCGCTAACGATTATGTCACCGTTGATCAGCTGAGAGCCTTAAGAACCGTTTATGAAGTGATTAATATTATTTCGCGCGAAATCCCGTCTGACCAGCTCGGAAACAGCATCGTGAAACAGGCGCTGGCACTCAAAGGCGCGGAAACATATCAGGACATGGTTTCCATATTTTCCAGCCGGGACCGTCTCATTCGAACCGACGGCGAAGCAAGGCAGGTGACGTCCGACATAGAACGTTCGATTCAGGAATATATCGCCGTTGAACGTACCGTGTTCGAAAAGCAGGGAAAACCCTTCGATGCCACGGCGCGTGCCGCAGAGCTTCGCAGACAATATGAATCCAATGTAAAATATGATTTCAGGCCGGTTACGTCCGATGAGCTCATTCAGTTTTTTGGAGGAAAAAATATCACCCTCGACCGCACGACGGCAGCGGATCTGACGCGTTCTTTTGACGGGGTCGCAAAATTCGCCAATGAAGCGGTAAAAGAAATGGAGGCCGTGTCCGGATTCAAGCTGACAGCCGAGCAGATGGAAAGCGTGGCGGCCGTGCTTTCCGGAAGAATGTCGGCCCGGGAATTTTTCGCAGGCGGCGGAAAAACGACGACGATCTTTCCGCTGGCATTGGTGCTTTCATCGCGCCTCATGCCGCAGTACAAAAAGCAGGTGCTTTCCATTCCGCGTGAATTGATCGCCGAATTTGGAGCGCTTGCGTCCGGAAAACTGAAACCTTTCTTTGAGAAATACGGCATTGAACCGCTGGTGCTTCAGGACACGAAATTGCTCGACACTCCGGAAGGGCAGAAACAGCTTCTTGATCAGATTGAAAAAGCCGAAGTGGTGGTTGTGAGCCCCGAAGTGTTCCTGCGCACGCTGCTTGATTATTCCCGCGCCAAAGGCACGAATGTCACCATCACGAAATTATTTGACGCGCTGTTTGACCGCGCCAATGTGGGCATCGACGAAATTCACACCTTGATCGAGCTTCCGGATCTGATTCAGGCGCTTGAAGCGTCCGGCGGGGGGCAAACCCGCATTAAAGGCCTTGATGCCGAAAAGGGTCTCGACGTTTTCGGCACGCGCATTACCGGTGAGGATGCGGCGCGCATTTATTCGGATGTGTTTGAAGTGCTGGCCAAGCCGGGCAACCGCGTGTTGGATTCCATTTATGATCCGGCCGCCGGAAAAGAGCGCAGCGAATTCCTGGGCGACAAAAGCCTGCGGGATTCCGAAGGCAAATTTAACCGGGATTTCACGGAATCTTTCCTGGAGCAGTTCTATGCCTCCAAAGTCGAAGGACAGAATTATTTCGGTAAAACTTACCGCGATTATGCCGAGTTCCGCTCGGCGGTCGAATCAGGCGGTGAGTCTTCCTTATATATGGTGCGCCACGCCCTCAATAATTTTTCCAATGTCAGCGCGCGCCCGTATAACGGCGAAGGCGGATTCGTTCGGGAATACGATTTCGGCGGATTCAGCCGTCATGTGACCGCCCTCAAGGATCAGATAAAAACGGAAGAAGGCGCGCGTTCGGCTTCCGATGTGCTGAAATCGTCTCACTTCGAGCCGCTCATTGAATTGGGCAACCGCCTGGCGGGTCAAAATATCAAGGCCGATCAGCTCCGCATCGTGGAAGAAGCCGCGACCGGCCGTGCGCGTGTTGAAGTGCTGGACGCCGGTGGAAATATCATTGATTCGGTGGCGGTGGAAGTGAACCGAGTGGTGCCCGTTTCCGACGGCCGCGCCCAGATGGACAGAACTTTCTCCAACGCCGGAGAGTCCATCGCGTATGAACTGTTGGGTTCATCGCTGGCGACGGCCCAGGCCAGGAGAGACGGCAAACTGAGCGCGACGGACCCGGCATTTCCGGCCAATCTCGGCAATATCACGTTCAACAATTTATCGGTAAAAACCATTATTCAGGATGTGGTCAATGAAATCATCAGCCGCGGCGGCAACGTCTACGGCGCTTCGGGTTCTTTGGCCGACGTTCAGTCGCTCCATGAAGTGATGTTCGGCATCCGCTCGCCCAATGTCGGGGAACAGACGGCGCCTTACAAATATAAGGCCGACGGCAGTTTGCCGGACCGCCTGCTCCGCATCGAAGACGGGCTGACGCTTGAGACTGCGCTTCAGCGCGGCGTTCAAAAGGACACCATGATTGTGCTGGAAGCAGAAGTGGGTTATTCGCGTTTCGTCGAACTTCTTCAGTCCGGCAGCTACAAAGATCATGTGAAAGTGCTTCAGGACAACAAAGGCAATTTCGTTTTGACGGACGCGGCCGGAAAGCAAATCGGTGTTTTTGAGCCGGGACAGGCCAATGAGATTCTGGTTCAGCGCGCGCGCAGAAATGCGGACGGCTCCGTTGCCCTGGACGCGAACGGCCGGCCTATTCTCGAGCGTGTCAGTGATGTCCGCATCCGGGTTGAAATCGGAGGCGTCGAAAAAACAGTCAGCCTCGACATGAGAAGCCTCGAGCAGGGTAAAGTCGAATACCGCGAAGTCGATGCGCAGGGTAAAGTCGATCTTTCACGTCCCGTAGACGGGGAGCTCACCGGATTTAATCTCGGCAACCGGCAAATTCTTTTGACCACGCGCACGTTCACCGGATTCGACCCGAAAATCCCGGACACCGCTAAAATTCAGGTAATCAGCTCGGACGGAAGCCGGTCCACACGCGTGATTCAGTCGCTGGCCCGCCAGCGCGCGATTTATGATCCGATTTCGGGAAAAAATACGGGAACGGAATTCGGCAGCCGCTTCGATCCGGTTACCGGTGAGCAAATCAGTAACGGCCGTCTCTATCAAACCATGGAGGTTCTCCTGCTCGGCGATGCGCTGGCCGTGCGCGGAGCGAAAACAGTGACACTGGCCAACGGCGAAGTGATTTCCAGCCGTGAAATGGTGGACGCTTTCCTCGACATGGCCGCGCGTAATCAGGACACCTTCAACAAATCGAACATGCAGGATCAGTCTGTGAAAGCCATGGAACATGCCGTATCCAGCATGCTGCTCAATCTTCAGACCAGTCATACGACCGGCACCGCCGCGAAAGTGATTCTGGAACAGCGGCGCACCGAGTTCGAGCGCGTGATCGCCAACGATATCAGCCTTTCTTCCGAAAGAAACGTGGAAGTGTCGGGAAGGCTTAAAGACGCGATCCGTCAGAAACTCAATGATTTTGACGCGGCATTGCTGGCCGCCCGCGCCGCGGACCCGAATCTCAGCCGTCTGGAATTTGAAAAGAAGTATTTCAGCGACTTCAAAGCCGAATTTTTAAAGAACAATGACGGCAACGCCGACGCGCGCGCGCTGTTTGAAGCCGCGAGCTATGTCGAAAAACTCCAGGATTTCCGTCTCAATGAATCGGGCAAAATGGAATATCTCCAGCGCCGCACGACGCTTGAAATTCTGCGTGAAAATGCGGAACGTATCGGAACCGAGTTCAGAAAGCTTGCCGAAGAACTGCTCAATTCCAAGGACGCGGAAGGCAATTTCCTCCTGACCGGCCAAGGCCGTGAAATTCTGCGCGAGGCTATGGATTTCAGTCCGCGCGAGCTGGCCGAAACGCTTAATTTCAGAACCGGGGAAAGGCCGCAGGTTCAGGCCGGAGAAGGTCTCTTTGCCACAAAAGGCATCAAGCAGTTTATTGATCTCTTTAACCGGATCGCGCATGAATCGTATTTTTCGAAGTTTTCGGATCGTCCGGAAGTGCGGGATCCGCTCACTATTGTCCGTTCCGAATTCCTGAGCACGGACAGCAAATCCGCGTCCACCGTCAATACGCGCATGTCTAATTTGAAGGAGGTGCTTTCCAGCGAAGCCCAGGAGGCGGCGATACGCAATGACATTGCTCAGCTTCAAGCTTTGGCGCCGATCGGTGCAGACGGGAAAACGGCTTCAGCGGTTCAAACGGCAAAAGATATTTTGAAGTTTACCGACGCAACGGGCGCTACTTTTGAGATCGACCTTGCCAACCGCCAGACGATCACCAATCTTTATTACAGCAATCTCACTCAGCTCGAGGATGAGCGGAACGCGAAGGCTTCGCGTCTTTACGGTATCCAGCTTCAGCTCAATTCTTTCGCGCAGGATTTGGCGGCCGGAAATGAAATTGACAACGCCGTGCTGGTCGCGCTGGTGAAGGAATTAGACGCGATGGCGGGCCTCCCGACGGCATTCGGGGTGGGGAGCATGATACTGACGATTCAGAACAAGAACCGGGAAACGCCGAATTTTGCGGAAGGATTGCTGAAACATGCGCCTGAAATCATATCCGTACTGGCCGCGAATATCCGCGATCAATACGCCCAAAAAGAAAATCAGCTTTATTTCGCAAGAGCATTTTTGTTGAGCGCAAACCGCAGCGACTTGGCTTCACGGCTTGAACTGGCTAGAACCGCCGATCCGCAATCCCAGGATATTCTTTACAAAAATGTTCTTGTCGATCTTCAGATCAATGAAGCGCTGGCCGGAAAGGTGCGCGAAATGTATCCGGATGCCACCTATTCCCAGGCGTATGATCTGGTGTCCGCCGGCAGTTTTGTCCAAGCCGATCTGGTTCGTCCGGCGGCAATGCTGAAATTCCTGCAGGACCGTCTGCAGCAAACTCAGTTTGCTTCTACTTCGCCCCGTACTCAGGCCATTCTGGCTTTGGATCCCGCGACGGCCACTTATGATCAGCTGCTCGGCGTGCCTGGCCTGGCCGAGACGCTTATTTTCGACCTCACGGCCGAACGCAAAGCATCGCTCGGACGCATGCATCAATTTTTCCGCGGTCACGGAATTTCCGTGCCGACGCTGATCGAAGTACAGGATAAAAATCTTTTGACTGCATCGCCGGACCAGATTCTGGATTACGCAATCGGAAAAATCGACCCGGTCAATCAGCTGGGACTGGGCGTTGTGATCGCTAATCTGCCGAAAACTAACGCAGAACTTTCGGAATTTACGTTCGGTGATTTGAAAACCATTCTCGACACGTATCAATTCGTCCGTGACGGCGCCGAGTTCAGGATCGCGGTAGATCTCCTGAATCTCGTTCAGGATATTCCATTAACCGGGCTTTTGCAGGATTATGACCGCATCAAAGCGAATATCAGCGACATAAGGCTGGATGCGATACCGGTGGCCGCGTTGGCTTCTTATCATGAAATAATCCGTTTCCTGAATGACAAAGGTCCGTCTGTTGGGGTCATTGATGTGCTTTCAAAAATGAGCGATTCCGGCATTCGCGGCGAGGATCTGGATTTGGTGCTGAAGCTTTCCGGCGTTTCTGCGGACCTCAATACCGATGCCCTCAGAAACCGCGCGATTCAGATTATCCGTTTCCTGAACGAACAGCATCCCGATGGTTTAAGGGCGATCACGCTTCTCAGGCTCAAAGATTTGGTGCTCAATGAAGCCAATGTGCTTCAGAACCAGAATGGACTTGTGACATTCCTCGCGACGGACGAGGGAATTGCGGGTCTCTCGGCTGAAGAAGGAAGATTGGTTAAGGCTCAGGCAAAAGCGGTTTCAGATCTGCTCTCCGCCAAGCCCGCGGATCAGATCACATTAGCGGAACTTAGGCAGGCGGCCCGAGCCATGGTTCAAGCGTTGGGACTTGAAGAAGAGGAAAAAATTGCTGCGGACCTCCATGTCGCGTCCATGATCCGTTTCATCGATCCCGACGCGCCGGTGGGAGACGTGTTCAAGGCGCTCAGAATTGTGTCCGCGAAAGCAGCCAATCCCGCGGGTGTTGAAGCGGCCGTATCGCTTGCCGACATTCTGGCACTTACGGGAAATCAGAATTCAATTTTGATTATGGTCACCGGCGCGCTTCAGCAGGCCGGGGACGGAGCGCTGGCGCAGGCGATCACCTCCAGCCTGATCACGGATGCCCGGAACAAAACCCTCAACGACTTCAAGGTTTTTGCCCAGGCGCAAAAAATCAGCATTAAAGATGTGTTTACCTTGCTAAGCGGCCATTTTAGAACGGCGCTTGTCGAAGATTTTTATAATAATATTGACGCCATCGATCCAACTCTCGACGAAGAAGTTACGGCCGGGGAAGTGCTGGACGGACTTCAGATTCCGGGCGAAACCGACGCGGATTTTTCGCGCAGTGCGGCCGATTTTATCTCCCGCTTGGCGGCTGTGTCGACAAGACCTCAAATTAAAGAGGCGGCGTTAAGAGTGATTACGCTTCTCGATACGCGTAAAGCGCTCGGCAAGCCGGGGCTTCCGCCGCTCGGTGATTTTCAGAAAATCGCCGGCGATGTATTTGGCCGGGAAGCCGACGGCTCTGTTTCCGCCGCGAATTTAAACAAGTTGTTCGCGATCGCGGAGCTACTTCATGTGTCGGGAGAGCATGCCGCGCTCGTGATTTCCAACATGAAATCGCTCGGCATCCCTCAGGAAAGCCTGGACGAAATTTCCGTGACGGCGATTCCGAATTTTGTCGAAGAAGGAAATCTGATCGCGATGATTCTTTCGGGCCAGAATCCGCTGAACATTCCTCAGGCCCGGCTGGATGAATTAAAAGAAATTGCGCTGACATTGGCCCAGCGCGGTCTCGACCGGAGCGCCAATCCGGAAAATCTGAATTACTTTGAAGTGGAGCAGGCGTTAGCTGATTTGAAATCGCGCGGTGTTACGGTGGACGGCAAACTCGTGACTTTGGAATATTTGATCAAGATGATCAGTCCGTCGGTGCGTGATTTGAATGAAATCGGAAGAATGGGCGAGCTGGCCCGCAAGATTGTTCAGGGAGCTCCCGCCCAGATCGCGGTGCAGATTTCCATCGGTGATTTGAGGCTGATTTCCGGCCTGATGACTGTTTTGATCCGATACCGGGATATTCACGGAACCGTTGATTTCAACGATTTGGAAATCCGTCAGGCGATCAGTATGCTGGAGCGCACGGAATCCCGTGCCGGCGCGAATACGCTCGCAAATGTGGCGATTGCCCTCGTGGGAATTTACGAAGCGCCGGCCCCCGGAGCGGCGAAAACCATTGAGCAAATCCGCGTGGAAGATTTTACGCGCGCCAATGCGGGTGCCGCCGAAAAAGCGCAGCTTTTAACGAATCTTGCCGTTCCCGGCGCGACTCCGGAACTTCTCGACCGCGCACTGAATTATCTGGCGAACATGGATCCTTCCTTGATGACGGTGTTTAAAGAAAAGGCGCTGATTGACGCATTCTTGAGAAAATTTATGGAACGCGAACTCGCGATTGAAGCGCTTGAACTGATCGTGATCCGCGAAAGCGGCGTGACGCTCACTTCCGAACAGACTCAAAAAGTGAATGACTGGACGGCGGCGAATCCAAATGTCCGCGTTCAGGATGCCGGAGAAGTACTGAGTGATCTTGTTCAATTTGATACGCGCGGGCTCGCGAATACGGGAATTTCCGTGAACAATTTGGTACTGAACGTCAGCCGCGTTCAAGAGCTTATGGAAACTCATCCGGAGCTTGCGGAAATGCTTTCCGGAATTTCTCTGGAATCTCTCGCGTCGACGGGCGGCCGGATTTCCGTTCTCGCGAATCCTCAGGTGTTCCAGAAAACCGTGCAATTTCTTGCGATCGCGCAGACGAACGGCCTCACCGCATCTCAATTCGGCGAATTGGCCGTCGACATTGCTCGCCTCGGCGATACCGAAGCGCTTGAGCTGATTACGGCAATTACGGAGGCGCTTACCGCCTCCACAATGTCTGAGGCGAAGCGCATCGCCATGCTTCAAAATCTCATATCGATTCTCGCGCTGAATCACAAGATGCTCAGAAGTTCCTCGAAAAACATCCGTTTAGCGGCGGTGAAGGCCATGGCGAATGTGGGCACCGTGGCTGAAATTTCGGATATGAACTTTCTGGCCGGCGGCCAGGCCCAGGTGACCTGGGTCATTCAGGGAACGCCTGTGAAAAGCGTGGTGTTTACCGTCGCGCCCGCTGTTCCTCAGGGAACCCGCATTGCCGCTGCTCAGAACGCGCTGATTCAGCCGTCAGCGGCTGAACAGGTAATTCGCCGTCTCGATAATGACGCGATGGCCGTGCGCATCGGAACTACGGGTGCCCAGGCTTCCTTAAATATAGGCGGCGTTTCCGTTCCGCTCGCCGGACAGCTTTTGTCCGCCGTGCTGGAAGTCAATGATTTGGCCGGCAATTTGTATGTCAAAATTAGAACGTCTACCAGTGACATTTATGAAATCGTCGTCGACCGCGATTTGAATACCGTGCTCCGCCACGAAAATTCCGGAAAACTCACTGTTTATAACGCGGCCGGCGCTGAAATTACAGTCACACAAGTGTCGAGCCCCATTGAAAAGCTCGTTCTCGATTTCAGCACTTCGGCGATTGCCGGACAGGCGGCCCTGCTTAATCAGGTGCTCGCGACAAGCCCCGTTCAATTCAATGATTTCATCACCGTTCTCGTTGCCAATGACCGCTTGCAGGTCACCGCGCTTGCCAGTCCGGATTTCGTGAAGGCGCTGGATACAAACACGTTGAACAGCCTGCTTGCGCAGGTTCTCGATGTCAAATATTCCGGAACCATCACCGCGGAGCTTGTCGTTACGCTTCAGGACATGCTGAACAATATCAATAACCTGATCGCTTCCGGTGAAGTGATTTCTGACAATAATCTTCAAAATCAGCTTGATCAAATTGCCGCGGTGCTGGATCAGATCAATGTCGTACAAAATCTCGCCGTGGATTTTGATACAAAAGTTCAGGTAGCCGGAATCAGCCGGGAAGTAAACGGCGTAGCGAATGACATCACGTTAAACAACAATTTCCAGCCTTCCGCTCTCGATATATTGATTATCTCGATAGGCGGCCGGCTTACGGAGATTGACGCCGCTATCGCTTTGGTGCAGGCTGCTTCTGATGCCGATCCGTCGAATCAAACGCTTCTGAATTTACTGCTTGGGCTCAAAGAAACCAAAGTGGTGATTGAATCCGTAAAGACAAATCTCGGGGATTTTAAAGCGGTTGCCGAGGCCATCGCGCAGGGCGATTTAACACAGGCCGCCCAGCTGGTCCTGAATGTCGAGGCGGCCATCATTCAGAACAAAGACCAGGCGGCCCGGTTCGCGCAGAGTCATCCGGAAGCGGCAGCGCTTCTTGCCTCAGGTGTCAATGCGCTCGATCAAATCGCGCAGGATCTTGGGCAGATTGAAAATTTGATTAATCAAGTCCAGGTGTTCACGGCAGACATTGCTGCCAATAAAGCAGACAGCACACAGGCATTTTCGAGCATTACGGATACCGCTTCCGCCCAGGCTGCCGAACAGCAAATTACCGCAGAACTCGCCGAAGCGCAAAACTTTCTCGATCAGCTGAAACAATTGATTCAAAATTCCGGCCAGACGGCGCTTTTTCAGAACGTGATCGACTCGTCCCAGGCTGTTGTGAATCAGATCAACGCTCAGTTGATGGCGGCCAAAGTGGCCGGTGGGGCCATCGCCGATGTGAATCTGAAAACCCAGGACACCGAAAGTATTCTGGTTCAAATCGAAACCACGGCCATTTCACTTGCCGATGCCGCAGCCCTTCAGACGCGGGCCCATCAGAATCTCGCGGATTTATTGAGGCTTCAATCGGATCTGATAACACAGCGCGATGCCATTCCGGCCGCCGATCCGGCGCATCAAAGTTTTCAAAGTGCGATTGACGCGATTCAGCCGCTCATCACACGCACGCAGTCGGCCGCCGGCCAGATCGATCTTCTGGTGGCCAACGCCCAAAATGCGGAAACGTTGAGCGTCCAGTTTGCAAACCGCGCAACGGTCATCGCAAATAATCTCACCGCGATCGGAACCGCAGCCGCGATCAGTGACGCGCAGAATATTCTTCAGTCGGCCCAGACCGCGCTTCAGGACGCACGCGCGTTTAAGGCCCAGCTCGAAGCGGAAGCCCGGAAGCCCGAGAACCAGGACTCAAACGGCAACGTGGTGCCGCTGATTGCCCAGCCTTTGGCTCAGGCCACCCAGCAGTTAATCCAGTTGGAACTCAGTGTCGAAACAATTTCGAAACTCACGCAAAGTCTGAAATCAAAAACGGACGCGCAGGCCGCCGTGATCGGAGCCGGCGTCCAGGCGGATATTACGGCGCTTCAGGCCGTGTTAACCGCCATCGATCAGGAATTGGCAAATGCGAGAACGTTGCTTGCGGCTGTTATGACATCTGCCAATCAGCTGGCCCAGCTTACCGGGACTTCGATGGACTGGGCGATTAATCTGGCTCAAAACAATATTACGGATATCGAAGCGTTGAAAACTCAGATCGAAACAGCGCTGACTCAGCAGACGGCTTCCGTCACTCAAGCGATGGCGGGCATCACTCAAAAATCTGCTGATGTGACGCAGCAGCGTGCGCTGGTGGACGCCGCGTCCCGTATCGATGCGCTGAATCAAGTGGCTGCGGACATGCAGACGGCGATTCAGGCGGTGATCGCGTCAATCGCGGTGATGAATACCGCAGGCGCATCGCAGGCGGATCTTCAGGCCGCGCAGGCGCTCAAACAAGCCATGGACGCTCAGCTTGCCGAAGTGCAGACATTTCAAGCGGATCAGCAGAATAAAGTGAATCTCGCAAAGGGAGAAGCGACCGTCGCTCAGACCGCGGCGGCGGCAGCCCATACTTCGATTACTCAGGCCTCTACCGTTGCGGATATGAAGAACGTGATTCAGACAATCACCGCTCAGCTGGCGGCGGCCAATCAAAAATCCCAGGATATCGCCGCGTTGGGCGCGCTGGCTCAGGATAGAACCGATGTGCAGAATCAAATCACCGACATGCAGAACAAATTGCAGGATATTCAGACACAGCTTCAAAACCGGGAGGCACAGATTAAATTGCAAACCGATGCCGCGGCCAATCAGTTGGCTACAGCCACTACCAGCCGCGGAAATGTAAACGCCAATTCTTCATTGACCGCGATGGATAATTCCGTAACCGTTCTGGAAACGGCAAAAAGCCTCACCGAAGCGGCGCTCATTGAAGTGAACCGTCTCGGTGCTGAACAGCCGGAGAGAACTCAGGTTCAGAATCAGCTGAATCAAATCAATCAAATGATCGCGGATGTGAAGGCGATCAAGCAGACGATTATTGCGGATCTTGGAAACACGCATACCCGGTTCAGCGCGAATGAAGTCGGAGTTCAGGCATCGCTGACGACGGTGCAGGATCCGCTGGTGGCTTTGAATGTGGCCGCTTCCGCCCTGGCCATGACTCAAGCCAAAGCCGCCCAGAACCTGGCTAATCAGCAATTGACGGATGTGAAAACCGCGCTCAATCATTTAAAAGATTTGGAGACAAAAGGCCAGTTCGATGCCGCGGTGATCGGAGGAAACACGATTGCCGATCTCGAAGCCCGGCTTCAGACGCTCGAGAATGACGTTCTTCCGCGGATTGCCGCTACGATTACGGCAATGGAAAAGAGAAATGAGGCCATGGATAAACGTGCCCGCGTGGATGCCCTTATCAAACAGGCGGAGGCACAGATCCGGACATCCGATATGGATGCCGGCACCATGCCCGAATACAATCAGCTGAAGAACGATCTGGCCCGTCTTGAAAATGAAGTGCTCGCGCTTTTCAATCAGGGAATGGTCATGAGGGATTTGTCAGATCAGGTGGCCGCAACCCGGAATTTGGCGCTTACTTCCGGTGCCCGCATCGACGCGATATATCAGGCACTCAAAACCTGGGAAGCGTATTACGAAAAAATGGATCCGTCGAAGTTCGCGCTGAATGCGTTGGACCGGATCAAAGCCTACAATGAGGCCTGGCAGCAGATCGCCGCGCGGCCCGAGCTCACCGACGCTCAAAAAATCAGTTTGCGCGAGATGCTCAAAATGAGTTTCCCGCCGGCGTTTACGCAGGTCAGCTTCCAGGACGCGATGAATCAGATCGCGGCGAATCCTAAAGGCAATTTGATCGGTTTTGTGCTCACCGAAACCCAGCTTACCGATGCCCAGCGGGCGCAGTGGAATGCGCTCGGCGCCGAGGCCCTGCTCGTGGTGATCGGCGGGCGTCTTGTGATGATCTCAAGCGGTGATGAGCATTTCATCCAGGGATCCGCGGATCTTCAGACATTCGTCAATTCCCCGGCCATTGATTTAGTGGTGCACAATCATCCGCTTGACCCGGCGAATCCTCAAGCGTCCGAAGTGCTGAGCAATGACGATTACAACGGGTTCCGGGCGCGTGTGCTTGCCCGTATCAATGAAGTGCGCGCCGGCAAATCCGTGTTTGAGCTGGTACTCACGCCGACGGCGTTTATTCTTTTGACGCATGGTCCCGTCGACGGCCAGGGCAATTTCAACATTATCGAAACGCGGATTTCCTATCAGGAGGGGCTGGACCTGATCAACGGAATTCAGGCACAATCGATTCCGAATATTCAGCTGCTTCTCAATCTGCTCGCGCTGATCAATCAGGCGCAGGTGATGGCATTGAACGGCGCCAACTGGGTGGTGCTTCGCGCACAGAACGCCGCCGCGCCTCTCGATCCGACTTCGCTCTTTCAGCCGGCTGTGAGTCCGCTGGCTGAGCAGGCGCTCGTCAACAATTATACGGCCGCGGTAAGCTCCGATACGTATAAATCACTTTCCGGGACGTCCCGCGAAGCTTATCTGGTTACCGAACTGCTTAAAGGCCAAGGCTATGACAATACCGTGCTGGAAGCTCTGCTGATCCAGGCCTATTCCACCGCCAAAGCGCTCGACAGTGAAATTTTCAGGCTCGAAACGGCCGGCGAAACAAATGCGGCCGACGCTTTAAGAGCCCGCCTCACGGAATTGCTCGAAACGGTTAGCAGCCGTATCACCGTATCCAAGGAAATCCTTCTGCTTCTTGTGCACAAAGCGCTTCTTGAGGCCGCGGCCGCCGGCGAAATTTCAGCCGATCAGATAGAAGGCATTGAAGCCGCTGTGGAACGGATTGCGGGAACGGGCAATGTGAAGCTGATCATTCAGATTCTCACCGACATTTTCCTCGGCAATGTGGAAGCGCTGGCGCTCGCCCAGCTTTCGATTTCACTCTTTGCCACTGCAGAAATTGCGCAAAACGGAAAAGTAAATGTGACTTCCGTGATTGAGCGCGGAAACAAAACGCAAACTATGAAACAGTTACAGGCCGCCGTCCAGAAAGCATTGAGAGATTCGGGACTGCGTTTTACCGCTCCGGTGGGCGTGCTCGTCATTCAAGGCGCTTCATACAGTCCCGACAGCTACTCAGACAGCGTGCTTTATCTCAATGAAAAAGAGCTGAGAGAAGAAAATTTGGGCGCCGCTAAAATTGCGGAATTACTGCGCCGTCAGAACAACGTCGAGAAAGTGGCGCTGAAAGAAGACCGCATGCGCGAGCTTGTGGCGGGACGCGTTCAGCAGATGACGGATGACATTATCCAGGCGGTTGCTTCCGGGGATGAAGCCCTGCGCGTGATGAATGTTTTGAATGCGATTTCCGCAGCGGATCTTTCGGCCCGCGAGTTCCAGAAAATTGCGGAAGCGCTGGGCCAAATCCCGGCTGAAAATTTATCCGCGCTGATTCTTAATTATGACGGCGAGCGCGATCAGCTTTTCGAATTTATCGCCAATTCACCGCGCGCCGGGATGAAAACAGTTGTGATGTCCGCGGAAGGACGCAGGGAAGGCGAGGGATTTGTCGCCGTCGCCGAAGGCACTGAGCGATCCGTGATGATCTCCGCAGAGAACAGTCAAATCAGCTCTTCCGGAACGGAGCTTTTCGTGGGCATTCCCGACGGAACGGTTGTCACGGCGATCCGCTCTTCTATTAATACGGAAACCGGCGCTTCCGAAACAACCTTGGGCAATGATCCTCAAAATCCGGATCTGACAATCCCGGGCCTTGTGCTCGCGGTACGATCGAGTTACAACGACAAAACCGGGGCGCTCAGCCTCAATATTCTCACAAATAACGGCGAGCATCAGGAAATGATTTATGAAAAGGGCGAGCTCAAGCGCGTGAACGTGTTTAAGCGTGCCCAGGCAGGAACGATGAAAGTGGCCGGCGCGGTGCGTCCGATTCTTTCGGTGGAGCGCAATGCGAGCGGTACCGGATTTACCTTGAAAGACCTTAATGAATCCGTGCTTTCCGATCTGTCCGGCACAACCGGACTCAAGGTATCTACCTCGGTTTCTTCAGACGGCACCACGGCTTCGCGTGTGACAGCCAGAGAATTGTTTGTCTCCGAGCGCGGGCCGGAAGAGCGTTCCAATGCGGAACTCGTGATTCAGAATGCGAAGGGTGATTTGGTCGGACGCGCGGCATTTACCGCTCAGGTTCGTTCCGCTGAGCTTTTTGGCGCGAACAATCAGCCCGCTTCGATTGTTCGTAGTAGCGACTTCAGTCGCTTGCTCCCAAAAGCGGCTGAAGTCGCTGCTCCGGGCAGGATAGCCCAGCGTCTTGAGCTTGCGGGGTCTGTGTCCGCCGCGGAAATTACGGCTAATCAATCGGGCGTGATTACGTTCACGCATACTGCGCTCGACGGAAGCGTGATCCGCGAAACATTCCGCATCAGCGAAAAGGCCGAGGACCTTCGCGATACGGCGCTCCGGATGAGAACCGAAATGGGTTCACTCGCGGCCCGGATCAATCAGCTTCGCGGCGAGATCAAGAAGAAAGAGCAAAATCTCGCTTCAAAAACCGTTTTGGAATCGGCCTTGAGCAAAAAACAGATTGAGGAATTGGGCACGGAGCCGGTTGCCGTCGCGAACATTCTCGGCAATGACTATGAAATTCAATTACAGCAGGTGATCACAAATTCCGAAACCGGAAAACAGGATCTCGTTGTCATCGGCGAAAGCCGTGTCGGAACCCAGCGGGCGAATGCGTCCGTGCGCGATGAAGTCCGGCAAATGACCCGCGAGCTTCTGGCGAAATCCCGGATTGTTCTCGGATCCAATCATGCCTTTACCCGCGCACTGCGCGATTTTAACGCGGACCGGGAACTTTATTTGATGAATGAGCAATTATTCTGGGGCGAATCCGCTTACGGGATTTTCCGCGGCGGTAAAGTGAATATCGAGCGCGATTCGCGCGGCCGTCCGATTGCGCTTACCCTGGATGTCAATGCCGCGCAGGATGAATCGTTCTTCGGGTCGCTTTCGGGCGAACCCGGCGAGGAACGGCTCTATTTGCGTGAAGATTTCGCTTCGCTCAGCCGCGAGGAAAAAATGCGTGTGCTGTCTCATGCCATCGGACACAAGATGATGGATCAATTTGTCGAAGCCAAACGGCGGCCGGAAAAACGCGCCGCGCTGGAATCCGCCATCGAAGCGATTTCCGATCAATTGAAGCTCGACATTCCTGAGACGGTGAGAACGCGTTCGCTTGAAAATAATAGAAGCGTAGTACTCGGAAAAATCAATCTGCTGGGCCAGGCGCTTGACCGCGTAAGCGAAACCGAAGTGGAACAAAATCAGCTGGAAGCGCGCAGAATCATCACCGCAGAAATGGCGCGCCTCAAGAGAATTCTGGAAGCCATTGACGCGCGTTCGCCTCCGGCGGCGGAAACGGGTTTGTCTCCTGTGGGTCTTGCGTCATTTGAGCTGGAGACGTCTAAAGACGCTCTCCGTGAGCTTGAAAGCCGCATGACACGGGTGATCCGTGAACTTGCTGAAGTGGAAGCTATCGTAGGCGTGGTCACTCCCGAAGCTGTTCAGCCTGCTGTCGTGGCGGAAGAGAAAGTGCGCCCTGCCGAGCAAATTTTAAAAGAACTTGTCACGCAGTCGCCTGAAAATTCCAAAGTAGAGATGCTGAAAACAAAACAGGGCGAGGTGTCAGGTTTCAGCGTGGTGCTTCCCGGCGGGTATGTGCGGATTTTCTCAAGGGCCGGAGAAAAAATCGCGGAACACCGCGTTCGGCCTTCAAAAGACCAAATCATCTACGAAATTACCGAATCCAACGGAACCCAAAAGACGATTACCCGCGATATGAAAACGGGCGCGATCCGTATTGACGGCGTTTCCCGCGCTAAAGACATTTCCCAGTATCAGGGAATTCTCACCCTGGAAGAAGACGGATCGTTCACCGTGCTGGATCAGTCTGGATACCGGCTGATTTTCGGCGCTGACGGCGCGGTCCGCAGTATCGACATTCTCACCGTGGCCGGCAAAGACGCCGATGAACGCAAAGAACGCGCCATACGCAGTTTCCGCGATAGCCTAGCGATGCTGGAATCCCTGCGCACCCGGCTGGCGGAAGCCCAATTATCCGGGAATAAGCCGGAAGCCGCACGGCTCAAAATCGAAATTGAGCGCATGGAACGGCTTCACCGCGAAGTGCGCATCGTTCTCGATAATGCCCTGCGGGAGTTTTACGCGGGTGAAGAAGTCAAAGCCCGCGCCGAAGCCGAGCGCACTCCCGAAGAATTGGAAGAAGCCCGTGCCATTAAGCCTTCGGAAATTCCGCAATTCTTCCAGATTTTCGAGGATGCCGACGGCACCAACTCCATTATCGCTACCAAAGATGAAGTTTTCTCCCGGCTCGCCCAAAAGTACATCGCTAAAACAAAAGAGATGGGAATCAAGCGGGGCGAAAAATGGGAAGATCAAATCAAAAAATCTGAAGAATTTGACCGTGAACTCTTCAAACCGGCCCGCTACCGCGCGATTGCTTCAATCATTCTTTCCGCTTATGAAAATGAGGAAAAATACGTTCAGCCGGATCTCGTCAAAGACGGCAAAACGGAAAACCGTCCTTTGGGCGAAAATCTCAATGCATTTCTTACAAGAGAAGCGCTGACGAAAGAAGCATTTAAAGAACGGGTGGCCGCGCTTAAGGATAAGAAAAATCTTTCATCCGAGGACGAGATGTTCCTTGAGAAAGCCCTGAAAACCAACGCCTTCGATCAGCGGCTTTCGGAAGAAATGCAGAATCTGGCCGCGGCTGTCCGCCCCGAAATTGAAGCGCAGGTATTTGCGAAGAAAAATATCCCGGATGACGTGATTTTCAAAATGGTGGTGGCCGCGGATCTTGCGCTGATGTCCCAGCACAAAGACCAGTTCGGCTACCGTCCCACCCAGAAAATGATCGGCGCGATTATGGCGCAAGGCAACTTGGCCGGCGTGCCCACAGGGCAAGGAAAGTCCGAAATTTATTTTATCGCCAATGTGATCAACGCGCTTTCGGGCAAGGAAGTGATTCATGTCGTCACGCAGGAAGATTTCGTGAAAGATGATCTTTACAAACGCCGCCTGGTGCATATGTACAACATGTTCGGCATTCAAACCGGAAGCGTAATCCGATCCACACAGGACCAAAACGAGATTAAAGCCCAGTTCGCACTGCAGAAATTCGAAAAAGGGCGGCAGGAAGGTCAAAACATTCCGAGAGTCGTGTACACCGGCATGGCCGATCTGCATTTCACTTTCCTCGAAGATCAGGCGGCCCGTGCCGAAGATCAGGCTCTTAAGGAAGAAAATTACGTGTTCAGCTCTGACGAAGTGGACGCCGTGTTCATGAATTTGATGCGCTATGTGAACGCCCGTCAGGCGCGCGCGGTGGGCCGCGAGGACCTGGAAATTCTCCAGGCCATCGGTGCCGTGGCGATGAACATGATCGAGAGCCGCAAGGGCGCGGATTATAGCCGACGCGTGGCCGAAGTGCCGGAGTACGTGACGCGTTTCGCCAAAATTTTGGAGCAGGGTATCGGCTGGAGAAGCGAGGAAAAACCGGATGTATTTTATATCCGCCGTTTTGAAGGCGGCCGCGCATCGCTTCAAACCACTCAAGGCTTTGATGTGCTGGCCCGCGAGCTGTTCCATCAGGCAAAAACCCATTACAAAATCGACGGCTTGGCCGAGCGGCTTCAGGTGCGTATCAATGGCGAAGTGACTAAAGACGATCAGGAAGCGTTTATTCACCTGATGAAACGCGCCATGGAACAGATCGGCACCAAGACCTACGGCCGCGAATACATGATCGACGTGAAGAAAAATAAAGAAGGCGAGGCCCTGCCGGGTGAGTACACCCTGCGCCTGATCAATGTCGAAGACGGAAAAATGAATGATCAGCGCGAAAGTGATTTCGGCGCGACGATTCTCGAAGCGCTTCTGACCCGTGCGGTGGAGGAAGAAGGCGGCAAGCTGGAGGTTTCAGGCGACACGCTTACTTCCGGGGAAGTGAGCGGATTCGACGTGTTCAAATACAAAGGCCATAAGCTGTACGGCGGAACCGGCACCGTGGCGCCCAAAGGCACCTGGGACCGCGACCGCTCAACGGTGGACCGCCGGATTGACGCTTCACGCAGCTGGTATGTCCGCGCCGGAGGCGCTATCGCTAGCGCCGGGGACGCGCTTGAGAAATGGATGCCGCAGAGAGGACTCAATTTAATCGGAAGAGGCATCAAAGCAGCCGGCCGTGCGCTTGAGACGAAAATCAAGGCCTATGAAATGCAGGACAAGTCTTTTCCCGAACTGCTTGCCGGACTCGGAATTTTCGAGGGAAAAATCGAAGACCATATTTACGACTTCCCGCCGCACGTGACACCGGCCCGTGAAATGGAAGCCACGCAATTTCTTGAGAATGAAGCGGACCTGAAAGATTTTATCCGGACATTGGCGGATTCGCGTCAAACCGATACGGCCAGTTTGGGCATGGCTATACGCTTTATCGCGCGTAACGGCGATATCGCCAAGCAGCTGTTTGAAGCCCGCCAGAAAGAAGTGAGGGAATCGGCCATTCAGAAATTGAAAGACGCTTTGGCCTTGGCTCCGGCTCTTTCAGAGTCTGACCGAAAAGCGTATGAAACGGAACTGGCCGGCTTGCTGGACGAGCTCACCGGCGACGCGCGCAAAGAAGAAGCCGCCAAGCGCGCGGTAGAGAAGAAAATTTCAGATCTTATTGACGGCTGGATGCGCGCGCTGTCTGAGTCCGCTAGCGATCCGGTCCAAGCCGCGCAGATCCGTTCCGCGCTGCGCGATGCCAAACGCCGCGCGCTTAAGCTCGGACGCATTCTCCTCGTCAACGATCAGCAAACCAAGTTTGAGCGGGAAGAAGCAATTGACCGCGGGTATCTTGACAGCGAAGTGTTCGGCACGCAGGTAATCGGCCGCGGCACCGACTTAGGGATCGCCAATGCGGAAAAAGCCCTCAAAAAGACGCTTTCCGACGGAAGCGAAAATTTACTGCCGAACCTGGAAAGCATGCTGATTGAAGCGGGATTTGACGCGGAAGCAATCAATCAGTATCTGAAACAGCTTTCGGATTATCAGAAAAAATTCAAGCAGCTGAGGGTATTCAACGCACAGCGCGCCGGGGAAAGCAAGGCCCTGAATGAGCTGATCGAAAAAATTATTGCCGAGGCAGTGGTGAGTAAAAAAGTGTCGATGGAAAATCTGGAGGAAATCGACAACCTGAAGGCCGTTGAGGATTTTGAGTTTAATCTCAGAAATGATATTTTTGCCCGGTTCAGGAGCGCCGTCGATTACGGCGACTTGATCGTGAACATTCAGGCCGGCCGCAACCTGTTCCAGCTCTGGCAGCAGTGGGGCCGCGGCGCCAGAAGCGAAAATCCGTCGCATGCCGTCGAAGTTTACGTCAATGAGCTCGACAATACCGAAATCATTCAGCGCGGGTTCTGGCAGGCCACACGCAGCGACCGGAACAATCTGGCGCGCTTTGACCGCATTTTCAAGAAATATACCGCGCTCCGGAAAGAGCTTTTGGCCGCGGGGCTTCTCAAGGAAAAAAATCCTTCGAGGCTTACGCGCAAGGAGCGCCGGCTCTACCGTTACGCCGCCGAGCTCATCCGTCTCATGGATTTGGCGCGCAAAAACGCGACCGAATTCCAGAAAAACGAGCTTCTCGTGACCAATCCGTACTATGACAAGCAGTACCGCATTCAGCGCGAGAAGAATAACGGCATCAATCTGATGAAAGATCTCCGGAATCCTCTCGATATCAACGCGATGGAGACGGCCGATATTGCGGATCTCAAACAGATGTACGACAACGGCTATCTCGAATGGCCGCTCGACCTGGAGCCGGATGCGGTAATCACCGTAGGCGGCAATCATTACACTGTGCAGCGCGACGCCAAGGCGAGAATTATCGGACTTGTCAATGAATTCGGAACATTGAAACCGGGCGTAAAAGGAAAAATTGTGCTCGACGACGGCAAAACCTATACCCTCGTGCAGGATAAGGAAACCGGGGCGTTTTATCTCAGGACGGAAATGATCCAGAGAGCGCTGGAACTTCAGCTCAAGCAGGGGGATACTTCCGTGGTGATTCATGGCGTAGAGTATTCGATTGTGCAATCCCAGGATCCGAAAGAGCGCGGAAAAATTACCGGACTCGAAAAAGACGGAAAACCATTCACGCTGGATGAAAAAAATGAAACCATAAAAATCGGCGGCGTGGCGGGTGCGGCAAAAGAAACGCTCACATTCACCCGCACCATCAAAGGCGATGTGCGCCTGAGAGCGCCTCCGAAAAACGTTCAGGGAAATACCGAAATTCTGCTTGCCGCGCTGACCGCCCGCAAGTTCACGGCTGACGCGGAAGGAAAAGATCTGCTATCGGTCGAGACATTGAAGAATCTGATGCGTGCCAAAGCTTCAGGCGAGAAAATCGTCGAGGCGGTCAAAGCCATGATCAAAGAAATTTCAAGCCGCCGTTCTGACGCGAAAATTTTCGCTTCCGAGCTTTCGAAAGATATTATCGAAACCGTGTTCGGTGATTTCCAGAAAGACCTGTCCGCCAAAGGAAATGCTGTTGCGCTGGCCCGCCTCAAAGAGAAACTGAATTCTCTGCTTCAGCTCCCGGCGGGATATGAAAATAAAATCGTGGATGAGCCGAGCGCCATGGCCGTCAAAAACGCGCTCATGAAAGTATTGAAAGCTCAGGGAAATATTCTCGATGAAACCCTGCTGGATAATGCCCTCGGCGTCTGGAACGGACGCTTCATCGACGAGCAGCAGCTTCTGCGGCGCGAATTCGAGGATAACAGCCTGCGCGAAGGAAAATCGCTTAAAAAGGCGCTGAAAAAAGCGAATGAAAAGGCGGCGGCTTACGAGGAAGTGCTGAGGAATCTCTACTATGCGCGCCGCGCGACAATGACCAAAGACCTGGCCTCCATGTATATCGCGGAAGCGCTGGTGGCGCAGGCGAAAAAGGACGAGGCCAAAGACAGCGCCGAAAAAATCGGATTGGAGCTGGAACGCGAAGCTGAGCGCACTGCGCGTGAAGCCCGCGTGGCGGAAGCGGAGCCGGCTGAAAAACCCGGTTTACGCGATATCAATCTGCGCCGGGCATCGAATAACGAGCGCGCATTCCTGAATGAGGCCGGCATCACGATCAGTGAATTCAAGTCGGATGAAGAGTCCGTCGGCGCCAAATTGGCCCGCCTCGAGCCGATGAATATCGGGACGGAGGATAAAACATTTACTTTCGGCGGTGTCCAATATGAAGTGCGCAGGGATGAAAAAGGAGCCGTTACGTCGCTTTTTGATGCGGCAAACAATAAAGAATACGTTTTCGCGAAATTCCGTGTGGAACTCCCGGGCCAGAATTTCCGCATCCGAATTTCGGATAAAGGCGTTGTTCAGCTGGATCCTGAATTAAGCCGCTTGACGCGTATCGCTCAAGGCGTCGACCGTGCGCTGGAATTCACGCGCGTCGACCGTGCGCTTTCCGCCGTGACTACCGGCGTGCTCGGCGCCCGCGTGGAACTCACCATGACTCAGGTGAACGCGAAAGATGTCACCGGTAAAACCCGTTTCGGTGTCGGCCTGCCTCCTGCGCCTGCGGAAGCGATTGATCAGACGGTGAATATCGAGGATGAAAAAGAGCGGCCGGTCACAAAAATTGAGATCGGCGCCGACGCGCTGAAGCTGGAAGAAGAGGCCATCGGGAAAGAAGGCAAATTCCAGGTGAGCGAGCAGGTTCAGAATATCGAAGTGATCGAAGACAATTTTGGAAACAGAAATATCCGCGTGTTCGTCAAGCCGTCCGAGGCCAAGCGCATCGGACAGGCGTTCGTGAACGGAATCGGAGCGGGCGGGGAAGGGTTGGCCGGCAAACTCTCGAATCCCGATGCGCGTTATGTTGTTCAGGTATTCGCGTATGCGACGGATGATGATGACAGAGGAAAAGTCCGCGAACTGCTTCAGGCTTCTTTCTCTCAAAACGCTTTCAATAATATCGGAAAGAGCGCCGCGGCCTATGTGGCGGCTCTTGATGATATGTCCCGCGAAGCGCTTCAGCGCGCGCCCGTCGACATTATGCCGGCCGGCGACAACAAAGTGCTGATCGTGCGCGACAAGAACGAAAGCACGCGCCTTCTGGATATCGGCACGGAAGTGAATCTGGAAATGGCCAAGACGGTTTATGACATGAAAACGCGCGGCATTCCGCTCAGCCTGGAGCTGGACCGCCTGACGCTGGAACAGCAGGACCGCGTGGCGCGCGCGAAAACTTATTATTCGCAGATGGCCGCGACGCTTGAGATGACCGAAGGCGGCGCCGTGCGGGGGCTGTATTCGCGCGGGTCCGATGTCACGATGGGTTCCGGTTCCATGATTTTTGGCCACGTGGGTGACGGCACGCAAATCGGAAATAACGTGCTGATTGCTCAAGGTGCGGAAGTCGGCTCCGGTGTTAAAATCGGAAACAATGTCACGATCAAGCAGGGTGCTGTGATCGAAAGCGGCGTTGAAATCGAAGACGGAGCGATTGTCGAGGGTTATGTGGGCGCCGGAACCAGAATCGGCAAAAACGCCCGCGTGAAAAACGCGGAACTGGCGCATGCCGTGATCGGCGAGAAAGCGTTTGTAGAAAACACCGTCGCCGGCGGCTCCGAGGCGGCTCCGGTCGAGATTGCGGCGGGGGCCATGACTTCGGACACCGAGCTTCCTGCCGGAAGCCGGGTTCCCGAGGGTCAAATTGTATTCGGAAAATTAAACAAGGGTGAATTCGGCCGCGGCGCCGGAGCCGCGAAATCTTCGGTGGACGAGTATATGAACCGGGCCTGGGTGATTCAGGTTCCGTACACCGGATGGCAGAAGTTTGCCGCGAAATTTGCCGCGTTCCTCGGAATTTTCTTCAAAAATCAGGATGAGCGCGCGCGCAATTTTTTCATCGAATCGCTCAAGAAAAAATCGGAAGCGCTGGGTCTTCTGGACGCCGAAAAACGCGCAAAGGTGCGGGAAGTGTCCGATGCCTCCCGGGATATGGCGGAAGTGGTCACCGAGGACAAAGAACATACCTGGATTGCCTGGCTTGAAAAGAAATTTGTCGACCGCTATCAGCGCAAAAACGAAATTGAAAAATTGAACCGCGCCAAACGTTTCTTCAACGCGCTCCGCGACTGGAGGCTGTGGCTTGCGAATACGGCCACTTTCGGCCGCGACCCGGTGATTCAGCGCGTGATCGCGGTACACCGTCTTGCGCGCGCTTACGAAGAGGCGCAAACCGACGCGATGCGCCGGCAAATTCTTGAGCTTCTGGTCGAAGCGGAATCGCTCCGTCAAACTCCGGACGGTGCAAAACTCGCCGATCTTGTGAAAGCCTCCAAGGCTGTACGCAGCATCGTAAATCCCAGAGCGGTGCTGGATGCAGTCAAAAAAGAACGTTTGGCCGACCATGACTATGACATTTTGGTGAAACTCGAATCGGAAATGGAAGAATCCGCCGCTGAATACGGAATTGCCAAAGCAGGCCTGGATCAGGCTGTGAAATATGCCACCAGCGCTTTCTTCCTGGATGCCGCTTCCGGCGACAAAAACATTTGGCCGTATGAACCGTGGCAGTCGCCGGATAAAGAATTCGCCGAAAAGAAAATCCGCGGCTACGAAGAAACGCTTTCCGCCGCCGGCGTGAAGCTGGAACTCACGGATCAAGAGCGCGCGTGGCTCGTGCGCCAGCTCCTGGCCAATTACCGCTCCGTATTTTCGAAAGTATCGCATTTCGACCGCGACAATTTCCTCGCCGCTCAGCGCGCAAGCTGGGAGAAATCCCGCGGTGAGGCCCTGGAAGCGCTCAAAGAAAAAATAAGAAACGTGCTTGAGAACGAGAAAAAACTCAAAAGTCTGAAAAAGAAAGCAAAAGTACGCGGTAAAGCCTACAAGAGCTTGAAAAAGAAAATCACGAGAATTATCCGCGCTGAGAATGAATTTAAAAACGTTTTGGAATCGCTCGCGATCACTGCCGAATCCGCGAAAATCCGCACCTTGTTGCGCGAAGCTTTAGCCCGTGAACTCGCGCTTCAGAATAAAACGGATAATTTAAGCGACCGCGAGCTGGACGGACGCATGCGTCCCGAAACCGTGAACGCTTCGCTCAGGCTTTCCGATGTGTTCGATGTTTCCCGGAAAATTTTCGGCAATACGGAGCCGGCTTCGGTTTATGCGGTGCTTCGCATCATGGATCCGTCCGTCAAGAAAGAGGATGTGGATGAAATTCTCAAGTGGCAGGCTGCTCAAAAAGCTGCCGGAATTGATCTGGAGGGAAAATCCCTCGCCGAACTTTGGTCGCTTTGGCAGGCGTGGAAAGCCGTGGCGTCGGAAGGCGAGATTCCGGTTTACAGCCTTGAACATATCGTGATGACCGCCCGCAAATACGGCGTGGAAGGCATGAATGTCAGAATTCTGATCGATATGTACAAACCCGGTTTAACAGGAGAGGCGTTTGTGCATCTTCCGTTCTTCCGGGAGCTCTTCAAGGCGCTCGGCAAATCCGAAGATATCGACATCGACATTTTGTTGAACGGCGCGAATAATCCCGCGGCTTCGGAAGCGCTTGCCCCGCTTCGCGAATGGATGGGGCGCGAACTTGCGATTCAAAGCGAAGCCTCCGACACATTCCCGGTTTTAATCGCGAAACTTTCGGCGCGGGCGCAGCAGCTTTCCGGAGTGAATCCCGCTCAGGCTTCCGTGTTCCAGGTGGGACAGGAATTGCTGAAAGCCGACGCTGCCCGCAGAGCCGGGAAACAAGTTGAAGCTCAATCCGGCTATGGTTTGGTGATTGGTTTGATCGAAGAAAGCAAAGCCGCGCGTGTGAAGGAATTGTATGAATCCCTGCTCCCCGAACTTTATTATCAGCAGGGTCTCATTAAATTAGACCGCTGGCAGGAAGAGCCTGGGTTTGCAAGCGAAGTGCGCATTGATTTGACGAAAGCCAAAGATCTGAACCGCAATTACCGCGATCTCGTGCTTCCGAAGCTCGCTCTTCTGCCCGCCCGCCTCCAGGACAGTCTCACTCCGGTTGAGGCTCCTTCGGGCCAGGAATCCGACCACATTTATTTCGACAAAGATGACAAAGGCCTTTCTCCGGAACATAAGAAGGTGCTTGCCATGTACGAACAGGTTTACAATCTCGATACGCGCAAAGCCAATTCCGAAGGCATGGACTTAATCGGCACCGATATTTACAGCTTCACGAAAAGCCTGGCATTATCGAAGAATCTCAAAAAACTGCATGAGTCTATGAACCAATCGATCTTTGAAAAACGCGCCTCCAAGCCGCTCCGGGATCTTTATGAAAACTATGCGCGGGAGAACAAAGGCAAAAAACTGGAAGAGGCCGATGACGAGACATTCACTCAACTTCTTACGGCAGAAGGGATTATGGTCAGCATGGACGTGATTGAAAAAATCGGTGCGGCGCTGGAAAAAGGCAAAGATCTGGAAAAAGCAATGAAGAAATATGTGAAAAATTATGACTTGCTTGAGGCCGTGATGACGGCTGCTACCGATTACGGAACCAAGTCGTTTTTCACGCTTCAGCTGATCGCAAGCAAATATCTGGGCCGTGAAACCTCCGAAATCGGCAAGTTCGGCGACACGCATGAAATCCGGATTCACGTGGATTATCTGGACTGGCTCGCGCGCATGGTGAATACGCATCCCGAGCTGGTGATGGATTCCATCAAGTCCGATTTGGCCGAAGAAGTTACGGGCCATTCCACGCCGGGCATGAACCTCTTCTTCTTCGACGTGGGCGCCAAGATCGAAAAAATGGAAAAAGACGGAACGCCCGATCAGAAGGCGATGGTGAAGGCCGCAAAGCAGATTTCGAAAGAGTTCAAGCCCGGCACCGTGCGTGATTATGAGCTTTATCTCGCCGATCCCAAAAAACATGCGGATCTTGAGACGCCGAGAATCTCCGCCATCTTGAACCGTTATGAACTGAGAACCAAAGAACAGAAGGCGGAGGCGGTAGACAGCGCGGTGAAACTGATGCTTCGCGACCGCTTGCTTGAAAAATTCAACCTGGATTCGTATGAAATAGAGCGGGTGGACGCGAAATTGCTTTCGCAGGGAGACCGTAAACGGGATGACAAAGAATCCTTTGCCCACTTGCTGCGCGGCGGACCGGGACAGCTCGCGCTCCCGCGCAACCTGGCCGCTATTTTCGGCTTCGCACTTGTGATTCGTCCGGGGCTGGCCGATGAGGCGGCGCCCGATACGATTGAGCGTCTGCTCCGCAATTTCTGGGAATCGGAATATTATCAGTGGTGGTTCCTTGACCGCGTGTATGCGCCGTCGGCGCGTCCCGAGGCCATTATTGCCGATGCGGCGATCGGACGCATTCATGAACCGGTGACCGCCAAAGAACTGGACGAGATTCTTTCCGCCGTGCGCGCCGGAAAAGATCGGGGATTGCTGAACGAAAAAATCGCCAGCGGCCAGTTCCGCTTCGACGGCATACAGAAAGTGTTCGAAGGCATGAACCAGGACGCGAAAATCCGCGCGCTGGAATCGGTGCTCGGTTTGGTGAAATACAAAGATAAAAACATCATCGGCGGCAATTGGGAAGAAATTGTGCGCGAAGTAAAACAAACCGGCCGGGAGTTAAAACTGGAACTCACGCGTAATTTTGACCTTCTGCGGGTGGCGGTGGCGAAGCATCAGGGAGATATTACCTGGAAAGATCAATTGCGCGCTTACACTACAGAGGCCGGACCCACTTATAAAGATAAAGTCATCGAAGAAACGGTGAAATTTGTTCAGGAATACAAAGACGGGCTCGTGACCGAAATGCAGCTGAGAGAAGCCGCCCGGGAGGCCATGGCTTCGAAAGTGGGCGACGAGTTTGTTTCCGATAAAGCTTTAAACGTGGCCGCGCCGTCGGTGCTGGATTTGGCGCGCCGCCAGAAAATGCCGGTTACTTTGGTGAATCCGGTCAAGCGTGCGGCTATGCCTTCGGAACTATTCACGTGGATTAACGCTCAGAAATGGTCCGATTTCAATGATGGAAAAGATCATGTGTTTATGAAAAAAGACGCGGAAGGCAAAATCGAAGTGGTTCAGGTGCTTGCCGGGCATATCCGTTTCTTCGCCATGAATCAAAGCCGCGGCCTGAGTGCGCTGGATAATCTGGATGAGCAAATCGCCTCCACGCTGAAAAATGCGGTGGTGGTCGACAGAACGAAAAAAGAAAACAAGCAGGCGTATGAAGACTATGTTAATTCCCAGCGGTTCGTTAATAAGCAGTTTAAGTTCAAGGAGGCCGGCGGAATATTTTTCAACCCGGATGAAGTGCGCGAATACCGTGAAATCGTCGACCGCGGGGCCGATTGGGTTGCTTCCCGGATTACGCCGCGCGAAGAGACCGTGATCCGGAAAGTAAGCAAAATTTCCAAAGCGAAATTTGCCGCGTCAGTTGTGCGAGGCGCGCGGTTTGCGCTCGACATGTTTGCCGACCGCGGCGGGGAAGGGTTTGTCTCTTTCGCGGATCGCCTGGCGATTCCTTCCGTGACGATGGATCAAATTCAGTCTTTCCAGGGTGACCGCAAAAATGTGGCGCATGAAATGAATCACCGCGTGTTCTTTAATTTACCGCGCGATCTTCAGGAACAAATCGTTACCCGCGTCAGCGGTATGCGCGGCTACGAAAAAGCAGTCGAAGCATTGGTGGAAAATGGTTATGAAGGCCTTGCCGCCAAGCCGGACGGCGGGCGACTCCTGGTGACGGAAATCCTCGCTTATTACGCGCAGTACAAGATTGACCGCCAGGCCAATGCCGAGGACAAAAACAGCCTTTCCTTCAAGATTTATGAGGCGTTTGATGAGAGCGACGCGCGGGAAATGGAGCAGCTGTTTGACGAATTCGGCTTCAATGTTTCCAACGACGTGGTCGCGGAAATGATTCAGCCCACGGGCAAATGGCCGGGCTATACTTCGATTGCGGCCCGGACCGGAAAAGCGGAGGAAGGCGCCCGCGCAGTTCAGGCTATGACCGAGGCGTTTGACAGCGGACAGGTCGAAGAGGCACGCGGGATGTATGCGGCCCTGCGCGCCGGAGATGCGGGCCTTCCGGCTCAAATGGAAAAGTTTCTTGCGGCGGTTAAAATGAAAGAGGCCTATCATCAGGCGGATCTTGCTCGGAAATTGCGTCAGGATAAGAAAGACGAAGACGCGCAAGGCGCGCTTGAAAAAGCCGCCGGTCTTTCGGAAAAAGCCGCTTCGCTCGACTCGGATTTTGACGCAAGCAGATTTGACCGCGCAAGCCGCATGAGCTGGTATGCCGCCTCTTCCGATTACGATTCCGCGCGCGCGAAAGAGGCGGAAAGCGGGAATAAAACCGAAACGGCGCTCGCGGCGTTCATGAAGGCCGGCTCCGGGATGGAGAAGGCCTATGAGCTTGCGGAAACGAAATCCTCGAATCAGGCGGAGCGGATCGCCCAGTTCTATGAGAACGCGGCACGCATGGCGGATATCACGGGAGATGAGGGATTGCTCGCGTCCGCGAAAGAAAAAGCTCAAACGTTCCGCGCACAAACCGAAACGCTTCGCGGGGAAGCCCAGGACAAAATATCCGGATTTATGGAAGAAAATCAGATGACCGTGGCTGAGCGCGGGGGTTTACCCAAAGATATTCAATCGCTTGCGGGCAGTCTGCTTCCGCTTCAAAGCGGCGCTGAAATCCCGGGATTTATCGGCGGGGAGGCCATGCAGGAATATCAGGGCTTCTTGATGAATACGATGATGATGATTCAGATGGGCATGCGTCCGGTGAAGCCCGGAGATGCGTTTTCGGTGGTTCTCCGAAATTCCGCGGGCGCGCTAAGAGTTTGGGATACGGATCTAAAAGGCCTGATCGATGAATTCCAGGCCCGGATCAAAATACCGGACATGGCTGAAGCCGAAAGTTTGGGAGCCGAACAGGCGCTCCGTCTTGTTTCCGCGCCTCAGTTCCGCACGCCGGTGGCCGAAGCGATTCAAACAGCCGCTCAGTCGCATCCCGAGTTCGGTGATATCGTGCGTAATCCGGAGCTCGTGAAGTTGATTACTGTCGCGGGCGTATCCGAAGAGCCGCTCTTTAGTGATCCAAAAGTGACGGCGTTTGCGCGCCTCCGTGAGCGTGAGATTGTGGTGAACCGGGCCGTGATCGACCGTATCGGCCGGCTTTCCGGCGATGCGCGCGACCGTGCTTTGGCGGAGCTTGCCGCAACGCTTGTCCATGAGGCAACACATTTGGCCAATACTCAAAATCCGGACCTTGAAACGCTCAATGACTCACTCGGCTATGAATTTGCAGCCGCGATGGATGAAGCAATCGCTTACGCGGCGCAGGCCCGTTTTATGTTTAACTTTGATCTTCTCCGGATCGAAAAGGGCTTAAGTCCGGTGTTCAGCGCGGAAGAAAAAGAAACCGTGCGCCGCATCGCGGAGGAAATTCCGGCGAATAATTTCAGGAATCCTTCGGCGGTGTTTGCGACGCGCGGAATCATCGTTCCCGCCATTGCTGAAAATGGCGCCGTGCTCGAGGCGATTTCGAAACATGTGAATACTCCTTATGCCGATGCGATGCTGATTGGCGGGGACTTGGAAATTCTGAATGATGCCGTTATTGACTCGGTCGCCGATGAAATATTCGGGTCCAAAGGACGCGCCGAGCGGGGCGAGAAAAATGCGCGCGACTCGAAAGGTCTTGAAACGCAGGGCATTGTGCTTGTCGACCGGGATTACAGTAAAAACATGGCTGACATTATCCGGTTGCTCGAACCGATTGATTCGGAAACGAATGATTATCATGTGCTGCATGTGACTCCGGAGCTGAAAGCTCAGGCGCTTCGGGAACTGCCGGATGCCATGAAAAAACTCTTTATCGCGGCTCCGGGTAAACAGCGCCCGGCGGTGATGCTGGAGGACGCCAAGAATGCCCTGCAGACGGCCGATGAGCTGATAAATCAGGGGGCCAAGGGCACAAATATTATCTACATCAGCAAAAAGGAAATTTCACCGAAGGTGATCACGATCATCTATGACGGCAAAAATGCGCCGCGCCTGCGCCTTGAGGATAAGAGACTCATTCACAAATTTGTGTTTGAGGCCGGCCGGTACTTGTCCCGTAACGGCGGACTGGACGCTCTGAGGGCCATTTCCCAGCAATACGACATCCAATTCCAGATTAAGGACGGCTATGTGGTCTTCGATTATCCGTCTATCGTCGCTCTGGCCAAATACCTCGTCAAACAGCTGACCGCCAAAAAAGCCGTCGAAATCGCCGCGTAAAAAGGTACCAGGTACATACAGTAGGGGCGATCCCAACGGGTCGCCCTTCACGGAAAACGGGCGACCCGTTGGGATCGCCCCTACTGTATGAAGTGGGATGCCCCAGGTACCTTTTGCTAAAAGATGTAAATAAATGTAAAATAATGATTGTATATGTAAATTAATGTAATATACTTGTTTTAGAGGTTAACAAGCCATGATTCGCGAAGTAATGAATGTCCAAGAGGTATCAGAATATTTGGGTCTCGGCGTCACCAAGGTATATCAAATGGTCGAAAGAAGGGCCATTCCCGCCAGCAGAGTAGGGCGTCAGTACCGTTTTCTCAAACGTGTTATTGATGCCTGGTTGATGCATAACATCATTTTAAAAGATCCCGGATTTTTCAAGCTGCTTTCCTCGGCACAAAAAGATTTTGTGACTGCGGGTTACACCCAAGAAGACATCGAAAATGCGGTTCAAAAAGTTCGCAAAAAGAAATAGAGTCGTACTTGATACAAATATTGTTGTTTCAGGTCTTCTTAATCCTACAGGCACTCCCAGCAGAATTCTGCATTTTTTAGTCACCGGTCTCTATGAATTGCTATTAACTGAAGAAATATACCTGGAATACTCGGAAACATTAGAAAGATTTCCAAAAATAGCAAAAAATGTAAGAAGAGGATTGCTGTTAAAAATAAAATCCTATGCTGCTTTTGTGCGTTCTATGAAAAAGATTCACGTTATAAAATCTGATCCTGCTGACAATAAATTCCTGGAATGCGCCCTGGCCGGGAAGGCAAAATACATTGTTTCCGGTGATTCCCATTTGCTGGATATTCGGAAATTCCGAGGGATACTCATACTGACGGCCTCAGAATACCTTAAAATTTTGACTTCTACCCTGGAAGGTTAAAGGGCCAGCCTGACGCTCAATTTCTTTGTCGGCAATTCCCCAGAAATTACTTTTTCGCTAAATCTTCTATATTTTGGGTACATCCCATTTCAAACAGTAGGGGCGATCCCAACGGGTCGCCCGTTTTCCGTGAAGGGCGACCCGTTGGGATCGCCCCTACTTAACCCACGCAATTTCAACGTAGTTGTTTAGCAGTTTGAAGCATTTTGCATACGTCGTCATTGCGAGGAGCGAAGCGACGAAGCAATCTCAGGTGTGTCACCAAAGACCCGAGATTGCTTCGTCGCTTTGCTCCTCGCAATGACGACATTACGTATCAATTGACTTCAGACAGCTAAAAAGTGGGGAGTACAAGCCAATTTTTAGGCTATTTTGAGCCTATTATCCCAAAAATAGCACATTCGAAAACAATAATGTTACATTTTACATAAGTGAAGGTGCCAGGCACCTTAGCAAGTTAATAGAAAGGGGACAGGCCCCTAGGGGACTGTCCCCTTTTTAACTTGTTTAATCCCTGCTTGATATAGTTGTAAAATCTTTAAAATATGAGCAATCTAATTGAAGGAAGTATGCTAGAATTCCTTGTGAAAACAGAAGTAGATTCGTCAATTTGACAAATCAGAAATCGCCGTGTACAGTTTGGGAACTAGTAAATAAAAGTTTTATAAAACTAGTAGATAGTGACTTCTGTTTTACGGGCAAGAGCACATGGTGATATTACAGAAAAATAAACTCACTTTCCAATCCATTGCATTAACGGTTTGCGTCACCTTCATCGCCACCACTGTATGCTGGGTGGGCGGCACAAACGTTCTCGCTGAAGTCGTTCACGGAAATGTTCCCTTAGTTTCTCCCGAAAAATCTGCCGCGCACAAATCCCGGGAGCTTCTCTCCGGAATTGAAATTTCAAAAACCATCGGACAGATCCGCAATGTGCGCGATAACGGATCCGACAAAGCGATTATCCACATTCAGGACGCCCACGCGAATCTTGAAGCCCAGCAGAACATCGCAAAAATCATCGAATATCTTGCCGCAAGCCACAACGTGAATTTGGTTGCCGTCGAAGGATCTGCCGGAAGAATCGATACCGGCGTGCCCGGCGCTTATCCCCGGGACACGATCAAAAATTCCGTCGCCTCTTATTTTTTGAAAACCGCGAAACTCACCGGACCCGAATACGCCGCAATCACCGGCAAATCACCGCTCATTCTTTTCGGTATTGAAAACGAAGCGCTCTACGAAAAGAACAAAAAAGCGTTCATGGACGCGCTCGAATTCAAAGAGCGCGACTCGCAGTACCTGGCGAAAATCCGTGTCGCGCTGAAAGCACTTTGGGGAAAACTGGCATCGCCTGAGCTGCAGGAAATCGCCGACGAGGAAGAGCGTTACGTCCGGAGCGAAAACCTGCGCGAATATATCCTTTACCTCACCGGCCTGGCCAAAAAGCAGGCGATTCAGACTGAGCGTTACCCCAATATTACCGATTTCCTGAACCTGATCGAGATCTCCAATACCGTGAACGTCGAGCACGCCGAAAAGGACGTGGAAGCGCTGATGGCCGACGTTCAGTCCCGCATTTCGGGGGCGGAATCAAACCGTTTTATCGCCTATGCGATGCGCTACCGGCTGAATCCCGCTTCGAAAGTCGCCTTTTTCCAGTATCTCAAAGAGCAGTCTGCCGCCACCGGCGTGAACCCGAAAAAGCATGAAAATGTGCTCGCCTATCTCGATTACGCCATCCATCAGGAGCGCATCAATGTCGAGATTTTCGAAGAGCTGAAGGCCCTGACGCGCGATATCAAAGAGAAGCTCTACGCCAATGAAACCGAGCGAAAGCTCGACCGTATGATGGCCAATATCGCCATCCTCCAGAACTTCCTGGACTTTGCCCTGACGCGCGAAGATGTCATGTATTTTTACGCCCATCGCGGCGAATTCCAAATCAAGAATTTCACCGATTTTGTCGAAGCGAACCGTTCCAAGCTCGCTAATCACAATAACAAATTTCCGGAAGACATCACCGTCATCGATCGGCATCTTCCGCTGATTGAAAAGTTTTATGAAGCCGCCCTCGAGCGCGATGAGGCGCTTTACAAAAACGCGCTGGCCGAGATGGACCGTACGAAAGCGAAAGTGGCTGTCGTGGTCACGGGGGGATTTCACTCCGCGGGCCTCGAAAAGCATCTCGAAGAATCCGGCATTTCATTCATGACTATCGTGCCGCGCATTGTTTCGCGCGCGAACCGGAAAAAAGAGGAGCGGATGTACGAGGAAGCGCTCACCGCAAGTCCCACGGTGCTCACTCAATTTTTGCTGGAGGCCCGCAATCAGCCGCGCCTCGCTGGTGTCGATGACCCGCGTTATCAATTGGCCGCAAAATCGTTTCTTCAAACTTTCAATAATGACGGGGTGATCGAAGGCGACAGCGCTTTCACCGCGCTTTTTGTCTCCCTGATGCAGAGCCTGAACCTGATGCTGGGAGCGGATGAAGCCGCACTTCAGAAAGAATTGCCGGTTTGGGAAAAGAATTTGCGCGATTATCTGGCCGCCACGAAAACTCCGGCAAACGCCGCGGAGGAAGTTGTCCGGCATTTCGTTGATTTGCGCGGATATCTCGTGACTCCGTCCTCAAAATTTATCCGCGAAAGAGTCAACGGCAACAATATTTTAAAAGTGGCCACCGACCGTGTGAACGGGAACCGCGTGGTTTTTGTCATTTCCGACAAGAAATTCTCGCCGCTCGTGGAGCGCGACGCGAAAGTACGCGCCATGAACCAGTTCGAAGAAGTATCGCTCGTTGTCACGGATAAAGGCGTATTCCGTGATTATTTTGTGCGCGCTTATATGGTGACGGAAGAGGAATATGAAAAGGTATTCGGGGTCAGGGAGATTGAGGTTATAGGACGTAAACTCGCCGCGGCTCCTGAAGTACCTTCCATATATAAGGACTTAGCCGCATTCGCGCTGGATAACAGCCCCGAGCGCATCAAGGACGCTTTCAATACCAAAGTGAAGCCCCATGTTCCGGATGACCGGCTTCAGGCCGCCGCCAACTTGCTGGCCGTGCTGACGGCCAACAATGCCGGATGGCTGCGCTCGGCGGTAAACACGCGCGGCGCTTTTGACCGCGGCACGAAAAAAACGTTTAACGCGTTATATGAGCAGGTGGGCCGTTACCGGAAATTTGAAGAACAGCCCGACGCCCGCCAGGCCGCTCTTGAAAATTCGCTCGCAGAACTTTCCAGGCTTACCGGGGTTTCCGTAGAAGACCTGAACACCAAACTCGCCGCGCGCCTCAAGCCGTGGGAAAACACAATTCCGGCTGTAGAAGGTGTCATCGAAGGCTTGAGCGTGAGCGCCCGCAGTCTTGGGGATGACTCGGCCCAAGAGGCCCCCGAAATTGAAGAAGCGCTTCGCAAGCTTGATGCCTTTTTGACCGACATAGCTAACAAGGCTCAGACGATTATCCAGAACATGGCCGCTGTAGATCTTGCATTGATCGAAGCGAGAACTGCCAAAACTGACGCGGGCCGCAGAAAAATTCTCGAAGAAAACGGCGTGATCGGGGATGCGGGCTATATGAAAAAGAGCGTTCAGCCTTTGGCTTATATCAAGGAAATGTTCCCGAAATTGATCGGCCTCAGAAAAGAATTTTTAATCGAGCAAACCGGGTTTCCCGATGAAACATGGAAAAGACTTAACAAGGAAAATCTGAAGGGGCAGCCGGATCAGTTGCAGGAGAAAAACCGTTTAAACCGCCTCCGGGCGGCGTTGGAGATGAAAGTTGTCCCCCGCGCACTCAGAAAAGCCAGAGAGCTTAAATTAAAAGAGAAAGTGGAACAGGCCGAAGCCGAGTTACGGCGCATTACCGCTGCTTATGATGCGCTGGCGGAAGCTCCGGTGAGTGTGCCAGCGCCTGCGCCCGCCGCACCTGCTCCCGCAGCCCCGGTAAAAGCCAAGACCGCGATCGATGTATCGCTTGCCTTCCCCCCGATCCGCGAGCAGGTAAGCCGTGAAATCGAGGAGTTGACCGTAGAAATGGGAGATATCCTGGTATCGCTTGATGTCGCCGCCACTACCGGAGCGCCGGTTGATTCTGTCATTGAGCGCAGGGATGCCCTGAATAAACGCCTGTCCGGTTTTGTCAATTTAGTAAGCAATCTGCAGACACCCTCCACAAAGTCAAAAGTAATGGCCGATCAGCTCCGTAGCCGTTATGCAGGCCTTGAGCGTTTCATGGCTCCGCTTGTGCCCTATTCGGATGAGTTGGATGAATTGAAAAAAGAACAAATGCCGACTCCGGGTGTCCAGGAGGAAAAGAGAAATAAGATTGTGGTCCTTTCAGATTTTTCCACGGGCGCAAAAGAGATTATGGACGGAGTTCTGAAAGAGCAGGTGAACTCGCCGGAAGGGCTTCTTGCCAAATGGGCCTATTTCAATAGAACCATCAATGCCTCCGGGCAAATTCCGGATGAAGCGAAAATGCCCACAAAAGAGTTGAATCAGCTGGGGGCCCTGATCGGCATACACCAGATTAAACCCTTTAAATTTTCCGCCGCGGCCGCTTCCCAGCCGGCTGAACCTTCGATTCAGGTCGAGGAATTTCTGCCCGGGCCGGAAGAAGAAGCGGCTATTCAGATTGTCTCACCCGCTGCTCCGTCCCCGGCTCAAAGATATCCTGCAACTCCGGAAGGCCGCGCCCAACAGGCCCTGGACACATTGAAAATAAATTTGCAGGACAAACTCATTTCGATCAGCACTGCGATTAACAGTGAAAATGCGGATATCGCCGGAAGTCTCTTGGATGAATTCGACCGGCTGATGATTTCATTGGAAAACAATGAAATGGAAACTTCCCGCTGGAGAAATCCAAAAACCGGAAAAATGGAAAAGTTCCAGCTTCCTAAAAGAATCCTTGTGGGCGAGCTTTCCGCGGAGCGTGTTGAGCTCATTGTTCTGAGAAGAGAGCGGGAATCGCAGGATGCCGCGAGAGGATTGATTGCGCGCCTCAGGAAAACCGAAACGCCCGTTACCAAACGGGAAGAAGAGCTGGATCGTCTCGACAAAGCATTCGTGACAAAAGCCGGCGATGTGATCGCAGAGGTGAAATCGAGAACAGAGAAAGAAGGGGAACTCCGCCTTCCGGTTCTCCGGGAACAGTTTGAAGCGTTGACGAAAAAACCGTCCGCTCCGGCGGAAGTATCACCGGCTACGATAACGGAAGCACCCCCAGCGCCGAAGCCGGCAGTTCCGGCCGGAGAAATCATGCCCGGCATTATCGCTGAAACTTCGAATCAAGAGGTCCGGAAGGCTTTGGGCCTGGTCTACAACGATCTTCAGGCAAATCTGAAAGAAATTGAGGGCACGCTGGGTCAATACGAGGAAGCCATCGAAAGCGGTGACGCCGATGAGATGAACCGCCTGAAAACTCAAGCTGCAAATGAGATCAAGATGTTTCAGGCTCGGTTCAGGGACCGCAATGCTAAATCGCAGGTACCGGTCAAATTCGTCGCGACAGCCGGACAGGATCAGGAAAACAAGTATGCGTACCGTATTTTATTAGAAGGTGTGGGCGCTGAAGATCCGGGTAAAACCAATGAGCTGGTTCAGCTCCTACTTCCAAAATACAACAAATTGGATGAACGCGATAACCCTAAAAATGAAAAAGGCAAAAGAATTCCGAAAGAGCCCCAAATATATTTGGTGCCGAACGATTACATTGCCGGCTCCCTGGAACATTTCTATGCTCTGAGAGAAGAGATTCAGAAAGACATGGCTCCGTTTGTAAAGGAAAGAGATGGTTTAAACCGGCAAATCGAAAAAAAGTCGGGAAACACCGGAAAGCTGATACGTATGTTCGGAATCGGGAAGGTGGAATTTGAGAGGGATAGAAGCCGCGCGGACGAATTAGCAGGAATTTTAGAGCCGATGGAAAAGCAGGTTGCGGCCATCTCGGCGATTCTGGATGATTTTGACCGCAGACTGCCTTCAGTTATCGACGATGTGCAGAATTCGGAAGCTTTTCCGGGCAAGTTTACGCTCGCGTCTGTTAAAGAACGTTTCGAAAGTTTGAAGAGAGACCAGGATGCCGCCGTCGTTTCGGGATTCCCGGGCGGTGAAACGGGGAAATGGGTGCGGAAAATCATTCCCGTTGTCGTGGATCATTTAAAAGAAAAAGTCAAGCAGATACAGGATGAGGAAACCGCCAAGCTGAAAAACAGGAATCTCGCTCCTGACCACCTGAAAAATCTGCACGACAGAATTTTGGCTGCGGACACTTCCGTAAAATTGCAACAATCACAAGAATCCTTTGAAATCGCCGAAGCGCAGTACAAGACTGTCTCGGACACATTAACGGTTGATACGGCAGAGGCCGTCAATTTGGTCCAGAAAACCTTGCAATTTGACGACAAGGTGAAAAAGGCAGCCGGGAAACATGTCGTGGAAGCCGTCAAGGACAGGCTTCTTAACCCGGCGGAAGAGGCCATAGCCCTCGAAAAAGCAAGCGTGCTCGCTCAAATCAATCATCTCAAAGCTCTTTTAGACCTGAAACAGCTGGAAGCGCGGATGAACCAGGCTTTCCAGAACGGGAATCAGAAAAGACTTGATACTGCGGGAAAAGAGATCGAAGAAATTGTCGAGGAAAGTGATGTTACCGACTCGGATCCCTTGAAGCGGGAATATGCCGAACAGGCTCTCCGGATAAAAACGGAATTTGACCGTCTGAAAGCTGCGCTGGCTGCGGCTCCCGCACCGGCTCCTGCTGTACCGGCCGCCCCCGCGCCCCCGGCTCCTCCGGCGCGCAAAGTGGATGAGGCTAAACTGCGCGAACAAGCGGACAAAGCGGTAAGAGCTTTCGTCAAAAAACTGGATCAAAAACTTGCGGATTTTGCGGGAAAAATTTCTCAGGGCAGTTTGGCCGCGAATGAACTTGCTGATTTTGAAACAGAGGTCAAATCCTGGCTTGCCGGTGAAGAGGGAATGGCAAAACGCGTTAATTTCCTCGACAATGAAGGTTTCAGCCAGCGGTATGAATTGCTGATTGTCCTCCGCGCTAAACCGGGGGATCAGCTGGCCGGCCGCGAAGAATTTACGCTCAAGGAACTCAATACTCTTTTTGTTCCGTTTACCCAGCAGTCAAAGCAAATAGCCGAAAAACTCTTGCGCAGTGAAAAATTAACAGACCAAAGTGTCTGGACGCTGGCCCTGTTGAAAGCGGAAGCGGAAAAGGAGGCCGCGCCTGTTACCCCTGCTGCGCCGGTGATAGCGCCTGCCGCTGTGCCGCCCGCAGAAGTTGCTCCGCCGGCTGTTCCGTCTCCTCCGAAAGTTCCCGCTGCGCCGGTCAAAAGAGGAGTCCCTCCCGGGATGAAGCCTGTCAAAGTTTCTTTGGGAACGGGAAAACCATCCGTAAAACTCGGTGAAGGGACGAAAGAGGCCGCTAAAGAAGCGGCGATGGCCGGGCCGGTCGGCACTTCGTCTGCTTCAAGGCATGTTGTGGAAATTACCGGCATGGATTTGCTCCGGGAGGGCGTGAAACTTATCGGCGCCGGAAGGCCCGCAGGAACTTCGCCCGAAGCTCCAAAACCCCCGGCCGCCCGTCCCTCTCCCCGTGAACCTATTTCTTTGAGCGATGAATTGTCCAGCGGTCCTGAGCTGGAACCTCTTTTCGGCGGATTTGAAGGCGGCGCATTTACATTTGAAGTAGATACGCCCATGGCTGAAGCCGCGCGCGGCCGCGACCTGCTCCGGATGCTTTACGAACAGAGACAGGAAGAGTCCCGCGAGCTCGCCCGTGAAGAGCTGGAGGAAATCCGCAAATCCGAAGAAGAGGCTCAGGCGAATGCGCTTATCCGGGCCATTGAAAACGTCCAATACCATCCAGGCGCCAATCTCAAAAAATTGGTGGACAATGTCATTCCCCGCGGCAAGGAACCCCTGCTTTCGCGTCTGGAGGTCATAAATGCCTACAATGACAAAATGGAAGCGCTTTATCTCGAAATGCTTTCCCAATTGGAGTACGTGGAAGGCGAAGAGCCGGAGGATACTCTTGGCAATGCCGAATTGCCGGCGCTTCAGGGCTACCGCTATGATGATTGGCTGAGAAATAAGAAAATTATCCAGGCAAGAAACGAGGCTTTGGCGCGTCTTAACGAAGCAAAGAAAAAATACAACGAACGCAAGCAGGCCGAGGCCGATGTCAAACGCAAAGCCGCCGCAAAAGCGATTCAATTTGCCCTGGCCGAGGCCCGTTCAGCCCGGGAAGCCAAAGAGCGCGCCGAAGCGGAGCTTCAGCGCCAGAAAGACGAGTTCCGTGAGGCCGTTACGAACCTGGTTCTTCTTCAGCGCGAAAAAATTGAGAGAGAAAAAGAGTCTAGAAAATCAAAGCTGCGCGCGGCAGTTCCGGAACAATCCCGGCAGGATGCTTCTCTTGCGGGCGTGACCGGAGACATTGAAATTCTTGACCGCCGCTTGAGCGAGGCCCGCGGCAATTTCCCTTCTGAGGAAAGCATCAAGCTCATTTATTATTTGAGCACCGATGACATCAATAAAGAGGCCTATCGCCTGAACCAAAACGATGCCATCCGTGAAAAAGTAGGGGAGCTTGTGGCCGCGGACATACAGGCTGCGAATCAGGAGCTGTCGGCTCTGCACACCCAGGTGAAAGACGACCTGGATGTTTACGATGAAAAAATTCAGTCTGCTTTCAAGGCGGCGATCCGCAGCCGGGTCAATCAATGGCAGGCCGAGGCGCAGTCCGCGTGGGAGGCCGTGAGCGGCGAGCTGAACGGTGTCTATGATGCTTTCAAGGCAAACCGATCCTCCGAAACGGCTCAGGATTTGATGCAAGCGGTAAACAAGGCGCAGAACGACTGGATCGCCCTTGCCGCAAACAAGGAATATGCATATCAGAGACCGGATGTTAACGACGCCGGTTTAAGAGTTATCGCCACTGTCACTGAAGTTCCCGCTGCCGACGCCGTCAAGCGGGCGAAGGAAGCGGTTACGGTCAATATCAATCACAAACGCACAGTGCTTTCCGAATACTGGATCCGCCAGGAATGGACCCGCCTGAAAGAACTGCTGGATGATGTGCGCATGGATTTTGAAATCGCGCATGCCGCCATTCTCGGATTCCAGTTGGGTCTGGTGAAGGAGCTGGTGGAAAAGGCCAAAGCCAAATGGAATGAGATCAAGCCCGCCCAAATTCCTGAGGAGATTATTCCCGACGCAGAGATGCGGAGCATGAGGCAGAATTATCAAACCTATCTGGGTGTCGCAAACAAAACCATTTCCGACAGAAGGAACAGGATTCTCGCCATGGCCGAAGTGATTAAAAGCGAGTTCTATATTATTGTTACCGTGCTGAAGCCCGTAAGCGGCGAGATTGCCGCGGGTAATCTTGATCAGGCAAAAAACAACATCAAAAAAATCGGGGACAACCCGATTCTCCTCAAACTTTCGGTCAAGAAAGACCTGGAGCCGTTCATCCCGGCCGACATGAAAAATGAGGCGGATACGGCGATACAAAATTATTTTCAGAAAATTAAGGAAGAATATGCCCGGGCCAGTCAGGGGGATGAGGAGCGCAAAAGAATCGAAGAGGTGATCAGCCGTGTCAGCAATCGCCTGAACAGCCTGCTTGACATATTCAGCATCGCAAATTTGAGCGCAACCCGCGCGGCCATTCCGGCGATTGAAACGGAGCTTGCGGCTTTTAAGGAAGAGGAGATCGAGAAAATAGATGCCGAGCTCGCTAAAAAATTCAAAGAGACGAAAAAATTAAAAGACAACCTTTCCACCCTTGTTTCGGAAGTGTCAAAAGCCGCGCAGGAAATTGAGAAGCGAAAAAAAGAAGTTCTGGATGCCTATACTGCATTAAACAGAGAATTCAGAAATATACGGAACAATTTACAGCCGAACCAGACTTGGGAGGGGTTAGCCACGGCGGAAGGCGGACTGGAAACTCTCAAAAACAGAAAGTCCGTTGAAACGGATCCGGCCAAAATCAATTATTTGCTTCCGGACGGCCTGGATACGGATGTCCGCGTAAAAGCCGGCGTCATCGTCAATGATTGGATCTCTGTGGTACGTTTAGATCCGGAGATGAATGCGAGCGGCGAGACATTTGACGAGAATGCCAGCGATTTAGAGAGACATTTTGCATCCGTGCGCAGGGAGCTGAGCAGAAGTGATAGAGAGAATCAGAAGCGCGAGGAGGCCCTTGAGCGTTTCAATGAACTGATTGACCGCGAAGTGCTCAGCCGGCTTGTTTCGATTGAGCAGGTGAGATCCGGAATTTCGGAGTCCCGCGAGTTCCGGCGGGCAGGCAGTTTGGAAAATGCGCGGCAGCAATTGAATCAGGCGCGCTCAAATTATGAAGGCTTTTCGCCCGATATTGAGGCGGATGCCGGTGATTTTGCCCCGTTGGCCGAGACCGAAATTCAGTCCCGTTTGGCGGAGGGAACGCGCAGAATTCAGAGGGGATTAGAAGAGGCCGGATTGAATCTTGAAGAATTGAAAACGGAGCTCGCCGACCAGGAAATAAGGATGCAGTCCGCAGAATCGGATTTTCTCGCCGAAACGGTGCAGGCGACGCTCAAAATGACTACAGACGGAATCCGGAGCACAATTCATCAAATGCGCAGGGATACAAGGCCCGTCACGGGCCGGGTTGTGAGGGCTGCGGAACTTCTTAAGAAAGCGGAAACGGAATTAAAAGAGTTCATTGAAGAAAAAGATTTGAACAAAAGTGAGGCGGCTCTGGCCCGTGTTGAGGGCTATTTCAGTTCTTATTCCAGCCAGATACAAGGCGCTTCCTATGAGCCTGTTAAAAATGCGTCAGAGAAAATCGGCGGTGAGATTAATCAATTCAAAAACCAGGATATTGTCCCGCTTCTTAATAAACCTTATGCCGGATTCAGCGATGCTTCTTTCGAAGCGGCAAAAGCGGCGGTTAAAAATCATGTTGCCGAAGAGTCTAAGCAGCTCGGAACCGCTTGGGATGCCGCCAGCAACGCCATAAAGAGCCTTGACAAAAAGCTCGCTCTGGTGAGAGAGGCAAAAACGAAAGAAGGAGAACTGTCCCTCACCGTTCAGCTTCAAGGCGCCCGGGAATTTTTGGTTTATCAGAATAAGATCGTCAAAGACCGGGAAATTGCCGAAGCGCTTCCCGGAAAGCTTGACGAGATCGGCTCGAAGCTCGGTGAGCTGGAGGAGCTTTTCGCAGAGCTGGACAAACTTGAAGTTGTGAACGCCCAGTCGCTGGGCAGGGCGGAAAGAATGCTGAAGGAAATTCAGGACCAGTTTGACGCTTTGGATGCGAGTAAGAAGCAGATTGAAGGAAATATCGCCGAATATACCGCCGCCGGAACGGAAGTCACAGATCTGCGTGCACAGCTTGCCGATCTTAATTCTGAAATCGAAACCGTCATGACATGGCTCACGGCCGCCCGGGAAACTCTCGCGCGCCTGAACGAAAAATATCAGGGCCAGCTCAAGCAGATCCTGAACGACTATTCCGGCAATGTTGAGACATTCCAGAGCCTCGCCGGCCAGCTGGAGACTATTGCCAAGGATGCCCGGACATCCGCCACACCGGAGATGCTCGCGCGCATCCAGGAACGCATGAATCAATTCCAAAAGGAACTTGTCAGCGGCGCGCAGGAATATATTCAGAACCGCTATAAAAATAAGATAAGCGCCGCCAAAGGGGATGAAGCCCTTCAGGCGAAGCTGCGCGAAGAGCGGGACAGCTTGAAAGAAAAGATGGCCGAGCCTCGTGAAGTCATTCAATACTACACCGATTTAATGCAAGAGGCGCTTGTGAAGCTCCGGGAAACGGCTCAGGACATTGAGCTTGCCTTTGACAACAAAAACACCGCGGAAATGCTGGAGAATGCAGGCCGGCTGATCAAAAGGCTTGAGGAAGCCTATCTCGCTGCGAAGCGGGAAATCGAGGCTTTTGAAACCCGTGTGGCGGAAGTAGATTCGATTGTCCAGTCGGTTGAAACGAAAGTAAATGAAATCGAGGAGCTCCGTAAAGCCGTCAGCAAGCAAAAGCAGATTACCAAAAAAGGCCGCGGCAAAGTTTCCTATGCCGATTTGAATGAGGCATATGAACAAGTACGGGATCTCAAATATCAGGCCGCGGAAATATCCGCCGGGCTTTCGGGCACACTTGCGAGTTTGGAAGGCATGATTCAGCGCGCCCCTCCGAAACGCGAAAAGATTTTCCCTCTGGCCCGCCAGATCCGTGAGCAGCTTGAAGCTGTTTCCGCGCTTCAGGAAACGGAAATTGAGCCGCTTCTCCTGCGTCTTGAATCCACCGCCGATTTGAAACGTCTCGAAGACATTATTCACAATTTTGAGAAAGTTTATCCCGCGGAAGTGGCGGAGCTTGAGGACGAAGCGTCCCGTCCCGGCGCGGACCCAGCCGCACTCTTGAAACGGCTTGCGCGCGGTGAGGCTACCGTCGGCCGCAGAAAGAATAAAGACAATGACGACTTTGAGAAAATCTTAAAGAAACTGATCGAAAGCCCATTAACTCCCGCGAATATCAAGAAAACCGCGGATGGGTTGAGAAAACCTAAAAAAGCGGCTTTCGATTCTCTGAATCAAGGTTTCGACGGGCTGAGAGGCGATCTGGATGAACGGGTAAAAATTGAAAAGCAGGCCAAGAAACTTGCCAAAGAAGCCGAAAAGGCTTCGGAAGAAGCAGTGGCTGCTGCCGATGCCGCAAGCACCGCCGCGAAAGCAGTAGTCGAGGCCTCCGGCGTCAATGAGGCGGAGCCGCAGAACAAAATCGCGGGTGACAAAATTGCCGAAACGGACGCGAAAATAGCCGAAATCGAAAGAGCGATTGCCGGAATCCAGGAGCTCAAAAAACTCAGGAAGCCCGCTTATCTCGCCAGCGCTCGGGCCGCGCTCAAGGCCGCCCAGGATGCCCGTAAAAAAGCCGACAAAGATGTCGCCGACGCCAACAAAATTTTCGACGCGATGAAAGAAGCAGACAAATTGACTGCCGAAGCGGAGAATCTTCAGGAAGAAGCGGACAAACAGCTGAACGCGGCGGATTCGGATATTAATGAAGGACTTGCCACTTACAATCTTTCAACCATTGAGTCCCGAAACGGCTCAGCGGCCGGGCATATCAACCTGGCTAAAGAAGGCCTGGAGAACATCCGTAAACTTCCCGCAAAACTGGCTGAAATCGAAACCCGCGTGCTCGGGGCCGGAAAACAGCTTCCCGCTTCTTTCCGTAAAACAGTGACCGATGCGATTGCCGAAGCGGACGGTGCGGTGGATGCCCGTATCGGCGTATCAAACAGAACGCGCGCCGGGCTTGAAGAGCATATGCGCGATGTGGAGCGGCAGATCCTCGCGGCCATTGCAGCGGTAAAGAGCGCTTCCGAAGATCTGATACCGAAATTCCGCGGCGCTTCGGATGAAGTGAACGCTCTCGATCTGGATAAACCCGTTTTTACAACCGAGCTCGACAACCGCAAGCCTTATGATAAATATCAGGCCGATGTGGAAAGCAGAAAAGCCGCTGCGCGCCGGCTTGCCGGAACTTTGAAGGATACAGACGAATTCGACGCGGCCGTGCGCGCGCTTCCGTCCCGGATTGTTTCCGCCAATCCGCGCATCGGCAATGCCATACAAGACCAACGCCGCAGGCTGGACGCGGCGAGAAATCCCGCTCTTGAAACGCTTCATGAAAAGAAAATCCCGCTTTTCCTCCGGCGCGGCGTGGAGGCAGTGCATCTTTTCTCCGAACAATCCCATGCCTTCAGTGAATCTCTGATCAAACAAGCCGCTGACGCGATTCAGAACGCCCGCAAAAAACCCGACGGGACCTCCGCCTCCTCCGCAGAAATTCTCGCGGCGATTCAAAATACTATTGAGCCGAAACTCAAAACCGAATTGGAAATGAACGGCCGCCTCCTTGAAGCGAACGGCGACAAGGGCATCGGCTTTCAGGCCCGCGAATCGATACGCGAGGGCCGCACCATCGACGCCGCTGATTTCGCCGTTCCCGCGGGGCGGGTGATTGACCGCGATTCAAAACGCGGCGATGTGGATAAAAAACTCAAAGCGCTGAGGCGCTGGGCTGAAATCAAGCTCAAGCTCGAGGAGCTTTATGAGAAGGATCGCGACAGAATACTTGCCCATTACCAAAATATTCGCCAGCAGTTTCTGAGCCTGGAAAAAGACGTCAACAAAGACCTCGAAATAATGGAACCGCGGGATATCAAAGAAGACGTAGCCGAATTAGCCGGGATCCGCGGAATGATCGGGAACGCTCCCGAAGCGCCTGAGCGGGTGAGTTTTTCGGATGCTTTCACCGATGTTTTGGGGGGAGCTGATTCTCAGGATTATCAAGAAGCCGAAGAGGAAATTAACGGCCCGATTCGCGCGCTTTGGAAAAATCTGGATGACAGCGCGGAGGCTTTGAGCGGGAAAATCATAAGCAATCTCAAACACCTTAACCGCGGCCCGATCGCTCAGCTTGATCGCGTAAGCGGCCGGCTGAAAAGAATCAAGGACGCCGTAGAGGATCCGGCATCAAAAGAAACAGTGCTCGGGGAAGAATATACAAAAACGCTTAAAGCCGCAAAAGAGGGTTTTGAAGGCACGGATGACCCGATTACGGTCGGAGGCGCGATCGAACAGCTGATCGGAGAGTCCGAGGCCCGGGATCTGGAAAAGGAGTTGAATACCGGAAAACTTGCCGGCCGTCCGGGAGACCGGGATACGTATCAAAAACTGCGTAAAGCGGTGGGTAACGAACTCAGAGAGGTTGAAAGGGCATTTCTTGAAAGAACGCGCGGGAAACTTCAGCTGGCGCTGGATGATATTGAAGTAAAAAAAATGGCGGCGCTTCTTGCTATTCAAAAAATCTGGCAGGTCATTAACGAATCTTATCAAAAAGACCGTGCCGAAATTTTACAAAGAAGCCTGAAAAGCGCCCGTAAAGATTTCGAAGAGTTACAGCGTTTAAAAATCAAACTGGCTGACGCCTACAAAGCCCTTGAAAGTGAAGAAGAAGTCCGGACGGCCCTTGATGAGGCGAACGAAGCCATTGCGGAGCGCTTAACCAGTGAAGACCCCGAGAAAGATTTGAAAACACGGCTTGACCGCGCGGCTTCGGCCGTCAACGGCTGGCTGCATGCCCAAAGAAGAATTTTTGGGGAAGTCGGGAAATCCCAAAAGGCAAAAGAAGCGGCCATCGAAAGCATTGTCAGAAGGCTCAAAAGTTTGGCTCATGAACAGCTTGGAATGAACGAGAATTGGCCCGGTGTTGACAATGCAGAAGGCGATTACAAATCTGAAAATCTGCGCACCGTTCAAGCGGGCCTCGGTGATTTGAAAGACCAGGAGGAACTCAAACATCATGCAGCTTCGCTCGATCCGGTTGAAGCGGGAAGTTATACCGATGAAAGGGAAATGGAGTCTTTCAAAAGAATACTGGATCCCGTTCCGGGCGATGCCCCTCAATATCAAAGGGAAATTCATGAGCGCGTCAATACAGCGATGAACTCCCGTGAAAAGTCGATCCTCAAAAAACAAACTGATGCCAATGGCTTTCTCAACACGCTGCATACTAAATTGACGGCTATCTGGCGCCGGCGGGAAGTCTTGATCAAAATGGCGGCGGATTGGCTTTCGGTCCAAGTAGCTACCCTGCGCGGCCGGGGAGAAGAATATAATCTCATAAAAAATCAAATTGATGATGCGATCCAAAACGAAAATCTGGATGCAGTGGGTGAAGCAGGCAAGGAGAAGCGGATTGAGGAGAAATTCGCGGAAGCGGAAGGAATTCTTAATGATGTGGAAAAAACCCTGCCTGCCGAAGGTAAGCCGCTGGCATTTCCTGATGAGCCTGTGATCAGTGATAAATTTAAAGATATTCCCGCTAATCCGACATTTACCGAAGTAGAACTGGACCCCGATTTGATTAGCCGGCGCATCGAAGACGGCCGGAAACTGCGTGACGCAGTGAGCGGGCTTCGTGAAAAGCTGGGCGAAGCGAACGGGAAAATTCTCGAGCTCCGTATGAAACAGAGAGTAAAAATTAACGCCCTTAGGGATATCGCGAAAGAAATCCGTTCCGCTTTGGGAGTTTTCGGCGATCAGCTAAGAACAAAAGTGGAAGAAAAAATTCCAAACTACGGGACCTCGGTTAGTATGATCGAAGCTAACCGGTCTTTGGACGAGGCCAGGACTAAAAAAGAAGAAATTGAGGAAACCATAAAAAATGCAACTCAAATCGGCTCAAATTTATCCGCTGAAATAGGGCAAAAAATGGCCAAGCTTGAGCCTAAAGTGGGTGAAGTTTGGACCAATGAAAGAGTTCCGATTGATCTTAATTCAGGGGAATACATAGATAAAGATGAGCAAAGTCCGGGAGGCCGCACTTTCAAGGGATGGGAAATGGAGACAGTGAGCACCGGTTTTGGAAACAGGGTGAAAGCCGCTCTCGGTAGAATGGAAGATTTTAAAAGACGGCTGGATGATGTGATTAATGCAGAAGAAGTAAGAAAGAAGGAAGAAGAAGCGGCAGCTTTTAGAAGAGACACCGCCGGAAAGGCGCCGTCTGATTCGGCTTTGGATCTATTTCCGGTGACTCCGGCTCCGGGTTTGGCTGTATCTCCTGCGGAAGCGGTACGGGATGCTGTGAAGAGTGAAACCGGAGTGATCAGAAGGGGCATAGACCAGGAACGTCCCAAAACAGGCCGGAGACTGCCCGCACGGCCTGCTAAAGCCGCTGTACCTCCTGCTCCCGCTGCTCCTCCCGCTCCTGCACCTGCGCCGGCAGCTCCACAGAAACAATCTTTAGAGGGTCTCATGGCAGCTCTTAAAGAAGGAATGAGCGGATTAAAAGCCGAAATTAATGCCGGCCGTCCTCAAGTTGGCCGCCGGCAAGTTCCTCCTTCGGAGCCCCCGCAAAAAGCCGGAGGCGCCAGCTTGGGCGCAGAAGCTCCCGTTGAAGGAAAAAGTTTGGGCAAATTTGCCGAAATCGATGAACAGCTAAAACGATTGGACGCCACTTTAAATGCCGGAGAAACGCGTTTACGTCAGATGGTGATCGCTTTCGCGAATCAAGAGAACTGGCCGGATGAAGACCAGCAGGTTCCGCTCGGATTTTTGCAGGAGGAAATGGATGCCATTCGCCGCGACCTTCAGGGCGACAGAGAAGCCTATCTCGATGATCTTTTGTTGAGCGTAGAAGAAAAGCTGACTGAGGTTCAGACAAAAGTTTCAGAACAGCCGGCTGTTGATTCCATCGTTTCCGATCTGGAACAACTTAATAAGACAATCAAAAATCTCAATGCGATCGGCACAAACGCCGATCCCGACAAACCGGGCCGTGTTGAATTTATGGCATCGGTGGAAGCGGAACTGAACGATATCGAACGGCTGGCTCCGGGCATTGAATTACGGACCCAATATAACGGCCAGGAAATTCTAACGGTTCGAACACTGCGGGAGAAAATAGGACATTTAGATGCCCAAATGGAAGATGCCCTCACCGGTGCCCGCAAGAATTATATGAAAGCGCGCCTGGTTCTGCGCATCGGCGAATGGCCTGCAGGCGAGATGCGGATTTTACGCGAAAAAGTCAGGGGCATTGCCGTGATCGAAGCCCTTCAGCCGGCTGTCAAGACGCTTGCGGATGCGGTTGAAGATCTGAACCGCGCCGAGGCGGAAAGAAACGGCATTCAATTCGGCGAATTCAGTCCGAGTGTTGAAATTACTCGCGAAATGCGCGAGCGGGCAGACGTTTTGAGCGGTGCGGACAGAGCGCGTCTGGAAACAATTGACCGTCAAATCGCCGGGTTCAGGACACAAATCGGCCGCCTGGAAGACAGGCTCAAGCAAACGCTGGTCCGCGTTTACGGCGAAGCGGAAACCGACGCACATCTGGCTAAAATAAATGAAGCACTTTCCGCGCTCGGCGAAAATTCCCCGGAAATTCCGGGCGAGAAACTGGAAGAGTATGAGCCTGAGATTCAAGCCGACTCGTCGCTTCTGCGGGATAATCGCGTTAAAGAGGCGGTGAAATCCGCTGAAGATACCGTCAAACGGGAACACGGAAAACTCCGTCAGCTTCTCATTTCCCTGCGCGATGAGATCATGCGCCTCAAAGGCCGCGAGCAGGCAGCGGAAGAACGCGCGCTGTTCGAAAAATCTTCGCGCGAAGCCGTCGATGAACTGGAACGCGTGCGCGTTCAGTATTTGATCGAGCTGGACCGGGCCCGTTTCAACATTGATGAAGCCGGCACCGAACAGGCCGCGAGTACTGTTGCGGTAACTTCTCATTCCAAAAATTTAATTGCACAAACCGCGTTGACGGTGGTGCGTCCGCGCCCGGGCCTCCGCGAACAAGTCGAAAGAACCGGGGCGTTTAAGGACGGAGTCGATACGGTTTTCAGTCAAGTGTCTCAGTCTGAAGCAAAAGCCAAACAGGCGCGTGTATCGCGTAAACAAGCCATTGAGGATAGAAAAAGCGCCTTGGCCTCGGCAAGACAGGAAATTTCAAAAGGGATCGCCCGGAAAATCCAGAGCTTGCTCCGTAACGCCGACGAAACTATTGCTGCCCTCGAACGCCCGACAAATCCTCTTCGCTATGACGAGGCCGACCGCCAGTTAAGCAAGCTCAAGAAGGAAATCAAAAACATTAAGGCGCAAGTGACCGCTGGCGCCGCCATTTTACGCACACGTTTTGCCGATGCCGAAGGAATGAACCAGGAAATAGCCAAATTCGAGCGTCAATTTAAATCGAATTATTCCGCCTTAAACGAAAAAGAAAAAGATCTTAAAAAAGCAGTCAATGAAAAAATCAAAGCATTCATCGGGAATGCGAAAACAGCCCAGGACAAGACCAAGCGCTGGATCATTCAAACCGAGAGTAGGCTGCAGAACCCGAAAGTTGAAGATTTCGGTGAAAAAGGAAAATTCAGCGAAAAACAGCTTGGTAATATGCTCATGATGGGCAATGAAAGCATTCTCGATATCCGCCGCGAATTGCAGACATTAAATGGTGCCGGGGAGCGTAAAGCGGCCGAATTGGATTTACGCAAGAAAATCACGGAAATTCATACGTGGATCAATTATATCAAGGCCCGTAAAGCAGGGTTTGAAACGGCTGACGCGCTGGATCAGGGCAAAAGGAAGGCAGCCGACGAATTTAAAGAGCTTCGCGAACTGGCTGACAAAGAAAGAGAGCTCAAAAAAGAAGAGGATGCTTTAGTTGAAAGCATTGAAAGAGATCGAAAAACTCTCGCCGAATCGCCCGATCCGGAAAAATTGGTTGAGCTTTTGGCGCATGTCGGCGAACTGAACGGGCAAAAACAGAAATTGGCCAAGAAAGCAGGCGATCAGGCCAGGTCGCTTCAGGCCGAGTTTAATTCCCTGCAAAGGGCGGGCAGCGCCTACAGTTCGAAGCGCGATTTCATCAGCCGAATGGTGCGGCAATTGAAAGCGATGAAATCGGAGCTTGAAAATGAAGAGCAGGGAGTTTCGCAATCAATAGAAACACTCAAAGACCTCACGGTTTTTGCGGCGAAAAGGCAGCTTGGCATCAAAACGGAAGCACCGCTGATTGAGGACCGAGAGGCAGAAGAGGTGACCGATGAAGAAATGGAAGAAGATACAGGCGAAGAGGTGCTTGAGGAAAGAGAAGGGGAACAGGACTTAGTTGAGGAGGAGGAAATAGAGGAAGAGGAGTTAAGCGAAATAAATTTAGTGGATGAGGATGAAGAAATTGATGAAGAGGATTTTTTGGAGGCGGAAGCAGCCATTCCGGGTTCTGAATTTGAGGCGGTTATCCGGCTGAAGAATGAGCTCAGCGTGCTTTACAAAAAGATGATGCAAGCCGGTAAAGAGGCTTTTGAAGAGCTGGCCACAAAAGATGTGGCGGATATTCAGAAAGCCAAGGCACTTTTGAATGAAGCCGAAGCGTATCGTGTACAGGCAGAGCAGGCCTATAAAAAACTGTTCGCAGTCCGCGACCTTTACAAGGGTGTCAGAGAAACATTGGATAAAGAGGAATTGGACAGAATCGATAATATTATCGCTGATCTTAAAACCCAGCTCAAAATTTTCCCCCTCAGCCGCTTCCGTAAAGATTCATCCACATTGATAGGGAACGTTCAATTAATGATCAAGATTTACGGCGAGCAGATGAAGCATGTGAATGCCGCGCGCGAGTCCGCCGAGAAGGTGATCGCGGATTCAAGGAAATCGAGAGAGCATTCTGCCGAGGCCATTGAAAGGGCGGAAAACCTGGCCAAAAAAATCAGCGAGGAAGCAGATTATGCCTCGAAGAGGGATGAATTCATCAGAGAATCCAGAGAGATAGAGGTAAAAATCAATGAAGCCGAAGAAAAATTTGAAACCGCTGAACGGAGATATGAAAACCTTAAAGCCGATCTTGCGAAGGCGGAGCAGGGAATTTCCAACGCCGGGAAAAACGCCGTAAATCAGCTGAAGACATTGCTTGCCCAGGCTCAAAAAGAGCGCGATGTGGCCCGGGAAGCGCTTGGTCTTGCGAAAGCTGCCCTTGAAGAAGCGAAAGAAGCGCTGAAGAGATCAAACGACCTTATGCTGCCCAGAGAATTGACTCTGGAAGTGGGGGCGGGAGAAGAAATGTATCCCGAAGCGGTTGAGCCGTCCGCGCCTCCGGCGCCCGTTGCTGCAGCCGCGCCTCCGGCCGTACCGCCTGTTCCGTCTGTCCCAGTTTCTGCGGCTCCGGTTGGTTTTTCCCTTGAAGATCTGGAAAAAACGCTCAGGAATATACAGGAAAGCTATGTTCCCGCCATTAAAGGGATCAGCAGCAATGCCATTGACGACCAAGCCAGCGCATTGCGCGCCGGAAATGATCTGGCCCAAGCGATGAGAATTGCCGAAGAGAATGTACGCCTTGAGTTCGCCAAAATTGCCAAGGCTCATGCTGCGATTCTGGCAACCCCGGATGAATACAGTGCCGACATTGCCGAGCAAGTAGCTAAGATAAACAAAGAAGCCCTTAATTCCATTGATACCCTGAACGAGTCGTTTGATCAGCTGGCAGATATGCTCGGAACAAAATCCGAGCCGTACAAAGTCGAACAGCTTAATGAAATTGAGGATGACCTGATTGCCGCGCAGTCCAAGACGGAAGAAACGGCGCCGCAGATCAGAAGCGCTCTTGAGCACTATGACATCGATAGAGCCATCGATCTTCTGGAAGCCCAAGAGACTTATCTGGAAAACGCAGCCGCAAAACTGCGCCAGCAAGCCAAAGATCATGAAGCGCCGCGCGCGCCTCCGGCGGGGGATGCCGCGTCTTTTTCCGCTAAAATTGAAACATCGCTTCGTGAGTCCCATGAAGCTTTTGTCCGTGTTCCCGGCGGTCATAATGAAAATCTGACCGCCATCCGCGAAGCCGCGCTTAACGCCGCCGCGAAAATTGACTCGGAGGAAGCGGACCGCGAAGATTTAATCAGCAATCTCAATGAAGCAGTTGATCCGTTGTATGCAGGTCTGATCGGGGCCCAGCACGCTTTCCGTCGTGCCCTGGAAGAAGCCCGCGCCAAACTCGCGCATTACATTACCCTTTCCACTTCGGAAGCCGCCGGCGACCGGGCGCTGCAAAATAACGTTCTGCAGGGTGTTTTTGAATCCCGCGCGGCCCTTGAAGAAAAGTCAAATGCCGTGAAAAAAGCGCTCAGCGGTATAACCGGCGCGGCCGAGGTAGACACCTATTATCAGATCATGGAAAACCAGATTGTACTCAGCGCGCTCGATTCCCGCATTTATAATGCCCAGCGGCGCGCCGAATTGGTCGGAGTGTTGCGCAGCATTCAGAACCGGCTTTCAGCCGACATGGGCATTGTGCGCCTGGTCCTTTCCTCGATCGCTCTCGGCGCGTTTTTCTTTTTCGGTTCTCAAGTGCTGTTCGCATTAATCGCAATCTTCACGGCTACTTATCAGCCTCTTCCGGCCTGGGAGACCCAGCAATTCTCCTTCCTCAAGCCTTTTGTTGATTGGTCTCTGTCTGCGACCCGTTTCGGCCTGCTTCCGCTCGGCGGGGTGCTGGTGATGTGGTTAGGCCCGTGGCTATTCAAACATACCGGTAATTTTGTTAACGGTGCATTCAACAGTGTTGACCGTCTTACCGACCGGGTTCATCAGCGACCGCTTATTTACGAGTCGGAACGGAAATCGGGCATTGTGAGATTTACCGGCCGCGTTTTTGCGCGGATTCTCTTCACGATTCCGGCATGGCTTTTGTGGATTACCGTGCTTGGTCCGGCCACACTTTTCCACTGGTTCATGACTTTCCCGGGACGCCGGACCGGAACATTCTTATTGTCCGCGGCGATCATCGGGGCAATGATGATTACGGCGAGTCAGCTGGATAAATATATTGTTCGCAGAAAAGACGAAATTATGCGGCAGGAAATGTCGCGCTACCGCGATATTGCCCGGATTGTCCGGGAGGTCCAAGTGCCGTCCGGGGCGATTGAATCCTGGCTGGCCGCTGTGCTTCAGGCAGAACAGGGCATTACCTCGGAGCACATCGCGCTGCTCGGCCGCATCCGCGAATTAATCGACCGCGCTCAAAGAGATTTGGAACAGGCCCGCAAGAGTTATGAACAGAGCGCCCGCGAATCCGGCGAAGGCGCGCGCGCGCTGGAAGACGAAATACGCGCCAAGCAGCTGGAGATCGAGAATCTTCGGCGCAAAATCGGAGAAGGCGAGCTGCGTGTTAACCGTCTGGTGAAGGAGCGGGGAACTTATGAGGGCGACCTGGACGGGCTTTTGAAAGCGGATATTGTGACGCGGCTCAGACAGGCCATTCCGGATTATTTGTCCCGCAACCGTGTTTCACCTGAGGTCAGCGAGATTCTGCTCCGCGATCTCGGGGCTTCTCAAAGTTTTGCCGAAGCCGTACTGCAAAATTATTTTGAAATTGTACGAGAAGGCGCCGCGGCAAGGGCAGCTTTGGGCGGCGTCGCCGGAGCGGGAATTCCTCGCGACCGGGCGCTTCAGGAAGCCGTTCAAAGAACGATCGCCTCCCAGGAGCGCGTCCTGCGCGAAAACAAAATCAGTGTGATACGCCGCGAACTGGCGAAACCCGGCGATCTGCATCCGGCGGTCCTGAGAGAGCTTGAGGCCGTGCTGGCTTCCGCTGCCGACAATGAAGCGCTTGTCAATCTGCTCGTGAGCCTGCTTCCGCAGGGCATTCCGGGATCCGATGCGAGGACGGAGTCCTTCCGCCAGGCGGCCCGTGAATTTGTGAACGGTATTCCTGCCGGAGAAAATAAAGCCGCGCGCATTCTCGGCGATGCCGCATTTTTAAATACGTTCCGGACTGCCGCCCGGGAAATCAAAACTACGGGTGATACGTCGGAATCAAAACGTGATTTTCTCGCTCTGCCCGCCGAGTTCCGGTCGGCCATGACGCTCGCTACGGAGCGCGAGCTTACATCGGCGGCTGCGAATCCGGATAAAGAAGCCGGTCTGATGAGCGTTTACGGCCCCGAAATTCCGCCCGCCGGGCATGAAACTTTGCGCCGCGTGATTCAGGAAGCGGTGTCGGGCGGAAAAACAACGCCTGAACTTCAGGCCGCGGTGGAATCGGCGGAGAGATCGCGCCGCGAGCGCGCTTCGCAGGAAGCCGCTATTGACGGAGTACGCTCTTTGCAGAATATCGATCATTCCCGAGGCGCCTTCGAAATTCTGCGTGATATTTCAAAGATTCAAGGGTATGGAGTGCTCGACATTCCGCTTCCCGAACCCCAGCCCGCGCCTGAAGCTGCGCCCCGCGCACCTGAACCGGCCGAAAGAAAAGTTTCATATGCTCCTGCGGAACGCGGGCGGGAATGGGTTGTCCGCCGCACACGTCTGGCGTATATGGCGCCCGATGTGACTGAAGTATCTGCCGCTTCCTACGAGGAAGCCCGTGAAATCGCCGGCGGCGTGTTCTGTCCGCCGGATGTAGAAATTGCCGGGCAGACTGTGGATTACAATAATTTAACTTTGGTTCAGAGCCTGGAATTGTCCAAATGGCTGATCCGTTTGAGTGAAAACGCCCGTGAACTGGCTGAGTACCGCCAAATCATTCATGAAGCCGGATATTATCCCACGGTAGATTTGTTTGTCGGCGCCGATTTGCGTTTCGGCGCGGGAGCGGGAGTGATTATCAATTATTATATCTGGGATCCGCGCCGTTCCGTTCTGCACCGCATTTCCGTGACCGATATCGAGCTTCAGAAAGCGCGCGTGGGTCAGCAGGCGCTGGACAATGTTTTTACGGGACTGCTTCTTGCCAATGAATACACAGGATTAAAGGCCCAGGAAGCCGATATCGCACAGGTTGTGAGCGAGCGTTCAGGCGCTATTGCTCCGGTTCAGTCGGCAAGAACCGCAGCGCGCATTGAGCCTGCCGGCGTTGAGCAGGGTTTCCGGGAAAAAACCGAGCAGATCCAGGGACGTCTTCAGCAGATCCGTAACGCAGACATTCCTTCCGTTGAGCGCAGAATTAAATTCCTGATCGGCGCCGCCCCCGAACAGCCGATTTCTCTTTCCTCCGATTTTCTCCGCCGTCCGGTTCAGCCAGGCGAACAGCCCGGCCGGCAAATGACCGTGGCGCAGATTTTTGAGGCGGCGGGATTAAACCCTGATGAGACAAGAGAATTCCTTTCCCGGTACGGAGTTTCGCCCGACCAGGAGGGTGTTACGGTTGATCAGCTCTCTGAATGGATGAGCCGGGAACTTTCCCAGCTGGGATTGGATTATACGCGGGCATCGGAAGAGATCCGGTTACTTTTCTCAATCCGGATTGTTTTCGGCGCGGAAGGTTTGAACGTTCTGCCGAGCCTTTTCCCCGAGTGGGACTCAAGCGATATGGGCGTTCAGGAGGAAGATTTGCGCCGCGCCCAGTTCGACAGGGGATTTCTCAGATATCTTAATTCGCTGGACGCCGGTTTCCGGAATGCCGAGCGCCGGGCCCAGGCGGCCATTGAAGAAATCAGGCGCCTGAGCGCGGAGAAGGCGCAGTCGGACCGCGAGCTGGCGATTGTGCGCAGACAGTACCTTCAGAATTTGATTCCTCAATCCGCATACGAAGCGGCAGAGAACAATAATTCCTCGATCAGAACCCGTATCGAAGTCGCGAACAGAACCTTGCGTGATCTGTCCGCCCTCATGATGCGTATCAATCATTCGGCGACTACGATCACCGAAGATCCGGTCATTCAGGATCAGCTCAGGCGTCTGCGCGAATTTAAAGCAAGAAGAACCATAGGCCGCCCCCGCGAGTTTGTTTCTCAGGGCCTCCAGGCCGATATCGCGTCGACGGCCAGCCGCAATGTTGCCGTTGTTTCCGCGGAGCGCGATGTGCAGGTCGCTTCGCTTCCTCTGCACCGGATTTTGACGGATGTGGACCTTCCCCAGGCGGGAAATCTGGAAGATCTGCTGGACAAAGAAGAAAACTTTTACGAAGTGCGGCGTGAAATTGTGGAGGGCCGGAACCCGTACAGCCCCTATTACCAGACGGATGTAGCTCCCGAAGTGCTGGAAATCAAAGTCAGGGAAAAGGTGGGGCCGTCCGGGTTGAATGTTCCGAGAGAACATCATGACGCAATTATCCGGGAGCTGCGCAGAGCCATCGGCTCGACGGAAGCGGTATATAACGGAAGCAATATCAGAGCAAGCCGCGCGCTGGACCTCGTTTTGGCCTCCTTTATTAAGGAGCTGGATAATCTTCCGCTTCCGGAAGAAGTGAGGGACAATCTGAAAAGCGAGATGGAAGATTTCCTTGAGGAGCTTCCCGAATTCCGCTGGCAGATTGAGTCGGCTTATGTCGATTCCCAGGCCTACATCATCGCCAATCAGCTCGGGGCGAAATACCGTTTCGGCACGCAGGATGTAGACGGTGTAACGGCGATTTTCGGCGATTGGCTCGTAAAAAACCGCACAACCTTGCTGATGCCGGAACTGCCGAACGGGCGATTGGTTCAGATTTCCGACCAAAAAATAGACGCTCTAAAAACGCAATTCAGAAACTGGATTAATGCTTTTGCGGCGCAGGGAAACCTGTCGTTCAGCCAGCTTGGGCAAAATATTACGTCCGGCAGTTTGTCTGCATTCTTCGGGTTCCAGAATGTAATCGTTGCCCATGCCGAAGGAGTTGACGGCATCGTCCGCCATCTGCGCTCCAACATTACCCGCGAACCGCTCAGAATTTTTGTTGCTAATTTCACTCCGTGGGGCGAGCATCCGAACCGTGTGGACGTCAGCGGAAAAGTGATCAGTTTTGACGATGTTCTGGAAAAATACATGGAGCAGTCCAGCGGTCCGCTGAATACTCATCTCGAACAGCGCGGATTCAACGAAGAAGAGCGCGAGGATATTTTGGACCTGGTGGAAGATTCGCTTTGGCTGAAGGAAAGAATCAAGCCGCTTTATATTGAGTCGCTGGATGTGGCGCTTGAGCGTATCAGAAATCAGAAGCAGGATTTATCCGACCAGATTATCCGTTCGCTTAACTCCGAATTAACCGGAACGCCGCGGCCTATCGATTTGAGAGTAGACCCTTCAGCGGGCGTGCATATTTGGTGGGCCTATGACAACTCCGTTTTTGGAGGCGTCGCCCGGGGCGGGGCGCGTATGCAGGTCTCCGACCGCATTGACAAGGATGAGCGGGCGAATGCCCTCTTGATGATCGCGCGCTATCGCATGCAGATGGCCCGTCTGGACGCGGAAAAGAACGGACACCGGCTGGCCGCTTACGGCGCTTACTACAATTTGATGGCCGCCAATGATCAATATCAGATTCAATCACAAATGGCGGACGGCTATAGCCGGATGATTTATATGCTGAAGCTGCGTCTGGCCAGCGATGCCTCCGGCAATTTCGACAATTGGATCGGGGCCAAACCGCAATTCGCCGCGAAGCGGGCCGCGATCGGAACCGAACTGCACCGCCTGCTTTCCGCGGCGCCGATGCCCAATATCGGCACGATCGAGGAATTGATTACACAGTTTGACAATTTTCTGAAAACACAGAGCCTGGCGGATAATGACCGGGAAATGATAGTGCGTTTTGTGCGCGGTGAAATTCAGGACCATCAGTCGGCGCTTGTGGCGCAGCTTGCCGGCGCCATTGTCGGCTTTGAGCAGGCCCGCACGCGCCGCGACCTGGCTTTGGAAGTGCGCCGTGCGGCAGAAGACACCTACAAAAACGCGCTCGGTTTCGGCAGTGAAACGGAGATCACGGTTGATTATTCGCAGTTCGGAACGCTTGCCGGAAAAACATCCGGGCAAATCCGCGATGAAATTGCCCGCCTGACGGCGGATCTTGCCGCGAATCCGTATTTGACCGAAGCTCGCGCGATTCTCGGAGTTTATGAAGCCGTTTACCGCGCTTCGAAAGAAAAACTGAAATTAAGCGGCGGTGTGTCCGCCGATACGGCTTTTGTTGCCGGAGACATTAATCTGCGCCATTTGTTTGAATCGCTCGGACTCATGACGGGTGAGGAGAAGGAAATCGCCGAAACTCAGGCCCGCACGGGACTCTTGACAGGCATCAATGATTTCCGTCGCACGGTGATCGGCTGGCAAAATCGCTCGGAGGCCGCGGCGCGTTCCCGTGAAGCCGCAGAGACGCGCTTTACCGCTTCCCGTGAAGCCGTTACCCGGGCAGAACAAAGCCTGCAGGAAGGCCGGACGGTGACTACGTCTCCGATGGATGATTTGTCGGGGCAATTACGTGTGCTCGCCGCTCGTGCCGATGAAGCCGCCTCACGCGGCGATCTGGCGCGCCAGATTCTCGTTGAACGCTCGATGCGCACGGAAAATGTGGATTCGCTGATGGCTGCGGCTTTGGTACGCAATCCCAATCAGGGTTATTACCGGGATGAGCCGGCGACTATTTCGGGCGCCGAACTGATTACGCCCCGGTTTGACGCATTTGATGTCGGAATTCTGATGGCGCATTTCCGTACTTATATGGCAGGCAATCCTGATTTCTTTAAGAAGGCGGACGGAACCCTGATTTCCGACGCTGATTTCGCCGCGATGACGGCCCAGATTGAGCGTCATCTTGCAGCACTGACCTCGCGGCCCAATTTCGTGCGCACTCAGGCCGTGGACATGGTGCGCGGAATGTTCCGGGACAATTTGAACACCTCGAAGCTCGTGAATGCGGAAGCCATCGCGAATCACATGAAAGATTATTACACCGGCGGCCGTATCGAAGTCACTCCGGAGCTTGTGGCTGCCCTGATCCGCACCGCGGAAGATCCGAACGCGTCGCTTACGGCGGAAATGCTCTCGCGGGTTGCCGAGATCCGTTCTTCAAACCGCTGGTGGCGCGGGTTTGATCTGGAGCTGTTTGCGATCGGCCGCATTGCCGACAATATTTTATCCGATCCCGACTTTCCTCCGTTTGAAACGCAGTCTTTGTATCAAGAGCCTGGGAATGTCTTGCGGACTATTACCGGCGATCCGGTGGGAGCCCAGGGAAGTCTGGCAAGGTTTAACGGCGGAATCCGGGCGCGTTACCGCGTGACTCCCGCGACGATCATGGGCACTCAGGAAGAGCGCGCCCAGCTTGCGGCCCAGAGGGCTTCGGGTCCCGAGCGCGATATGGCCAATCATGCGAAGCGTTCGCTGATTGCCGAATCCTGGCTGCGTCTTGTTTCCGCAGACGCGTATCGCCGCGAGATTGCAAGCGAGCTGGAACTCCTCCGCCGGGAAAATGAAATCGTCCGCCCGGAAGATAGAGCCGCTTTTTCTCAGCGTCCTCATAATATAGAAGGCAAAACCCGCGAGCTGGAACGCGCCAATCAGCTCTATGAAGAAGCCGCGCAATTTTTCCTGGCTCAGGTGAACAAAACCGGAGCCGCCGTGATATTGCCTGAAATAAAACCGGCCGCCGGCACCGCCGCAATTTTCACCGCGCCGCAAATTGCCGAAATCACCCGGCTGGCGACAGAGAATTCTCCCGTGTCGAGAGCTCTGGAAATCGATCAGCAAGCCAACAGCGTGGAACAGCTGGAGGCAGATCTGAATCTTTATTTACCCGTGGAATTAAATCTTACCGGGGAAATTTCCTATTTATTTAATGCTTCCGCCGAACTGAAAATAAGAATATTCGAAGGCGGGAGGGCGCTGGCCGCAAGCCGCATCGCCGAAAAAATGGGCGAGCGCATCGGAATTCAGCGCAGAGAAGCGGCTCTCAGGACCAAACATGAAGTGGCGGAATTAGCCGCTAATTACGGTGTGAAGTATGAAGCAATGACAAGATCGTTAATTGCTTTGAGGCGCGCCGAACGCGACAAAAATACAAATCAAATGAAATACCAGCTTGGAATCATCGGCATTGTTCCGTGGCGCGAATCTGCGGATATTGCCCTGGACGCCCGTCAGGCATTTATTCAGTCGCTTGCCGAGCTTGAGCTGGCGAAGAACAATCTTGTTTTGCGCCTCCGCATGTGGGGGATGAACGAAGAGCAGATCGCGAATGTTTTCTCGGTGCCGGCGCCTCCGGGCGGTATTCCGGCTATGCCGGCCGCGCCGATAGCCATCGTGCCGTCCGAAGAGACGGAGCGGCTGAATGCCGTGCGTACGCGCATTGCCGACGCAAGCCGCGAGCTGGAACAACTGGCGGCTGCTCAGAGGGCAGACACGGCTTTTATCGCTTCCGGTAACGCGGCGGTGAGCGGCGCAAACGTTGTCAGAGAGACGGCGCGCACGGCCGAGCGGGAGGCCGCACGTGCCGCTGAACGGGTGCGGGTACTCGAAAAAGAATTGTTCCGCATCGCAAATCTTTATATGCCGAATACGGAACCGTCCCGGCGCGACCTTGTTTACGGAGTGGTTGTGCTCGAGACAATACAGAATGAGCCGAATGTTTCCGAGCCCGCGCGTGATGCCGTAAGACAGCTTCGTGAACTGCTGGCTCCGCGCCTTGGCGCTAATCTTCCGACACCGGCTGAGCTCGATGAGGCCCGCATACGCCTGGATCAGGTGAAAATCGGTCCGGAAATCGCTCCGCCTCAAGCACCCGGACCCGTGGATGTCGGCCGTGTTCAGAGAGTGATTGCCGGCCGCAAGCTTGAGCGAGTGTGGACCCCGAGACGTCTGGATCCGATCACAACCTATACAACGCTTACCGAACGCACGCCCGATGTGATTCAGCTTGAGGGTGAGGTGAGGGATTTTGTTTCCGCCGCGTTCGGCGTGACGCCCGCAGATGCCGATGCCTACAATCTTGCGGACTTTGTCGAAATGTTCTCCCGCGACCGCGAAGAGCATAAGCATCCGTGGGATTTGTATCACGTGAAAATGCGCTTCCTGACGCAGATTGCGCGTGCCGTCAATTTGAAAACACTGCTGGAGCAGGAAGGCGTCGTGCTGGATGATGAAGGCAGGGAATCTCTGGGCATTGAATTCCGCCGCATGTTCTCCGGCCTCGGGACCATTGACCAGAACGCGCGCCTGAGCGACCGCCGCCAGAACACGGACAATGACAAAAAGGTGAACCAGGACATTCTCGGCATGCTGAATTCTTGGGCGAACCGCGCGGCGCGCGCCTATTATGAGCGCGTGTATCCGAACCGCCCCACACAACCCGATCAGGCCTGGACCACGCAGGAAACTCAAGCGAATGAAGCGATTCTTGCGGAAGTGCGCGCGGAAATTGAGGCGGATATTCCCCCGATCCGGCTCATGATTCTTGAAATTGACGCCACCCGCAGGGGCGAACGGCCGCAGTTTACCGCCGAACAGCAAGAACGTCTCAGAAAATTTATTTTCGGCAGTGTGGAGAACGGCCGTTTTGTAGAAGGCCGCTACTGGCGCATTGTGCGCGAGCTCGACGGCGACGCGTTCTTCCGTCACAACCCGAACGACCGGATAAACGCCCATAATCAGATCCGCAGCGTTATTTATCCGCTGGTTGAGCGGGGCTACTATCTCATGGGCTCGAACCCCGACACGGGCGATCTCACCAACTGGGATTTTCTCTGGCGTGTGACCCCGCTGACAATGCAGGGCGGCGCCGAAGATCTTGCCGGACTCGAGGCTTTTGTTGCCGTGATGAAGTCGGTGAGCGATGACCCGCGGGTAGATTTCAAGCCGTTCTACAATTATTTCCGTTTTTCGCCGGATGAGCTCAGCCGGTTCCAGTCGGCGTTTGCCTTGAGGGCGCTTCTTCAAATGAAGGCTTCGCTTACCGCCGAGCGGGATGCGCTCGCTCCGTCGGATGAAGCCGGAATCCGCGAAAAGAATATTCAGATCGGCGACGTTCAGCGCCGCATCGATGAACAGGTGAAGAACATGCATTTCGGCATGTACATGGGCGCGCTGAATTACTGGACGCGTTTCGCGATCGAGCATCTCAAAACCCCCGACGGACGCAGAATGGAGCTGGCTTTCCGCGATTTTGCGCGGGAGCTCAGCAATTTGAAGCGCGACTTGGCCGAAGGGAGCCTGAATCAGGCCACATTCAACACCCGGAAAGCCGATTGGGACGCGCGGCTGAAAGCGCAGGTCACCGACCGCGTGCTGTCGCATCTCGGAAGCCTTTTCTCAAATATCATCGCTATCAAAGATAAAATGAGCGATCTTTTGAGTCCCGATCTCGGCCGTAATCTGGACCTCATGAACCCGAATGATCTCGGCGTGCTCATGTACTGGAATGATTTCATGATCGAAAACGGTATTTCCCCGGCCGAGATGAACTGGATTATCGCGCGTGCGATTCAAAACCGCTCCGGCGCGGAAAGGCTGTGGCGCATTGTGATGAATCAGCCGGACGAGAAGACGCATCCGTTCAATTTGGTCAAGAATCCGGAGCATATGGGCTGGCTTTCCGCGATGACGTTTAACCGCATCACGAGCGGCTATGACGGGTCGGGAACCGATAAAACGCGCCACCGTTATGAGCAGCTGGAGTATCTCCTTACGGATCCGGACATGCGGGCTGAGCTCCTTCAATATATGAGATTGCTCGGCGTCATCGGAGCCGGCGAGAATTTTGAAACCGTAAAGCCGGACCCCAACGACAAAAATAAAGAAAAGCCTTTGCTGGCGCATGCGGCGATTCTGGGACGCATCATGGGGCTTTCGGAAGCTTATCTGGAAACGCCCGTAGCGGACAGCGAGGACGGCTATTCGCCCGAGGCCCTCCGTGAGAAATTGCGAGACAATTTGGCGATGAGACTCCGCGTCCTGACCTATTTCCGGGAAGCAGAGATCACTCCGGAGTCGCTCCGAAAAACCAGCGCCGAAGTATATCGGAACGCCTTTGCGGCGGCCGAACGCAAGGCCCGCATTACGCTTGTCAGACAGGGAAAAATCGGTGAAACCGATGCTTTGCCCGCCGCGGACCGCGACAAACTGGAACGGGAGTTCCCGCAGGCATTTTTTGAAAGCGAAGTGTCAAGCCTCGCCAATACTTTTGTGACCGGCCAGAAAGAAGGGAAAATTATTCTTGTGCAGCCCGCCGCGCCCGAGCTGGTGAAGGAAGCGGCTGAGAAAATACTGGCAGAACAGATCCGGGAGTTTTTCCGCTTCCGTCAGATTGTTTCAAATGCCTATTCCCGCGTAAAACTCGACGGGGTTTCTCCGTCGTTTGATAATGAGTGGAATCTGTCCCGCATGTTCTTGCGCGCAAATCTGGAAAAAGAATATGCCCAGGCCGGTTTTGATGCGGTCCAGAGCAATCAATTGATTGAAGAGCGCCTCAGGGATTACAAAACAGATTTTGAGACCATGTACCGCAGTTCCGTTGTGACCGGCATCACTTACGGACTGATGGATTCTATCCAGCGCGGCGGCTTGCGCCTCACAAACAAGCTCACCACCCAGTACACGGACGAGGAAATTAAGGCATACATGAACCTCGTTATGGCTGCGTATCAGGCCGCTCCGGGCACGCCCGAGCATCTGGATCCGTCGCGCTACATCAAAATCAACACGCAGAGCGGAAATTACCGTGACGCGCTCTACGGCGACGGCCGTCCCACTTCTGAGAGCCAGAACCCGGGTGCTTTAAGGCTTCGCGAAGCTGAAGTGCGGCGCATGATGGCCGAACAGGGAATTTCAATTTCGGAAAATGATCTGAGCGAATATCTCAGAAACTATGAGGCCGCGTTCGCCGAAAGTTACCGCCAGGGTGTGGTGCAGGGTATTATCGGAAAACTTTTCCAGGACGGCGAGGATATTACGGATATTGAAGGCGTTGTTTACATCTTCAAATACCGCGACATCATCGAACGTATCTTTGAAGAGGAATTCCGTCCGCTGAATCCGGGAGAACTGGCCAACAAAACCAAAGAATATCTTGAGCCGATGGTAGCCTGGCGCCGTGAAATGAGACAGCCCGAAACTACCGATGAGAGAAAAGCGGAGCTTCAAACCAGAATCCGCGAGTATGAACAGAATTTGACGGATTCCGCCCAGGGCACCGGCATCATCCGCCGCAACGCGCAGAACATGCCGCGCATTCAGAGAATGCCGTATGAAATTGTGGACAGTCTCAAGGAAGAATTCGGCATTGCCGAAAACGGGCTTGATTCCCAGCTGAACAATGTCGTCGCATCTTTTGACGGCTTCTTCGACCGGCAGCGGGAGACGAATGCCGAGCTGATTGCCAGTTTAACTCAAATGCGCGACATGTCTCAAGCCCTGGAACGAGAGTTTGCCGTGGACCGTGCCTCGCGTCCGGTGATCGAAACGTTTGCCGCCGAGCGGGACCGGTATTTGCGCGGTCTCGGCCGGCTGGAAAATAAAATCGAAGATATTGAAGGCAGAAGAACGGCCGGAAATACGGCGCAAATTTCCGCTGAAATCAGCGCGGTCGTTTCCGAAAGAGACGCTTCCACACGCGAATTTTTAAGCAGTCCGTCCCGCGGCGTTGCGCCAGCCATCCTGAAATTAAAAGAAACCGGACTCACAATCCCGGCTGAGGACCCCTCCTGGGCGCCGATGATTACGGCGCTTCGGGATGCCGGTATTGACGCCGGCATTACGGACGGGAAGGCGAGCGCCTGGAAAGTTCTGGAAGGGCTTCGCCGGATCACCGTGCTTAAAATGACCGACGGTATTTTTGGGGCGAACGTAGAGGACAGATCCCGCAGAATCGGAAGCCTTGACCTTTTGATTGACGCCATTGTCCGTCTTGAGTCGTTGTCCGAGAAGCGCATGGAGCAGGAAATTAATGCGCGTCTTGACCGCGTTTCCCTGGTTGAGCAGGAGGAAAGCAAGATTCGCAGCATGTTCCAGGCGGATAGGGAAGGTAAAAGTGTTCTACGGCTGCCGGTACGTGCCGCGTTCAGCGTTCTTCTGGAATGGACCTATAACGAGCGGGTACTGATCAGTCTCAATCTGCTCCGCAAAAAGCTTCCCGATGATCTGGTGAATTATTTTTCACGGGTAGAGATGCAGGGACTGAACCGCACGGCCGATGAGCTGGCAAGATGGGATGAGCTGGTCAGAACCGGAAAGCTCACGCTTCCCGTCCGGGGTTTGCGCGGTGAACTCAGCTATGACTTTTTCAGGGACTGGCAGCGATTGGATTACTTTTACCAGGCCGTCAATATGGCCCTTTATCATGAAGACACGCTTACTGACCCGTCAACCAGCCGATGGACGCATCAGTCAAAGCGTCTGGATGAAGGTGAACTCGGGTTTCTGCGCAATGAAATTGAGACGAACACCTTCCTTCAGGAGATGGCGGTTGAGCGCGGTTTGTCGGGCAATGACGCCGTCCGGTTTATCCGGGACAAACTGAGATTTTATATGGAAATGCGCGCAAAAATGGTCCGTGCAGACAAAACTCTCCGGGATAATCTCCGCGAGGATTTTAAGAATAATCGGGGCCTTCTGGAAAGCGTAGATTTGGTGATACCGGTCACGCTTTCGGAAATTTCCGGTTTGGTGCGCCGCTTTGACGAGGACATCAATCAGCAATTGGACCGCGAGATTCAGGAGCGTAAAATTGCTTTTGCGAACGACGCGGAGCGCGAGCGTGAGCTGAAACGCCGGATGGAAGAGGCGATCGAAAAACTTTTCACGAATATGCATCATCATCAAAGGCTTTTTATCGAATTTTTGGGCGGACCGGGTGATGTGCGCCAGGTTCAGGCACAAATTGCGTTGTCCGGAGCGGAAGGTCCCTGGGCGGATTCCGAGGAAGGGTATCAGAAATTCCGCGATTACTGGGGTATTAACGGAAGCGATCTTGGAAATTATCCCGGTCTTCATTCCCTGGATCCCGTGCTGGTAAGACGCTCGCCGGAGACTTTCTTCAGGGGATTTTTGGGACGCAAGCTGGCCTCCGAATACGGAACTCAAGGCGGCGCCACTCCGGAACGTCTTGAGCTTTTCGACAGCGAGTTGAAACGCTATGCCGAAGAAAACCAGTATTATGCTCCGAATGATCCGAAGGCCGAGGGGAAAAAACATGTTGCTATTTTGATCGGCGAGATCATGCAGGAGCAGGCCACGATTATCGAAGAAGTAGCGAGTTTCCGTGCGGCCCTGCGCGACCGGGTGGCCCGTATCATGGCCGAGACCCGCGAAGGAAAGCTGGATTTTAAGCAGCTCGACCGTTTCCTTGACCAGATGGAGCGCCAGGCGCTCAGACATCGCGTGAATCTTGGGCGCGTGGAAAGAGCCCATGAATTGAACGCTCAGCTGTATTTGGACGCCATGAAGGCCCAGTTTGATACGCGTGAGCGGGTAAAAGTGAATGAAGAGCAGAGACGCCGCAATTTCGGGCCCCGGTATGACAATCCCGATCCTGCCGTGCGCAATGCCCTGCGCGATGAGATTTATGCCGCCATCAATGCTGCGTTGCCCGTCATCCGTCAGGAAGTGGAGCGTGACGTGCCCGCCGGTTCCGACCGCGACCGGATTTTGGCCCGGCTGAATCTGGATGTGAATACAAAGACGGGACGCGAGACCCTGGAAAAACTTTACAATGAATACATTATCCCCGGAATGACCGAAGGGGACGCTCTCCGTAATCTTCTTGTGCGTCCGGTTTTGGTGGAAACCATTTACCGCCAGATTGTCCTGTCGCACAGAACCGATCGCGAGCTGACCCGCAAGGATCAGGAAATTATCGATTATCTCGTCAATCAGATGCACCGCGACGGGAAAGACCTTACGACCATTCGCGAATATCTCGTGGACAGGGAAGACATTAAAGACGTGCTGCTCATGCTCGGCATCATTTCCGAGCGTGAAGGCGAAAAAGTGGACATGGAAGCGGAAATTTATCTGAGGCGCGTTTCCGAAAAGGGAACCGCAGCCATTGTGGCCGGCTATACGCGTGATCCGATCGGCGCGATTGTGATCGAGTTCCAGCAGAACGGCATGCGCTGGCGTGATATGCATGTGCTTGGAGATTTGAAGAAAGTTATTCTGGATGCGGTCATCGGCCAGGATGCCGCCCGCGGCCAGCTGGGTCTTGTTCTGACTCCGGAAATGCTGGCAAAACTGGATGCCGCGCTTGTGTATGAAGAAGGCCTTTTCCTGCACACCCATTTGGGTTCTCCTCAGAGAGTTGACCGTCTTCAGGCCCCCGATGCCGAGCGTGAATCGCAGATCCGAATCATTGCCGGGCATCTGGAAGGCGTTAATCTGCCGGATCTGGTGCCCAACGGGACGACTGAACAAAAGGCACGGCGGCTTTGGGAACATATTCAGCAAAGAAACCGGGAAATGGGCGTGCGAACCGATCAGCCGAACCTCGACTGGACCGACATTGCACTGCTTATCCGCGATGCGGTTGAGATGAAAAAAAGTGTTGAAGAGCATTTTGCCGGTAATATTCCGCCGGTTGAACTGGATATGGAACGTCTTCTGATTCATATGGACCATGTGAACCCCAAAGACAATCAGCGTGTTCAGCTTGAACGTGTTTTCGAGGGGCTCGGCCGCCGGGCTATTTTGGATGAAGATTTGAAACGCCATATCAAAGCGCATCTGGACCGCTATCATTCCGAAGTAACCCGTGATCGGATGGAACGCGAAATTGCCCGGATGCGGGTGCCTGCTCCCAGAAAAGTGGGTGAGGGATACGGAATGAATCAATGGCTGAGCGGGCTTAGTCAAGAATACGGCACAGGCCTGCTTTATGTTTTCTTGGGAAGCTTAGCGGGACTTATCTTACTGTTCCTCACGAAGTTTTATACGCTTGTTACCAGAAAAACGCCTGGCACCGGCCGTATGGGCGGACCGGGAACAACACCGGGCCCTCCTGTGCCTCCGGCTCCGCGTCCTCTGGCTCCAGCCGCTGAAGAAGAATTTTTTGAAGAAGAGCCGGCCGCCGAAGAGGCTCCGGTGACTGAAGAAACGGCCCCGCGCGTAGAAGTCTCTGAAGAAGCAGTCCCTGCCGCGGAAATAATGCCTTTTGAGGAGCAAATTTCCGAAGCCGAAAATATCGTGGAAGCTTTGAAATTGCCCGAAGACCGGCTCAGGGTTGACAGCGATGCCGGAACCATTCAGCTGGATTTGTCCGGAGCGAAAGTGACGGAACGCGAGCTGGACGACGTGAACCAGCTTACCTCCCTGATTCGATTGAACTTGCGCCAGACGCAGGTCCCGTTCGCAAAAGTTCAGAGATTGATTGAAACGCATCCGAATCGGGAACGTCTCGAAATTATCGATCCGAACGGAAATACGATTTCCGGCAGAAGCTTGGGAGAGCCGGGGCTTCAGGTTACTCCGCGCGTGAATATCATGCCCGCCGTCCCGTCCGTATCGGCTGACAGAGGCACATTTGACACGGATAACACATTTACGGGCTGGGTTGAATCCTTCCTGAAATTCGTCATTGTCGTATTGCTTTCTTACTTTTTGATTGCATGGCCGTTTTTACTCCAGTTTTCCTGGCTCGGCATCGGGCTGCCGGACATCGGCATGCCTTCTTTCATTGATCAGCTGGCTAAAGCGCCGCAAATCAGCCGGCCGGAATGGATCGGCATGATGATGCTGGCCTTTACGGTGTCTTATAACATCGCGCATGTGATGGTCAATTATCTGATTGCCTTTGCCGGAAAATTCATCGGCACGAAAGATAGCAGGGAAAAAAATGCGGACAAATTAAAGGCACTGAATGCTACTTTCCTTGAAGCGGCGCTGAATGCCTTTCCGGCGCTGGTGTATATCACCCAAGTGATGCATTTGGGCGCTTCGGTGGTCGGTTTTGTGCTCTTCCTCGCGATTCCGTATATTTATATCAACCGCGCGTTCCGCAATATCGGCGTATTTACAACGCTCAGCCATTTCAAGCCGTCGGACGTTCCCGAACACGATCCTTACACGATGGAAACCGGGCGCATGGCGAGACGTTATCATGCCGCGGCCCCCGCGGTTCCGTTTATGATGTCGGATATTGCCGCCGTGAATCAGGCCCTGACCAATGCCACGACGAATTTTCTCAACCAGGTGGCGCTCAAGACTATTCAGATGAAGGCCAATGAGTTCTGGGTGGATCATGTGAATTCAGAGTTCATCAACCTTCCGGACAAAGAACGGCGCGACCGCCTGAATTTCGATCTTGCCGGCATCATTCAGAGAAGAATTCCGGAAGATCAGAAAATCCGGGAGATCAAACAGCTGATCCATGATTCCGGCCTCATGGAAGGGAAGCCCGATTCTGTGTTTGAGGCGAAAGCCCGGCTTGCGCTGGCGAAGGTTTATGATCCGAGAACCAAACCGCGCAAAGCGCTCACACGCGAAGATCTCGATCCGTATGATCACACCAAGCTCATGATTGCGTCCAAGACGACCAATTCGAAAGCGCTCGCGCGCGAAATGGAAGGAATGATTGAGCTGATCCGTCTGTACGGAGCAGACCGCGTGATCTACACAAATTCGAAATATACCGTGGGCATGAAATGGGAACAGCTGCAGCAGCCTATGCTTTTCTTCCAGGAAGGGGTTACGCATTACCGCACATACACTCAGAGTTTCTATGACGAGCGCATGAAAGATTCCACGGGCAAAGCGGCGCAATTCGGCCCGGTCAAGCAGGGCATTTATCTTGAGGAACAGCAGGACCTGGAGTTCACCGATGAATTTGACACCCTGGCCGGAATCCGGAAAATCCAGGCGCGTAACGCCGACGGTTCCGCGAAAAAGAAAACCGCTGATAAGCCGCTTTTCACTTTCAAGAATGTGAAAGTGGTCACAAACAGGTTCCTGATTGATCCGAACAATCCGCTCGCACGCTACCCGATTTTCGAGGAAAAAATTTACGCGCCCGGAACCACGGAAGCGGATTACCGGAGCAAAATGCCGCTCGTGGATGAAAACAAGTGGTTTTGGAATCCAGAAACCGGCGCGTTGACCGATATGGACCGGCGCCCGCTTGTTGGACGCGCCGGCACAGTGTTTCCCAGCCATATGGAGCAGGCTTATGAGCAGTATTTCGACGTCGAAAGTGCCGATGGAACCGGGAAAGAGCGGCTTTATCTGAAACAGAACGGTGATCTGGTCCGCGTAAACCGTGACGGCGAGGAGACGCTTGTGCTGAAACGCGATCAATATACGGACAGCATCCGTTATCTGCTATGGAAAGGAAACAAGAAATATCAGCTTACCACCGAGCGCGCGCTTCAGGACAATCTGAAAATCGCCTCGACATTTACGATTTCTACCCATAAAGGTAAAAAAGTGCTTCTGGAAGAAGGCGCAAGCACGAAGGCAAAAGGCGAGTTTCGCCGCTTTCCGGATATGGAAGATATGATTCTTGTTGGTGAAGGCGATTTCATTAATGATGGTTTTGGAAGGGTCTCCTTTAACAGTCAGCCGCTTGAAGCTGGAAAATTCAAGTTGGATCTTAAGAACAAACAGCTGATCGTCAAAGGCATCAATACACGCACGCTGTTTCTCGAGGAATATGAAGAAACAGATATGGCCTACGTATTGAAAGACAGCGCGGGCAATGAGATTCACCGGGTGAACAAGCTTAAAGATGAAAACGGCCGGCCGGTCAAATACAAAGAAGGCATATTCCGGGTCACGGATTCCGAGGGCAATGAAATCGCCAAAGGCGCGCGGATTGCCACCCGATATGACATTTTCAAGGCCGGGGAGCTGAGCGTGAAAAATGCTTCAGACGGCAATAAACCGGCCGTGCTGGTGGATGAGGCGCTCAATAAAGTTAAGTTTTACGTGAATAAAGAAGAAATGAAAAAAGAAATGCCCGCCGATTTTACGGTTCTTAACGGCACAACTAGCGAACGCGGCCGCTTCCTGCTCGACGCAAACAATGAGTTTGTCAAAGACGGCAATAAATTCATCCGCGGCCAGTTCGAAGGGCGCAATTTCAGGGCGAATGTGTTTGCCCGCCAGTTCGGCGGTCTGGATGTCAAGGATCTTGACGGCGTGTTCCAGAATGCGGTGGACAAGGGAATCATTACGCCGGAGCAGCGTGATGCCTGGCGCAAAAGCGGCATTATGACCGATGTCTATAATCTGGATATTGCCAAATCCGGCAATGACGCCACGTATCTGATCAAGCTTTCCGACGTGTCCTCATTGAACTTGGTGAATGAGAGAAACGAAAAAGTATTCAAAGAAATCCGTTATTACGATTCCAAGACGAAGAAATATGTTCCCGGTTATATCGTTAACGGCGGTGACGGCTTTGCCGTAGGATCATTTACCGTTGAAGGGAAAGGCAAAAAAGGAGAAGCAGTCCGGCAAACAGTCAAAGGGCTTACCTTTAAAGGAAGGCCCATCGTCAGTTTTGAAAAATTTGAAACGCTGGATGTGGAGCGGGATGAAAAAACAGATCTGGACTATCTGGTAACCGCAGGAGAAACTCCGTCCGGGGAAATTGTGAAAGCGAGAATTACCGACCGTTACGGCGAGCCTGTGGAGCCGGATCATATGATTGAGCTCATGGGCCAGCTGGATGACAAGAACATTTATACGCTGGGATCCATGAAGCAGGGCTTTGCCCAGGCGATCAGCGACATGAAAAAAGCAAAGACTAATCAAAATCCGGTCACCTCCATTTATCAGGAAACGATTTCCTACACCGACGCGACGGGGCGTGAATTCAAGGGCGTGCCCTCGCTTTATTTCCGGTATATGGAAGATGATCCGCAGAGGGCGCTGCGTTTTATGACCGGCGTTGAAAGTGAAGTATATTCCACAAGTCTCCGCCCTATTTCTCCGGGACACGGCAAGATGATTTTCTCGCTCCGCATGTATCATCAGCGCGTACTGAATGCCCAGCGCGTGCATCCGAAATATTTGAGCCATGACATTCAGGAAGGGTTCCTGGGCGGCGGCAAACATATTGAGGCGCTCAGGTGGATGGAATATTTCAGGGATCCGAAACTGCGCGAATATACCCTGAAATATGACCTCGTACCGCGCGCTTACGAGTTCATGCGGGAAGCCCAAATCGAAGCCACCGATGAATACAAAAGGTACTGGCAGCTGGTGGCGGCAGGAAAACTGAAAAAGGGCGTTTATATCCTGACTCCGGAACAGGAAAAAGACCTTCCGTTTATTTTTGAGGACATTCTGGGACTGGATTATTATCAGGAAAAAGACCTGCTTCTGGAGCCTCTGCCGTTCCGCCAGGAGTTAACGCTTTCCCGCGGCGGCGTGCGCTGGGTGATCGGGGACTTGATGCAGGGCATTGATGAGCACCGGCTGGCCGGAACACTCTGGCGGGCAGCTCATGCGGTTGGCTTGCGATCGATGCGTGACCGCGAGCGGCGTCAATACACGTTTTTCGATTTGAACCCTGACAGAGGCAAATTGGAAAATCTAAAATTGAATTTATGGTGGGGAACCCCGTGGTACAACCTGTTTTCCGCAATACTGCCGTCTGTGTTTCCTGAGCGTCCGTATCAGGTGGATCCCAACGGAACTGTTATAGGTTTCTTGCTCAAAAAGGACACCCGTCCCGAAGGAATGAAGAAGCAGCTAAAAAATGTCGTGTACGGAATTATCGGCGACGCCGCATTCTCGCTCTTTTTGATTCTCGGGCTTGCGTTCACTTCATTCCCGGGTCTGATTGTTTCAATTTCCGAAACGGTTTCGAACTGGCTTTTCGGGTTTATCATGTTCGTCATGCTTCTGTATCCGCACTGGGTGCGGCCGGTGTTAAGGCGCATTTTTGCGGGACTGTCGATGTTCTTCGATACCGGCGGCAAATTGTGGATGGAAAAAGCGCCGGAGCATTTTCGCCGCAGCGGTGCTGACCGGCTGTTGACCGGTTTCTTCAATGCGACGCGCCTTTTGTCCATTGAAAGAGCGGGTTCCGACGGCGTGATGCAAATTCACATCGGCAGAAATAAGTTCAAAAATGATCTGATCAGCTGGTTTACGGGTTTCGGGAGTCATTGGATCGGGGATGTTTCGGTCAGTTGGACGGGATTTTTTGGAGGCAGAATTGCCAAAATAATGGCATATGGGGGAGCGGGTATCGGAGCGTTTTGGGGTCTTCCCTGGTTGACCGAGTCCAGTCCGCTTGCGGACGTGATCGGAAGGTGGGAGAACTATTTCCTCGGCATTCAGCCTTCGAAGTATATTCCGGAAATCATCGGGCATTATTTTATGGCCTGGTCTCCCTGGGCCGTGATCACGGCTTTTGTTCTGAGCGGCTTTCAGATCGGCAGGGATATTTTGAAAATTACCAAGGACACACTGATCCGCGCAGTGCTCACAACGCTGATTTGTCTGCCGTTTATCGTATGGAAGCCGCTTCTGGTGTTCCTTGTGATCACGATTTATTTTATGGGATCGACATTCCCGTGGATTACAAGCACCACGGTGGCGATTCAGCTCAGAAAGGGCTTGTCTTTTGTCGACGCCATGCGCTTTAAGCTGGAATGGGTGGCGCTCTATTATGCGCCGATCGTGGGCCTGGGTATTGCGGCGTTTACTTTCGGCGTATCTTCATCCTCGATTCTGATCGGGTTCACGGTTGTCGGAGCGCTGTATCTCGGCGCTTTGTCTTTGGCGGCTAAATCGCCGGATTCAGTGTGGAAACTGGTTGCGGGCGTGTTATTGATGGTGCTTGCTTTCACGATGCCGTGGTTTTTGCCGGTATCTTTCGGGACTACCGTAATTCCCGCGGTTCTGGACAAGGCCATTTTCTTCAAAGGATTGCCGATTGTGGCTTCATTCCTGTTCGGCATTCCCGCGGCATTTTTCCTGGCAGAGCTCGGATTGAGCAAAGTACTGCGCGAATCGCGCTATATCGGCGCGCAGACGGAACTCTTCAACTGGCTGAACCCGCCGGATGCGAAGCTCCTTGGAGCGAAAGCGCGGGATCTTGAGGCGGAGCGGGAGGCTTTGCGCGCCGAGATTGCGGCAAGACCCGGAGGCGCGGTGTCTGAACCGACTCAGCAGATGCGCAAGTTAGAAGTTCTGTTACAGCGATTGGACGACACGATGACTGCGTTGGGAATGGAGAACCGGCAAGTTGTTGAGCGCACGAGAGATGAAGTGATTGATAAAATTCTGCAGTTAAACAAGCAATACCGCCTGGATGACCGGGAAAAAACATTGTTATACGTGGATTATCTCCGTCGTATTCTGGGTATGCCCTATAAGCATGATCTGGTCCAGATGCTGTACCGCATCGGCGACAGGCAAATGCACCGGATTTATCCCGATATTATAGTGCCGCTGTGGCATTGGGGTGTGATGCTGGGTCTGCCGCTGGCTGCAGCCGTAGTTCTTGGGGTTATCTTTGGGTTCACTTCCCCGCCCATGCTTTTCACTCTTATCGGCATTGCGATTTATCTCATCGTTGTCCCTTTAACACTGTATGACAAAATTCCTTCTAAAGATTGGAATATCGGAGATTGGGAAGCGGACACATTTGCCCGTTCGAAGAAAAAGGAATTTCTGGAGCATGTGCTGTTTGACAGGAATTATACCAGTTTGACGGAGAGCATAAGGGACATAGAAGGAGAAAGAAGAAGAATCGCGCGTCTCTATGGTTTTGAAATAGACATATTCGGCAGGGACGAAGAGGAAGGGGAGCCTGAGGCCGCGCCTCCTGCGCCTCCAACACCGCCTGCTGAGCCTCCTGCACCGGCCCCGGCCCCTGCGCCCGCGGCCGAAGAAGAAGGCGAATGGTTTGATGTAGAGCCGGCACCTGCTCCTGCTCCTGCTCCGACACCAACACCGACTCCGTCGGCATTGCCTTCAGGATCGGATATTATCGTGATTACGGATACAACTCCCGGGGAGACTCTTGCTCCATCAAAGGAGGATATTTTTGAAATTTCAGAGATGGCTGAGCCCGAGCTGACATCGCTTGAAAAAGCCAAAGCCAAAATTCTTGAGCTGCGGGACGGGTTTACGTATCGAACAGAGCTGGTCAACGCCGTTCTTGAGCTTGCAAGAGAGTACAACTTAAGCCATAGAGACGCGCTGGAGGTTTATATCGCCGGCCTTACGGATGAAACGTCCGGTCTCTATGCGATGGCAAATACCATTTTAAAGGATCTGGATGCCCTCGAGGAAACTACGGAGACGGATCTCGATCAGATGCTTGCCGCCACCCTTTATCATAACGAGACTTTTGCTTCCGGCGTGCCGGAAGATGACAAGCGCCGCGTGGTACGCGTTCTGGGATTGGACGGAGAGAGGTTTGAGGCGCTGAAGACGATGCCGCCTCTGCCCCTCCTTTTTGGCGAAAAAGGGCTCCCGGCTGCTGCAAAAAAAGCGTTATTCGGTGCCGGAAAAGAAACTTTAGCGGGGTTTGAACGGCCGGAATGGCTCGAAGCGGAAGCGCAGCCTGAAACAGGTCCGTTCGGTATCGATGAAGAAAAAATGGCGGATATTAAAGAGCGCGGAATGTTCGGCGAAGCCGGCGAAGAAGCCAAGCCTGCGCCGGCTGTCCGCGTCAGCCCGAAAGCTCCGGTAACGTCCGCGCCTGTTGCCGGAATTCCTCAAGCCGCGGTTACCGCCGAGAGGCCGTCAACTCCGCCGAATGCGGCAGAAGTTTTGAGGGCCAAGGCCGCGCTGCGTATGGCGAAAACGGAGTTTGAGGCGATCAAAGCGGATAGCAGGGTTGGCGTTGAAATCAAGGACGTCATCAATAAGATTGAAAGTGATGCAACGATTAATGATCCGAATGCCTCGCTCGCTGATAGAGTCAGAAGATTAAGAACCCTTCTGGACGACAATCTCCACACGGCCGTTGAAAAAAAGGAACAGATCGCAGGAATTCTTCAGCTGGATGTTGCGGTTAAAGTGCAGTCGCAAATGGATAAGCTGGTTAATCATCCCGAAGACCGGTATGAGATTGTCAATGATCCTGATTTTGAGAAAAGCTTGGTTGCAATGGTGAGGCACGCGTTAATGACCCCTGAATTTTATAATGAGAATATCGGCCGGTTTATTCAAGGAAAGCCGGTTGAACAAACATTGATCAATCAGGTACTGGCTGAGACAGTTACAAAACTCGGAATCGGGCAGAAAGCCGTTGAAACGCCGGAACAGAAGGCTGCCAGAATGGATCGGGCCCGCGGTATATTGCGGCCGATGCCGGATTCGGGAAGAGTTCCGAAAGTTCCGGAAGTCCCGGAACGCATCACGCCTCGAGAAACACCGTTGGCTCCGGAAGAAGGTATGGAGGATTGGTTTACAGATATCGGTAAACCCGGCGGCGGTGAAGGCCGTTCGCTTGGTGCTGCAATGACGCCTGAAAAGCGCGCTGCTTTGATCCGCGCTATTGATTCGATGCAGGGTCTGAAAGGCCAGGCCGCGTTTGTGACTCTTCAAAGGGCGGCGGGCGGAAACACGGTCATCGCCGGTTTCAACGAAGCATTTGCCCGTGCCACTTCCGCACTTGTTGAGAAACCGTCAATTCAGTTGGTGGATTTCAACGCAGGGCTTGTGACGGTGGACGAGCTGAAATCTGTCGCTTTCCGTGCGGCTCATTTTGACGGCGTAAAGAATTATCAGCTGGTTGTTTTCAACGCGCCCGAAACATTGACTGCCGGAGGCGTGGTTCTGGATACGCGTTCCAATGTGAATGATATTCTTGCCGGCCTCAGGGATAAGAATCCGGGCGCGAATATTACGGTGGTTTCCGGTGCGCAAATCGGCCTGAAACAGGCAGGTGTCTATGAACTGGTTTATGACCGCGAGCATCTCAGCCGGTATGACTGGGTGAAGCCGGTGGTGCTGGAATTCGGCAAAAACATTTCACGGTTCGGTGAGGCGCTTACGGCCGAGCTTACGGACAAAGGTCTCGGCCATGACGGCAATGCGTTCTTCTTCAACGAAGGTTCGCTGGAGCAATTGCTCGCGAAATTCGTGAAAGAACAGCTTGCCCTGCGCGCGGCCGAAGCTGCAGCGTAAGAAAAGCAACTGATAAGTTTTTCATTAATTTAACACACGCTCCGTTCCCAACGGAGTGGGTGGCGCTCCGGAAAACATCTTAAAAGATGGTTCCGTGAAGTGCGAAAAATACCCCGGTTCTCTTGCCCCGGGGTATTTTTTTTGAAAAAAGAAAAAAGTGGCCGGGCCGCTTTTTTTTCTTTTTGGTGTTATCATTATTTCTAGACTGCGGAGGCATCATGGGCATTCTTGTGATTGATGATTCTTTGGATCACCGGGTGTTTTTAAAAGGAACTCTTGATCATAGCGGTTATGGGGACATTTTGACGGCAGGTTCTTATGCCCTGGCCATGGACATTCTGAACGGACGCGATAAATCCGGCCGGCGGAATAAAATCGATTTGATTCTCCTCGACATTGTCATGCCGGAAGTGGACGGCCTGGAGGCGCTCCGGCGGATCAAAGATGTGCCGGAGTTTCACGAAATTCCCGTGATTATGGTGACCGGGAAAAATGATATGAAAGATCTCGAGTTCGCTTTCGCGGCCGGGGCCAATGATTATGTCAACAAACCCTTCCATAAAATAGAGCTCATCGCCCGGATTAATTCCGCGCTTCGCTTAAGAAGAGAGATGGCCCAGCGCAGAATGCATGAAGAAGAGCTTGAAATTGCGAACAAGGAGCTGGTGAAACTGCTGGTTGAAATAAAATCCCTGCGCGAGCTTTTTCCGGTTTGCGCGGTATGCCAAAGCCCCCGAAGTGAGAATCATTACATGAAACAAGCTAAGGAGCATTTAACCAGGAATCCCTTGGAAAAGCATGCCTACTGGGTATGTCCCGGGTGTGAAAAAAAGTAAAAAAGGTAAAAAAGGGGCCACGCCGCTTAGTGTCTGCAAGCGCTAAGCGGCGTGGCCCCTTTTTTACCTTTTATTACGTGTTATTATTTAGTATAGGCCTGAAAACGTGCCGCAAGCTATTCAGGCCGAATGGGTTAATCTATGATGACACAAGGCGAGCCCGTATCAAAACATGGAAGTTTGAAAAGGATTTTCGCGTCAGCCGTATTGCCTTCTGCCGTTGTCATGCTTCTGATTCTTGTTCTGTTTACCGTCCTATATTTTTATCTGAGTTACTCCCTCAAAAAAGAACTTCATAACCGGTTTAACCGCTCGGTTGAAGATGTTGTGGAGAAAATCAACGATTACATGGCGGCCTATTCGGACTCTCTTTACGGCGCCAAAGGCCTTTTCGCCTCAAGCGATCAAGTGACCCGCTCCGATTTCACCTCGTATGTGAGCCATATGAAATTAAAAGACAGATTGCCGGGCGCAGTGGCCGTCCGTTATGTGGAAAAAGTGCCCCGGGATCAAAAAGAGAAATTTAGCGAGGAAGTGCAATCGGACCGGTCCCTTTTTCCGGAGGGACATACCCGGTTCCTGATCTACCCTGAGCGGGGTCAAAAAGAGTATTTTGCCGTTAAATTTGTCGAGCCGTATTTTGGCAATGAAGCGATGCTTGGTTTTGATGTGGGCTCCGAGAAGGCCCGGCGCGAAGCTTTGGAAAAAGCCCGCGACTTGGGCGAACCGGTCGCAACCAGTCTGATCCGCTATATAACGAGCGGAGCAAAGACGCCTCCCGGATTTTTGCTCGTTCTTCCGGTCTATGACAACAAAATGAGCCTCTCAACCGTCGAAGAGAGAAGGCGCGCCCTCCGGGGTTTTGTCGACATTGTTTTTGATTCCAAAAATGTTTTCGACACCGTGTTTAAAACAGCCGGCATTCATCCCCAAATGGAAATAGAGGTTTATGACGGCAATGTGGCGAGGGAATCCGCACCGGAGGCAAGCGTCCATTATGACAAAATTTCCGGCGCTTTCAAACCTCAGGCCGGGGAGAACCGGGGTTTGCTCATGAGCCGGCAAACCGTCATTTTTTCAGGAAAGCCATGGACTCTTTATATGATGGTTTTTCCAGAAACGCTCCAAAGCCGGCTGGAAAGGCTCATCCCGCGCGCCGTTCTTTTCGCGGGCATTCTTTTCAGCATGATGATCGCCCTGATCCTTTATCTTTTGTCGTCCGCCCGTGCGCGCGCCGTTCAAATCGCCGAAAACATGACCCGTGAACTTAAAGAATCCGAGCGTTTTCTGCATTCTTCGCTGGATGCGCTCTCGGAACACATTGCCATTTTGGATTCAGCCGGGACGATTATTGCGGTGAATCAAGCCTGGCAGAAATTTGCGGAGGAAAACGGTTTGAAAGATCCTACATTCGGCGTGGGAAGCAATTATATCGAACTGTGCGAACGGGCCGCGAAAAACGGTTCCGAAACGGCTCTATCGGCCGCGAAGGGGATACGGCTGGTCGCCTCGCATCAGAATTTTGAATTCAGCCACGAATATGCCTGCCATTCGCCTGAGGAAAAAAGATGGTTTGTGATGCGGGTCACGCGGTTTCGGGGAGAAGGCCCGGTCTATATCGCCATTGCGCATGAGAATATCACCAAAAGAAAATTAGCGGAGGAAATGGTGGCGGAGAAAGCCAAAGTCATGACGTTTGATGCCGAGGTAAGCTCCGCATTCATTCAGCACGGGGATATTCACGAAATTCTGAAATACTGCACTGATTCTATGGTGAAGAATCTGGACGCCGCGTTTGCCAGGATCTGGACGCTGAATCCCGAGGAAAAAGTGCTTGAGCTTCAGGCCAGCTCCGGGATGTACACACATCTGGACGGACCTCACAGCCGGGTTCCCGTCGGCAAGTTCAAGATCGGCCTGATTGCCGCAGAAAAAAAGCCCCATCTGACCAATGCGGTTGTGGGCGACGCGCGCGTCGGCGACCAGGCTTGGGCCGCGAGAGAAGGGATGGTGGGTTTTGCGGGGTACCCGCTGATTGTTGAAAACAGGGTTGTGGGCGTCATGGCGATGTTTTCGAAATCAATCATTCCCGACACTGTGATGGATGCCATGGCCATTGTGGCCAATCAAATTGCTATCGGCATTGAGCAAAAAAAGGCCGAGTCGGTAAAATCAAAACTGCTTTACGAACTGGCAGAGCGTATCAAAGAAATGACCTGTCTTTTGGAAATTTCAAATTTGCTTCAGAAAGTAAATTTGCCCCAGGAGGTGCTGCTCAAGGACGTGGTTGAATCATTGCCCCGGGCCTATCAGTTTCCGGAAATGACGGCCGCGCGCATTATGTTTGACGGCAAAGAATTCGCTACCTCCAACTTCCGGAAAACAACGTGGAAACAATCCTCCAGGTTCTCCGTGTCGGGAGGTAAAAACGGGGTGATCGAGGTGTACTACCTCGAGGAAAAGCCCGAAGCTTTTGAAGGCCCTTTTCTCAAAGAGGAACGGGCGCTTCTTGACGCAATCGCTTCCATGCTTGCCAATTATTTTTCAAGAAAAGTGGCGGAAGAAGCCGTTATCGAAAGCGAAAAGCATTTCCGTTCTCTCATCGAAAATTCCATGGATATTGTCACGATCATCGACGCGCAAGGCAGAATCCGTTTTGAAAGCGCTTCGATCGAGCGTGTGATGGGCTATAAACCGGAAGAGCTGGTCGGCAGCAGCGCGTTTGAGCGGGTGCATCCCGACGATGTGGAGGAAGTGAAGCGTGTTTTTGAGGAAACGCTGAAAAGTCCGGGGTCGATCGCGGGAGTGATGTTCCGTTTCAAACACAAAGACGGCTCCTGGAAAATTCTTAACAGTGTCGGTAAAAATATGGTCCATGATCCCCTTGTGGAAGGGGTCATTGTGAATGCGCTTGATGTGACGGAGCAGAGGACCATTGAGGAAGCGAAACTTCGTCTGGCGAGCGTTGTCGAAAACACCGACGACGCCATTTTTACGAAAACCCTGGACGGCGTGATTACCTCCTGGAACCGGGGAGCGGAAATTATTTTCGGATACAAAGCGGATGAAATCATGGGCAAATCCGTTGAACTGCTGATGCCTCCGGATGACCGGGGCTCCTGGAAAGAAATTATCAGCAGAATCAAAAAAGGGGAGCGTATTAACCGGTATGAAACCGCCCGCCTCCGTAAAGACGGAAAAAAGATATACATTTCCCTTTCTTTGTCCCCGATTTGCGATGAAAAGGGAAAAATATATGCCGTCACGGATATTTCCAGGGATATCACTGAAAAGAAAAGGGATGAATTCTATTTTGCGGTCCAGTATGAAATTTCAAAAATGCTGGTTCAATGCCAGAGTTTCAGGGAGGCCGCGCCGAAAGTTCTGAAAACCATCGGCGACATGCTGAGCTGGAAGGCGGGCGCGGTGTGGCTCCCGGATCGTGAGAAGAAGGAGCTCCATTGTTACGAGTTCTGGCATGCCGCGAACTTACGGGCGGGTGAATTTGAAAAACTGACTAAAACCATCACGTTCGGGCCGGGCACCGGGCTTCCGGGGCGCGTCTGGAAAACGGATTCGGCCGTCTGGATTCTGGATGTGACCCAGGATCAAAATCTTCCGCGGGCTAAAGCGGCCGAAACGTGCGGGTTGAAAAGCGCGTTTGCTTATCCGATCCGCCTGGGATCCGGGGAATTTTACGGGGTGATCGAATTCTTCAATAACATGCAGGAAGCTCCGGACAATGAACTGATTAAAACCATGTCGACAATCGCCAGCCAGATCAGCCAGTTTCTGGCGAAGGAGCGCTACAGAAATGACCTGGCCCAGGCCCGCGACCACGCGCTTCAGGCTTCGCGCGCCAAGTCGGAATTTCTGGCGACCATGAGCCATGAAATCCGCACGCCGATGAATGCGATTATCGGCATGGCCGACCTTCTGGAAGAAACGCAGCTGAACACGGAACAGCAGGAATATGTCCGTATCTTCAAGCGCGCCGGCGACACCCTGCTCAGTTTAATCAATGATATTCTGGATTTGGCTAAGGTGGAGTCGGGCAGTCTCGAGCTCGAATATCTTCCTTTTGATCTGAGGGATGTCGTGGAGCGGACCGCGGAAGTGATGTCGCTTCGCGCCCATCAAAAGGAGCTGGAGCTTTCCTGCCACATCACGCCGGATGTGCCCGAAGAGGTTATCGGAGACCCGCATCGCGTCAGACAGGTGATTATGAATCTTGTCGGGAATGCGATTAAATTTACGGAAAAAGGAGAAGTGGTTATTGAAGTGAAAAGAAAGGAACAAAATAATCCTTTCCGGCTGATTTTTTCGGTGAGGGATACCGGGATCGGAATCAAAAGAGAGAAACAGGGCCTGGTTTTTCAGTCGTTCGTCCAGGAAGATTCTTCGACGACCCGCCGTTACGGAGGCACCGGTCTGGGGCTGGCTATTTCCAAGCGCCTGGTTGAGCTGATGAAGGGGAAAATCTGGGTTGAAAGCCAGCCCGGAAAAGGCAGCACGTTTTATTTTGAGGTGGAATTCGACAAGCCGCAGGAAGAGTTCAAGCCTTCCGAAATCGATGAAAAGAAAAATATCAACGGACTTAGAATTCTTGCGGTGGATGATAATGCGACCAACCGGCTTATTCTCAAAGAAATCCTTTCCGGATGGGGAGCGGAAATAACGGTTGCTTCAACCGGCAAAGAGGCGCTTGAGCTTCTTGATGAGGCCCGCGGTGAGCGAAAACCATTTCAAATCGTGATTCTGGACTACCGGATGCCGCAAATGGACGGGTTTACGGTGGCCGAAGAGATTAGGAAAAGAGAACCCGGCACGCACGATACTATCATCATGATGCTCACTTCCGAAAGCCGGTACGGAGATATTGCGCGCGCGCGCAAGCTCGGCCTTTCGGGCTATATTCTGAAGCCGATCAAGCGCGTGGACCTGTTCCAGGCGATCACCGCCATTTTAACCCATCAGCAGGAAAAAGTGACGCCTTCTGTCGACCAAATAAAGAGCGTGATTGAAAAATTACGCCCGTTGAAAATTCTTTTTGCGGAGGATTCCATCGACAACCAGATCCTTGTGAAATCTTACGTGAAAAAACTTCCCTTTGAGCTGGATATCGCCTCTAACGGCGAAGAGGCGGTGAATAAATTCAAGGCAGGATCTTATGATATCGTTTTGATGGATATTCAAATGCCGGTGATGGACGGGTTCAAAGCGACCCGTCTGATCCGGGATTGGGAAACGGAACAGCATTTGAAAGCGGTTCCGGTTGTCGCTTTAACCGCGCATGCTTTTAAAGAAGACGCCCAGAAATGTTTGGCCGGCGGTTTTACAACGGTTGTCACGAAGCCGGTCAAGAAGCAGCTTTTAATTGAAACCATTGTGGATTTGACGAAACAGGTGGAAGAGAGGAAAGAAGCCGCGTAAGAAAAAAGGGGCCGGGCCCTTTTTAGGAGAAAAGCAATGAGCATACTTGTCGTGGATGATTCGGCGGATGAGCGGGAGCTTTTAAAGGTGCTTCTTGAACACAGGGGGCTGGGGGAAATCTATCCCGCGGCATCTTCGGCCGAGGCCATTGAAATGCTCAACGGCCGGGGGAAAACGGGAGACAAGCCCAAAATTAATTTGATTCTTCTCGACGTTGTCATGCCGGAAGTGGACGGGATCGAAACGCTCCGTCTGATCAAAGGAAAAGAGGAATTCCGCGACATTCCCGTGATTATGGTGACGGGGAAAAATGATCTTAAAAATCTTGAGCTGGCCTTTGCTTCCGGAGCCGTCGATTACGTGACAAAACCTTTTCAGAAAATAGAGCTGATCGCCCGGATCAATTCCGCGCTCCGTCTGAAGCGCGAAATGGATCAGCGCAAGCGCCATGAAGCCGAGCTGGAACGCGCGCTTGCGGAAATAAAAGTGCTCCGGGGCTTTATTCCGATCTGCGCTTCGTGCAAAAAAATACGGGATGACAAAGGCTACTGGTCGCAGGTGGAGGAATATATATCCGAAAGATCGGAGGCAAAATTCACCCACGGGATATGTCCGGATTGCATGGACAAGCTGTATCCGGGTGTCCGGAGAAAGGCGGGATAAAATTATGGAAAATGAAAAAATCGAGGTTCACGTGGATTTGGAGCTCAAGGAAATCGTGCCGGGATATCTTGAAAACAGATGGAAGGATATCCAATCCATTCAAGAGGCGCTCGGCAAAAAAAATTTCGAGATGATCAAGAGCCTCGCCCATTCCATGAAAGGATCCGGCGGGGGGTACGGATTTGACGGGATCACAGAAATCGGCGCGGCTATGGAGATGGCGGCTGTTGCCCGAGATGTGAAGCTGATCGAGGCGGAAGTGAGCCGGTTAAAAGATTATCTCAAACGGGTAGAAATTGTTTATGACGGGGAGGTGAACCGCGATGCCGCATGAGGGAAAATCACTGATTTTGATCGTGGATGACGATGAGAATGTGCTGAAAGTGCTGGAACATCTTTTGAGTCCGCACGGCTATCATGTCGTGACCGCTACGGGCGCCTTGAAAGCGATGGAAAGCATCAAATTTGCGAAACCGGACCTGATTCTTCTGGATATTTTGATGCCGGATATGGACGGTTTTCAATTTTGCTCGAAACTGCAGGCGAGCGAAGATACGGCCTATATTCCCGTTATCTTCATCAGCGTGCTGGGAACTTCGGAAAGCAGGGCAAAGGCGTTTAACTGCGGATGCGTGGATTATCTGGTGAAGCCTTTTAATCAGGAGGATCTTCTTCACAAGGTCGATCTTCATCTGAGGACGAACAAAAAATTCAAGCTCCTGCGCGAGGAGGAAATTCTATGGGATGAAAGAATTCTTCCCTCTCATTTTTCAAAATTCCGCGATTATCTGGCAGAGCAGCTGAATCTGTCCGTGGACCAGCAGGAAAAGCTCGCGGTGGTGAGGCCGGAGCATATTTATTCCTGCGCGAAAGATATCGGCGTCTCCGAGCGTCAGCTGGCCAAATACATCTCGCTTTTTCTGAAAGTGGATTATTTGCCGCATATCAATCCCGAGGATGTAAAACTCGGAGTGCTTCCGGTGCCTTTCTGCAAATTATATTCCGTGATCCCGCTTATGGATGAAAAACCCGAAAGCTTCATTTTTGTGCTGGCAGATCCGTTTAACTGGGAGCTGGTGGACATGCTCAAGAAATTTGTCGGGCAGCACCTTTTCGGCGGATTGAAAATTACGGAACCCAGAAATATCGAATCGCTGCTGAGCGGAGGGGCGGTACTGGTCGGGGAAAAAATCGAGGGCGGAAAGGAGAAGAAAGCGTCAAAGAAAAAGGCAAAGACGGCCGTAAGCGCCGAGCAGGAACTGGCCGAACAGCTGAAAAACTCGAATATCCTGTATATCTCCAACAATATTCTCGATGCCGCGGTGGCCGAGCGGGCCAGTGACATTCACATTGAGCCCAAGGAAAAATTTTCTGTGGTGCGTTTCCGCGTTGACGGGGACATGCAGGATATTTTTACTTTTCAGAATGATACGGCCGCGCGGGTGATCGGCCGGCTGAAGTCCCTTTGCGGCATGGATATTACGGAAAGAAGAAGGCCTCAGGACGGATCGTTGGAGGCCATTATTGACCAGAGAAGTTTTAAATTGAGGCTGGCTACTGCCTCAACTCCGAGCGGGGAAAGTTTGGTGATACGCGTTCTCGAGCCGAACGCCCGTCCCAAGCCGCTGGAACAGTTGGGCATGACCGACGAGCAGGTGAAAACGATGATTGATTTTGCCAACCGCACGCTGGGCTTCATTTTAATTGTCGGCCCGACGGGGTCGGGTAAAACCACCACCATTTACAGTCTGCTGGCTCAAATCGATACCCGGTCGCGGAGTCTCATTTCCGTGGAAGATCCGGTGGAATATAGAATTCCTTTGGCCAATCAGCAGCAGGTCAACGAAAAGGCGGGGATCACTTTTGAAACATTACTCAAATCGTCCGTGAGGCAGGATCCGGACATTCTGTTTATCGGTGAAATCCGGGATCCGTATTCGGCGAAAATTTCCGTGGATTTCGCCAGCACCGGGCATATGACCGTCACGACGCTTCACACGTCAAACGCCACAACGGCCGTTTTCCGTTTGGAGCGTCTGGGAATTTCGCGTGCAATTCTTGCCGACACCATTCTGGGAGTGGTGGCCCAGCGGCTTTTGAAGAAACTGTGCCCCTCCTGCAAAAAAGTGGAGCCGATTACCGAAGAAGAGAAAAAGATGCTTGCGCCTTTTTGCCGCGACCTTCCGGAAAAAGTGGCGCATCCGGCCGGGTGTCCCAAATGCAATAACACGGGCTACTTCGGACGGGAAGGCGTTTATGAAATTCTCAAGTTCGATTCCCAGATTTCCGCGATGATCCGCGGGGAAACGCCTATTTCCGACATCCGGGAATTCGTGAAACAGCGCGGTGATTTTTTGATTTCTCATCATGCCGTGGAAAAGGTGAAGAAACTGATCATTTCTCCGAGAGACGCGTATGAAAAAGTTCTGGTGGAAGAGCCGGCGCCTGTGAAATTGGTTCCCTCCGTTTCACACGTTCCGCCGAACGGAGAGCATGTGCCCAGGAAACCGGAACCGGTTCCTGAACAGCCGAAAAATTCCGTCCCTTCCATTCTGATTGTGGAAGACGATTTAGACACCCGTAATCTATTGAAGGCTTATCTCGAGCATAAGGGCTATGATCTGACATTTGCCGGGGACGGTGTGGAGGCGCTGTTGAAGCTCGGGAGCCAGCATTTTGATCTGATTCTCTCCGATATTTACATGCCGAATCTTGACGGATTCAAGCTTCTGGAGATGCTCCCGCAAAAAGGCGTAAAAACTCCGGTGATTTTTGTTACCGGGAAAACCGAAACCGACACGGAAATCAAGGCGCTGGAAATGGGCGCGCTGGATTTTATCCGCAAGCCGATTAAAAAGGAAATTCTGCTGCTCCGTGTGCGGACAGCCATCAGCAAGTCCGCGCAAAAACAGGCCGCGTAAAGGTTAAGACCTGACCCCTTTTTTGCACTTCCCGGATCTTGAGGTTATTATTTATAGGTAAGCGGAGTGTGCCTATGAGACCCCAGGTAAAGACAACCCTTCGTCTGTCCTTAAGGGAAACGGCGTTTCTCTACGTGCTGATTTCTCTCGCCCTCGCGCTTTGTGTCGGATTCCTTCATTTCTCGATCCGTCATGAAATGTTTCTTGCCAACCGGGTGATGGCGACGATGAAACTCAGCGAAGATCTTATTTTCACCCTCTTTTATCTTTCCAACGAGGCCCGTTCTTATGTCCAGGACCGGGATGAAAAGCATTTGATCACCTATCTGAATATCGTTAATCTGGACAAAAAGCGCGAAAAAATAATCCAGACCATGGAAAAAATAGGTCTCGCCCGCGAGGAACAGGAATTATTATCGAAGATCAGGGACAAATCGGATGAAATCCTTCAGGAAGAGCAGCGGGCCATCCGCCTGTCCATGGACGTGGCCGGCGCGCCGCTTGGCGTGATGCTGCCCGATGTTCCGGGGTGGACATTGAGCTATGAAGAGCATCAGTTATCGATGGAGGAAAAAATGCTCTTCGGCAAAACCCTTTTATTCGGCAGCGACTATGATGAGCGCCTCAACGAAATAAAGAAAATGAACAGCGAGCTTCAGAATCTCATCAAGGAAGGATACAAAAACGATATCTTTATTGCGAAAAGAAAAACCGCAATTTATCTGCTCATTCTTGCAGCTCTTGCCGTACTGATTCCTCTTCTCTTCGGCCTGGATCTTGCGAAACGGAAAAAAACAGAAAATGAACTGTATAACAGCAACCGCATCGCCTCCCTCGGCGCGGATATCGGCGTGTCGCTGACGAGCCGGGATATGCTGAAAGGCATGCTTCAGAAATGCACCGAGGCGATTGTGCGTCACCTGGACGCCGCGTTTGCCCGGATATGGCTTCTGGACGAGGATTTTCAGACATTAGAGCTTCAGGCCAGTTCCGGAATGTACACGCATTTAACCGGCGCCCACAGCCGGATCCCGGTGGGCCGGTTCAAAATCGGAATGATTGCCGAGGAGAAAAGGGCGCATCTGACGAATGATGTTCAGAATGATCCCCGCGTCAGTGACCGGGAATGGGCGGTGCGGGAAGGCATGATTGCTTTTGCGGGCCATCCTTTGATTGTGGAAAACAGGCTGGTCGGGGTGATGGCGCTTTTTTCACGTCATCATTTGGATCAATTTACTCTGGACGCGCTTGCCAGTATCGCCGATGAGATTGCGATCGGCATCGAACGCAAACGGACGGAAGACAAGCTAAAGAATTCCAATGAGGAGCTGCTGCGCCATCAGGACAAGCTGCTGCACGCACTGTCCGATCTGAGAAAAGCGCATCTCGATCTTCAGCATACCCAGTCGCAGCTGATTCAGTCGGAAAAATTTGCGACGATCGGAAAGCTCGCCGGAATGATCAGCCACGAATTCCGCAATGAGCTGGGCGTGATGAGAAATGCCGCTTATTTCATCAAAATGAAGATGAAGGGGCAGGATGAAAAAATCATGAACCATCTGAACATCCTGGAGGACCGCATTCAGGAAACCGACCGTATCATTGAAAATATCATGAGCTTCGCGAAGACGCGCCAGCCGAACCTGTCGAATACGAATCTGGCCGAGCTTATTTACGCCTCGATCGGCAAAGTGAAAATTCCGCCGAATATAAAAATCGTCACCGAAATCGAGAAAAATCTTCCTTCAATCCAGGCGGATGAAGTCCAGCTGTCGCGGGCCTTTGTGAACGTGATTCTGAACGCCGTGCAGGCGATACAGGAACAGGGGGGCGAGATCCGTATTTCTGCCAATCGCGAGAATGACTACGTGCGGATCCTGGTGGAGGACAACGGCCCGGGCATACCGGATGAGGACCGGGAACATCTTTTCGAGCCGCTATTTACGACAAAAGCCAGGGGCGCCGGTTTGGGGCTGGCCACAGCCCAGCTGTTAATTGAGAGCCATGATGGTACCATTAATATAGAAAGCGAATGGGGCAAGGGAACGACCGTGGGGATACGCCTGCCTTTTGAGTGGCCGGAGGCAAAGCGGGAGAGGGCCGCATAAATATGAGTTTACCTAACCGGGAAAAAACGGATATCGGGGCGCTGGTCAGCGCCGTCATCAACGATCTCCGAGCGCAAATTTCAAAAAAGAAAGCAAATTTTTCCGTTGAAATATCGCCGGATACAGGAGAAGCCTGGGCGGATCCTGAGAAAATAAAAACCGGACTGCGTCATCTGCTTACCCATGCCCTGAAAAGCATTCAGCCGAAGGGAAGTCTTCGTGTCCGGGTTTTGGGATCGGAAAAATACGTCCGCATTGAAATTGCCGGAACGAATTCCGAAGAATTCGCGGACAAAATGAGAAAAATATTTGATCTTTTCGAGGACATCAAAACCGACAGGCAGGAGCAGGTAGGCATGTGGCTGGCCCTCCTGAGGGATGTTGTGGAGCTTCACCGGGGTAAGATCTGGATTGAGGATGAGGGCGCCGGCGCGGCCAAATGCGTTCTGGTGCTGCCGCGTGATCTTCGAAAAAAAGTGAGAATCGTGATTGCCGATGATAATCCCGACATCCGTCAGACGCTTAAGGACATCCTGACTGAAAAAGAGTATCAGGTGGATACCGTAAATAACGGCTATGAACTGATTGCTTATCTGCGCGAAAACAATCCAAAAATCTTAATTCTCGACATGATGATGCCCGAAAAAGACGGCACCGAGGTGTTCAACACGATTCGGAGCATTCAGTCCAATATCAAAATCATCATCTACACCGGTTTTCAGCGCTTTGAAAATTCCATGTATGCGCAAAATGCCGAGAAATTCCTGCTTAAAGACGAGAACCCCGAAAAATTGCTTCAGGCCATCGAAGAGTTGATGTAAGGGGTCAGACCCCTTGTCAACAAGGGGTCTGACCCCTTACAATCTGGCATGAATTCTTCCCAACTTAACATTGCCGTCGTCGGCGCCGGAGCGGCGGGAATCACCGCCGCTTACATTTTGTCGCGGAAGCACAAGGTGACGCTTTTCGACTCCAACACGTATGTGGGCGGGCACACGAACACCATCGTGATTCCGCATGGGCCTGACTCAGGCACGCCCGTGGATACCGGGTTCATCGTGTTCAATGACCGCACGTATCCGCTTCTGAATGAACTTTTCCGTCAATTGAACGTTCCCATCCGTAAAAGCGACATGTCATTCAGCTATTTCGATGAGAAGACCGGATTTCAGTATTCCAGCAATGTTCCGGACGGGCTTCTGGCCCAGCGGTCAAATTTATTCCGTCCAAAATTCTGGAAGTTTTTGGGGGATATTTTAAAATTCAATGAACGGTCCGTCAGGGATTTGCGGTCCGGCATGCTGGGACGCGTTACGATGGGGGAATATTTGAAAGCGGGCGGCTATTCGGATCTTTTTGTGCAAAGTTATATTCTGGCCATGGGTGCCGCGATTTGGTCGACTCCGCGGGGGAAGATGCTCGAGTTTCCGGCTGAGACTTTTGTGCGGTTTTTCGAGAATCACGGACTGCTTACGCTGAAAGACCGGCCGCAGTGGTATACCGTTACCGGCGGAAGCCATTCTTATGTGAAGGCATTCCTGAAGCAGTTTCACGGCGGCGTTCATACTCACTCTCCCGTGCAATCCATAAGAAGAGAGCCGGATGGCGTTCATGTCCATCTGGCCAATCATGGGAAATATCATTTCGATAAAGTCGTGATCGCGGCCCATGCCGACGAAGCGCTTAAAATGCTCGACGACCCTTCGAAGGATGAAAAGCGCCTGCTCGGGGTGTGGCAATATTCTCAAAATGACACGGTGCTTCACACAGATGTCTCTGTGATGCCTCCGAACGCCCGAGCCTGGGCGTCGTGGAATTATGTGGAGGAAAAAGAAAAAGGGGTCAGACCCCTTTTGGAACAAAAGGGGTCTGACCCCTTTTTCCCTGTCTCTGTTTCCTACGACATGAACCGGCTTCAGGGGCTGAAAACACATGATCGTTATTTCGTTACCCTGAATAGACTTACGTCAATTCCGGAGGATAAGATTATCTGTAAGATTTTGTACACACATCCGACTTATACTTTTGAATCCCTTGCTAGCCAGAAGGAGCTTCCTTCTCTTAACGGAGTACGGAACACCTATTTCTGCGGAAGTTATTTCGGCTACGGATTTCACGAGGATGCCGTAAGGTCCTCCGTGAATGTGGCAAAAATGTTCGGAATGGAGCTTTAGATTGATCTCGCGCATCTATACCGGTGAATTGATGCATGCCCGGCTGAAACCCGTGAAGCATGAATTCCGCTATCCGGTTTACATTTATTCTTTCGATGTTGACAGGCTCGCCGAACTGGAACAGCGCGTGCCGCTTTTCGGGTATAACCGTTTCCGGCCCGTTTCCATTTATGACAAAGATTATCTCGGGAACGGAGGCGGGACAATCCGCCAGAAGGCCGAGCAGATCCTGGCCCGGAAAGGGATTCATGACCGAATCGCGCGCATCGACTTGGTGACTTCCGCGCGTTATTTCAGTTATGTATTTAATCCGGTGAGTTTTTTTTACTGCTATCTCGCCGACGGGTCGGTGCGCGCCGTGATCGCGGAAGTGAACAATACGTTCAAAGAGACTCACGTGTATGTTCTGGACGGAGGGAACGGGCGCACGAAAAAAGAATTTTACGTTTCACCGTTTTATGATGTGGAAGGCGAGTATGAATTTAAATTTTCCGACTTAAGCGAGAAACTCGACATCTGGGTGAATTATTTCAAAAACGGGGAGCCGGATTTGCTGGCTCAAATTAAAGGCATGCCGAAAGAATTCAATCAAGCTAATTTAATGAAGACGCTCGTCCGCTTTCCGCTGTCCGCGGCGCTCACGATCCCGCGTATTGCCTGGCAGGCGGCCAAGCTCCGGTACCGGAAAAAACTGCCCGTTGTGGGAAAGCCCGCGCCTTTGAGTCCGATGACCATTAAAAGAAATGACAAGCCGGACTGGTTTCAAAAGATCTGCATGAACATTATTTTCGGCATTCTTTCCAGAACGGAATGCGGAAAGCTTACATTCACGCTTCCGGACGGCCGTGAACGCGCATTTACGGGACATTTACCGGGAGCGGACGGACGCATGCAAATCCGCAGCCACAATTTCTTCGTGCGTTCCGTATTTGCCGGCGATATCGGCTGGGGCGAGGGATTTCAGGCGGGAGAATGGGACACGCCGGAGCTTATCGAAGTGTTTAAATTTTTCGTTGAGAACACCGACGCCCTCGACAAGCATCATGTGACCCTTGCCTGGGCGAGCCGGGTGGTCAATAAGCTGCTTCATTTGGTGCGCCGCAATACCGCTTTCCGGAGCAAGAGAAATATTAAAAAGCATTATGATTTAGGCAATGACTTTTATCAGCAAGTTCTCGATGAATCGATGATGTATTCCTGCGCCGTTTTCAGGAACTCATCCGACAGTCTGACTCAGGCGCAGCACAACAAAATCGATATGATGATCGAAAAAGCCAGGATCCGGGCGTCGGATTACGTGCTCGAAATCGGTTCCGGGTGGGGAGGTTTTGCCGTCCGCGCGGCGCAAAAAACCGGATGCCGCGTTAAAACAGTCACGCTTTCCGAGGAACAGTGCAAGTTTGTGCGGGAAAAAGTCCGGAGCCTCGGACTTGAAAATAAAATCGAAGTAGAAATCTGTGATTACAGGAAAATCACGGGCATTTATGACAAAATCGTTTCTATCGAAATGCTGGAAGCGGTGGGGCATGAATATTACGGAACTTTTTTCAGCTGTGTTGACCGCCTGCTCGCGCCCGAGGGGCTTGCCGTCATTCAAACCATTTCCATGCCGGACCAGCGTTATGATGACTACTTGAGGCGTACCGACTGGATTCAGAAGCACATTTTTCCGGGTGGCAATGTTCCTTCGCTTGAAGTATTATGTAAAGCCTTGTCGAAACATTCCCGCCTGATTGTGGAGGATCTGGAGAACATCGGGATTCATTACGCCCGTACGCTTCGTGAATGGAGAGAGCATTTTAACGCCAATTGGGAGAATGTGAAACGGCTGGGATTTGACGAGCGGTTCCGGCGCACCTGGAATTATTACCTGGCGTATTGCGAGGCCGGATTTCGGACGCGGCATCTCGGGGATTTACAGCTCATTTTAACGCGCGCGAATAACAGAAGTTTAGAGTGTGAAGGGACGATGAATATATCATGCAAACAATCGAATTAGAAAAGCCGAAAATCAAGCAGGCTATTCCGGTGATTCAGCCGGATGCAATCATGGCGCCGATACCGATCATAAAATCTATTGAGAAGACGGCCGCGGCCGGCGAGGGCATTGATTATCTCGGCGCGATTCCTTTTTTTCTCATGCACTTGACTCCTTTATTAGTTTTCATGACAGGGGTGAGTCCTGTCGCCCTGATTGTCTGTTTTATCGCCATGTTCGGACGCATGTTCGGTGTTACGGGGGGCTTTCACCGTTATTTCGCGCACCGCACGTATAAAACCAGCCGCGTGTTCCAATTTATCATGGCGTTTCTCGGCACCTCCGCCGCTCAAATGGGGCCGCTGTGGTGGGCCGCGCATCACCGGCATCATCACCGCTATTCCGACATGGAAGAAGACATCCACTCACCGATCACCAAAACATTTTTCGAGTCGCATGTCGGCTGGATTCTCCGCAAAAAACATTATCAGCAGGGATTCGAGAAAAGCATTCCCGATTTTGAGCGCTATCCCGAGCTTCGGTTTCTGAATAAGTATCCGCTGATTCCGCCCACGGTTTTTGCGTTCGGGATCTATTTTTTAGGAGTCACCCTTCAGAAATTTTTCCCGTCGCTTCATACGTCGGGATTCCAGATGGCCGTGTGGGGATTTTTCATCAGCACCGTGCTTTTGTATCACGCCACGTTTTCCATCAATTCCGTAACCCATCTTTTCGGCAGGCGCCGCTATGAGACAAAAGACCAAAGCCGCAACAGCTTTCTCATCGCGCTGTATACGATGGGTGAGGGCTGGCATAACAATCATCACCATTATCCGACGGCCGAGCGGCAGGGGTTTTTCTGGTGGGAAATAGATGCCACCCATTATATTCTGAAAGTGCTTTCCTGGTTCGGCATTGTCTGGGCCATCCGCGAACCGGCGCCGGAAGTTTACCGAAAAGGGGTCAGACCCCTTGTTCACAAGGGGTCTGACCCCTTTTCGGTATGAAAATTTTTCTTAAACTATTATTCGCCGCCATCTTTGCCTGGATGGTCTGGATCACATTCGTTGCCAGCAATGACCAGAACATTACTGCGGCGATTCAGGAAAGCTGGCCGGAGTGGTGGTTCCGCGCGCATCTTTCCGACACTTACTTCGCGTTCCTGACGATTTATCTTTGGGTGTTCTACAAAGAAACTTCCTGGATATCCCGCATCTTCTGGTTTTTCGCCGTCATGATATTGGGAAATATCGCGATTTCCGCATATATGCTGATTCAGCTGTTCCGCCTCCGGCCGGATGAACCGGTGCATCATATTCTGCTTCGAAAAGAATGATCGCTTTTAAACTCTTTTTCATCGCACTCCTTGCTGTTTCCGCTTTCATGCTGTTGCTCTGGCTGATTCATCTTTCCATAAAAAATGCCGGTATTATCGATGTGGGCTGGACGCTGGGAATCGGTTTTTGCGCGCTCATTTATTTTTTCCTCGGTGACGGGTATTTTCCGAGAAAAATGCTGGTTACGGCGATGGCTATGTTCTGGAGTTTGCGGCTTGGTTTTTATATCCTGTTTGACCGGGTGATCGGCCGCGGGGAGGACCCGCGTTACCAGGAGCTCCGGAAAGTAAAAGGCTGGATTACCTCCGGCAATTTCATCCTGTTCTTTTTGTTTCAGGCTTTTTTGTCCGCAATCTTTTCGCTCGCATTTTTGTTTCCCGCCGTCAATTTGAATCCGCAACTTTCCCTGCCGGAAGCGGCGGGAATTGTGATGTGGTTTATCGCGTTTAACGGCGAGGCGCTCGCGGACCGGCAATTGAAGCAATTCAAAGCCAATCCGGCCAATAAAGGCAAAGTATGTAACGCGGGTTTATGGAAATATTCCCGGCATCCGAACTATTTCTTCGAATTTTTGATCTGGGTTTCATTCGCTCTTTTCGCGCTCGCTTCGCCGTGGGGATTTCTGGCGCTATCGGCCCCGGCGCTTATCTTTTACTTTTTGTTCAAGGTGACCGGGATTCCGGCCACCGAAGCCCAGTCATTGCGATCCAAAGGCGAGGTATACCGCGAGTATCAGCGCACGACCAGCGTATTCGTTCCCTGGTTCCCGAAAAGGAAAGGTTCGTAGTAGCGACTTCAGTCGCTAGAAACAGCGAATAAATTCGCTACTACAAACATTTATGCTCATCGATAGGCTCATAGAAAAACGAATTCTTCCCGACTGGCTTATCCGGATCGGGATACGCCGCCTGCTTGCTCGAAAGCTCCGTCTGGAAGAGGCGGGGGGACCTCAAAAACAGGCGCAGCGCAAACAGGATTTTATCCATGAGATGGACCAAAGTGCCATCGCGCTCAACACGCCGGAAGCGAATGAACAGCATTACGAAGTGCCGACGGAATTTTATCTTGCGGTGTTGGGGAAGCGGTTGAAATACAGTTCCGGATACTGGCCCGAAGGCATAAAAACTTTGGATGCATCCGAAGAAGCCATGCTCGCCTTAACTTGCGAGCGGGCGCAAATTAAAAATGGCCAGGAAATTCTTGAACTCGGCTGCGGGTGGGGATCACTTTCGCTTTACATGGCTGAAAAGTTTCCGAGTTCCAAAATTACTGCGGTGTCGAATTCCAAAACCCAAAAAGCGTTTATCGACGGCGAAGCGCGTGCGCGCGGTTTGTCCAACCTTAAAATCATTACCTCCGACATGAATATTTTTGAAGCTCCCGGAACCTACGACCGCGTTGTTTCCGTCGAAATGTTTGAGCATATGCGCAACTGGAAAAAACTGCTCGAAAAAGTTTCATCCTGGATGAAACCGGATGCGCTTCTTTTCATTCACATCTTCACGCACGCACGCTTCGCCTATCCGTATGTGGCTGAAAATCCGAGCGACTGGATTGCCCGCTACTATTTCACCGGCGGCATGATGCCTTCGGAGGACCTCATGGCATCTTTCCCGGAATGTGTCAAAATTGTTGATAAGTGGACTGTAAAGGGGACCCATTATCAAAAGACCTGTGAGGCCTGGCTTGCCAAACAGGATAAAGCCCGCGGAGAAATCTTTCCTTTTTTTGTAAAGACCTACGGGCGGGATGCCGAAAAAAAATGGGTGTACTGGCGCATCTTTTTTATGGCCTGCGCGGAACTGTTCGGATTCCGCGGCGGCAATGAATGGCAGGTTACGCATTACCTTTTTTTGAGGAGTAAAGCATGAGTCTTTTTTTCCGGCTGTTTTATGTGATTTTCGCCGCAATTTTCAGAAAGAGGCTGGCGCCTTTGGAAGAATCCGTCATTCAATTGAGGGTTCTTCCCAATGACCTGGATCTTCAGGGTCATATGAACAACGGCCGGTTTCTGACATTGATGGATTTGGGGCGCGTTGATTTAATGGTCCGTACCGGTTTTTGGAAAATCGCGCGCACACACCGCTGGATTCCCCTAGTCGGAACAGCCATGATCAGTTTCAAACGCCCTCTCAATTTATTCCAGACATTTGAACTTCACAGCCGCATCGTCTGTTGGGATGATAAGTGGTGCTATATTGAACAGCGCTTTGTCCGCAACGGCCGCATTGTTACCTTTGCCTGGACGCGCGGACTGTTCCGCGGACCAAGCGGGAACGTTCCGTCCAAGGAAGTGCTCGCCAAAGCCGGCTACCGGCTGAAATCTCCTCCCGTTCCCCGGGCTCTTAAACTCTGGATTCAATCCGAAAAACGAAGAGAAGCCGCTTAATCAAAGAGAGAGATTTATGAAATATTCCCGTCCTATTTTTATTCTACTTTTTCTGTCTGTGTCTTTGACGGCTGTTGCCTTTACTCAGCTTTTCGCCCAGCAGGAAAGGCACGGAATCAAATTTCCTCTCGGTTTGGATCCTGACGCGTTTATGGTTCCGGAAGACAATCCCGTTACGCCCGAAAAAGCAGAGCTCGGTAAAATGCTTTATTTCGACAAAAGGCTGTCGAAGGACGGTACGGTGAGCTGCGCCAGCTGTCATGATCCGCAGCTTGGATTTACCGACCAGAAGCCGTTTTCGGAAGGGTTCCTCGGAAAAACGGGAAACCGAAGCGCCCCTTCCGTGATTAATTCCGCGTTCAGCTTGTTTCATTTTTGGGACGGACGCGCACCGTCGCTTGAGGAGCAGGCGAAGGGCCCCATGGAAAATCCCGTTGAGATGGCCCATACGGTGGAGGGTGCGGTGAAAAATATCGGCGCGATTCCCGGCTATAAACCCTATTTCAAGGCAGCGTTCGGGACGGAGGAAGTCAACATTGACCGGATCGTCAAAGCGATCGCGACATTCGAAAGAACGGTGCTTTCCGGCAATTCCCCGTGGGACCGTTATATTTATCTCGGGGATAAAACTGCGCTGAGTCCGGAAGCTGAGCGGGGGCTTGTGTTATTTGAAGGAAAAGCGCGCTGCACGCAATGCCACGTGGGATTTAATCTCACCGATAATATTTTCCACAATATCGGAGTCGGGATGACTGCGGAAAAACCTGATTTGGGCCGCTATCTGGTGACGAATGATGAGAAAGACAAAGGCGCGTTTAAGACGCCGATGCTTCGCGATCTTCAGAAAACCGGGCCGTATATGCATGACGGAAGCGAGAAAACTCTGGAAGAAGTGATCGATTATTATGACCGTGGGGGAAACGCGAATCCGTGGCTGGACGTGAAAATGCAGCCGCTTAATCTGACGACGCAGGAAAAGGCGGATTTGCTGGCTTTTCTGAAATCTCTGGAAGGAGACTATGTGCCGGTGCCCCCCCCTAAATTGCCGGAATAAAAAATTCGTCCGTAGTAGCGAATTCATTCGCGATAGCGGCTAAAGCCGCCGCTACAAACTACGCTTCAGTTCGTAGTAGCGAATTCATTCGCGATAGCGGCTAAAGCTGCCGCTACAAACTACGCTTCAGTTCGTAGTAGCGAATTCATTCGCGATAGCAGCTAAAGCTGCCGCTACAAACTACGCTTCAGTTCGTAGTAGCGAATTCATTCGCGATAGCGGCTAAAGCTGCCGCTACAAACTACGCTTCAGTTCGTAGTAGCGAATTCATTCGCGATAGCGGCTAAAGCCGCCGCTACAAACTATTCAATCCATTTGAGTTTTTTACGCGCCGCAACCGCCGCATCAAGCGCTTCATCCACGGTTTTAGCGACAGCCGTAATATGTCCCATTTTGCGTTTGGCCGCGGCTTCGGTTTTCCCGTACAAATGAAAATGAATGCGCGGATCGGCGAGAATTTTATCGATTCCGGCGAGGCGGTTTCCTTTTCCGTTTCCGAGCAGATTTACCATGACGACGGGTGAGAAAAGCTGAGTCGATCCAATCGGAAGCCCGCAAATCGCGCGAAGCTGCTGTTCAAATTGGGAAATGGCGCAGGCGTCCATCGTGTAATGCCCCGAATTGTGCGGACGCGGCGCGATTTCGTTGACCAGAATTACATCTTTATCGAGTAAAAACATTTCAACGCAGAACACTCCTACAATATCCAAATGAATGGCGATGGTCTCGGCGATTTTTTTCGCTTCTTTCTCGCACTTTTTAGAAATACGTGCCGGAACGATGGTGGTATCGAGAATATTATCGACGTGAATATTTTCACTCACCGGATAAGAGGCGACATTGCCGTCCAGATCACGGACGCACATGACACTGAGTTCTTTTAGGAACGGAACTTTCTTCTCCCAGACCAGAATACGGCCTTTCATGGAATTGAACACTTTCAGTGCCTGAGCCCGGTCTTTTACGACTGATTGGCCTTTGCCGTCATAGCCTCCGTGCACGGTTTTTATGATGGCAGGGAATCCGATTTTGGCGATGGCCGCGTCAAATTCAGTGATCGTTTCGACTTTCTCATACGGAGCTACATGGATGCCGGCATGAACGATAAATTCTTTTTCGAAGAGACGATGCTGAGTGATTTTCAGGACGTTGCCGGAAGGACGGACAATTTTTCCTTTTTCTTCCAAAGTTTCAACGCAGCTGACATCGATATGTTCGAATTCGTAGGTGATGACATCGCTTTTTTCGCCCAATTCCAGAAGTGCGTCCTGATCATCAAGGTCACCGGTGATTTGTTCGTCACATACTTGGCCCATGGGAGAATGCGGGGTTTTATCGAGCGTGATCACGCGATAGCCCATGCGTTTGGCGTCAAAAGCGAACATGCGGCCCAGCTGACCGCCGCCCAGCATGCCGATCGTTTTTCCGGGAGGGATCATGGAAGTGCAAATCCGAAATCCGAAATCCGAAATCCGAAACAAATTTTAAAATTAAAAAATTCAAAACTTGTGCTTTTTTGATTTTTGTTTTTTGACATTTGTATTTTGTTTCGAATTTCGAGTTTAGGATTTAGAGTTTCGTTCTCTTAACTGTCCGAGAAATTTGATCTTTATGAAGTTTAAGTTTCGCGTAAATCGAAGGATATTTATTCGCGAGCATGCGCGCGGCAAAAAGCCCAGCGTTTTTCGCGTTTCCAATCGCCATGCTGGCAACAGGAACTCCGGCCGGCATTTGCGCGATTGAAAGAAGGGAATCCAAACCTTTGAGCGCGCGTGTTTCTACCGGAACGCCGATGACGGGAAGCAACGTAATCGAAGCGGTCATTCCGGGAAGATGCGCGGCTCCGCCGGCGCCCGCGATAATCACTTCAATACCGCGGGACTTGGCTGATTCCGCGTATGAAAACATCAAATCCGGCGTTCTGTGCGCGGAAACCACCTTGATTTCAAAGGGAATACCGAATTCCTTTAATATATCCGCCGCGCCCTGCAAAGTGGCGAGGTCGGACTTGGAACCCATGATAATGCCCACGAGGGGTTTTTTAGGTAGAGAGGAGTTTTTCATATGTTCTTTGATTATGCTAATATATCGCAAAATTTCAAGGAGGATTTCGGCATGAAACATTTTCTCATTTTAGCGCTTATTTCTTTAATGATGACTTCCACGGCCTGCGCCCAGACGGCGGATCCGTCAAAAACGGCGCGTGCGCTGATTAAAAATTCTGCCGGCGAGGAGATTGGTTCCGCGGAATTCGAGCCCGTTGCGGACGGAGTGCTGGTTCGCGTGTCCGTCTCAAAACTTTCGCCCGGAAAGCACGGAATTCATATTCACGAATTCGGAAAATGCGAAGGGCCTGATTTTAAATCGGCCGGAGCGCATTTTAATCCGTCCGGGAAAAAACATGGTTTGAATAATCCCGAAGGTTCGCATGCGGGAGATATGCCGAATCTCGAAATAAGTGCGGATGGAACGGCAAAACAGGAATTTATTCTGAAAGGCGTGTCCATTGATGAAGGTTCCAACGCGCTTTTGAAGGCCGACGGTTCTTCCATTATGATTCACGCGGGACCGGACGATGAAATGACCGATCCTTCCGGAAATTCCGGCGACCGTATCGCGTGCGGAGTGATTACCCGCTAAAATTCGATTCGCGCTGTGTTGCGTCCGAAGAACCGGACTTTGATCCAGTCGAAGAGAACGGAAAGTTTATTGCGCAGGCTTACCAGGCGAGTGATATAAGCCGCTTTCCAAAACCACCAGGCCAGCAGCCCTTTAAATTGAAATGTTCCGAGATCGGCAATGGCCGAGCCCGAGCCGAGTGAAGCGAGCATGCCCATGCTTTTGAATGAAAATTCACCGTTCCGGCGATTTGAAATTTCACGGCCGAGAAATATTCCCTGTTTCATGGCCACTTGAGCGGTTTGCGGAACCGGCTGTCCTTGCTTGTCGCGCATGACGGCGCAGTCGCCGATCGCGTATAGATCGTAAGGAATCCCTTCAATTTTCAGATTGAGGCCGATGGGGAAGCGTCCCTGAGGACCCAATTTGATTTTCAACGTGTCCGCGACTTTTTTCGTGAATCCGCCCGCCGCGTTTCCCGCCGTCCACAAAATCGTTTCCGATTCTTCCGATTCCCCGTTCGATAAAATCGCTTTATCTTTTTCCATGCCTTTGACGGCCAGATTCTTTTTTACGAGAATTCCTTTTTGTTTCAGTTTTCCTTCCGCATATTTCACCAAAATTTTGTCGAACACGGTGAGAATGTCCGGGCCGGCCTCGATGATTTGAATTTTGACGTGAGGAATCAACGCGGGAGCGATTTTTTTTAAATCTTCCTGGGCCAAATCATGAATTTCGCAGGCCGTTTCGACTCCGGTCGGGCCGCCGCCCACAATAACGAAGTTCAGTGCTTTATCCAGAGCCGCGCCTTGTAAGTGCGCCGCTTTCTCGAATTGAAATAAAATTTTCTCGCGCAGTTTGCGCGCGTCTTTCATTTCTTTCATAAAATAGCAGTATTCATGAATACCGGGAATACCGTAATCGGCGGTGACGGCGCCGGAAGCGATGACGAGCGTTTCATAGGAAATTTCTCCGAATGTGCCGTCGTCATAACGCACGTGCAGTATTTTTTTTTCGAAATCCGCGCTGACAGCTTCTGCGATAATAATTTCACCGGGGGATTTTTCGAAGGAGGTAATGGGTTCGACGATGCTGCGGACTTCGACGCCGCCGGTGGCGGCAAGGGGCAAAAGAGGGGTGAATAGAAAATGATTCCGGTTGGTGAGCAGGCGCACCTCGCGCTTCTTCCGGTCAATATGCTGGAAGCAGCTCAAACCCGCAAAGCCCCCGCCTATTATTACAACATCCATAAGTACCTCGAGGGACGGTTCTTCCTTACTCATTTCCCATCAATAACTTACGTTAGGTTTGTCCCTTTGTCTAGAAGTATAACATAATCAAAGTGGACAATATTAGTCTGGTTTATTATACTTTAGTTGGAAAGGGCTTTATCCATGCGCTTTACGACTAAAACGGAATATGGTCTGGTTTGCCTCGCCTACATGGCCAAACATCCCGAAGCGGAGATGGTGACCATTAAAGATATCGGCCTGACCGAAAGCTATTCCATGACTTATATGGAAAAAATCCTGCAAAAATTGCGCGTCGCCAATATTGTTATTTCGCATCACGGTGCGCATGGAGGATATTCTTTGTCCCGGCATCCTTCTAAAATTACTCTGCGGGAAATTATTGAAGCGCTCGAGGGCGGCACCTTCGAAAAGTTCTGCGAGCCGGAAGTCCGCAAAGATATTGTCTGTACGCATTTTTGCATGTGCGGTATCCGCCCCGTGTGGGAAAAAACAAAATCGCTTCTCGACAATTTTTTCGAATCCGTCACGCTAGAAATGATCGCGAAACCGGAAAAAGACGTTCAGGGGCTTTTGATGATTGGAGGGAAGTGATGGCTGTAAAACAGGAAGACATCTTGAAAGTTCTTTCGCAAATCAAAGACCCGGATCTCGGAAAAGACATCGTCGCGCTCGGATTTGTGAAAGACATAAAAATTTGTGATGACGCCGTTTCGTTTTCGATTGAACTGACGACGCCGGCGTGTCCGGTGAAAGATCAGATGCGCGATCAGGCCTATCATTTGGCGATGGCCCTTCCCGGTGTGAAGCACGTGAATATCAACATGACCGCGCAGGTGCGCCAGACGCAGTCCCAGCAAAAAGATGAATTGATTCCGCTCGTGAAAAATGTAGTCCCCGTGGCGAGCGGAAAAGGCGGCGTGGGAAAGTCCACTGTAAGCGCAAATCTGGCGATCGCCCTTTCCAAGCTGGGCGCAAAAGTGGGTTTGATGGACGCCGACGTTTACGGACCAAGCATCCCGATTCTGATGGGATCAAAAGAAGCGCCGAAGCAGGGTTCGAACGGAAAAATTATTCCGCCGGTGTGCTATGGCGTAAAAATTATTTCGATGGCGTTTTTCGTGCCGAAAGGCGAAGCGGTGATTTGGCGCGGTCCGATGCTCACGAAAATGGTGGATCAGTTTTTAGGCATGGTGGACTGGGGCGAGCTCGATTATCTGATCGTGGATTTGCCGCCGGGAACGGGCGACATTCAGCTGAGTTTGTGTCAGCGCATTCCGCTCACCGGAGCGGTGATTGTTTCGACGCCGCAGGACCTGGCGTTTCAGGTGGCCGAGAAGGCGATTATTATGTTCAAGAAATTGAATACGCCGATTCTTGGACTGGTGGAAAATATGAGCGGATTCATTTGCAGTCATTGCGGAGAACGCGAGGAAATTTTCGGCTCCGGCGGCGCGCGCCGTTACGGTATGGCTACGAACGTCCCGTTTTTAGGCGAGATTCCGCTCGCGACGGACATCCGCGTTTTTTCGGACGGCGGAAAACCGATTGTGGAAAGCGCACCGGATTCGGCCAGCGCTCAGGCTTTTATCAAAGTGGCGGAAAATTTAGCGGCGCAAGTGAGTATTCAGACCATGGGCGGAGCCGATCCAAATCGTCCGGTGCCGAATGAAATTACTCAGCCGTCGCAAAGTGAAGTCCGGATTGTTTGGAATGACGGACGTGAAAGTATTTATTCCACGCGCGATTTGCGGCTTGCGTGCCAATGCGCCAGCTGTGTGGATGAGGTCACAGGACAGAAGCGGCTGAATGAATCGACGGTGCCGAAAGACGTGCATCCGGTTGCGATCGAACCGGTGGGCCGTTACGCAATTCATTTTACGTGGTCGGACGGCCACCGGTCCGGCATTTATACGTTTGAACATTTGAGAAGCTTGGATAAAGGCGTGAAAGTAGGAAAATAAAATGTCTAAACATGAAAATTTATTTGATCAGGAATATAAATACGGATTTGTCACGAAAATCGACGAGGACCAGGCGCCTCGCGGTTTGAATGAGGAAATTATCCGTTTTATTTCAGCCAAGAAAAAAGAACCGAAGTTCATGCTCGAGTGGCGCCTCAAGGCTTATCGTTATTGGCTGACCATGAAAGAACCTGCCTGGCAGAACGTGAAATATCCCAAAATCAATTATCAGGACATTATTTATTATTCCGCGCCGAAACAAAAAACGGACGGCCCGAAAAGCCTCGACGAAGTGGATCAGGAACTTCTCAAAACTTACGAAAAGCTCGGCATTCCGCTCGAAGAACAAAAGCGTTTTGCGGGTGTCGCCGTTGATGCCGTGTTTGACAGTGTCTCCGTAGCCACTACATTCAAAGAAAAGCTGAAAGAAGCCGGAGTCATTTTCGGTTCTTTTTCTGAAGCGGTCCATGAACAACCTGAATTGATTGAAAAATATCTCGGTTCCGTGGTGCCTTATTCGGACAACTTTTTCGCGACGCTTAATTCTGCCGTGTTCAGCGACGGATCGTTCTGTTACGTGCCCAAAGGCGTGCGCTGCCCCATGGAGCTGTCCACCTATTTCCGCATCAACGCGCAGGACACCGGACAGTTTGAGCGCACCCTGATCATCGCGGATGAAGGAAGTTATGTTTCATACATGGAAGGCTGTACAGCTCCCGTGCGCGACAAGAATCAGCTGCACGCCGCGGTTGTGGAGCTCGTGGCGCACAAAAACGCGCAAATCAAATATTCCACGATTCAGAACTGGTACGCGGGCGATAAAGACGGCAAAGGCGGCATTTACAATTTCGTGACCAAGCGCGGAAAATGCGCGGGCGATAATTCAAAAATTTCGTGGACTCAGGTGGAAACCGGCGCGGCCATTACCTGGAAATATCCGAGCGTGATTTTGATGGGTGATAATTCTGTCGGCGAATTCTATTCCGTCGCGCTGACGAATAATTATCAGCAGGCCGATACCGGTACCAAAATGATTCATATCGGAAAAAATACAAAAAGCACGATTATTTCGAAGGGTATCGCGGCTCGTTTCGGAAGCAACACGTACCGCGGTTTGGTGAAGGTGCTGAAAGGCGCCGAGAACGCGAAAAATTATTCTCAGTGCGATTCGCTCCTGATCGGCGACAAATGCAGCGCGAACACCTTCCCTTATTTGGAAGTAGATAACCGCACGGCGAAAGTGGAGCATGAGGCGACGACGTCGAAAATCAGCGAAGATCAGCTTTTTTACTGCCAGTCGCGCGGTATTTCGGAAGAAAACGCGATTTCGATGATCGTGAGCGGATTCTGCAAACAGGTGTTTAAGAATTTACCGATGGAATTTGCCGTTGAAGCCACCAAATTGATGGGAGTCAGTCTCGAAGGTTCCGTCGGATAAGTTTGTAGTAGCGACTTCAGTCGCTTCCGCCAAAGGCGGATCCGCCTCAGTCGCTAAAAATAGCGGCTAAAGCCGCTACTACGAGCAAAAGGAGATAATAAAGAAATGTTAGAGATCAAGAATTTGCACGTATCCGTGAACAACGTTCAAATCCTGAAAGGGATTAATCTGAAAATCAAGGCGGGCGAGATTCACGCCATCATGGGTCCGAATGGATCCGGAAAAAGCACGCTTGCCAAAGTGCTTGCCGGGAATCCGGCATTTGAAGTCACCCAAGGTGAAGTGCTTTATGAAGGAAAAAATCTTTTCGATTTACCCCCGGAAGAGCGGGCGCGCGAAGGAGTATTTTTAGCGTATCAATATCCGGTTGAAATTCCTGGTGTCAATAACGCGTATTTTCTCCGCGCCGCGCTCAACGAAATCCGCACGCATAAAGGCTTGGAAGAAATGGACGCGGTTGATTTTCTCGAGTTCTTGAAAGAGAAGCTTAAAATCGTGGAAATGGATCCGACTTTTATCAATCGTCCGGTGAATGCGGGTTTTTCGGGCGGCGAGAAAAAACGCAACGAAATTCTGCAAATGGCCGTGCTTGAGCCGAAACTTTCGATTCTCGATGAAACCGATTCGGGCCTTGACATTGACGCGCTTCGGATCGTCGCCGACGGTGTGAATAAATTGATGAAGCCGGACCGCGCAATTTTGGTGGTGACGCATTATCAGCGTCTGCTCAATTACATTACCCCGGATCACGTGCATGTGCTCGTAGACGGCAGAATTGCCCGTTCCGGAGGGAAAGACCTCGCGCTTCAGCTTGAGGAAAAAGGTTACGACTGGGTGAAAGAAGAAAATTCAAAAGTTAAAATGTAAAATGAAAAATTGCAATTCATAATTTTCAATTTTGCATTGTAATTTTTCATTTCGCACTTTTCATTTTGAATTAAGAGGTTAGAAATGCCAGCAAAAACATTAGAAACCACAGATTACTTGAAGTTGTTCGAAGCTTCGATTAAGGGCTCGAAAGATCCCACGTGGATCAGCGCGCTTCGTAAAGAAGCCTTCGCATCGTTCCGCGAGCTGGGATTTCCGACGCGTGAGCATGAAGACTGGCGTTATACAAACCTTGCTCCGGTCGCCGAAGCGGATTGGCAGCTTGAATCCGGACTTTGCCAAGATCAAATCCAAATTCAAAAACTTCAGCTCGGAGATCCCGAATGGCATCGCCTCGTTTTCGTGAACGGAAATTTTTCTCCGACGCTGTCTTCCGTTTCCAAATTTCCCGCGGGAGTTAAAGCGGGAAGTTTGTGCGAAGCGCTGAAAAGCGATTCGATTATTGCCGAGCAGTATATTGGGAAGTTCGCGGATCATAAAAACGAAGCCTTGGTCGCGCTGAATACTGCTTTTATTCATGACGGCGCTTTCATTTTCATCCCCAAGGGCATTGAAATCGATAAGCCCATTCATCTTTTATTTGTCTCGCATGACACGGGCAAAGAATTAATAGCTCAGACCCGCAATTTGATTGTGGCCGGTGAACTGTCGAAAGCCGTAATTGTGGAAAGCTATATTTCTCTCGAGGATCACCGTTATTTCAATAATTCCGTTACGGAAGTGGCGCTGGGTCCCGGTTCGAATGTGGATCTCTATAAAGACGAGAAGGAAAGCATCAACGCGTTTCACATTGATACGACGCGTGTTTCAGTGGACCGGAATGCTTCGTTTAATTCGACATCGATTGCGCTCGGCGCAGATCTCTCACGAAGCGGGCTTCACGTGGCGCTCGACGCCCCGGGCGCTTTTTGCGATCTCAAAGGCATTTATTTTGTCACCGGCAAACAGCATGTCGACAATCATTTGTTTGTTGATCACCGGAAGCCTAACGGGACGAGCAAGCAGCTCTATAAAGGAATTCTCGACGGCCGCTCTTCAGGTGTTTTCAGCGGAAAAATTTTTATCCGCAAAGACGCGCAGAAAACGGACGCTGAGCAGACAAACAAAAATCTGCTCCTTTCCGAATTCGCAAAAGTGGATACGAAGCCTCAGCTTGAGATTTTTGCCGATGACGTGAAAGCAACGCACGGAGCCGCGATTGGACAATTAAATGAAGAGGAAGTGTTTTATTTGAAAAGCCGGGGCATCGGCGATCAGAATGCCCGCGGTCTTCTGACATTCGGTTTCGCGAGCGAGCTGGTCGAGAAAATAAAACTCAATCCGATACGCTGGGAGCTCGACCGGATTTTCTGGACGCGACTTCAGGAGCGGCCGAGATAAAAAGTTGGTAGTCGCGATTTTAATCGCTAAAGATAGCGACTGAAGTCGCTACTACGAACGGAAAGTTGAAAAGATGGTTGTCATGAATAGAGAAAAAACAAAACTCAATTTCAATGTTGCCAAAATCCGTCAAGATTTCCCCGCCCTCAATCAGAGAGTATACGGCAAGCCCCTGGTCTATCTCGATAATGCTGCTACGGCGCAAAAGCCCCAATGCGTGATCGACACGCTCGACCGATATTACAAGGCCGAGAACGCCAACATTCACCGAGGTATTCATTATTTGTCTCAACAGGCCACGGATGCCTACGATGACGCCCGCGATAAAGTTGCTAGATTTATCAACGCCAAAGAATCCCGCGAAATTATTTTCGTCCGCGGAACCACCGAAGCCATTAATCTTGTCGCACAGAGCTATGGCCGGTCTGTTTTAAGACCGGGAGATGAAATTTTGATCACTTGGATGGAGCATCACTCGAATATCGTGCCGTGGCAAATTCTCGCCGAACAAACCGGCGCGAAGCTTATTGTCGCGCCCATTAATGACGCCGGCGAACTCATCATGCCGGAATTTGAGAAGCTTTTATCGAAGAAAACGAAAATTGTTTCTATCACGCATATTTCCAACGCGCTTGGCACTGTGAATCCGGTGAAAAAAATCATTCAGCTTGCGCATGCTGTGGGCGCGGTGGTTCTTGTTGACGGAGCCCAATCGGTTCCGCACATGAAGGTGGACGTTCAGGATCTCGGCTGCGATTTTTTCGCTTTTTCCGGCCACAAACTCTTTGGTCCGACGGGAATCGGAGTACTTTACGGTAAAGCCGCGCTCCTTGAAAAAATGCCTCCGTATCATGGCGGAGGTGACATGATCAGCGCTGTTACGTTCGAGAAAACTTTGTATAACAAAATTCCGTATAAGTTCGAAGCGGGAACGCCGCATATTGCCGGTGTGATTGGGCTGGGTGCCGCCATCGATTATGTGAATTCCGTCGGGCTCGATAAAATCGCTGCTTATGAGCAGGAGCTGCTCGATTACGGGACCAAGGCGCTCTCAGCGATTCCTGGTTTGCGTTTGATCGGCACCGCGAAAGATAAGGCGGGGATTTTATCCTTCGTGCTGGAAGCTGCGCATCCGCATGATATCGGCACGATTCTCGATCAAGAGGGCGTGGCTATTCGCGCGGGACATCATTGCGCCATGCCGGTGATGGAACGTTTCGGCGTGCCGGCCACCGTGCGTGCTTCGCTCGCGTTCTACAATACACGCGAAGATATCGACGCGCTGGTGAAGGCAATACAAAAAGTTTATGAGGTGTTTAAGTAAATTAAAATGAAAAAAGAAAAATGAAAAATTGCGGCAGCGCGTTGCGCTTACATTAAATTTTGAATTTTAAATTGTAGTTTTTCACTTTACATTTTTCTTTTTGAATTAGGAATTAATATGAGCGAAATCAACGAACTGTATCAGGATATCATTCTCGATCACACGAAAAGCCCGCGGAATTTCAAAGTGCTTCCGGGTGCTTCGCGCCATGTCGAGGGTTATAATCCTCTCTGCGGCGACCGGTACGTCATTTATGTCGCGATGAACGGCGATAAAATCGAAGATATCGGCTTTCAAGGTTCCGGCTGCGCCATTTCCAAATCATCGGCATCCATGATGACTCAGATTGTGAAGGGAAAATCAAAAGCGGATGCCGAAAAATTGTTTGATGAATTTCACAAAATGATTACGGGCCAGTCTGGATATAACAAAGATTTGCTCGGGAAACTTACGGTATTTCACGGGGTTTCCGAATTTCCCGTGCGTGTCAAATGTGCGTCGCTTTCCTGGCATACGCTTAAAGCCGCGATGGAAGGCGGAGAGAAAACAGTAACGACTGAATAGAATGTTCGTAGTAGCGAATTTATTCGCTAGCGACTGAAGTCGCTGCTACAAACGGGAGAAAATAATATGACCGGAAACAGCGAAGAAATCGAATTACAGCGCGATGTGGATGCCACACGCATTCCCGATGGAACCCGTGTACCGCTGATTAAAGGAACGCGCCTTAAAATCACGCAAGCGCTCGGCGATACATTCACCGTGTTTACCGAACAAGGTTACATGTTCCGCATCGAGGGCAAAGACGCCGACGCGATCGGAAAAGAATTGCCGAAAGCGGTTCAGGAACGGATGGCACCGCCGACGGACATTCCGCTGGAAAAGTTAGTCGAGAGCCAGCTGCGTACCTGTTATGATCCCGAAATTCCGGTGAATATTCTGGATTTGGGGCTCGTGTATTCCAAGACCATCACCCCCTTAAAAGAAGGGGGATTCCGCGTTGAAATTGAGATGACCTTGACCGCGCCCGGCTGCGGCATGGGACCCGTGCTTCAAAGCGAAGTACAGGCCAAAATCGTGAATTTGCCCGGGGTTAAGGAAACTGAAATCCGCCTTACCTTTGACCCTCCCTGGAGCCCGGACCGCATGTCCGACGCCGCCAAACTCCAATTAGGCATGATGTAACCGAAAAAGGGGCCTGGCCACTTTTACCCCTTGACAAATATAGTCTTATATATTAGTCTATTAATTCACTAGGGTAAGTAGACAAATACCATGTTATCGAAAAAGACAAAATACGGGCTTAAAGCTCTCTTTTATTTAGGAAAGAATTCAAATCGCGGACCGGTCTTGGTGTCTGAAATTGCCGCGAAAGAACTAGTTCCTTTGAAATTTTTGGAAGCCATTCTTTTAGATTTAAAAAATCACGGAATTCTTCAGAGCAAAAAAGGAAAAGGCGGTGGTTACTTTTTGCAACGCTCACCGGAGCTTATTTCGATGGGGGAAGTCATCCGCGTGCTTGAAGGGCCGCTTGCACCGCTTCCGTGTGCGAGCCAGACCTCGTATCAACGCTGTGAAGAATGCATCGATGAAACCGTATGCGGTATCCGGATGATTATGAAAGAAGTGAGGGACGCGACGGCGGCCATTCTCGACGGAACGACGCTCAGGCGGCTTTTGGATCAGGTGGATCAGGCACAGTCCGAGGCTCAGGGGAATTTAACTTACACGATTTAACGGGGGAATTTTGTGTCAATCAGAAAAATTATTTTTTTATCGGGACTGCTGATTTTAGGTCAGGGTTTATTTTCGGGTGTAAACGCCAAAGAGATAAAACTTTTGAACGCATCCTATGATCCCACGCGTGAGTTCTACGAAGAATACAACCGGGCATTTATGGAGCATTGGAAAAAGAAAACGGGTGATGACGTGACGGTGCTTCAGTCGCACGGAGGAAGCGGAAAGCAGTCGCGTGCCGTGATCGACGGCCTCGAGGCGGATGTCGTGACGCTTGCCTTGGCCTATGACATTGATTCGCTCAGTCAAAAAAGAAATCTGATTCCGGCAGACTGGCAAAAACAGCTTCCATTTAACAGCTCGCCTTATACGTCCACGATTGTGTTTTTGGTGCGTAAGGGAAATCCCAAAGGTATCAAGGATTGGGATGATTTGGCTAAGGACGGAGTTCAGGTGATTACGCCGAATCCGAAAACTTCAGGCGGAGCGCGCTGGAATTTCCTGGCGGCCTGGGCGCATGCGCTTAAGAAGAATAACGGTGACGAGGCAGCGGCCAAAGAATTTGTAAAAAAAATTTATCGCAATGTGCCTGTGCTTGACGCGGGAGCCCGGGGATCAACGACGACTTTTGTGGAGCGGGGTATCGGAGATGTGCTGATTACCTGGGAAAACGAGGCGTTTCTCGCGCTGAGTGAAATCGGCAACGGGAATTATGAAATTGTGACGCCTTCAATAAGTATTCTGGCAGAGCCGCCGGTTGCGGTGGTTGATTCAATCGCAAAAAAGCACGGAACGAAGGCGGCGGCCGAAGCGTATTTGAAGTATCTTTATTCTGAAGAAGCTCAGGAAATTATCGCGAAGCATTATTTCCGTCCGCGCAGCGAGCAGGCTGCCGCAAAATATGCGGATAAATTCCCGAAACTGAATTTAGTCACAATCGATGATACTTTCGGCGGCTGGCAAAAAGCCCAGGCCAAGTTCTTTGCCGATAAGGGAGTGTTTGATCAGATTTATGCAGGCAATTAAGAAGCAAACAAATATTTTACCGGGGTTCGGGTTATCGATGGGGTTCACGCTCACTTATCTGGGCCTCATCGTGCTCATTCCGCTTTCAACGCTGTTCCTGAAATCTGCCACGCTTAATTGGACGGAATTTTTCGACGCTGTTTTTTCCGCGCGCACTTTGGCGGCCTACAGGCTCAGCTTCGGCGGATCGCTGGTTGGCGCGCTGATTAATGTCGTATTCGGATTTTTGGTGGCTTGGGTGCTGGTGCGCTACGAATTCCCGGGGCGGAGATTTATCGACGCGCTGGTCGACATCCCATTCGCGCTTCCGACGGCAGTGGCCGGCATTGCGCTCACTGCCGTGTATTCCCAGAACGGCTGGATCGGACATTTCCTGGCCGGGTACGGAATCAAGGCCGCATTTTCTCCGCTTGGCGTGGTTATCGCTCTGACTTTTGTGGGGCTACCGTTCGTCGTCCGCACCGTACAGCCGGTGCTGGAGGAGCTGGAAAAAGATGTAGAAGAAGCGGCCGCCAGTCTCGGTGCGAACCGCTGGCAGACTTTTTCGAAAGTGATTTTTCCGACATTGATTCCGGCCGTACTTACCGGATTTGCGCTCGCGTTTTCGCGCGCTCTGGGAGAGTACGGTTCCGTTGTATTCATTTCGGGAAATATGCCTTATAAAACGGAAATCGTTCCGCTTCTGATTATGACGAAACTGGAACAATATGAATATGCGCAGGCAACCGCGATTGCCGTAGTGATGCTCACGGTTTCATTCGGACTTTTGCTTTTGATTAATTTCTTACAGGCCTGGTCGCGTAAACAGCAGGCGATGAAATGACGAAAACAATCAGTGAACCATTTTGGGTGCGTGCGCTTCTGATCGGGGTTGCCCTGGTCTTTCTCGGACTCTTTCTTTTTGTTCCGATGGCGGCGGTGCTGGCCGGCGCGCTTAAAAAAGGAGTTGCCGTTTATCTCCAGTCGCTTGCGGATCCGGAAACTCTGGCTTCCATCCGGCTTACACTGCTTGTGGCCGCTATCGTGGTTCCGCTCAATACGCTTTTCGGAGTCGCCGCGTCCTGGGCCATCACTAAATTTGATTTTCACGGGAAAAACGTGCTGCTCACGCTCATCGATTTGCCCTTCACCGTTTCTCCGGTGATTGCCGGAATGATTTTTGTCCTGCTCTTTGGCGCGCAAAGCGTGCTGGGCGCCTGGCTGATTGATCACGGAATCAAAATTATTTTTGCCGTCCCGGGCATTGTACTGGCCACGACTTTTGTCACGTTTCCGTTCGTGGCGCGAGAGCTGATTCCGCTGATGCAGTCGCAAGGGATCGAGGAAGAAGAAGCGGCGATGACGCTCGGCGCGAATGCCTGGCACACTTTTTTCCGCGTGACTCTCCCGAATATCAAATGGGGACTTTTATACGGCATCATTTTATGCAACGCGCGTGCGATGGGGGAATTCGGAGCTGTTTCGGTGGTGTCGGGCCATATTCGCGGGCTGACGAATACGATGCCGCTTCAGGTGGAAATTCTTTATAACGAATATAATTTCGCGGCCGCATTTGCCGTATCATCGCTGCTTATGATGCTGGCCCTCGTAACACTTGCGGTGAAGCAATTTATCGAATGGAAATCAAAATCAGTTTCAATCCGGGCAGTTTTTGAGGGGAGCGAATCGGCATGAGTATCGAAATAAGAAATGTCACAAAAATTTTCGGCAATTTTACGGCCTTAAATAATGTTTCGCTTGATATTCCGACAGGCGAGCTCGTCGCGCTGCTCGGACCTTCCGGCTCCGGGAAAACGACTTTGCTCCGGATCATTTCGGGCCTCGAAACCGCCGACGCCGGCACCGTACTTTTTCACGGGGAAGACGTAGAAAATACGCATGTGAGAAAACGTAAAGTTGGATTTGTGTTTCAGCATTATGCATTGTTCCGTCACATGACGGTGTTCGACAATGTGGCATTCGGACTCAGGGTGCGGAATCCCAAGAAGCGCCCTTCAGAAAAGGAAATTGCCGAAAAAGTTCATAAATTATTGAGTTTGGTTCAGCTGGATAATCTGGGCCCGCGTTTTCCGTCCCAGCTTTCCGGCGGACAGCGCCAGCGCGTCGCTTTGGCGCGTGCGCTGGCCGTGGAGCCCAAAGTGCTTTTGCTCGACGAACCGTTCGGTTCGCTGGATGCGCGTGTCCGCCGTGAGCTGCGCCAGTGGCTCAGGAAACTTCACGATGAAATTCATGTCACGAGTGTTTTTGTCACGCATGACCAGGAGGAAGCGCTGGAAGTGGCCGACCGGATCGTCGTCATGAATCAGGGGCACATTGAACAGGTGGGCACGCCGGACGAAGTGTATCATCATCCCGCCACACCTTTCGTGTATAACTTCCTCGGCAACGTGAATTTATTTCACGCGCGCGTCGAAGGCGGAAAAGCTTATGTAGGCGATGCCGTACTTGATCTTCCGCAGGAGCACACTGCGGACTCCGATTCCGCGATGATTTACATACGTCCCCATCTGCTCGATATCAGCCGTGAGTCCAACGGAAAGGGCGAAATTAAAGCGAAAATCATCTATCTGAACATAGCCGGTCCGATCGCCAAAGTTGAGCTTAAAACCGAATCCGGCCAATTCATTCAGGTGGAAATTCCCCAGGACCGCTATAAAAGCCTCAATCTTAAGAGAGGCGACGAGGTATTCGTTATCCCCCGGGAAATCAAGCTTTTCACCCAGGATTACTCGATTTAAAAAGGGGCCTGGCCACTTAGGGCCCAGGCCCCTTTTTAAATTTTTTGTGCTATAATTCGGCCTCATTTACCTATGAGAAAACTTGCCCTTCTATACATAGCCTTTATCCTTGTTTCGCCCGTAAGTGCTCAAGCCGCTTCCGTGGAGCCGGACGAAGCCGTCCAGGCCGAGACGGAGGCCCAGCTTGACGACGTTCAGCTGGCGCTTGCCAAAAGCCTCGAGGCCGTAAAGGCCAGCGGACAGTTTGATTCCGCAAAAAAAGGCCAGCTGATCCAGGAAAAAAAAGAATTCCTCGAGAAACTGACGCAGATCATTGACCAGAAGCTTTCAATGCTCGGCAAGCAGAATATTGCCCTGTGCACTTTTGACGAGGAAATCGCAAGAGCCCGCACGAAGCTTAAAGAATTCAGGGCGGAAAAGCAAAAACACGCCAAAAAAATCAATCTGCTTGAGCAAAAAATCAAATCGATTAATCAGGACATCGCGATCAAAAAGCAGCTGCTTGAGCTAAACGGCGGCAAAGAGGCGGCGCTCGAAAAGTCAATTGCGGAGCGGGAAAAGAAACTTAAGAAATATTCCGAAGATTTGGACGTTGTGGTTCAGCGCCAGGCGCTCGTGGATCTGAAATTCGTCATTGCCCAGGACTATCTGAAGCTGATGCACCGCAAGAAACAGAAGGAAATGCTTCGCCAGTTTTTTACGCCGAAGATGATCGAAATTTCAAAAACAGAAGCGCTGTGGCATGGTTTGATTGTTCTGATTTTCGGGCTCGCCGTATTTTTCAGAAAGAAAATTTCCGCCATTCTGTTTCGAATCACCCGGTCGGAAGGATCCATCCAGTTTTTCAAGTTTTTACTTTATGCCTTCGGCTCGAGTTACGGATTGTTCTGGGCGCTGTCGCTCTCCGGGTTCCATTTGATGGCTTTGAACCGCGGCCGGCTGCTGCTTTTTACCGCCGGCGCTTTTCTGGGGCTTTTCATCGTTTACCGGCTCGTGCTTTGGGCAGTCCGCCTCATTTTTGTGCGCGATTATGACCCTTCCGCTCCTTCAACGATTCTCAAAGTGAAGCATCCGTTTTTTCATTTCACAAGGACGCTTTTGAGGCTCGCGTTTGCGTTTGCCGCGCTCCGGATCGCGCTTGAAATTTTCGGGTGGGGACGGGAAGGGCTCGATTACATCTGGCAGGCGCTTCAGTATAAATTTTTCGAAGCCGGAGGGATTAAACTTTCAGGCTGGCTCATCACCAAGGTGCTTCTGATCGTGTGGATTTTTATCAACGCTTCCCGCATCATTGATCATTTGCTTTACAGCAAAGTATATCCGCACACCCGTCTGGATAAAACGGTGCAGTACGCATTTTCCGTCATCATCAAATATATGGCGCTGATTATTGCCGCGTTCACCGGATTGAAGCTTCTCGGCGTCGAGATCGGCGCGCTCACCGTGCTGGCCGGGACCGTGGGCATCGGCATCGGATTCGGGCTTCAGGAAATCGCGAAGAATTTTATCTCGGGGCTGATCATTCTTGTGGAGCGCCCGATCAAAATCGGCGACTTCATCGAAGTGGGCGGCCTTCCCGGAAAAGTTAAATCGATTAATGCCAGGAGCACCGTTGTCGACACATTCGATAATATTTCCGTAGTTGTTCCGAACGCGGAATTTATCAGCCAGAATGTCGTCAACTGGAGCTACAGCGACAAGATTACGCGCATGGCCATCAAAGTCGGCGTGGCCTACGGTTCCAATCTGGATCTGGTGCGCGACACTTTGCTGGAGGTGGCCAAAAAACATCCCGAAGTGCTGAAGAATCCGGAGCCTACCGTGACATTTGAGGAATTCGGCGACAGCGCGCTTACGTTTACGCTTCAGGTCTGGACGGATGATCCCGAAGACCGCAGGGAAGTGAAAAGTGACCTCAATTTTATGATCGACAAGGCTTTCCGCGAAAAAGACATCGAAATTCCGTTTCCCCAGCAGGACCTCCACATCAAATCCTCGCATGTTAATCTTCTTGCCAAAGATGAAGAAGTATCTGGCTGAGATCGCTCTCGAGGCGCTTTTCGGCGGGCCCATTTCCGGAGCTTCGATGAATCCCGCGCGTTCGCTCGCGCCGGCAGTTGTTTGTTGAAAGCGCTTCGCGCTTTTCCATAATTTTTCATTTTTCACTTTTAATTTTGAATTTTATCGGAGGAGTCATGAAAGAACTTCTGAATTCGGTTGGATTATTGATTTTAAGAGTCGGCATCGGAGGGCTGATGGTAACTCAACACGGTTGGGAAAAATTAATGTCGTTTTCCGCAAATTCTTCCCAATTTCCCGATCCGTTGGGGGTGGGGCCTGTGGCCAGTATGGCGTTAATCGTCCTTGCCGAGTTTTTTTGCTCTGCCGCAATAGTGATCGGATTATTTACCCGCTTGGCCGCAATTCCGCTTTTTGTCGGGATGATAGTGGCTGCTTTGATGATTCATGGGACAGACCCAATGGCCAAGAAGGAGATGGCCTTACTCTATGTAATACCGGCACTTACACTTATTTTCACGGGTCCGGGGAAGATTTCTGCAGACGCTTTGATCTTTCGCCCGAAAATCAAGAAAACGTCCGATAATCTAAGATAGAACTGTTTTCAATTTAGCGCTTAAGTAATTCTCCCTAGAGAACGATACTCTCAATTACCTGAAACAGTTCTGGAGTGTAGTATAATCTTAAAATATAATGAAGTTCCTAAGGGAGGATTAAAGTCATGCCAAGAGGAAACCCAGCATTATCGAAGCCGTTGACCGTAAGTGCCGATTTAGAAGCCGTTGTAGGCAAAGGCCCCATGGCCCGCGGACAAGTAGTCAAGAAACTCTGGGACTACATCAAGAAGAATAACCTTCAGGATACCGCCAATAGACGCAACATCAATGCAGACGCGAAACTCAAAATCGTGTTCGGCGGCAAAGGCCAGGTCAACATGTTTGAAATGACAAAGCTTGTTTCCAAGCACCTGTCATAATTCACCAGAACTACTCTTAAAGGCGCAGGCGGATAACACCGCTTGCGCCTTTTTTCTTTCTATCTGCCCATGATGAAACAGGAAATTTGTCCGCTTTGCCGGTCGGAAAACACCGCAGAATTTCTTGAGATCCGCGATCCGCATTCGGATCTGAAACTGTACCGGAAATGTCCGGAATGCCGTCTGGTATTTCTGGAACCCCGTTTTCATCTGAGTCCTGAGGAAGAAAAACGGCGCTATGATACGCATCAAAACAGTCCCGAAGATTCCGGTTATGTGAATTTCTTGAGCCGGCTCACCGGACCGCTTACCGAAAGGCTTACTCCGGGCGCGGCGGGACTGGATTTCGGATGCGGGCCGGGACCGGCGCTTGGGATAATGCTTGAGAAGAAGGGTTTTTCCGTCGAAAATTATGATCTATATTATTTTCCGGACGCCCGGCTCCTGGAGCGGGATTATGATTTTATCGCGTGTACGGAAGTGATGGAGCATTTGCGCTCACCGCGCGCTGAGCTGGAATTGTTCGCGAAGCTGCTTGAACGCCGGCGAGGCAAGCTCGGAATTATGACGCAGATGTTTGTTCCGGGAACCGATTTTTCAAAATGGTATTACCGGCTTGATCCGACGCATATTGCGTTTTACTCGTACGATACATTGAATTGGATTGCTGAATGGCTGGACTGGAAGTTAGAATTTTCCGCCCCGAATGTGGCGATTTTAAATTCTTAAAATGGACCTGGTCGATTTTCGACCAGGTCCATTTTTGGAGGGTATAAAGATGAAGAAAATCATGATTATGATCGTTTTGATCCCGTTTCTTTTTTCCGCCTGCGCTTCTGTCGGCGCTTCCAAAAGCGGGAAGTCGGGCACGCTTATTTTCCCTGAAGCGACCATGAAGTCCGTCGACTGGACTGCGGAAGATCTGAAACAGCCCGTCGCCATTAAAAATCTGCGCACGACGACTCAGGCCAGTTATATGATTGTCCGCCTGAACGAATCCGAAACGCCGCATGTGCATGAAAATCATGACTTGGTGGTGGTGATGTGGAAGGGAAAAGGCACATTGTTTATTTCCGATTCAAAACATGAGCTGAAACCCGGGGATATTGTCGAAATCCCGCGCGGCGTGCGTCACTGGGTTGAGAAGCCGGAGAAGGGCATTTGCGAGGCCTACGTGATTTCCGTTCCGCCTTATGATCCGAAAGATATGAAGATTGTGGAATAATTGACTTGTCATCCCGGACAGCACTGTGAGCGAAGCGAACAGGCGTGATCCGGGATCCAGTGTCGTTGTAAGACCCTGGATTCCGGGTCAAGCCCGGAATGACAGACAACATCAAAGGAGTCTTTAAATGTCATCTAAACAAAAAAATAATCCCTATCTTCTTAGCCGCGACATCGTTCCCACGTTTTACAACATCGAGCTGGAACCGGATCTCGCGAATTTCACATTCCGCGGAAATGAATTCATCACGATTCAGTCCGCCAAGCCGTTTTCGAAAATCGAGCTTCATGCGCTTGAAATAACGATTACGCGCGCATGCCTACTCCGCGGAAATCTGGATTCCGGGTCGAAGCTGGAAACACAGCACATTAGCTATAATCAAAAGCGCGAGACAGCCATCATCGATTTTGGTGAAATGCTGAAACCTGGTCAATATCCCACGCTGTATCTGGAATTTTCCGGCTCACTGAACAATCAAATGCACGGCTTTTACCGCACGTCGTATGAAGTGAACGGAGAAAAGCGCTGGGGTGCGGCCACGCAATTTGAGGCCACCGATGCCCGCCGCGCATTTCCGTGCTGGGATGAGCCCGCAATCAAGGCCCAATTTAAAATTTCGCTGAAAGTTCCGCGCCAGCTCACGGCGCTTTCAAATATGCCCGTGATCGAAGAAGGCGTTGTGATCGGAACGAATCTCAAGCGTCTGGTTTATGACATTACGCCTGTTATGTCCACCTATCTGGTGGCGTTTGTCGTTGCCGATCTGGAATACATCGAAGCGACAGATAAAAACGGCGTTCTTGTCCGCATCTACACCACGCCCGGAAAAAAAGAGCAGGGAAGGTTTGCGCTCGATGTGGCACTTCACACGATTCCGTATTTCGCCGAATGGTTCGGCATCCCGTATCAGCTTCCGAAATGCGATATGGTGGCGCTTCCGGATTTTGCAAGCGGCGCCATGGAAAATTGGGGGCTCATCACGTATCGCGAAACCGCGCTGCTCGTGGATCCTGTGAATTCGTCCGCCGCGGCGCGCCAGCGCGTGGCCGAAGTGGTGGATCACGAACTCGCGCATCAATGGTTCGGCAATCTTGTCACCATGAAATGGTGGACCGACCTGTGGCTCAACGAAGGATTCGCTTCGTACATGGGCCCGAAAGCTGTCGATCATCAATTCCCGAAATGGAAAGTGTGGAACCAGTATATTGCCCAGGAATTTCTCGGGGCCCTGCACGCCGACGGGCTCAAAAACACACATCCGATCGAAATTGACGTAAAAAATCCCCACGAAATCCGCGAAATTTTCGATCCGGTCACTTACGGCAAAGGTTCCTGCGTGAACCGCATGCTCGAGCATTATCTGGGCGAAGAAACATTCCGGAAAGGACTGAACCGTTACCTGAAACGTTTCGAATACGGCAATGCCGTGACCATGGACTTGTGGCATGCGCTTGAGGAAGTATCGGGAAAGCCGGTGAAAGCGATTATGGCCGGCTACACGCGGCAGGGAGGATATCCGGTAATTTCCGTTTCGGCTGCGGAGGAGAAAAACGGCAGAACCGGACTCGCGCTGGAGCAGAAACGTTTTCTGTTTGACGGAAGCGCAGACAAAGAAAATCCCGGTTGGAAAATTCCAGTGGGCATTGCGGCTTCCGGAATGAAAAAGCCGGTGTACGAATTAATGAAGGGAAAACGTTTAGTTTTGTCATTCCCGCGAAAGCGGGAATCCGGTGTCTCTTGGATTAAACTAAATCCGGGATCCAGTGGTTTCTATCGCACGTCCTATTCTTCGGATCTTTTCGCGAAACTCACTGCCGCCGTAAAAAACGGCGAGCTGAACGCCATCGAAGGGCTCGGTATCGTGGATGACGCTTTTGCGCTGATCCGTGCGGGAAAATTGCGCACCTCCGAAGGTGTGGAGGTGCTTGCCGGTCTTTCGCATGCAACCGATTACAATTTGTGGACGACGATTTCCGGTTCTCTCGGGTCGGTGGAAGCGTTTTTCAGCGGAAAGAATAAAAAACTCGACGCCGAAATTTCCGCTTTCGGCCGTATGCTGTTTGCTCCAATCGCAAAAAAAATGGGATGGAACAAAAAACCTTCCGACACGCATCTGGACATTCTTCTGCGTTCACTTGCGCTTGCCAATTTAGGTCATTTTGGCGATGAGGAGACTATCCGCGAGGCAAAAAAGCGTTTTGCGTCATTCGTGAAATCGGGAAGCCTTGATCCCAACCTGCGCGGCGTGGTGTATTCCCTTGCCGCGCGCTACGGAAACGGTGCCGAGCTGGATCAGCTGATCAAGATCTACAAGAGCACGACGCTTCAGGAAGAAAAAGTGAGGGTTCTGCGCGCGCTTACGCGGTTCCGTTCGGGCGAACTCGTGAAAAAAGTGCATGAATTTGCCATGTCGGATCAGGTCCGGTCGCAGGACACGTTCATTATTCTCGCGGGACTCGGCGGAAACGCGACGGCTCGCAAAATGAACTGGAATTTCGTGAAGTCGAACTGGAAAACGTTGGTCGAGCGCTGTGCCGGCGGATTGAATCTGCTCGGCCGCATCGCGGAAGGCGCTGTCACCGGTTTTTCTACGCGCGAAGAGCTGGCGGAAGTGGAAAAATTCTTCAAGGCGCATCCTCAGCCGGGAATTGAACGCACGATGAAGCAGGCCCTCGAGATTATCCGTTCGAATGCGGCTTGGGTGAAGCGCGACGAAAAAGACGTCGCTGCGTGGTTCGGCAAGAGGCGGGCGAATGCGGTAAAAGGGAAGAGCAAAAACCTGCTTCTTGTCTAATGTTTGCGGGTTTGCATTTTTTCGGGTTTATGTTAATATTTGTTCAAATTTGAAGGCGATGGAGTTCGCCAAGCCAACCGCTCCGGTAAATTTAAGAGCTGATAACTCCTGTGATGGCTAACCCCGTCGCAGGAGTTTTTTATTTTAGGGACGGTTCTTCCGATCCCTTTAATTGACTAGTACTTACAAAAGGTTCGTCCCCAAAGTAAGAAGAGGGACGAACCTTTTGTAACTGATTTAAACAAAACGGGATCGGAAGAACCGTCCCTGAAGGGGAATACAATGACTCAATGGTTAGGATTAATTGCGGGCGGGATTGCGGGCACGATTTCCCGCTATTTGGTCGCCGGGGCCGTCTGTTCCGTCGTGGGAACCGGGTTTCCATACGGAACGATGATTGTCAACGCCCTCGGCTGTTTCATCGCGGGTTTTTTTATCACCTGGATGGACGGAAAAATGTATCTGGATTCCGGCACGCGGCTTCTCATTTTTACCGGCTTTTGCGGTGCGTTCACCACATTTTCCACTTTTATTCTGGAAACTGCTCAGCTGATGCAAAGAGGAGCCACAGCCGCTGCTGTTATTAACGTGATGGGAAGCATTCTGGCCGGCTTCGCGTTTTTCGCGCTGGGCGTAATGCTCGCCGGATTGTTTATTCCGCAGAAAGCCTGAAAAGTACTTTTATTTACTTTCTGTACGTCTTTTCGTATACCTTCTGAGTTCCTCTGGCAAAACCGTCAACGGCTTTTCCCGTTTCTTCGCCGGTTCTGTTAATCACTTTTCCCGCTCCGTCGGCTGCTCCTGTGATGATTTCACCCGCGCCTACGCTGACTCCTGTCATCGTGTCGCCGGTTCCCACAAGAAAACCTTCGACGTGGCTCTTTTTATCGCTTGCGGCCGCTTCTGACGAAACTTCCGCATAGGACACTCCACCGAAGACGAAAGTGCTCACCAGTAATAATACGAGTATTTGGATTTTTTTCATTGGATTACCTCCTTGTAATACACATTGTCCTGATACGAAGAATTCTAACAGATGAACGGCAATTCTCCCGGGAATGACAAAAAAAGGGAAAAAGCTACAGATTTGTCACAAAAAAAAGGTGCCAGGCACCTTTTGTTTAGAAGGTGCCTGGCACCTTTTTTGACTTGGCACGGCCGTTGCAAGTACTCTTTTTGGAGGTCCATCTATCCAAGCTCTAGAAAGGAATAAAACATGGAAATAGGAGACTTAAAAGTAGCCGCAGATACCCTGTGGGTGCTCATCACGGCATTCCTGGTGTTCTTCATGAACACGGGTTTTGCCTGTGTTGAAACGGGGTTTACGCGCAGTAAAAATTGCGTCAATATTCTTTCAAAAAACTTCATCGTATTCGCCGTTTCAAGTATCGCGTACTACGTGATCGGCTGGGGACTGATGTTCGGAGACGGCACGCCGTACTTCGGATATTCGGGGCTTTTCGGCCTTATGGGCGCGGACAACAGTCCGGCCACCGGAGACGCGTATCAAGGCGTTTACAGCGCGATTAACTGGACGGGCGTTCCTCTGGAAGCCAAATTTTTCTTCCAGCTGGTGTTCGCCGGTACCGCCGCTACGATTGTTTCAGGAGCGGTGGCGGAGCGCATTAAGTATCATTCGTTTATTCTGTTCTCATTCATTCTCGTAGGATTCATTTATCCGATCATCGGCCACTGGATTTGGGGCGGAGGCTGGCTTGCGAAACTAGGCATGTGGGATTTTGCCGGTTCCACCGTCGTGCATTCCGTGGGCGGTTGGGCGGCTCTTACGGGTGCGGTGATTCTCGGCCCGCGTTTCGGAAAATATTTGAACGGAAAAATTACTCCGATTCCCGGGCACAATATGCCGATTGCAACTCTCGGGGTATTCATCCTCTGGCTCGGCTGGTTCGGATTTAACCCCGGATCCACCATGGCTGCGGATCCAAAATCGATTGCGCATATCGCACTTACGACAAACAGTGCCGCTGCGGCAGCGATTCTTTCCGCGACAGTTATTTCCTGGATTTTCCTCAAGAAACCCGATCTCGGCATGACCCTGAACGGATGTCTGGCAGGCCTGGTCGCAATCACCGCGCCTTGCGCATTTGTCAGCGTTCCGAGCTCGCTCGTGATCGGAGCGATTGCCGGAGTGCTTGTGGTCGGTTCCGTGATTTTCTTTGACCGTATCAAAGTAGACGACCCGGTGGGTGCGCTTTCCGTGCACCTGGTGTGCGGAATTTTCGGCACCCTGGCGCTCGGCCTTTTCGCCGAAGACGTGTTCACGCCGAACACAACCGGAAACGGACTGCTTTTCGGAGGCGGATCGAAACTTCTGATGGCCCAGCTGACCGGTATTGCGGCCACGGGTGTTTTCGTGGTGGTTGTGTCTGCCATCGCCTGGTATGCCATTAAAATAATTTTCGGACTCCGCGTGGGACTCAATGAAGAAGTTGAAGGCCTTGACATCGGCGAGCACGGGAACATGGCTTATCCCGAATTCGTCAAAGGCAACCAGGCTCATGCGTCCCTCGGTTTGATCCGGAGAAGACCGATGAGCTTGTCCGAAAAATCCAAGATCGCGGCCGACCTTTAAAGCGGCAAAGGAGACGAACTAATGAAAAAAGTGGAAGCAATTATTCGACCTGAAAAACTGGATGAGGTCTGCCAGTCGCTTCAGCAGGCCGGCTATCCGGGAATTATGATTACCGAGATTGAGGGCCACGGACTGCAGAAGGGCATCAAACAGCAGTGGCGCGGCGAGGAATTCCAGGTGGATTTCCTTCCGAAAATTAAGGTAGAAATCGTGGTGGACAATGGCGAGGTTGACGGCATTGTCAATGCCATCACCAGCGCCGCCTATACGGGAGAAGTGGGCGACGGCAAAATCTTCATCTACGACGTGGCGGGAGCCATCCGCATCCGCACGAAGCAGAAAGATGCCGCTGCGCTGAGATAAAATCCGCAGTAAGCAGTGTTTCCTCCAAAAAGCCCCGGTGAAGCAGGTTGTGCTGCATCCCACACCTGCCAAGCCGGGGCTTTTTTATTCTAAAAAGGGGCCAGGCCCCTCAGGGGCCTGGCCCCTTTTTTCTCTTTTTTCTTTTCCGCACTTGACAGCACGCGATGGATCGGTTAGATTTCCTTCCACATAGAAAGTCCTGCCTTGAAATTCCCGCGAGCCTTCGCGGGGTTGACCTGGGTAAGTTTCAAGGGCCAATCAAATATCTCATGGAACGAGAATTCTCCACCACGGACGGCGGTTGAGGGAGAAGTATTTTGGCCTCGAAGTGTGCCGTCACACTTTTGAATTTGAAATTGTTTCTATCCAAACGGGTCAAAGTAAAATCGAATACAAAAAGGTTTAAAAAAGCTTTCTTCCGCGCAGTTGCCTTCATCACTCTTATTTCATTCTTGTCCCAGCAAATTTTGTTTGCCGAGCAATCTCAGCCTGAACCCGTTCAGCAAATCGAAACAGGCCAGTACACGCCAGTCATCACGCCAGAGCAATACGAAGCGCGGCACAATGCGCCGTCCGCATCCGGACAAATCAATGTTGATACCGACGATTATTTTTTGAAAGACGATTCACCGTTGAAGCCCGTTCGTAGTAGCGACTTTAGTCGCTTGGATGAAACGGCTGAAGCCGCTACTACAAACGGTATTTCGGATCTTCTGCGCGAAGACTTTGCTTATGCGGCCGTGCTCAAAGATTTGAGCGAACGGGACATTCAGACGCTTCTCGACGCCGACGTTGAAGTGGGATTAATCGTCGTCGAAGGGGAAATCGTGCTATTTACAAGCGGCTCCGCAGATGAAATCCGGACGGCTCCCGCGGCTCAGGAGTTGTTCGAGCGGGCGAGTCTGATTGCGCATACGCATCCGCGCGAAGAGCAGTCGTCGGGCCCGAGCGGAAAAGATATCGATTCAGCCCGGGGCGGGGAATATGTCATCACCGAGGCGGGGGTCTATGTTTATGACAGCACGGGAGTGAAGGGGAAGATTAGTTTTCAGGAATTCGTGGAACGTGTTCGTAGTAGCGATTTTAATCGCTTAGCGACTGAAGTCGCTACTACGAACGTTCGCGATCTCCTCAACCAGTTTATTGCCGACACGGACTCGATGGTGCTGTTCCGCGCCGGGGGAACGGTGAACTATTCGACGACACTCACGCCGGACGATGTTTCCACTCTGGCCGGAAAACCGGACCCGATTTTGACCGGGGGCTCCAGTCCCGATTCTCGCTTTGCGCAGGCGGGCGCGGAGACCGCTTCGATTATTTACGATGTGACCCAGGCATTCACCTACGCCGGCGTCACGCTCAACTTCGACGATTTCGGCACTCTGCCGTTTGAATCGGGCAATCTTTCCGCACTCACCCAATGGGTATTCGGCGTCGCAACGGATGCCGACCGCGTGTTCCTTGAAATCGAGGACGCCGACGGCGACCGGGATACGCTCACGCTGATCAACACGACGTCCGGCGAACGTATTTATGAAATCGACCCGGCGCTTATTGCGACCTCAGTGGATCGAAGCCGCATTCGACTCATCAATTTCGTCGTAAAAAACGGATTTATTTCGAACGGAAATCTCACCGGTGATCTATCCATTCACGCAAAAGGGCTGGCGCCGAGTTTTGTCAATCAAAGTGCGGTGGTAGATCTCACCTCATTTTCGGACATGGCCGGATTTCCCCGGCGGATGAAAACTTTAAGTTCATCTCAGGGAACATCCGTCATTTTTACGGATTCCCAGAACATGACGCTTCATTATGACGTAACCTCGCCAAATACCTACAGCGGTTTTACGCTGGCTTACGACGATTTTGGCTCCGCGCCGATTGAGTTTTTCGATTTGTCTTTGAAACCCGTTATGGCTATCGGTCTTCAGGGAGATCCGGAAAAGGTGAGGCTCGAAATTCAGGATGCCTCCGGCCGCCGCGTGAATTTGTCGCTCGAGGGAATTTCCGCGGCACAGGAAAAATTCTACAAAATCGATTTTTCTCAGCTGGCTTCGAATCTCGATTTAAAACGTATCGCGTTCATCAACTTTGTTGAAGATCAATTTACAGTAGGCCCCGTAAAATCAGGAAATCTTAAAATTCGGTACGGAACTTTTGTGCCGGACACGACGCCTCCGCTGATAGCCGTAAGTTCAGCCGCGTTGACGAATAATCCGGTTTATGCGCTTAGGTATACCGTTGATGGGGTGCAGAAATCTGAGGTCAAAAATTTGACCGAAGGTGCCAATGCGTTCGAAATTATTGAACGTGATTTGTCCGGCAACGAAACCCGCGCTAATTTTTCCGTTACTTTAGACACTGTTCCGCCCCAAATCATTATGACTTCCCCAGCGCTGACAAATCAGATGAATTACGCGCTCAATTACACAATCGACGGAATTCCTCATTCTGCAATTTATCCGCTCACCGAAGGGGTGAATACGCTAACTTTGACGGATTCTGATCCGGCAGGTAATTCTTCAACCGTAAATTTCGACGTAATACTTGATACGCAACCCCCGTACCTCGTACTTCGTTCTTCGTACCTCGTAAACGACTCACATTACTTGTTGGAATATACGGCTGACGGTGTTTTGAAATCTCAAGCCTATACTCTATCGGAAGGCAGCAATCCCATTACAATTGTCGAACGTGATTTAGCAGGCAACGAAGTACGAAGTACGATAGACGTTGTGCTGGATTCGATCGCACCGCTCGTAGTAGCGACTTCAGTCGCTCTTACAAATAATCCAAATTATTTGTTCACTTACACGGTGGACGGGTTTCAGAAAACGGAAGCCAGAAATTTGACCGAAGGCGCAAATATTTTAACAGTTACAGAACGGGATACCGCCGGTAATGAAACCACGTCAATCTGGATTGTAACGCTCGATACGGTTCCGCCGCAAATTGCCTTTCGATCGGCAGCGCTTACCAATAATGCCAGTTACACGCTCGAATATTATTTGGACGGCGTTCTTTTCTCGAAGCCTGTCACTCTCTCGGAGGGAGAGAATGTCATTCCAATAGTCGAGCGTGATTTGGCCGGAAATGAAACGAGCATTGATTACCGCGTCACACTCGATACGATTGCTCCGCAAATTATTTTCACTTCCGCAGCACTGACGAATCAGCCGTTTTACGCGCTCGCGTATACGGTGGACGGTGCAAATCATTCTGAAATGTTTCAGCTTCAGGAAGGGGAGAATGTGATTACGCGGTCTTTCACGGACCCGGCCGGAAATCCCGCCAGTGAAACCCTCCGCGTGACGCTCGATACGCAGCCCCCGTACCTCGTACTTCGTTCTTCGTACCTTGTAAACGACTCACATTACTTGTTGGAATATACGGCTGACGGTGTTTTGAAATCTCAAGCCTATACTCTATCGGAAGGCAGCAATCCCATTACAATAGTCGAACATGATTTAGCAGGCAACGAAGTACGAAGTACGATAGATGTTGTGCTGGATTCGATCGCTCCGCTTGTAGTAGCGACTTCAGTCGCTCTTACAAATAATCCAAATTATTTGTTCACTTATACGGTAGACGGAGTTCAGAAGACGGAAGTCAAAACGCTTTCGGAAGGTTCGAATGATTTGGGTGTGACAGAAAAAGATACGGCGGGAAACGAAACTAAAACAACGTTTAACGTCATTCTAGATACCGTCCCTCCCAAGGTAACGGTTTCGTCCCCCGCCTTAGTACGCAGTGCGGATTACGATCTTGAGTATACAGCCGATGGCCGGACGGTGTTAAGTAAAATTTTCCTGTCAGAAGGAAAAAATACCATTACGATTACGGAGCGGGACGCGGCAGGAAATGAAACGCGAGTCGATTATGCGGTGACGCTTGATTCAATCGCCCCGCAAATCGTGTTTACGTCTCAAACGCTTGTTAATCAGGCAAATTATGTGCTTACCTATACTTCCGACGGAAATCCGGTTGCGAAATCATTTATTTTGAATGAAGGCGTCAACGTGTTGACCGTGACAGAGACGGATGCCGCAGGCAATCAAACCGTGAAGGATTGTCCGGTGACGCTCGATTCCATAGCTCCGCAGGTTATTTTCACTTCTTCTGCTTTGGTCAATCATTCAAATTACGTTTTAACGTATATGGTCGATGGGCTGTCGAAATCTGAAACTCATGTGCTTGCGGAAGGTGCAAATGTATTTACGGTTACGGAAACCGATGCGGCGGGAAATCAAACGGTGATTGATTATTCGGTGACTCTCGATTCGGTTGCACCCGACATTCAGTTTATTTCGCCGATGCTCGTGAAAGATCCTGATTATTTGCTCGCTTACACCGTCGATGGAGTCCAGAAAACAGAATCCCTTAGGCTTGTGGAAGGTGAAAATATTTTTACGAGAAGCGAAACGGATTTGGCGGGGAATGCATCCTCAAAAACGCTCCGTGTCACGCTGGATACGGTCCCGCCTCAGGTGATTTTGAAATCACAAATGCTGACAAATCAGATAAATTATTCGCTTCAATATGAGTTGGACGGAATTTTGACCCAAGAAACCGTTGTGCTTACCGAAGGTCCGAATTCCATAGCGCGAACATTTACCGACGCGGCGGGGAATTCTATGGATGTCACGTTCAGCATAATGCTCGACACAAAATCACCGACCGTGAATTTGATTTCGCCGGTGCTCGTGAATCAATCTACTTACGTCTTGGATTACACCGTGGAGGGTATTCCCGTTCAGGAGTCTGTGACGCTTGCCGAGGGCCTAAATGTGTTTCACCGCGGCGGACAGGACGCGGCAGGAAACCAGTGGTCGGTGGATTTCCAGATTGAGCTGGATACGGTTCCGGCGGCTCTCGTTTTCCGTTCTGGAGACCTCGTCAACGGCGCGAATTATTTACTGGAATATACTGTTGATGGTGTTTTACGGTCTGAACCGGTAACGCTTGTGGAAGGTGAAAATACATTTACCCGCACTGAAACGGATATTGCCGGGAATAGTACAACAGTTTTATTCAAAGTCACTCTCGATACTTTGCCTCCGCAGATTACCGTGAATTCCGCGCCACTCGTCAATAATCCGAATTACATTTTTGAATACACCGCGGAGGGTGTTTTAAAAACCGAGACGGTAACACTTACCGAAGGCGACAATGTATTTGTCCGAACGGAAACCGACGCGGCAGGGAATAGTTCGACGGTTTCATTCAGGGTTACTTTAGATTCTATCGCTCCGCAAATTACGTTTACTTCTTCCGCGCTTGTCCGGGATCCGGATTACGCGCTTGCGTATACGGTGGATGGAACGCCGCGCACAACGGCCGTTCAATTAATCGAAGGCGAAAATGTGATTTCACTCACCGAAGTCGATATGGCGGGAAACAGTACGGCGTCAACATTTAAGGTGACACTCGATACGGTTCCTCCCGCGGTTCAATTCACATCACCGGTGCTCACGAATAGCACAAATTATGTTCTGACATACATGACTGACGGAGTTCCTGTCAGCCGAACTCTTTTTTTAACGGAAGGGGATAATGTTATTTCTGTTGTTGAGCGTGATCTGATCGGCAATGAAACGCACGTGTCTATTACCGTGACGCTTGATACGCAGCCCCCGTACCTCGTACTTCGTTCTTCGTATCTTGTAAACGACTCACATTACTTGTTGGAATATACGGCTGATGGTGTTTTGAAATCTCAAGCCTATACTCTATCGGAAGGCAGCAATCCCATTACAATAGTCGAACATGATTTAGCAGGCAACGAAGTACGAAGTACGATAGATGTCGTCCTAGATTCGATAGCGCCGTTGGTAGTAGCGACTTCAGCCGCTCTGACAAATGATCCCAATTATCTTTTGGCTTATACCGTTGATGGCGCGCTTCACACGGCGGCTCACACGCTCATTGAGGGCGTCAATCATTTGCAAATTTCAGAAACCGACGCGGCAGGGAACAGTTCTATCCGGATTCATGATGTTACGCTCGATACAATTGCTCCCGCGATTTTGATTACCTCGCCGACGCGGATTGTTGATGGCGCTGCCGGTGTTCCATATGCGCTTCAATACTCGGTGGACGGGCAGGCGGTATCTGAGTCTGTGACTTTAGTTCAGGGCCCGAATCTTTTTACGCGAAGCGCTCAGGACGCGGCCGGAAATTCCCGGACTGTGACGTTTACCGTGCTTTTGGAATCGCCTCCGCCTCCGGATCCCGAACCGCCGCAGATCTTCCTGAGTGTATTCACTTTACCGGGAGAGGAAGTTATCCCTGATTTTATTTCCACTCAGCCGCCGGCATCGGAGGATACCGTGGTGTTGAAAGACGGATCCGTTCTTTCAGACATTGAGCTAGACAAAGATGGCGAGCTTGAAACTTTTACCCGCACGCTTGCTTTCGGCGTGGTGCAAACCGTCGTCGACGGCATTCTGAAAACGCAGAAAAATATTGATCAATCCGTGTACGAATTGAACGCTTTTGGAGGGGTGGTTCGCATTCTTCAACCGGACGGGAGCGTGATTCTCATCATTCAGACCAGCGCGGACGGGAAAATCATGCATTACTGGATTGAGCGCGCGACGGGTGAGAAGCTCGAAGTGGTGAATGACAGGGTGATGCGGCGTGTCGATCCGGATGGTACGGTGAAAGTTTTCGACTCCGAAGGCGTGCTTGTCCGGATTGAAAAGTCTGACGGACAAATCTGGTCTGATCTCGGGTTTGGTGTCGATGGTCATCTGGCCCGGGTGACGAAGAAATTGATCGACGGCACTCACCTCATCGGCGATGTAATGACCACTCAGCGCGAAATCGCGCCCGACGGGACGCTCCGGATTCTCGACCCGCACACGAATTTCCTCATTCAAATTCTTCCGGATCAAACCCGCGAGGAGTTTATCGGCGAGCGAAAACTCCGTGAAATTACGGCCGACGGCACTTTAATCGAATTCAGTACCTCCAGCCAAATTCAGCGAATCGTCAATCCCGATGGAAGCGAAATCCGGTATTTGGCGGATGGGCGCATTGTCATTGCGAGGAGCGAAGCGACGAAGCAATCTCAAAAAATCTTTCAGGAGATCGCCGCGCAGCTTCCGGCTGCTCGCGATGACACAACTTCTGTCCTCCTAGGCAACGGTATTCGCGCAAAATTGAATGGTGAAAAAATTTCCGAACTCGTTTTTCAGGATGGAACGAAGGTGGTAAGTCCGCAATTTTCCGGAACCGGAGAAATTACGGGAGGACGGGTCGAGTATGCGAATGGAATTACGGATATTATTTTCAATTCATCGGTAATCCGGCGGGAATTCCCGGGTAATTTGCAGATTGATTTTGCTCCGGCCGGAAAATTAGTTCGTGTGCTGAAGGCGGGGCAGCTGATCGGCGAATCCGCGCTGCCGGAGCTGGTCGAAAAATCCGTGCTCGAAATGGTTCAAAAAACACTGGAGCAGGGAAAAGTTGAGCTTGCGGATCATTCTATTTTGGAGTTGAACGGAAATATGCTTGAGCGGGAAACCGAAAACGGCCTCGTTCAAAAATTTGAAAATGGAAAACTCACACGATTCACCACTCCGGAAGGAGAGGAATACGAAGCCATTTCAGAAACAGAATTCCGGCTTGTGTCACTGGATTTGGGAAATGGTGCCCATGCTTATTTCAATGAAAGCGGTTTCGAGCGGCTGGAATTCGCTGACGGACGTGTGGTTTCAAGCCTCGAAGAACTTGATTTGGCTGCGCGTGGAGTAAAACTTATGCGCGACGGCCGCTACAGCATTCAAAAAGAGGCGTTCACTTATTTTTATGATGCAGCTGGAAATCTCAGTGAAATTTTGAATGATGATAAAAAATTCTTCGTTGAGAACGGAAAAGTCCGCCGGCTTCAGATGGGCAAGTCTGTCGTTTCTTATGATGATTCGGGCGCTCTCGACACGATAAGTCTCGCTAACGGTGAAAAATACCGTTTTGACCGTGCTGGAAATTTATTTCAGGTTGTCACTCCATCCGGAAATAAAATTATTTACCAGGGATCGAAAATTTCAAGCTTCATGGACGCATCCGGAAAGAAAATCCGGCTTTACCGGGAATTCAACTCGCGCACGCAAACCGAAGAAGTGTCTGTTTCCGATTCTTTGGGGGAGCCGGATGTGAAACGCGGTCTGATTTCCTATCTTCTGCGTGATATCGACCAGCGAAAAGAAGACGCCCTTGTTACCGAACTGGCCGACCTGTTCGATATCACGAACTCACTCGGCGCATTCCATACTCCGCCCGACAAGGCCGTGGAGTCATTCGCCACAGATCCCGACCGTGCTCGCGTGTCGCGCCTCGATTATCAGGTGAGCCCGGGTCCGGGAAGCTGGATGGGGCTTTACGCCAAAGCGCCGAACGTGGACATTTCCCAATATGAATATATTTCCGTCGGCATGAAAGGCACGCCGGGTCCGGTCAAAATCGAATTGAAAGGTACGGGCCAGATTTTTGAATTTCATTTAACGGGCGAGTGGCAGGATTTTGTGCTTCCTGTGAAAGGACGGTCGGGTGAAATTTCAGAAATTACCGTACTCGTGAATGAACCGCAAAGTTCGGAGGGAACTCGGCTCCCGGCGTCGCGTTCCGGCTTCGTGCTGCTCGATCATATGGCGTTCTTCAATCCGAAGCTCGAGGAAAAACCGGACTGGCAGGCCGAAACGGGTATTACGGCGGCTGAGTTTTCCGCTCTGTATCAATCGGCTTCGCGGTTGCCCATGGCAAAACTGCCCGTTCTGGATCCGGCGATGTCACGCAAATTATCGGAAACCCCTGCCGTTTTGAAATATGACGCGGACGGAACTCTTTCTCAACTGGCTTTTCTCACCACGCCAAAACCTCTTCAGGCAACCGAGGAAAAAATTACAACACACTACGAATACGATACAAACGGCGGTCTCAAATCTGCCAAGCTGGATTATCAGGGAGTTCCCATCGGAAATTTCGAATACAAATTTGAAGAGGGTACTAGCGTTATCAAAGCCGAAGACGGCTCCGCGCGCCGCTACAACACAACCGGCGAACTGATCGGTATGATCAATCCTGACGGAACGGAGTATGAAATTATTTACGAAAACGGCACGCTTAAATCCATCAATTTGAAACGGCAATACTTGGATGGCGTTACCCGGAATTATTCGGACGGAAAACTCGCGTCGGTTGATTTAAAAGACGGTTCAGGGATTTTTGATCTGACATTCGCGGAAGACGGAACAATGTCCGGCGGCGTTCTTGAAACTCCGGACGGGATTCAAACGCGTATCGTGAATGGATTTCCGGCTGAAACCCGCTATCCGAGCGGGACGGTAAGGCCGGTTGCACAGCCGGATTATGAAGTAATCGGCTGGAGCGAAGATCGATTTGCAGTCCGGCGCGGCACGAATATTCTGAAATATGACGAATCCGGAAATCTCAGGCAGGTCATCGCTGAGTCGGGCGAGAATCTTTTGATCGTGCCCGGAAAAGAACGCGCAAGCGTGCGTTATTTTACTCCGCGTGAAATAGGCGGCGTGAAAATTCCCGCCCGTGAAATTATGAATTTTGCATCAGCAGAAAAGGGCCTGAGCTTACGCATCGGCGATTCGCTCATTTACGAAAACGAAACCGGTTTCGTGCTGCTTGTTGTGGATCCGGCCAGCGGAAACGTGACGAATCAGGCAAAATTTGATTTGTCGAAATCCGATTCCGCGATGGAGCTTGCGCTATTCCTGCGCACCGTGCCTGCGGACTCATTCCTGATGGGCAGTTACGGAGGCGGAGGAATGACGTTTGCGAACGAACTCGACCGCTATTTGGTGAAATCGGGCCTTGAAAAATTCGGACTCAAGGGATTTGATTCGCTGGCTCCGGCTTCGAACTGGGCGTTTATCGGCAAGCTGGGCGCCGAAGCCGCAGCGGCCATCGAGTCAACGGGCGCGAAAATCAATTTAGCCAGTCATGACGAAACGCGCGGTTCGCTGGCTGTTGAAAACGGCCGGCTGATGCCGGGCACGCTCGGATTCGACGAAGAGCTGATCGGAGGCGGGCTGGCGTATCACAAAAACTTTGTCGCAGAGGATCCCGAAAGCGGATTTTTCCGCGTCCGCCGCGGCAACGATGGGAATTTCTCGGAATTAACCGATTCCTTCGTCGACCAGATGCTCGGTCTCGTCGCTTCGCGCGAAGAAGTGTACGTTTATTTCGACGGGCGTTACCCCTCCAATTGGATTACCGAAGACGGTACCATCCGCCTGAAAAGCGCGCTTGCCAAACGCGGACTGAAGATTGTCGATGCCGATCAAATGGCGGAGATTATGCGCGTGAATCCCAAAGCCGCTTTCATTTTCACGCAGGACATTGCGCCGGAAACGGTATTTGATCCCGTGCGCGGGAATTATTTGGTCAAAGAATTCCTCGAGTCCGGCGGTTCCATGGTGTGGCTGCATGACACACCGTTTTATTATGTGGGACATGCCGGCATCAATCAGAAAAGCGTGATGGGCGGCGGAATTGAAAATTACATTCTCGGTATTGACCGTTCAAACCTTGTCGCTTCGAAAAAAGAAATTGCCGGCGGGATTCTCGAAGAAGCTTTGTCTACCGCGCTTCCGGTGAAAGCCCTTCAGCTTTATTCCAGATTCGAAACGGCGTCTGTTGCGAGTCCGCTTGACGCACGGGACGCGCTTCTTTCCCGGTTCGATGAGTCCGGAAAAAATGAATATGTCCTGCGCGCCGACGGCAGTGAAGTGTTTTATGAAAACGGAAATATCCGGAAAATCGCGGGAGCGGACGGAAAAGTAGAAATGGAATATCTGTACGATGCCGAAGGCAATATCACCCGCATTCATTTATATAAAGAAATGGAGCAAATTCCTGCCGCCGTTGAAGAAGAGCGCGTGATCATTGAAAAGAAGCGCGATGCGATGCTCGCAATGCTTCCCGATCAGGAGGCTTATTTGATCGCTCGCATCGAGGAGGAAGTGGCGAAGCAGAAAGCGTCGATTCAGTCGCAAATCGCTTCGCTGGAGTCGCAGAGATATCAAACTGTTACGTATACGACGGGATTCTGGATTTTCAAGAAAACACATACTCAGCGCGTTGAAAATCCGGCTGTGGTTCAAGCCATCGGGCAATTACAGGGGGCACTTGTGACGCTTGAACAGGAAGGCGGGAAGGCCGTTCGCGAAACACGGTTAAAGATTATAGAAACGCGTGCGCAAATTTTGTCAGAGTCCGAAAAAGCCATTGCCAATTTGCCGGAACGGGAAAAAGAGCTGCGCCGCGCCGTGCTTCTTGAAGAAATGGCGCCGGTTGTTGCTCAAACGTACCGGGATTTATTGGGGAGAGATCCGTCGCAGGAAGAAATTGAATCTTGTGTTCGTAGTGGCGACTTTAGCCGCTCCAGTCTCCTCAATTCCCCCGAGCGCCAATTAAAACTCGAACGCAAAGCCAGCATCATCTCCCGTGTCCGGGAAATGCTTGCTTCCCGCGAACATTCGCTGAGTGAAGAAGAACTTTCAAATATTTTCACCTGGCTTGAAAATCGCAATTTGCATTTTGGAGAATCTGCTTGGGGACCGCTTCAGAAATTGCTCGAAGCAAACGGGATTAATCTTCCCGCAGAACAGCTGGCCGCGGAAGCGGTGGTTGAAGACATTCTTTCGAAAGTCATTAACCCGGCAACGGGGGGCGAGCTCATGCTCTCGCTGAACGCGCTTGACGAAATCGCGCGCCGGCACGGATTGGAAACGTCTGCGCATCGTGTGGATATTCCGGAAGAAAATACGATCGCACTTATTAATGGAAATCATTTTGTTCTGGTGAAGTCGGTTACAGGCGGTAATGTCACCTACTTCGATCAATCCATAGGCGCGAGTGGATCCGAGATCAGCATTCCACTGGAGGATTTTCAAAGTGTTTTTTCAGGTTTTATTCTAGCCCCTAAATCCCAAATTCCGGCCCCTGAATTGACGGAGACGGAGGCGAAGTCAATTCGCGGTTCCTTCTTCTTTCTCATTCCCGTGATTATCGGGGCTATTGCCGGCGCGATTGCTTCAGCGGCCGCAGCCGCCGTGGCCGCAGCCGGAGCGGCTATCGCCAGCGCCCTTGCCGGAATCGGTTCGGCGATTGCGGGACTGACCACGTCCATCGGGTCCCTGCTGTCGGGCTTCGTGGGCTCGCTGAATTTCTCAAGCTTCGGAGCCGGACTGGCATCGGTGGGAAAAATTGCCGGGGCCGTAAGCCTTACCAGTTTTGGCGCTCAGCTTGGAGCACAGGCATTCGGTTGGGACGGAGCGGCGAATGTGCTCGGAGTGATCAGTCAGATTTCGGGGCTGGTGAGTTTAGGAGCGAATGTGGCGTTGGGCGCGGCGAATCTGTTTAAAAATGGATTGCAGTCCGGCATTCAAAGTATTACGAAAACGGTTCAAAACATCGGAGCAAAAATCTGGAATGGCGTCACCAGCATCGCGAGTACGGTTGGAAATGCGGTCAAAGGCATTGGCGGTTTTGCGGTCGATTTGATTCAGGGCGCGGGAAAAATCGTGTCCGGTTTTACGAACGGAGGATTTCTCGAAGGATTGAAGTCGATTGGAAGCGGGCTCATGTCCGGTGTGAACGGCACGTTTGATTTGATCGGAAAAGGCATCGTCAAAGGAATCGATTTCGTTGGCCAGGGCGTCAAGTGGATTGATTCGAAAATCGGGAATCTGTTTTCGAATTCGCTGGGAAATCAGAGCGCGGCAACGGGTACGAAAATATCAAAATCCATTTACGATAATCTCGTTAACGTCGCCGTCGGAAGCGCCGTCAACAAAACGCTCGACCAGGTCGGCATCGACGGATCGTTTGCGCGCCTCGCTACGGCAATGGCCATGGGCGCCTACGCCGATCCTGCGAATATTCTCGGCGGAAGTTTGCGCACGCTCGCCATGCAGGGTGTGAGCGAAGCTGCGCTCAAGCTCGATTTACCGCCGCCGGTTGCGGCTGCCCTTACAACTATCACAGGTCTGATGACGGATAATTTATTTGACCCATCCGCACGGAGCATCTTCTCGAATTTCGACAAAATCACGCCCGATCTTTTTACGCAGGGATTTACGTATCTTGGTACCGAGCTTGGCCTCAGTCCCACGGTGTCAGCGCTTATTGCAGGACCTGTCGGAGGTTCGCTGGGTGCGCTTGCTGTCGGTACCGCTACCCAGCAAAGCGTACAAACTATCCTAAAAAACATGTCGAAGGAATTTACGCGCGGACTGGCCACGGCCGGTACTTCGATTGCCGTGACCAAAGTTTTTGACGCAATCGACGCGCCGCCCGCCGCTGAAAATATTGTCCGCAACTTGCTTACGTCGGTCACCTCGAATCTCTTCCGTGACAAAACCGGCCGCGAACCCACGGCCGAAGAAGCGGAGACTGGTACTGACAGAATTTTCGATAAGTTAGGGGAAGGTCTGAAGAGGTTTGGGAATGGTGTGAAATCCGCTGTCGGAACTGTCGTGTCCTTCGGACAGAAAATTGTCGAAGGTGTCGGCCATGTCATGGCGCAGGGCTTCAAAAACACCATCGGCGCGTTTTCCTCCTTGTTCAGTCCGAAGACGCAGGAATATATTTATGAGGATATTCAAGGCTTGAGGCAGGGAACAGTGACTGCGGAAGGGGACATTTGGACATATCAGGTGGGCAGTTCAAAAATCGAATACAATGTTGCAACAGATTATTTCACAGAAAGTTCGGCCGGCTATGGTACGGCAAAAATCAGCGGATTGGGTATGTCGGATGGCGGAAGTATTTATTATGATCGTCTGACATTCGAATCAATTAGCTCGGGTGCTGGAACACTCACTCAAAATTATCATCAGGGACGTTTTGAAAGCTTTCAGGCAGATGTTGAAGGCGGCCTCGGCATTTTTATAGAAGCTCCTATGGATGAATCTTTCACCGTCGATGCCTACAAAGTGATTAAAGAAGGACGAGTTACCATCGACGTTCCCGCCGAGCTGGGCGCGCCGTGGGAAAGCCTGATTTATTTCGACATTCATGACGGGCAGGTGAGTGAGGCGAAAATTGAAATTAAAACAGAACCTCAAACCCGCACGGATATCAATCTTAATCTGGACAAAGAGCTTTATGTGCTTGTAAACGGCGTGGATAATTCCAATGATTTGGGCGCGCCCCTTTACATGAGAAATCTGGAATCGGATCTGGTCCGTCAAAGCCAGAATACGGATACACATTTAAGCGCTTATGACGATATTCTCGCCGCTGCGACGTTTTTGCCGAATTCAATCATCGAAAAGATTCTCAATTCGACTTTGGGGCAGACAGCTGCGAGAGCCATGCTTCGTAAATTAATGGATGCGTGGCAGGTGTTTCAGACACAAATGGGTCAAGATTTCGAAACGGCCGGAGATGTCAAAACCGCACTCGAAAATTTCTTTGATGAGCATGGGGACGGCCACCGTTTGCGCGAAAAGATCGGTGTGGGCTATTCCGGAGGATTTATTCCGCTCGTTGCTGCATTCGCCGATCCGCAATATAATGATACGGTTCAAGCGTTCGTTGCTCTGGGCGGGGCGACGTTCGCGATCGGCGCCAAATTGGCTGAGGCGCTTCAAGTACTTATCGAAGCCGCCGAAAACGCGGTTACCGTACGGGATGATAGTACCAGAGCTGCGTTAGGGAAAGCGGCAGATCTTTTTGTTTTGGCTTTAGAGAAATATCCTTTTGCGGGAGTTGTTGCGAAAGCGGTCAGTTTAGCTTATGGATTTTTAGATCATGTTTATATGATAGTAGATAAGCAAGCCTTGGATCAAAAGTTCAATGAATTTTATGCCCAGCTCAAAAGTCTAATAGAACCCTATACCGGATTTGATTGGAATAATTTAACGCTTACCAATGCGGAATTAGTTGTAAATGTTTGGGGCACAGAGGATTTTATTGCCAAAGGCAATGTCGTTGGCGGGTATTTGGATCATATCGGTAATTTCAGAGTCGACAGTAAAACAGAGCCTTTATATAACATTGAGATTATCGGCGCCGATCATTTGGATTACATTAAAGGAGTCAGGGATTTTAGTACAATTGCGGATTCTGTAATAAGAGCGGAGGCGGAATACAGGAATGAGGTTGTAAGCACATTTGTGGCAGATCTGATACTGAATGCTAAAAGTGCAGATGCTTTGGAACGATTTCTTTCCAAATCATTTATCCAAAAAATAGATGAAAATCACTATCAAATAGATTTAGGATTATCTTAATGAAAAATATAAACATCCTGAAAATTACTATTTTCGTTTTTTTACTTTTGAGCATGGGCAAAATGGGTTTTTGTGCAAATGCTTCTGATTCTCAAAAGTCATATGATGATGGTTTGAGATTGGTTTTTAGTCAGCACGCTTATGAAGAAGAGGCCAGAAGTTTAGAGCGAGCTTATAAGTATGATGAAGCAATAATGAAATATCGAAAAGCGATGGAAATAGAAGAAAAACGTCCTCGGGTTTTTCGTGGTGGTATTAATTTTGATATTGCCCGAATACTTCAAAATCAGGGTAAATACCAAGAAGCTTTAGATTTATTAAATAATAACCCTTACCGTAATCCTAAACATGAATATGGTAACGATCGAATAGATGAATTAAAGGCGTTGGTGGAATATCAAAAAACCGGGGAACCAAAAGCTGTTTATAATTATCTAAATAGTTATATGGAAAAGTATAAAAAAGGATTTCCTCCAAATGGTCATGGGGTGACCTGCATTACTACCGTTCTTCGTCTCTACGATGCCATCGGTGACCACGAATCGGGAATCAATTACATTGATGTGATCTTAAATTGGACCTATGAAACAGACAAAGAATTCAAAACTGTGAAACATGTAAAAACAAGTCAAGAAGCAACTGAACTGATGCAGGAAAACCTTCCTAAAAGAGACAGAGATCCAAATTGGAAGGCTTATAGATGGATTCGCGAATATCTTCTAGTCCGCGAAGCCTTCGAACAGGACAAGCGCGACGGCACCAAAGGCCGCGCCACAAAAGCCCTCATCCAATCCGATTATTTCCCTTGGTAACAAATCCCGATTTATTGGGAAATTCCCACTATTGCACTTTTCCCACTCATCTGCTATAGTTCTCCTAGGTGACCGCCATGAAAAACACAAATGCCCTAAGAGTGAAAGAAGCGGACTTTGAAGAAGTGACGGAAGTAAAACCGGATTCCAAGAATCGTATTTATCTTGGAAAGTTGGTTGAAAAGAATCCATCCAATACACTTTACCGGGTATATCGAAACTCGACGGGGCAAATCATTCTTGATCCTCAAGTGACCATTCCTGCCTCAGAAGCCTGGATTTATAAAAATAAGAAAGTTTTGAGAGCCATCGACAGCGGTTTGAAAGACGCGGCCGCCGGAAAAGTGCGTAAGGCAAAAGAGGATTATTCCAAGTACGTGACGGATGACGAAGGCTGATGTTTCAATTGGAATTTACGCATGCCGCGCAAGCTCATTTAGACAAGATTGAAAAAGATAAATCGCATCCCGGCCTGGCAAAACAGGTGAAGAGGGCGCTGGGATATTTGCAGGTTAATCCAAAGCATCCTTCGCTGAACACTCATCCTTACGATTCCATTCCTAACCCTATAGACTCAAAGGAAAAAGTATTTGAGGCTTACGCCCAAAACAATACTCCTTCGGCGTACCGGATATTTTTTATTTATGGATCTGCGAAAATCCCGCCTACCAGAGGGAAAGTAATTACGATTATCGCAATTACAGAGCATCCTTAATTTTTTCACTCACCTGAACATCTCACTCTCAAACACCTGATCATTAATCGCGACTCCGATGACGTTTTCCATTACCGGATAAAGCGTAAACTGATTGTTTTTCTCTAGTGCCGCAGCGATGCCGGAGACGAATTCCGGTTCGAAAGCGACAAATTCCAGCGGAGTGCCTCCTGAGGCGCGCTCCACTTTTTTCTCGAGCATGTTTTTGAAAACGCTCAGTTCCCGCTTAGTTTCTTTGATAAAAATAATGCGGGTGTGGCGCATCTTTGCGGCAAGGCTTTCGACTTTCCCCAGTCCTACTTTTCCGCATTCAATCCAGAGTTTTGGCGGGCTATGCAGATGTTCGGCGGGGATAAAGAGATCTGGTTCAAAATGCAGTCCCGCGCTTACTTCCACCTTGAGCTCCGGGTCATAGTAGAGCGCGTAAGCCAGCAGTTTCATCACCACATGTTCGCGGAGCTCCACCTCTTTTTTGACCAGAATGATCTTTTTTCCGGATATTTTCGGGGCCTGAATGTCGAACGTAAACTTCTCTACCATAGCGGTTTAGCCCCTTTCGCGTGAATTGTGCCTTGCAGGTATTATACTTGACAAATGTCCCGGCATAGACCATTATTCACCCAGTTATCCGCATATGAAAATCTACGAAGACCCTGAAAAATCCTTTCAATTCTTTCGAAGTTTTTATCCATGCTGTTACTCTCTATAAAAATAATTTTATAGTGTGATTTTTCCTAAAGGAGGAAAATATAATGGAGCAAGGTACAGTGAAGTGGTTTGACAACGCAAAAGGTTATGGTTTTGTTTCCCGTGAAAACGGCGGAAAAGATGTATTCGTACATCATTCTGCGATCGAAGGAACAGGCTATAAATCCCTTGATGAAGGTCAGAAGGTCCAGTTTGAAGTGACTCAGGGCCCGAAAGGCGATCAAGCCATTAACGTAAAGAAGATCTAACCGGTCTTAATCATAGAAATAGCGGGGCCTCAAAACCCCGCTATTTTTATGCCCAAAATAGCCGTAAAATACTCTCATGAACGAACACGGCCCTCATTTATTTAATTATCAGGGGAAGTAATATCATTAACGCCATCAGCGGAGGAACCATCCATGCCTCAATACATATTTCTGTTTAAATTCACCGATCAGGGAATCCGGAATGTGAAGGACACGGCCAAACGTGCCAAGGGATTTGAGGATCTGGCAAAATCCATGGGTATCACCGTTCACACTATTTTGTGGACGCTGGGCCGCTACGACGGGGTGATTATCGTGGAGGGGCCGAATGATGAAACAATCGCTTCACTTGTTCTAAAGGTCGGTTCCCTCGGCAATCTGAAAACCGAAACCCTGCGTGCCTTCGACCGCCGTGAGATCGAACCGGTTCTTTCGAGGATATAATCATGGCTAAATCTTTAGGCTCGCGCCGGCAGAAAGATATTTCCCGCCTCGTACGGGAAAGGAAGCAAAACCTGAAAGCCAAGCTCGAACATGATCGAAGCAAATGGCAGGGGAAGAAAGGGAAATGAAGTTTCTTCTCCTCACCGTTTCCCGCTGGCTGCTTGCCCTGTTCTTCGTGGGCGCGGGACTGGCGCATTTTCTGAGGCCTGAATATTATCTGACCATGATCCCGTCCTGGATCCCGTTTCCTCATATCATGAATTACACCAGCGGATTTTTTGAAATGCTGTTCGGCGCTCTGGTGCTTCCCGCAAAAACCCGCAAGCTCGCGGGGTGGGGACTCATCCTGCTCCTCGTCGCCGTATTTCCCGCCAACATTTATCTGGCCCTGCACCCTGAGATTTTTCCCGGCATCCAGCCCTGGATGGCCTGGGCCCGTCTGCCGTTTCAGGCCGTGTTCATCTTCTGGGTTTGGAGAGCGGCTATTTACAGGCCCGCGGGCTCAGTCTGAATCTTTCTCTGCGCCGAACTCGGTATCTACAATTCCTTTTCTGCGCAGCTCGCGCTCTTCCAGGCGGTTTTTTCTGAGCTCTTCGTGCGCGTCGCGGAGTTCGCCGGCTACGGGCCGATCGCCTTCGGGCCCGGTCGTTTGAGTTTCGGCGGGCTGCGCTCCGGTTGAGTCATCCGCCGTCGCGGCGGGGGACATCGCGGGAATTCCTAACAGGCCGACAGCCAAAATCATCCAATATTTTCCGCTCATTTTCTCCTCCTTTTAAAGCCAGTGTTACGGCGAAATTCGCAAAATGTTTAGCGCACGCTTCCTTTCTGATATACTCTTCCTCAAAAAATAAATCATAACCAAACAGTCCTCAACAAAAGAAAGAAGTCCCGCCATGGAAACCTTCGAAACCAAAGCAAGCATTCTTAAAATTCTCAAATTATTATTCTCGGTGTCTGTATCGCGATCGCAACGATCGCGTCTACCGTGATTTTGTCGCAGGGCCTCATGAAAATGAAAAAGTTTTCAAGCGAAGTCATCGGCGTTACCGGCTCGGCCGAGAAAAAGATTATTTCCGACTCCGTCGTGTGGCGCTCGGAATTTTCCGAGCGCGATTTCGATATGAAAGTTGCATTTCAGAATTTGAAAAATGACCTGGCGGCGGTGAGGGCCTATTTGACCGGGAAGGGCATTGCGGAAGGAGAAACTGTGGCGGGACCGGCGATTACGCAAGTGCTTTATAAAAAAGACACGCGGGGCAATGACACAAACGAAATCGAGGGCTACAAGCTCACTCAAGGGATCGCGGTCGGGTCCCCGGACGTTTTGAAAGTGACCGACGTTTCGCGTCAGTCGACCGAGCTCATCGACCAGGGTATTCAATTTATTTCGTTCGCGCCCGAGTATTTCTACACGAAGCTTGCCGAGCTCAAAGTAGACATGCTCGCCGAGGCCACGCGCGACGCAAAAGAGCGCGCCGGGAATATGGCAAAGTCCACGGGCAGGAAAATCGGGGTGATGAGGTCCGCGAAAATGGGGGTGTTCCAGATCACGCCCGCGAACTCTTTCGAAATTTCAGATTACGGCATGAATGACACGACATCGATCGAGAAAAAAGTGACGGCCGTGGTGCGCGCCGATTTCGCGATTTCCCAGTGACGTTTCTATGACGCAAATTTTCCGTCCCGAATCTGACCTGTACGTCGACACGAATTACAAAATCCTCTGCCAGGACGCGTGGTTTCTCGCCGTCGACAAGCCGTCGCCTCTGCCGGTGCACCCGGTGGGACGATTTATGGAGAAAAGCCTGCTCGCGCTTCTCGAACACGATTTAGGGGCGGCGCGCGGGACGCTTCACATTGTCAACCGGCTTGACTCCGAGACCAGCGGTGTGGTGCTTGTCGCCAAAACCGCGGAGTCGGCATCAAAGCTCAAGTTTCAGTTTGAAAAGCGGCGCGTGCGCAAAGAATACGAGGCGATGGTTTTTGGCAAGCTGGAAGCACCCGCCACTGACCCGTCGGCGGGTAAAGGGACGCGGGGACGAATCACCACGCCGCTTGGCCGGCGCGTCGTGGACAATTTTCATCTCACGGTGCCGGACCCGGAAGGGCAAAGCGCCGAGACGGAATACGAAGTGCTGGAGTCACGGGACGGATTTTCGCGCCTGCGTGTGCGTCCGCTCACGGGACGCACGCATCAGATCCGCGCGCACCTGGCTTCAATCGGACACCCGGTCGTGGGCGATAAAATCTACATCGATCTTTCGATTTACAGGCGCTACGTGCTGGAAGGGTGGCAGGATGACATGGCGGCCACCGTGAGGTTTTCACGGCTGGCTTTGCATGCTTCAAGTCTGGAGTTCACGCATCCCGCAAGCGGCGAGCTGATGCGGATTGAGTGTCCGCCGCCCGCTCTGTTTAATGCCGCTTAAACCACTGAACCGCGCGCTCATGCTTTTCGGCGGCGGCTCGCGTCGCGAAAGTTCCGAGATTCCGCCGCTTGCCGGTTTTCGGATTTTTGCGGCGCGAATACAGCCTGTATTTTCCTGACGGAAGTTTCCGGATCACTTACTTCGCGCTTTCTTCCGCCGGTTTCTTTCCGCCCTCAGCAATTTCCTGAGTTCCTTTTCCAACTCCTTCGAGCACTTGACCCGTGCCTTCGCCGGCTCCGGCTACAATCTGTCCGGTTCCTTCGGCAGCGCCTTTCAGCACTTCACCGCTTCCTTTGCCCACGCCCGCGACGATTTCCCCGGCACCCTTGAGAAGCCCGCCGAGAATGTCGCCATTCTCCTTTTTCGGCTCAGCCGGTTTGTCCTCTGCGAAAGCGGCGCCGGAAAGTCCCGCGGTCAGTACCATCGCGAAGAACAATGAAAAAATCCTTTTCATAAAATAACCTCCTGTTTTAGTGCGTTCTATTTTACGCCGATCATTGAGTAAGCGAAAGGGCTTACTCACATGATCAAAATCAAAGTTAAAAAATCAGGTAAAATGAAGCCGCTGGCCCTGCTGTTGGCCGCCGCGGCGGTGGCGGTATCGTTTTATTCCCAGCAGCATCAGCAGACGAAAGCGGATCCCAATTTATATACGGTGGCGCGCGTCGTTGACGGCGACACGCTCGCGCTTTCGAACGGGGAGAAGGTGAGGCTCATCGGAGTCGACACACCCGAGTCCTCGTCAAATCCGAAGCTTTACCGCGACTCAAACCGGACAGGGCAGGATACCAAGACTATCCTTGCCCTCGGCGCCCGCGCGAAGGCGTTTACGAAGACGCTGTGCGAAGGGAAGTCCGTGCGGCTGGTCACGGATGTTCAGCCCCGCGACAAGTACGGGCGTCTGCTGGCTTACGTGTACCTCGACGACAAGACATTCGTAAACGCGGAGCTCATTAAATCAGGCTACGCGAGAGTGTATACGATTCCGCCCAACGTGAAATATAAGGATTTGTTTTTAGATTTACAGCGCGAGGCGCGCGCGAAACAAAGAGGTTTGTGGGGATAAAAAAAAAGGGGCCTAAAAAGGGGTCAGACCCCTTGTGACAACAAGGGGTCTGACCCCTTTTTAGGCCCCTTTTTTACTTGTTTAAATTAATCTTTCTTTCCGAACGCTCCGTCGACAATTCCGCCGAAGAATTTTCCGACGCCGTCAAAAAATCCCGCGACGCAGTTCACAGTACCGTCCCAAACTCCCTTGGCGACGTTTCCGCTTCCTTCCGCAAGACCTTTCGCGGCGTTGCCGGTTCCGTCAGCAAGTCCCGCGCCCGCCTGAGCTGTGGCGTTGCCGAGTCCTACTGCGGCTTTGCCGGTGCCTTCAGCCATGCCGGTCAGCACTTTTCCCGTGCCGTCAGCTAAACCCGAAGCGGCGTTGCCGGAGGCTTCACCGAGTCCGCCCGCTACGTTTACCGTCTGCTCTCCGAGACCTTTGGCTGTGGCCAGAGTTCCGTCGCCCAAACCTTTCGCTGCGGCGGCGGTGCTGTCACCGAGACCGGTGAGTGATTGTCCGGTTCCCTTGGCGGTGCCTGACAGAACTTGTCCGGTTCCCACCATGAAACCTCCTACGATGGTGCCGTCATCCTGTTTTCCGCCGGCCGGCTGTTCAATTACGTCCTGGCTTCCTGACTCATCGCCTCCGGCCAATACAGCCTGCGCGCCGGTGAGCGTGAACGCCAGTACTAATGCTGAGATCAAAAACTTGTTTGTAGAATCCATTCTGCTATCTTTCATTTAAATTCCTCCCTGAATAGGCGTGGTTTTATAATGACGAAGATTTTACATTGGAAATCGCGTTTTGCCTATTACCTATTTTATCGGCAGGAAGGGCCCCTGACTATAGAAGGGGCTATTTCGACTCCTTTTTCTTTCCGTCTACGATGCCTCCTACAACTTCCCCGGTGCCTACGCTAAAACCATTCACGGTTTTTTCAACCCCGGCGCCAAAGCCCTGAAGAACCTGTTCGGTTCCGTCCCCGAATCCGCTTAAGACCTGATCGGCTCCCTGGGCGGCTCCCGCAACCGCAGCTCCGGCCCCGTTAATCATGCCCCCGATACGGGTATCTTCAATTTTTCCGGATTGCGGTGTGGATTCAGCAGGTGCCGGGTCGTCATCCGCAAAGACGGCGGCCGGCGAACCGGTGATGAAAAAAGCGATGATAAGCAAAGACAGCAAGACACTGCCTTTTGATCGGATTGAATCGGTGTTCATTGTTACCTCCTTGTAAACTTGAATCTGTCCTTAGAAAGTTAAGAATGTTACGAAGTTTTCTTTTGCTGGGTTATGCCTTCGTAAAATTCCTGGGTGCCTTTACCCATTCCTTCGACCACTTTTCCGGTTCCTTCAGCGAAACCGCTAACGGCTTTACCCGTGCCTTCGCCAAGTCCTGACGCAGCCTGTCCGGTTCCCTCAGCGAGTCCGGACGCGACGTTGCCGGTGCCTTCACCCGCGCCTGACACTGTTTCTCCGGTTCCTTTGACAAGACCGTGCCACACATCGCCTTCTTTTTCTTCATCGGCAAACGCAGCGACGGGGCCTGAAACGACGGCAAAAACCGCCACCAATAATGCAATGAGAATCGTGCTCTTTTTCATGGAATGTCACCTCCTTGTAACGACGTATTTCCCGATTAATATAAGTCTACCTTCTAATTTGCGTTCTGGCCAATGGGCGAGGCGGGCATGGTGGCCGCCAGTTCCGCGCGCCAATGCAGCAGGGGAGTCAGGTCCGGTTTTTCGGATAAATGCCGGGGTTTTAGAGGCAACGCGGAAAAGTTCGGTTTTCCGCGTCTTTCCGTAATTTTCGCTTGCCGAATGTCGTGATCCGGAAGCTGTTTTTTCACCGATTCAATCGTCTCGGGTAAGCTTTTTTTGGTGAAGCAGTTCACCAGCCAGCGGAGGCCTTTCGGGATTTCTCCCGGGTCGGCGTACACGTGAAAGGTAAGGAGGACGCGGTTTGTGTCCATGCTGAATTTCTGGATATGCCAGAAGCCTTCCGTGTAGCGGATGGTTTCTTTCGGTTTCAAGCCGGGCCAGGGAATCAGTTTCCATTCGATTTTGGCCTGATTGTCTTTTTTAGAATGGCTCATGAGGAGGCGGTATCTTTTGATTTTCCCCATGCCCACTTCCAGCGTGTAATTGACAATCACCCAGTTTTTCCCGCGATCCAGAATTTCCGCTTTTTTGAGGCGCGGCATATAACGCACGCATTGGTCAAACTGGATTAATTTTTTGTACACCTGGTCCAGGTCGCAGTGGATGAAAGAAAAGGCTTCGAAAGTTTTTCCCGGCGTTTTTCCGCCCGGGATTTCTTTGACGACGATTTTTCCCTGGTCGAGGACCCGGAAGTCGGAAAGGTGAATGGGATTGATTTCCATGGCCTGGGGCGGACGTGAAGCCGGCCAGAAAAGAACTGCCGCCGCCGCCGCCGCCGAGGCGAGGCTCAAAAGAATAATAATCAGAGAAATCCGTTTTCTCATTTCTTGCCTTTTTGTTATTGATTGAAGTCTAACACATGGGTGAAAAAAAGGAAAAAAGTGGGCTGGCCCCTTTTTTCTGTTCCACTTTTGTCCGCATTGTCCGATAATAGAAAGACTTAAACACGGAGGAATTATGCTTAAAAAACTTATATTAGGAGGTCTTATCGGAGGAGTCATCATCTACGCCTGGGGCGTGGTGTCCTGGATGGTGCTCCCGTTTCACTCGAAGTCGATGGAAAAGTTCAAGGACGACGTGGCGATGCAGGAAACCATTATGATGAATGTGGACAAGGCAGGCATTTATATGCTTCCCACCTGTCCGATGAAACGGGGGACGGCGGACCCTGCGGCGCTCAAGGAACTCAAGAAGCAGGCCTGCGCGCAGTTTGAGACGGGGCCGGTGGTTTACTCCGTGATCAATCCCAAGGGAATCGGTCCGATGTGGCAGTCGATGACGAAGGGTTTTGCGATTCAGCTTCTCGGCGCGCTTTTGGCCGTGTGGCTACTGCTTCAGGCGAATTTGAAATCCTATTTCCGCCGCGTAATTTTCATTACCGTATTTTCCGTTGCGGTGGCGGTGCTCGCGTATCTTCCGGCCTGGAACTGGTGGGGCTATCCGTGCTTTGCCACGCTGGTGGACATGGCGGATGTCGTGATCGCTTATGTGATCGCCTCGTTTGCAATCGCGAAGGTGACTAGGTGATGCAATCACTCAGTCATCCCGGACTTGATCCGGGATCCAGTGTTTTTTAATAGGCCCTGGATTCCGGCTTTCGCCGGAATGACAAATGATGAAAAATCTCATCAAACCCGAACGTCTTCTGATTTTTACCGACAGCGTTTATGCCATTGCGATTACGCTGCTTGTGCTGGATCTCAAACCTCCGCATGACGTCAGCATTTCGAATCATCAGCTGTTTGAGGATTTGATCGGGCAGTTTTCAAATTTCAAGGCGTATATCATCAGCTTCACCATTCTCGCCAAATTGTGGATCAAGCATCATCTTATTTTCAACCGGATCAAACAGGTGGACGGCATGGTGGTTCTGCTGAATTTCATCCACATTCTTTTTCTGACGCTGGTGCCTTTCGCCTCGTCGCTTCTGGGACATTACAAACATGACGAAGCGTCTGCGGCCGTGTTTATCGGCGTGTTGTGCGTCACCGGACTTTCGCTGTCGCTTCTGAGGCAGTACGCGTTCGAGCGGAAAAATCTTCTGCTGGAACCTGAAGAAACGATGAAACGCCTTGAGCCTTTCCCGGTTCAGTATGCCTACGCAATTATCACTTTGGCAGCGCTGGGCATATCCTTTATTCAGGAAGATGCGGGACTGCTGCTGTGTTTTCTGGCGCCGTTTGTCTCCAGTCATTTGTCGAAAAAATATATTGAAGCTCACGCTTAACAGGGAGGAACTTTTATGAAAGTCCGTACGAATACCATCGATGACATCGTTTACATTATTGCCTGCATCATTACGCTGGGCGCGGTGTGGATTACGCGTATTATTATTTCGCAGGCCATTCGCAGATCCGTTCAGGAGTAATTAGGGGCCTGGCCCCTTTTCGGGAGTGAATATGCATTTCCTCGAGGCGATGAAAAATCACGCGGTTTACCTCGCCCCGAAAGCGGCGGTGGGACTGGTCGTCTTCGCCATTTTCTGGATCGCGGCCACCATCGCGCACAAAATTACGCGTACCGTGGTTGAGAAGGCGAGGATTCAGTCGAATGCCGTCACTTTGTTCGGACGGCTTGTGTACTGGTCTTTCATTACATTAGGCATCGTTTTCTCACTCGGCGTTACCGGGGTGAACATCGGCTCGCTCGTCGCCGGACTCGGGCTGGCCAGCCTTGCCCTCGGCGTCGCACTTCAGGCCACGCTTTCCAATATGTTCTCCGGTGCGCTCATCATGCTCTATCATCCCTTCAAACAGGGAGACCGCATCCGCACGCAAAGCGTGGAAGGGGACGTGGCCGAAATCAATCTGCGCTACACGCGCCTCAGAACCGACGGCACGACAATACTGATTCCCAATGCCACGTTTTTCACCAATCCCGTAGTGATCGTAAAATCCGCTTAAAATTCTGCGAATGTTAGAATATGATTGATGTTTGAAAAGGTGATTTATGCCGACAGGCCAAAAAGATTATTACAAAATTCTGGAAGTGCCGGAGTCCTCCGGGGAAGGCGAAATTAAGAAAGCCTACCGCAAGCTTGCGGTCAAATTCCATCCCGACAAAAATCCGGGCAACAAGCAGGCCGAGGAAAAGTTCAAAGAAATTTCCGAGGCATATTACGTGCTGTCCGACGCGAAGCGGCGCAAAGAATATGATTTGTTCCGCAAAGGCGGATTCGCGGGCGCCGGTCCGCGCGGCGGGTACCGCTCGGGCGGCACGGGCGGTTACACGTCGGGATTCGACTTCGACGAATTCCTGAACGCGATGCGCGGCGGTCAGGGCGGATTCGGGGGAATGGATTTGAACGATTTATTCGGGGGTCTTTTCGGCGGCGGCGCAGGCGGGCGGACAGGGCGGGGCGGGACAACGCGCGTTTATTATTCCACGGGCGGCCGGCCGTTTGATGAAGACATTGAAGAGCAGGAGTTCGGCGCTCCGCAAAAAGTGGATACCGATACCCGTCTTTCGGCGAAAATTACTCCGGAGCGCGCAAAGCAGGGCGGAAAAATCATGATCAAAACCAGAGACGGAAAAACCATCGCGGTCACCATTCCCGAAGGCATTAAAAACGGACAGTCGCTCCGCGTGCGCGGACACGGCAAAGTGTGCCCCTGCTGCGACAAAAAAGGCGATCTTCTCCTTAAAATCCATGTGGAATAGAAAGAAAGTAAAAAAGCTGGCCCCTTTTTTACTTGCCGCTGTTTTTTTTGCCGTTCCGGGCGCGAACGCTTCGTTCGAGCGCGAAACTTTTTTTCAAAATACCCCCGTCCCCTTCAGCGCCGAGCCCCCGCCGCACTGGCATATTTATCCTCTCGATGAAGAGCGGTGGATGGGCGGGGATCCCACGCTCACGTTTAATAATCCTCTCGAAAGTTCGGTGCGCATCACTTTTTACGGACTTGAAAAATCCCGCTTCAAAGCACCGGCGGAGTTTTACGATTTTTTAAAGCGTGTGCTAAACGAGCCGGCAGTTGAAAAAGATATGGAAGTCGGCGGATTCGCGGCGAAATATTTCCGGTTCCGGTATTCTTACGAGTCAGCGACGGACGTGCACGGCGCGTCCATGCTTGCCGAGGCCGTGTATGAGGAATTTGTGGTGGTGCCGCTTGAGAAAGGGTTTTACTGCTTTAATCTGACGTTGCGCCGTGTTTCTGATTCACCGGTGATGCAGAAACAGTACGAAATGCAGGGAGAGCTTTCGAAAAATTTGCGCGACATCAAGGACTGGAATGAATTCCTCGCAAGCGTCCGGTTTCAGGACAAAAGCTAAAAAGGGGTCCCTTTTTTAGATACCGTTTTTATGATATGATCTGCGCCTATGTCACAGCACACAGCCGCTCCCACTGAGCCTTTCGATATATCCGAAAAAGGCGGTCCGAAGGACGGAAAACCGCAAGTAAGCGACAAGCGTCTTTACTGCCAGCTTCTGGTGTTTACAGGAGCGAATCCCCTTGCGATTTCCAAATTGCAGGACTCCTTGCAGAAAAACAGTCTCGATTCCGTAATTTATGCCGACGTCAATGATCCGAAGGGCATCGGACTTTTGGTGATGACGGAGAATCCGGATACGTTCGTGTCAGCTTTGCGCAAAATCCTGAACGCCGAGGATTTTTCCGCGCTGAAACTCCGCCCGGAATTTACGATGCTTGGGCGCACCTACGCGCTTGGATTCGAGCAGGATCTTGAGGATTGGCTGCTTAAGCGCTCGAAGCGCATCGCACTTGAGCCCGGAACTCCGTGGGCGGTGTGGTATCCGCTCCGCCGCAGGCCCGAATTCGAACTGCTTTCGAAAGAAGAGCAGAGGCCTATATTAATGGAACACGGGGCAATCGGCAGAAAATACGGCGAGTCAGGATTCGCTTCCGACATTCGCCTGGCCTCGCACGGCATCGATCAGCGTGATAATGAATTCGTGATCGGCCTCGTCGGAAAGGAATTGTATCCGCTTTCGCGCTTAGTGCAGGACATGCGCAAGTCGCAGCAAACCGCAAAGTATATTCAATCACTCGGCCCGTTTTTTGTCGGAAAAACACTGTGGCAAAGTCCCTTCAAGGCATAGAAAAAATTCATCTTTCGGTTTCCCGTCCGGAAAGCTGGCTCGTCGCCGATTTTTCAGAAATTTATGATACGCTCAGCTGGGCTGTGCTCGGCGGAGACATGCCCGCTTCCTCCGTAGTTTGGCTGAAAGTCACATCCTGCGATCTTTCGCCCGGAATCGATCCCGCAATTTATTTGAAACATCGAATAGAAAATGAGCTAAAGCGCTCTGGCGCCGTAGGCCTTTTAACGAGCGCGAATCTGGATGACTATGCGGACGTTCAAAAATCTCACGGAGAATTTGAAGCGCGCTGCATTGCGACCGTGGGACTTTCGAATGCCGTCCGCATCGGTGATCCGCCGACAGCGCATCATATCGGAACGATTAATCTTCTTTGCGTCTTCTCGCATCCGCTGTCCTACGAATCGCGCCTGGAGGCGCTTTCTCTGGCTGCCGAGGCCCGCACGGCCGCGGTGCTGGAAGCCGCGATACCAAGCACGGTTAGCACATTTCCGGCTACCGGCACTGGTACTGACTGCATTGTGATTGCTTCACCTCAGGGTGGAAATGACGTAAAATACGCCGGCAAACACACCATTCCCGGTTCAGTGATTGGTTCAGCAGTGTATGAAGCGGTGCGCACGGGCACAGCAAGCTGGTTTTTGCGCAATAAAAAATAAATCTCCGGAGATTCCTTCATGAAGAAATTCTTAGTATTTTTTTTCTCACTTATTTTCCTCAGCTTTTCTGTTTCTACAGCTTTTGCCGATATTGACGGCCAGCCCACGGGCTGGTGGTCTGATAACGAAGGTAATAATTATTACGGTGATCCGCCAAGCCAGTCTTCTTCCAGTTCTTCCTCGGGCTCTACCGTTGATTGGGCTTCCGTTTGGCAGGCCAAGCGCGAGGCTGCGGCAATGCGCAAAGAAAATGAGCGCAAACAGAAGGCGTATGACCTGAATCAAAAAGGCGTGGAGCTTTCTGCCAAGGGCGATTTTCAGAAAGCGCTCGAATATTATCAGAAAGCCGCGCAGGTGGCCCCCGAAGATCCGGTGATTCAAGATAATGTGCGCGCGGTTCAGGGAAGTATGTGGAATCAGAAAGGAATGGATTATTACAGCCAAAGCGATTTTGTGAACGCGAAAAAAATGTTCGAACTGGCGCTTACGTTCCGTCCGGGCGACTCCAACATTACTTATAATTTGAGCGAAGCACAGCGTTATTTGGATCAAGCGGAGCAGGAAAGTCAGAAAAAGAAGGCGGCTGAGCAGCAAATCAATCAGGTGCGAGATCATATTTCTAATTTTTCCAATGAATTGCAGGAACGCGCCGCGAATAAAAACACATCCAATTTGGATTTTAAAGGAGCGCCCGCGGCGCCCGCTTCCGATGAGGACCAGGCCGGGAAGCTGAACAAATTCAAAAACATGAAACCCATCAAGCCAACTTTGATTAAACGCGGGGCTTTGCCCGCGGGCGGATACAGCACCGCGAGCGGGCAAGGAGTGGGTTTGGTGAAGTCGGGCAAATCCGCTGTTGCCGGATCGCAAATCGGGGACGGGGAGCAGGGCGCGCAGGACGGGATGGTTGGTTTCGACACGGCCGGCGCGGCAACTTCGGGACTTGAACCGGTTAAACTCAAAGGAATTTCTCTGGAAGCCCAGGATCCGGATATTCCCGAGGCGCGAGTGGGTGAATTTAAAGATTTAGTGCAGAAGCGCGAAAAAGCCCGGGAAAAGCGTAAAGATCTTGAGGACAAACTGGAAAAATTAGTGGGCGGCGGAAAAGAAAATACTTCCGAAGCCATTAAAATGAAGGAACAAATTTCCGATTTCAAAAATCAGGAAACTTTCGTCAATTTCTCCATCAAAGAAAAACTTGTCGTCGCCCCCGACGTGAAGAAGGGAAAATAAAAATGAAAAAAGTTTTCGCAATTTTTTTAGCCGCATTTTTTATTACCGCGCCTTCCTTTGCTCAGCAGGTGGAAGAGGCCGCAAGCGTGCCTTCGGGCATCAGTAATGTGGATTATCAATTTCTGGTGGAGCAAAAAAAACATTTGGATGAAACTCATGGACTTTTGGTGAAGGATGTTGACGCGTTTAATTCCGATTGCGGCAAGGTGTCCAGTTCGGATTCGGGAAAAATAGAAGAATGCACGAAGCGCCAGGAATTAATTTTAGCGCGCGTGGATACTTACAACCGCGATTTGGTGCGCTATCAGGAAAGTATTCAGCGCGCCCAGGCGAAAGCCCCGAAAATTATAGGATTTGAAAAAGGCGATAAAAATTCCGCTCCGGTGCCTGTGGGGCTGGATTTTAAAGAGCCCGCTCCGCAGGTGCTATCGGATGAAGAAAAAGCGGAATTAAAAGATACTCCCGGCGGTATTCAGGCAAAGTTAAACAGCGTTCAGGATAAGATGTTTATCCGGGCGAAAGGTCAGGCTTCCTGGAATTTGGGATTTTATCTCGTGGATCAGGGAAAAAACGAAGAAGCCGTCAGATATTTTATTGAGGCAAGAAATTGTTTTGATGACGGCAGCAAAGAAGCAATCATGCTCGATAACGCGATACGGAGTTCAAAAGAAATGAAGCCGTCGCCGAAAGAATATCCTGTTTACAAAAACAGCGTGGAAATGTTTCTGGATGCCCTGCAGTACGGCAACCGCAATTGGGAGGCGAGCTATCAATTTCTCGAAGCCGCGAAAAAAGCAAATCCGAATGACGAAATTGTAAAGCGTGCGTTGAATTACTTTTTGCCGGTATATGAGAGTGAAAAGGATAAAGACGAAGGTTTTTCACTCGGCGAAATCAAACCAAGGAAACCATAATGAAAAAAAATATCGTTACGTTTTTTACCGCGCTTTTCGTTTCTTCCGTAGTTTTTGCCGAAGTGCCGGCTGGAGTACCCGTGCTTTCACCGGATATTCAGAAAAATTTTGAGAAAGGAATGTCGGCTGCGAAGCAGAAAGATTATGACTTGGCTATCCGCTACTTCAACGATGTGTTTGAAGCCGCGCCGCTTTATCCGCTGGTTTATTTCAATTTGGGATTGGCGCATGCCAATGCGGGGCACGAACTGGCCGCTATCGCTTGGTTCAAAGCCTATTTGCAGGCCGACCCGAAAGTATCCAATCGCAGAGATATTGAAAAAGCGATTACGGATCAGGAAGTGGCCGCGGAGTCGGAGGGGCGTAAAATTATTGAACAAGCCGAACAGGCCGCGAACGCGCTTCCTGACGACGGAACGGATTATTCCGAACGCAAGCAAGCGCTCAGTTATGTCTCGAACGCGCTTTCTTCTTCGGGTGACATGGATGCGGGCATTAAGTTAGCGGAGAAATATCAGTTAAAAACTTATTCCACTTATAAAGCCGATGCTCTTGCCACCTACGTGAACGCGCTTGCGAACGGAAAAAGAAATGATGAGGCGCTTGAGCTTGTGAAACAGCTTCCGGAAGACAAAAAGCAAGCCGCCTTTGAGACCATCATGTACAGTTATCAGATCGCCGGAGTTTTGGATAAAGCGATGATGGTTTTCCGCATGCTTCCCAAGCCGGGAGATTCTTATTACACCACGTACCTCGCTCAAGCGTTCGCGAAAAACGGCGACTGGAATGAAGCGGAAGTCATCACGGAAAAAATCTCGACAGATAAGAAAAAGTTTGAAGCTTTGCTGGATCTTGCCGGTGTGGCGCGCTCGGTTAAAAATTCCTCCAAAAATGCGGAAATGATTTCGAAGGCTGAGCGTATTCTTCCTACAGATGATAATACCGATTCGGTGAACAAACTGGCGCAGGCTTATGTGGAATCGGGGGATAATTCAAAAACGCTTAAACTCCTGGATTCAAACATCCCGACGCCGGACGCAAATACTTATACTTTTTGTATCCGTGCCGGCCTTTACGCAAAAGCGGGGGAATTTGGGAAGGCCGAGCAGATTTTTTCAACTATTTCCAAGCCGGACGACCAAAACTGGGCGGCCCGGGAAATGATTGTGGGATTTTTAAAGAAAAAAGATTTCAAAAAAGCGAAATCTTATCTTAAATATTTAACAACCGGTGCATTTGTCCCTTTTGATATCGGCGGCGGTTATGCGAATGTTGCATGGGCTCTGATCAAAGATGGAAAAGAATCTGAAGCGCGAAAAATCATGAATGATATTCCAAAAGGTTCAAAATTTGATCAAGAACCTTACATGTACATGAGGCTCGCTGAGTTTGCTGCCAAAGACCATAATTACAAATTGGCTTATGAATTTGTGGAGAAAACGTCTTCAGAGGATTGGAGAGGCAGCTCTGTGGGTTCGGTGGCAGATTCTCTGATCAATGATAAACGTTATGAAGAAGCAATTACCTTTCTTGAAAAAAATACGGGTATCATTGTTTATTCCGGCAATGTCCCGCTGTTTGATTATTGGTTCCGTGTCGTGGATGAGCTTGAAAATAGTAAAAAACATGAAGAAGCCGTTAGCGTGATGGACAGAACAGCCAATGCCGCGCTTGGAAAACGGGATTTGGCAGCTTTAGAAAAATGCGCGGATTATTATAAAAAATTCGGCGACAAGGAACATCAATCCCAGGTGCGCGAATGGATTAATGATTTGAAGTGGCCGGCTTACGCCAAAGAATTGGAAAAGGCGCGCACTTATAATCCCGCGGCAGCCTACAAAGAAATTCAGAAAAATCCAAACGGCCAATATATTCCCAGTGATATGGCCGTTTTCGGAACCGAATATTTGAATACGCTTAATAAAATCGGAGAGATGGGTAAGAGCTGAAAAAATCGGGAAGTGCGCTTGATTGAATTCGACAGAAGATTATTTTTCTGGATCAACGGCTGGCAAAATCCATTTCTTGATTATGTATTAACCTGGCCGACTTATCTTGCGAATTTCCAGATTCTTCTTGCGATTGCTTTGACGGGGATGTTTCTTTTTGACCGGAAGCACTGGTTGAAGCGCGGTATTTTTTTTACCGTGTCTTTGCTCGCCGTTTATCTGGCGATGGAGCTTCTTAAAATCGCTTTTTCACGCCCTAGGCCGTTCGATGTTTTTATAGCAGATGTAATTTTTCACCCGGGATTTGAAAAACCGGAGACTTATTCGTTTCCTTCCGGTCACGCGACGCTTGCTTTTGCCGCTGCGGTTTTGATCAACGCACTTTATCCCCGCCGGAAATTTTTCCTGCTTTATTTCCTTGCCGTATGGATCTGTTTAACCCGCATCTATTTGGGCTTTCATTATCCTTCTGACGTTCTGGCGGGGGCTATCCTGGGCGCTTCATGCGCTTTTTTTGAATGTAAAATTTTTCCTCTCCGGCCCACAACCTGACATTCACATGCTAGGCTTTTTCTGTAACTATAAGGAGGGCTTAGCAATGAATAAATTTTTCATGTTCTTACTCGTGGGGGCGTTATTGAGCCTGCCGGCATTGAGTTATTCCGACGTCGAAACGAAAACGGACCGTCCATCCTTGCAGGATTATCAAAGTTATAAGGTTTACCAGGATGATGTAAAAACCGATTATCTGCTGGACGGTTAATTTAACTTTTTTCCTGATCAATAGTTACATCATCATATAGATTTTACCCTTACGGCTCTTGATTTGGGGCTATCATGTGTTAGCTTTTACGGTCTAACACCATGAAAAAGCCCCAATTCTTATTGCTTCTATTCATTGTCCCGGCCCTGTATTTGCTCGGCATTTCTCCGTCTTTCTCCGAAAATGCGAATCTGCGTTATCAATACGAAAAAAGGGAATCCGTCAATATTCCTCGCAATTTTCCGATTTTGCTGCTGCCTGTTTTTCACCGGGGCGACGATCAGTCGGAAGCCCTGATTTGTGAGCTTAACCGGTCTCTTCAGAACGAGAATGTCCCCGTAGTGCTTTGGACGGAATCTAAAGGCATCGGGTCTCATGAAATGCGCGATGCGCTTGAGTCCATGTTAAAAAATCATCATGAGAATATTCCTCTGGAAGCGTTAATTCAGAAAAGCCGTACCCAGAATCCCGTACTTCAAAAATATGTAAAACTGAACTCCGTATTTGAGATGCTGAACCGTGAGGGTTCGGATGAGACGGTAAAACAGCAGAAAAAAGAGCTTGTCCGGAAAATATTCGGCCAGAAATTTTTTGCCGATGCGGCCTGCTGGGCGGTTGACGAGGGAGCGCTCCTTGAGCATGAACGAAAATCCATAGAATCCTGGAAGGCGATTCTGAATATTTTCCGGATGAATGATCTTGCGGCGTTTCATCTTTCAAACGGAGACGTTAAGTCAGCATACCGGGCGAAAGAGCTGGAGTTTAAGAATACGGTGGAAATGGTTTATCTCAGGAACCGGGATATCTGGAAACAGTTTCAGGAAATCCATGCGCAGCATCCGGACCGGAAAATCATTGCCGTCATAGGCGGCGGACATGTGAGCGGATTTCACGCTTCGCCCTCTCAGATTCTGAGTGCCGCGCCGGAAAAATCGATGGATATTTCCGGAGAAACCGAAGCGATACAAAGAGAAATCGACGGAACTCTTTCCGGCGATGAACGTGAAAAATTTATCTGGAACAACTATTTAAAGCAAAAGCTCGTGGGCCAGGCTCCCGATTCCGGCAATTTTGAACAGCTGGCCGGAATTATGAAAAATTTATATGTTCGTATCGATAAAAAGGGAATAAATGCCCGCACTATTTTTGAGAAACTTGCCAAACGCGTATCGAAGGCAAGAATCACAAACCCTGCGTTTCAGCGGGGCATTCTTTTGGATATTCTGCTTGAAAATCAGATTATTTCTCTTGAGGAAAGGCAGCAATTCTAATATAAATATAAAAAAAGGGGTCAGACCCCTTTTTTAAAACAGGAGGCAATACCGTGACTATTCGAACTGCATTTTTTCTCTCTATCGCTCTTCTAATAATTACTGCAAATTCTGCAATGGCCCAAAGTGCGCCTTTCATTCCGTACAGCAGTTTGGATCAAAATAAAGACGGTAAAATCACCCGGCAAGAGTTTCAAGATAAGGCTTTTGAAGGTGCTTTTGACAAGGTTGATACAAACGACGACGGTAAAATCGATTATTCAGAATGGCAAAAGTATGATTCGTCTCCCCAAAGTCGAGAGCATTTCAATAACACGGACACGGATTCAAGCGACGGCATCAGTCTCGCGGAGTTCAAGAACGGCAAGTTCAGCTTCCTGAACCCGGTGAAAGTTCTGGACGGGGATGCTTCGATTCAGCCCCCAAAGGATCCGCGTAAAAATCCCGAAGATATTTTCAACGAACTGGACAATGACCGGAATAATCTCCTCACCGACGAAGAAGTCCCGGGAAACGGCGGTATGAAGCTCATGTCATTTAAGTTTTAACGGAAAGAAGACAGTAGCTGCGTCATGAAAATTTTAGTCAAACCCTTCGGCTGCCAGATGGGTGCGCGTTTACACCCTCCTATTTACAATGCTCAAAAAGCTTTATTGGCCAATTCCTACATGGGGCATACTTGAATTAGCGAGTATTTCCAAGTGAATCGATTCGACGGATATTCGATAATGAAAGGATAAATGCCATGAAAACGATGATGAGCTTTACAACGATCTTCATTATTAGCTCTTTTTTGATTGTTGCGGATGCTTGCGCCGAAGATCCTTCAGGCCGGCAGAAAAGTGCGGAAAATGATATCGCTCCTAGGTCAGGGGCGCCCGCGCCCGGTACTCTGGTGCAACGTTATTCCCCTTCACCCAATATCATTGGCATTGCCCGGAAAGGAGCAGGACAGCGAGGCCAGGTTCATTACATCGACGACGATTATTTAGGGGGTGGCGTGAAAAGCGGATATGTATTCAATATGGGACGCGGTAATACCGATTTCGATGATGCTTACTATGATTGGACACCGGATACGCCAGCCACTCCCATTAATAAAGAGCGACCTGTTGCTCAGGATAGGCCCAAAAAGGACAACGACGATGATAAGTAAAAGGAAATGTTCTTAATGAAAAAAATCTTCGCACTCATCGCAGGATGTCCCCTCAACGCATAGGTACCCCTCAAATATCCCGCTTTGTGCTAAAATATTTCAACTATGCAAAAATCCCTAAACAATCCTCTCAAAATTAGCTTGAAGACTTACGGCTGGCCGATGGCTCTGCGTTTACACCCTCGTTTGTGAAATTCTTCGAAAGCTGTATCTTTAATTCTGGTCCTTGCTTTTCATCTATAATCGTATATAATCATATATAGTTGGAATATAAGAAAGGGAATTCTCCTATGCCGCATCAAAGATTGAATGCCCAAATCGAGCAATTGCCAGGGGAGATTTGGACAAAAATTGCCCAAATTGATGAGCTAAAAGGCAGGTGGGTTGGCGGCGTTCATTTAAGTCCCCAGATCCTGGGGCGCTTGAAACAATCGGTACTCATCACATCTACCGGTGCCTCAACGCGCATTGAAGGAGCCCATCTTTCAGACGAAGACGTTGAAAAACTCATGCGCGGAATTTCCATTCAAAAATTTACCGATCGAGACAAACAGGAGGTACGAGGCTATTACGAACTCCTTCAAAAAGTGTTTGAAGCCGCCAAGCACATTCGTTTTTCAGAAAGTACCATCAAGCATTTTCATAAAGAGATATTGCGTTTCGTGGATAAAGACAAGCTTCACCGGGGTGAATACAAAAAAGTAGAAAATAAAGTGCATATGGTTGACACGGCGGGGAAGTCTATTGGAGTTCTTTTTGATACAACACCGGCCTACTTGACGCCAAAAGAAATGCAGGAACTTGTTGAATGGACGGAATCGTCTTTTCAGGCAAAAAAAATCCATCCGCTTCTGATCATCGCAAATTTCCTGGTCGAGTTTTTGGGCATTCATCCTTTTCAAGATGGAAATGGACGACTTTCTCGCGTCCTCACAAATCTTCTTCTGCTTCGAGAGGGGTACGCGTATGTTCCGTACGTTTCTCATGAAAAGCTAATAGAGGATAACAAGCCCGATTATTATCTGGCGCTAAGAAAAAGTCAGAAAACGTTAAAAAGCCGGCATGTGAACATTACTCCCTGGCTTGATTTCTTTTTTTCAATTCTCCTGGAACAGGTAAAACAGGCTGTTTCGCTTTTATCAAAAGAAGCAGTCGAGAAACTATTCTCTCCAAAACAGCTGCTTGTCCTGGAATATTTTCAGGACGCCGATGAAGTGACCCGGCTTGAATTGTCTAAAAAACTTAAAATTGCACCTCCTACAGTAAATCAAATTCTTTCTCGTCTGCTCGAATTCAAAAAAATTGAGCGAATCGGACAGGGACGAAGCACAAGGTACCGTAAGGTATGATGAACCCCTCCAGTGCACCCTGATCTCAAAGAAATTGATCGAGGATATTTTTTAATTTCGAAATAGATGTCTCTCAATTGTGCTGATAAGATACGTGCATTTTTAATGGGAATTTAGGATTAATTTTATGAAAATAACTGTAAAGACCTTCGGCTGAGAGGTGGTATTTTTACGGACAGCGGCTGATTCTCGGTGCGGCGGATTATCTTTCAGTTCTTGAATAATGATTATTTCTGCCTTTTGAAACTTAAGGCGATTGTGTCGACAGTGTCGGCATTTTTGGCATCGTTTTCCCTTCGTTCTTCTATTTTCTTTAATTAATAATATTTTTTTTTGCTTCTAGTTTGGTATAATTTAGCAAATTTTGGAACCTTAATTCTATGACCGACAAATGGCTTACAATCGAAGAAATTGCGGAATACCTCCAGGTCTCGCGGGAGAAGCTTTATAAGCTTTGCCAGAGGGGCAAAATGCCTGCGTCCAAAATTGGCGGGCAGTGGCGGTTTAAAAAGGAAGTCGTAGATCAATGGATGTTTAAAAATCAGAAGCACAACGACAAAATGGTGAAAGTAAGGAATTAATGAGTAAGAAAGTTCAGTCCGAAGCGGCTACGCGCAAACAGTTTATTGATAAGCTCTTGCTTAATTCAGGTTGGGGGCCGATTATTCCTTTTAGTGATGGAACAGAGTACGTGAAAGGCTCGGTTGAAGAATATCAAACTGAAAACGGCCCCGCGGACTATCTTCTTTTTTCTGAATCAAAGCCGCTTGCCGCTGTAGAGGGTAAGAAGGTAGCAATCGGCCCGCAAAACGTATTGGTTCAGGCTCAGCGCTACGCCCGCGGATTGACAAACTCGCCATGGCAGTTTCAGGAATATAAACTTCCGTTTATTTATTCTACGAACGGCAAGGTCATTTGGTTTCAGGATCTCCGACACCCCTTAAACCGTTCTCGAGAAATCTCTCAATTTCACACCCCCGAAGCTTTGCAGGAATTACTGACTAAGGACGAAGCGGCAATAAAAAACTGGTTTAACGCAAATCCGGTGAATCAGCCGCTTTTGAGGCCTTATCAAAAAGAAGCCATTGAAGCGATTGAAAAGGCTGTTTTTGACAGAAAACGGAAGATGATGGTTGCCATGGCAACCGGAACGGGTAAAACGTTCACAATCATCAATCTTATTTACCGTCTTATGAAATCCGGCTTCGGAAAACGAATCCTGTTTCTGGTAGACCGCAGGGCTTTGGCCGCTCAAGCCGTGACAGCGCTTGCGAGTTTCGAAGCCGAGCCGGGCCTGAAGTTCGACAAAATTTATGAAGTGTACAGCCAGCGTTTTAAACGTGAGGATTTTGATGAAGACGTTAAGTTTGATCCCAAAGTCCTGCCTGAAAGCTATTTGACCCATCCCCAGCAAATACATGCTTTTGTTTATGTGTGCACTATTCAGAGAATGCGAATCAATCTGTTTGGAAAAGAGGGCATGTTTGGTTTTGATTCCGAAAATGATGAAGATGCCGCGAAGCTTGATATCCCGATTCACGCATTTGACGTGATTATTGCCGATGAATGTCACCGAGGGTATACCTCGCAGGAAGAAAGCAAATGGCGCGAAGTGCTCGATCATTTTGACGGCATCCGGATCGGACTTACCGCAACCCCTGCGGCACACACAATCGCCTATTTCAAAGACACCGTTTTTCGTTACGAGTATGAGCGGGCAGTAAGGGAAGAATATCTGGTGGATTATGACGCTGTTGCCATTAAATCAGATATCACCATCAACGGTGTTTTTCTGCAAGAAGGGGAAGAAGTGGGATTAAAAAATACCGAAACCGGCCAGCTTACTTTCGACATCCTGGAAGATCAGCGCGAGCTGGCGCCTCAATCCAATGAAGAAGAATGGACTGCCCCGGACCGGAACAGAAAAATCATCCGTGAAATCAAAAAATATCTGCTTGATCAGGAAAAAGAAACCGGAATTTTTCCAAAAACGCTCATTTTTGCCGATAATGATCTCTCTCACACCTCCCACTGCGATCAGTTAGTGGAAATCCTGCGTGATGAATTCGGCCGCGGAGACGCATTTGTCCAGAAAATCACCGGAAGCGCTTCTGTAGACAGGCCGCTTCAGCGTATCCGCGAATTCCGGAACCGCCCCGAACCCGGCATTGTCGTTACCGTGGATATGCTCTCAACTGGCGTCGATATTCCCAAAATAGAAAATATTGTTTTCATGCGGGCCGTAAAATCGCGCATTTTATTCGAACAGATGGTAGGCCGCGGCACCCGCTTAAGTCCCGGCAAATCTCATTTCACGGTTTTTGATTGTTTTAATGGAACCCTGCTGGAATATTTCAAGCATGCCACCGATATCACAGCTGAAGCGCCGGCAAAACCCGGCCGTACAATCCGGGATATTGTGCGCTCCATTGCCGATAACGAAAACCGGGAATACAATATTCATGTTCTGTCAAAACGCCTGCTTCGCATTTCCAAGAACATCACCCAGGAAAGCCGCTATGAATTTAACGCGTATCTTAAAGAAGATATTGCCGATTTTGCTTCCGGTCTTGAGCGGGCCCTTGAAAAAAACTGGGCTGGCACAATGAAAATTCTCCAAAACGAAAGATTCTTTGATCTTTGCGAAAATTATGAGCGCCCAAAACGGACATTTACCATTGCCGATTCCGCTGAAGACATTGTTGAGTCTGAAGTGCTGTTTAGGGCGGGGGACGGATCAAAGCTAAAGCCCGAAGATTATCTGGCCCGTTTCGAGGCGTTTGTGCGCAAGAATCCCGAACATATAGAAGCCATCGAAATTTTGCTGAAACGTCCGAAAGATTTCAGTACCGATGAACTGGCCAAACTTCGCCGGCAGCTTGCTGAAAATCCGGGAGATTTAAGAGACAAATTTACCGAGCGCAATCTAAAGCGCGCCTACCAGAATGAATTGGCCGACATCATTTCCATGATCCGCCATGCGGCTAAAGGAGAGCCTCTTTTAACTGCAGAAACTCGGGTGAATAAAGCGTTTCAGGAATTAAAAGCACACCATCAATTTACTGAAGAACAGGAAAACTGGCTCCGGTTGATACGCGGGCATTTAATTCAGAATTTACTGCTGGATAAAAGCGAATTGGATGTAATGCCCATCTTCACGCGCCAAGGCGGGAATTTTAAGAAACTCAATCAGGTGTTTGATGGAAAACTGGAAGAGATTCTCAAAGAACTTAATGAGGCGGTATTGACGTAACCAAAAACTCGCACCAATAATGCGAGAAATATAAGGAATGAAATTATGCATTCATTTAAATCAGACAATCCTCAAATCCCGCTTAGCTCAGTTTGGCTCGCGAACGCTATATCTGAATATAAAGGAAAACAGGAGCTGTATGCCCATCAATCTCCCCAGGTTTTAAAAATGCTGATTGAAATGGCCCTAATAGAAAGCGCCGAGTCATCCAATCGTATTGAAGGAGTTACGGTGGATAAAGACCGGCTGAAGCCCCTTGTGATCGGCCACTCAAAGCCCCGCGACCGTTCTGAAGAAGAAGTGGCGGGATATCGGCAGGCGCTGGATTTGATTCATGAAAAACATAAGCAGCTTAGTATTTCTCCCGAAACAATCAAGGAGCTTCACAAATTAAGCCATGGCGGTGCGTGGGATGCCGGCAAGTGGAAAGAAAAAGATAACGATATCATCCGGAAATACCCGGATGGAAGAGTTGAAGTCATCTACAAACCCGTGAGTGCGTCTAAAACTCCCGAAATGATGAATCAGCTTTGCCTGGCATATCAGCACAGTATTAACCAGTCAAAGTATGCTCCTTTATATGCTGTTGCCTGTCTGGTGCTGGATTTTCTCTGCATTCATCCCTTTCGTGACGGCAACGGAAGGGTCGGCCGCCTTTTGACGTTACTGGCGCTTTATCATCATGGCTTCGAAGTGGGAAAATATATCAGTCTTGAACGCGTTATTGAACAGACCAAAGAGACCTATTATGAGACATTGAATAAAAGTTCGCAAAATTGGCATCAGGCAAAACACGATATTCTGCCATGGTTCAATTATTTTCTGGGAACCATGCTTGCGGCATATAAAGAATTTGAAGAAAGAGCGGCGCGGACAAAGCCTGTCAGAGGCGCAAAGACAGATATGATTGTTCAGGCTGTCGATAAACAGCTTGGTGAATTTTCGATATCTGACATAGAACGTGAAGTGCCGAATGCGAGCCGGGTGATGATCAAGCAGGTGCTATCCAGATTGAAGAAAGCTAAGAAAATTAAATCGCTGGGAAAAGGCCGACAAGCCCGCTGGAAGCGAATGGTATAGCATCTCGGCAAATGGTATATTAAATGGTATATTAACTCGAAAGTGGTGATTTCATGAGCGACGTAGTCCAAAAACTATGGGGGTTCTGCCATACCCTGAGGCATGACGGAATCGATTATGGCGATTATATCGAGCAATTAACCTATCTCTTATTCCTGAAAATGGCTGAGGAAAAGGGAGCGGATATTCCCAAGAAATATTCCTGGCCGGTTCTGCGTGAAAAGTCCGGAACAGAGTTAATGGATCATTATGCCGATACGCTCCGGAATCTGGGCAAACATAACGGCACGCTTGCGGATATTTATTCCGGCGCCGTTTCGCGTTTTCAAAATCCCGTTAATCTGAAGAAGCTCATTAACCTGATTGATGAAACCGAATGGACTTCGCTTAATGTGGATGTGAAGGCAAATGCCTACGAAGGCCTTCTTGAAAAATCAGCGGCGGAAGGAAAAAAGGGAGCAGGCCAGTATTTTACTCCCCGAATTCTGATTCAGTCGATTGTCCGCTGCATGAAGCCCGATCCCCGCAAATCCAAAGATTTCACTATTCATGATCCCGCGGCCGGCACCGGAGGATTCTTGGTTTCTGCTTACGAATGGCTGATGGACATCACGAAACAGCATCTTGACCGCGAAGATGCCAAGCGCATTTTAACCAAAGTTTATACAGGGACGGAATTGGTTCCGCGCCCGCGCCGTCTGGCCCTCATGAATCTTTATCTGCACGGCATTCACGCCAATATTTATCTAGGCGATTCTATTTATGAACCGTTTAATGGAAAGCTCCACGACTGCATTCTTACTAATCCGCCGTTCGGCACGAAAGGAGCCAATCAGGCCCCGGTGCGGGATGATTTCACCATTGCCACAAGTAACAAACAGCTGAACTTTATTCAGCATGTGATGAATTCCCTTAAACCCGGTGGACGCGCCGCAATGGTCTTACCCGATAATTGTCTTTTTGAGGACAAGGCCGCGGAAGTAATCAAAATTCTGATGCAGGACTGTAATCTTCACACCATCCTCCGCCTTCCTCGCGGAACCTTCACGCCATACAGTCAGGGAGTCAAAGCCAATGTGATTTTCTTCCAGAAAGGCCTGAAAACCGAAAAAGTCTGGATTTTCGATGCCCGCTCCAACATTCCTGGTATTACCAAAAAAGACCGTCCGCTTTCATCAAAACATTTCGAGGAATTCGAAAAATATTACGGATCCGATTCAAATGGTTTAAGTAAAAGAAATGATTCAGGATCCGAAGGCCGATTCCGCTCGTTCACCAAAGATGAAATTAAATCCCGCAGCTACAAACTTGACATCACCTGGCTCAAGGACGAAACCCTCGAAGATTCCGAGGAACTCCCCGAACCGCAGGACTTAGCTAGTGAAGCTATCACGGAGCTTGAAGCAGTGGTGGATGATTTGAAGGATATTGTGCAGTTATTGGAAAAGGAAGAGGGAGTGGAGAAGTGAGTAAAGAACTTCCAAAGGGCTGGTATATAGTCACTTTATTCGATTTTTGTCGACCAAAGCAGTGGAAAACAGTGTCAACCAAAGATCTTATAGAAAAAGGTTACCCTGTCTACGGAGCAAATGGGCGCATTGGTTTTTATCATAATTTCAACCATGAAAAACCAACGATTCTTATTACTTGTCGCGGTGCAACCTGTGGAACTTTAAATATTACCGAGGGACGAGTTTGGGTAAATGGCAATGCGATGGCATTGGATCATATTGATGAAAGAATTGTCATTTTAAAATATGCATATTTTGCTTTGCGAAACAGAGGTTTTTCTGATGTCATTACAGGTTCTGCTCAACCACAGATAACCAGAGAATCGCTAAGAAAAATTGAATTACCACTGGCTCCGCTGAATGAACAGAACCGTATCGTCGCCAAACTCGAAAATTTACTCGCCAAAGTAGAATCCTGCCAAAAACGCTTAGAAAAAATCCCCATCATCCTCAGACGCTTCCGCCAATCCGTCCTCGCCGTCGCTTGCTCCGGCAGATTAACTACTGATTGGCGGAAGAATAATGGTTTTGAACATAAAGAATGGCAGAAAGTTATTTTAAGACAAATAGCAGATCTGAGGCTTGGAAAGATGCTTGATAGATCTAAGAATCAAGGGAGCCCTGCTCGCTATTTAAGAAACATCAATGTGCGTTGGTTTAAACTAGACTTATCCAACTTAGCTTTAATGCAGGTGACTGAAGATGAAAAGGAAGAACTGGAAATTAAAAACGGGGATGTATTAATTTGTGAAGGTGGAGAACCTGGTCGATGTGCTGTTTGGAACTTAGGACCAACCGATTTGGTTTTTCAAAAAGCTATACATAGGGTTCGTCTTAACAAAGAAATGATTTCCGATTGGCTAGTCTATAATTTGAAGAATGATGCTAATACGGGACGCTTGGATGAACATTTTACGGGTTCGACAATTAAACATTTAACCGGGCAGTCGTTAGCCAAATACGAGTTTTTAGCTCCTTCTTTGAAAGAGCAACAAGAAATAGTTCGTCGGATTAGTGAGTTATTTGTGTTAGCAGATAAAATTGAGGCTCGTTATTTAAAGATAAAAACTCAGATTGATAATTTGACCCAATCGATCTTAACCAAAGCATTCCGAGGCGAACTGGTTCCTCAAAATTCTTCTGAAGAACCTGCTAAAAAACTGTTCGAACAAATTAGAGTCATCCCCAAAGAGAATGAAGGACGTAGGGAAACGAAAGACAAAAAGGGAAAATCAATCTCCGTCAAAAGAGCTAGATAGCGAATGATATGGACAGAAGTATAAGAAAATCGATCTATGTAAATGAACTCGAGTATATTTTTCAGCTGAACAGTACATCTGCGGACAAGCGATCGCGGTTGATATTGGAATTATTTGAAAATCCTCAAGCTCGGAAGATGTACTTATTAAAAGACGATATTCGTACATTAAGCGAACTTGAAACTAAGATTCATATTGCGATAGATCAACAGAATGATGTTTCTGCAATCTTAAATATTTTTTCCGTGAAAGATGATCTGTTAATTCCTGTCGAATTAACGCAAGTGATGTTTAGCAATGTAAAACTTGCTTTTTTTGTAGGAGCGGGAGTTTCTAAATTATTAAAAATCCCTTTGTGGGGAGAAGTAGCTGCTCAAGCGATCCGTTATATGAATGACAATAATCATTTGAACCATACAGAAGCCGAACGATTACGAATCGAAAAATACACATCTAAACAAATAATTTCCATATTTCATCGAAGATTGAAGTCTAAAACTGAAATTTTAAAGTTCTATGAGCAATGTCTTGTTAGCAAAGATAATGAATATGGTAATCCATACGAATTACTTTTTGGTTTTGAAGAAGCGATTGGTAAACCAATTTTAAAGCTCTCCACAAATATCGATTTGGAATGGGAAAAAATCTTAAAAACGGAATCAGAAAAACAAATGCAGAATCAAGATGAGAAAGGAAAGACTACTATTCCTATTAGTTATAAAAAAACTCAATATAAAGATTTCCGAAATGATCAGGATTTGCTAAGCGATGTCTTGTATCAGATTCATGGAAGTATGCACGATTTGGATGAAGCGATTATCACTACGTCGCAGTATGTAAATCATTATCGAGATGACAAAAGATTGAAAGGATTTTTGGAAAAGGTGTTTAAAGAATATATTGTCCTGTTTCTTGGATCAGGGATGCAGGAGTTTGAAATACTTGAACATTGTTTAAAACAATCACCTTTTCAACACTTCGCTTTAGTCGGTACTCAAGCTGGTGAAGAAAATCTTTTTAGAATGAAAAAGGAATACTTTTCAGAGTTACATATAAAGGCATTACCATATTATTTGGATTTTCAAGGCTATGATCGACTGCTATTTTTATTGAAAGCATGGACTGATGAAATTAGGGCTGGTAGAAAAAAGCAATATTATGATGATATTAAACTTATAGACGAGGTTTTATAGCATGTTAGAAGACAAAGAAAAAAAAGTAATAACACTGATTGAACAGGATAATACCTATAGCAATTACTTTTTTCAGAGAGTCAAAGATTTGCGTTGGTTTTATCCCCTGAAAGAGAGAGGCTTTTTTCTTCCTGAAAAAATTCCACAAACTGAAGGGGGTGTCTTCTTATTTTGGAATATACTGGATTATTTAGAACGCGTTTCTATTCAGTTAGATGATGACCCTCAATATGGAAACGAACTAATCAAAATAATAGATAGTGTTGTTCATTTTTCACTGAACAAGAAACGAATCAATAATTATCACATCTGGTGGTATTGCGTAAAAATAACGAATAATTTACCGACGCTCATTATCAAGGAAAATTTAAAAATCGAACAATTCCGTACATGGCTTAATGTATGGACAGATCATTCCATGGGGGGAGATTTGACGATCAGTGATATTGGAGAGAAACTTCTGCCAAAATTTCTTCATGATGATTATGGCCCAGATTATAAATATGCTGAGACGATTGTAGATGTTATTACACAAATAAAGCCTGGTGGTAATCTGCGAGGTATAACCAAGCGTGAGGATGCGACTCTTGTATGGGATTCCTACTGGCTTCGTGAGTCTTTTAAGAAATATGGACATTTGGTTGGGCAGAAATGCTCTTTAAGCGTCCTTTACTGTTTGGCAGACCGCCTTAATGATGCTCTAGAATTTAAACAAAAGCATCACTACGTCAACGTTGAACTTGGTGAAAATATTTATCAGATTTGGGTTTCAAGAATCGAACTAAAAGATAGGGGGATTGCTTTTAAAGAGAATATGTATAAGTGCTTTGTAAAGCAATTTTCTCAAGATCAGTTAAAGAATATCGATCGAAAAAATGAATTTTGGGCACTTCTTAATACTGAGCCAGCGATTGAATTAAAGCAATTCGATCTGACAGCAGTAAATCAAGCAGAGATGGTTTCGTTAATTCGGAAAAATCTCCCCAATGGGATTGATTGGGAAAAATGTGATGCTCTCGTAAAAAAATTAGAAAATATATTTTATGGGCTTTATTCCGATTATTCGCATATTTGGTTTAAATCTTTGGCAAGCGGAGAATGTGAATACGGAGATGATGCGCAACAAATATTGACAATAATTTTAAGAGACATTCTTCTTGCTAAATGTGAATCAAATCGAAAAGACGGGCAGAAGATTTTGGAGCAATTTTTGAGCGAGAAATATCGCTTTCCCATTTTTAGACGTTTTCTTCTTCTTTGCGTAGATAAATACTGGGCAGATTATTTTCATCTTTTCGAACGATTAATTGAATTAAGGCCAAGTGTGTTGGAAGAGTCAGATCTTGAAGTGGAGTTACAGGATATTCTTTTAAACCACAATCAGACTTCCGAATTCGGCATAAAAATGAAGACCAAATTAAGGACCCTTATTAGTAATGTTCCCAAATACTACCTTGAAAAGGGAGAGAAGGTTTCATCTTATTGGAAATTTAAATGGCTTTCTCCGCTTCGAAATAATCCTGAATTCAAAGACTGGTATGAAGAAGCTAAGCAAAAGGCAGAACCAAAAGACGGCAAACCTTATGAACCGGAACGGTCATCATTCAAAGGGAGTGTTGTTTGGCATAAATCGCCTTTAACTAAAGAAGAGATTTTGCAGAAGCCGATTGTTGAACTGGTGAAATGCCTGAACGAATTTAAAGGAGCTGATTTTTGGCATGGAACGTTTGAAGGTGAGCCGGATAAGGAAGGACTTGCAGATGCATTGCAGGCTGCAGTCAAAGATGAACCAAATAAATTTACAGACGAATTAGTTGCATTTTTTAGTATTGATTATTTTTATCTCGATCGAATATTTCGAGGGTTGAAGGAAGCATTGGCCGCTGGTAAAGAAATCGATTGGAAAAGTATCTTTGATTTTAGCGTGAAGTATTTTAGTCGAGATAAGGAAGTGCTTTTAAAAGAAGCCCTTCAAGCTCAAGGAGAAGATAGTGGTAAAGGTAAATATATTTGGATTATAGAAAATGTTGTTGATTTGATTGCTGACGGTTGCAAGGATGATAATCGAGCTTTTGATCCAGAATATTTTGAAATCGCCGAGAAAATCTTTGAAATGATTTTACCTCTCCTAAAAGGTGAAAAACAGCCGGATGTAAATAGAGATGCTTTAACCTATGCATTGAATACTACACTGGGTAGAACTATTATGGCTTATATTTCTCTTGCTCATAGAGAGAAAAGAGCAAAACTGCAGAAAGAGGAAAACTGGGGGCAAAATTGCTACGAAAGATTTTTTACCATTGGTATTGATGCTTATATTTGGTTTGGATGCTATTTACCACAGATGATGTATTTGGATGAAAAATACACAAGGGAAAAAATTGGGCAATTTGCCGAAAAAGATGTAAGTAACTTTGAATGGCAAATGTTCATGGAAGGTTATCTAACGGGCGCTCGCGTTTATAAGGATTTATATCATCTTATGCGTCAGAATTATGCAAAAGGTCTTATAAGTAAAATATTTGCAGATCCGATAGATAAGCGACTTGTAGAACATATTTGCATAGGATATTTGGATATTGATGAATTATTACAACCCAAGAATCTCGATGGAAAAGACAGTTTGTTTTGGAAGTTGCTTACTGAATCTGGTGAATTAGATAAGCATGACAGATGGATGGAAGTTGTAGGCTTTTTTTGGGCCGTTACAGGAAGGACGATAAAGAAAGAGAATCAGGGCAATGTAGAAAGTTTATCTGAAGCAAGAAGTCGAAAGATTTTGGAGTTTTGGGCTTGGACATTTAATAATCCGGATATTGTAAAAGCAAATTTAGGCGACAAATATAATTCTTTCTTGGGCCGTTTGGCGGAGTTGACTATTGTTCTACCAAAGATTGATGAAGAAAAGGAAAAATGGCTGCTGTTATCGGCGCCATATATTGAGCTCTTACATCGTTCTGCTTTTTTTATCGAATATTTAACTAAATTTGATGACGAAGAAAGTATCAAACGTATTGGGAAAATTTATAGGAAAGTTTTAGAAAACACTACCCCTACGTTTCGGCAGGAAAATATAGAAATGATCGTTCGCAGAATTTATGATAAAGGCAACAGGGAGGATGCTGAAGCAATATGTAACAGATATGGCAGACTTGGTGTTCATTTTCTTAAGTCAATATGGGAAGAAAATCAAAAAAAGAAGCAATAAATTTTCCGATACAGAGCATTTTTGATGAGAACATATGTAAACTGATTGTTCTTCGAAAGTGATTGAAACGCCGAACGCGCATGAGGCGATCATAGACAGGAAAGTTTTTGATCAGGCTCAAGTGCGGCTGAGTCAAAATCGCAACACGCGGGTTGTGCGGTTTAAGGATAATATTTATCATTTGTCGGGAGTGCTTTATTGCCGGCAATGCGGTTTGCCGTTTCGCGGCAATATGATTGTCACAAGCCATAAAACGGGCGCGAAGAAAGCCTGGTATCGCTGCGCTTCTATCAGCTATTTGGGCCGGAAATGCCGGAATCGCGCCGTGCCTTTGGAATATCTGGAACAGCAGGTTTGGGATATTCTGGATGCGGTAGTTAGTAATGTTTGGGTTCTGGATAATCTGAAAGAGGCTATTCAAATCGCCAAGTCTGAGCCGGAAGAACATTATTTTAATCTGGTGAAGGAACTCGAAGCAAAACTTGAAAAGAATCTGGAAAAGCAGAAGGGACTTTACGAAATTTACCGGAGCGATTCAATCAATCTGGAGCTCTATAAAATAGAAGCAGAAAAACTCAGGCTGGAAGAGAAAAAGTTAAGAACAGAAATCCGCCATAATCAGATTAAGATTCTCGAGAATCAGAATACCGCAGATAATACGCTACTCGTTCACGGATTTCTCTCACGCGTGCGGAATCTGACACATGCTAAAGAATTCAGCGATCATGACATAAAAGAGCTTGTGCGAATTTTGTTTAAACGGATTGAAATTGACGACCAAAAAATTGTACACTTTGAGCTTCATCAGCCCTGGAAATTGTGTTACGAGAAGGGAATCAAAACATGTCAGAAAAAAGAAAAACCATCGCCGAAATTGCCGCCGCGGAAGGCCGCCCCATCCGCTGTCTATTGCGCACCTTCGGCTGTCAGATGAATGAGTACGACACGGAGCTGGCGACGGGTTTGCTCATTAAACAGGGTTATCAGCTGACGAACGAGGACTCAGAAGCGGACGCGGTTATCTTCAATACGTGTTCTGTCCGCGAACATGCGGAAGACCGTGTGTTCGGTCAGCTCGGTTCATTGTCGCATCAGAAAAAAGAGGACGGCCGCCGTTTGATTCTGGGCATGATGGGCTGTATGACTGAAAATTACAAAAGCGATTTGTTCAAGCGTTTTCCCGAGCTGGATTTTATCGTCGGCACGCGTAACGTGAAAGATGTGCCTCGCATTCTCACACGTGTGGTGGAAGGAGAATCGCGGCTTGCGCTGATTGATCAAGAAAAACTCGGGATCGAGTATTCCGAATTTACGCGGCATGCCAGTTCGCTGCATGCCTGGCTTCCGATTATGACCGGATGCGACAAAGTGTGTACGTTTTGCATCGTGCCGAAAACGCGCGGGGCGGAGGTGTCGAAGCCGGCCGCGGAAGTGATCAGCGAAGTGAAGCGACTCGCCGATCTTGACTTCAAAGCGGTTACTCTTCTCGGTCAGAACGTAAACTCCTACGGAAAAGATTTTTCTGACGGAATCACATTTCCAAAACTTCTCGCCAAACTTTCCGAAATTGACGGCATCGAGATGATTTCATTCACCACGTCGCATCCCTCAGACGCGGTGCCGGAACTCTTCAAGGTGATCCGCGACAACCCGAAAATTACGCGCCGTTTTCATCTTCCGCTTCAGTCCGGTTCCGACAAAATCCTGCGCCGGATGAAACGCCTGCACACACTTGAGGAATACCGAAAAAAAATCGATTTGATGCGCGAAATGATTCCCGGTGTTGCGATTACCACGGACATCATTGTAGGATTTCCGGGTGAAACCTCCGAAGATTTCACGATGACGCAGAAAGCACTTGAGGATATTCGCTACGATTCCGCCTTCATTTATAAATATTCCCTGCGTCCCGGCACTCCTGCTGAGGCTCTGGCCGACGATGTTCCTATGGAAGAGAAAAAGCGCCGCAATTCCGCCCTGCTTGATCTTCAGGACCGGATCACCGAGTATCAATATTCATCGTTGATCGGATCTACGCACCGTATCATCATCGAAAATGAAAATCACCGCACCTCGGGAGAGGTAATTGGACGCACCTGGACGGACAAAAAAATCATTGTTCCCGGAACCGCGGCTGACACCGGTAAAATCCTGAATGCCCGGATCAGCAAGCTTGTTCACGAAACGTTTATTGGAGAGAGGGTCTAAATGAGAAATTTCTTGAGAAACAATTTTGGGTCTTTCTGGATGATGTTGTTTTTCGGGCTTTTTTATTTTGTGTCGCAGGCCGTGATCTTCAATATTCTGCATCCGATCGGATCAAAAGCATTTCTCGCGCTTCAGTTGTCGTTTTCCAAAGAATTTTACATTAAAACATTCGCGGCCTGGCAGGCGGAAGGACTCATGCCGGTTTACAAAGCGCATCTTTACATCGATATCCTGCATCCGGTGCTTTACGCGTGTTTCCTCATTTCGGCGCTTGCCTGTGTGATGAACGCGAAAGGGATTTCCAAGAAGTGGAATTGGGTTTTGGTTTTACCGGTGATCTCCGGGCTTTGCGATGAATTTGAAAATCTGATTCAGTTTGTGTTTTTGTCGGATGCTTCCGGCTTACTGATCACAGAGCCGCTTGTTCTTTTCAGCAGTGTGTTTTCGCTGGTGAAATGGTCCCTGGCGTTTGGATCTCTTGGGATTGCATTTTTCTTTCTTTTAAAACGTCCCCATGAAACTCGTCACCGTTCAGCCTAAAGCCGGCGGTACGGCCCGGTTTGGATTTATTGACGAAAATTCCGTTTTTGTGCTTCAAGAGTATGCCAGCGCGGCAGAGTATCTGAAGCATTTACCCGCAAGCCAGAAGCATGTGCATGAAATATTCCTGTCGGGGAAAGGAAAAAACGGAATTTCTCTCAGTGAAGTGCGCTTTCTCGCGCCGGTTCCGCATCCTCCCATGCTGCTTGATTTTTCGCTGGCTCCGAGTCATCTTGAAAAGGCGCTAGATACATTGCTCAAGCGCGAATACAACCCGTTTATGTCCTGGATCATGAAAAAAATGTTTCGGTCGAGCTCAAAGCGAAAAAAAGCCATGGGCATGCTGGATTATTACAAAGCCAATCATTTGGCCGTAAGCGGCGACGGCGATGAAGTATTCTGGCCTGATTACACCGCATTTCTCGACTATGAATGCGAGCTCGGCGTTGTCATCGGAACACGAGAACAGCCCATCGCGGGATATTTGATTCTGAACGACTGGTCTGCGCGCGACGTGCAAATGCCGGAAATGTTTTCGCTGTCGCTTACGCGCTCGAAAGATTTCGCGAAAAGTTACGGGCTCGGCCCCTGGCTGGTTACGCCGGATGAAATTCCCGATCCGCTTAATCTGAAAGCGCGTGTAATTGTTCCCGGAAAATTTGATTTCGAGGGAAGCACGTCCGGTTACTCCATTCATCCGCGTCAGACGATTGAGTATTTAAGGACGATGTTCGACCCGGCGCCCGGCACGGTGTTCGGTATGGGAACGATTCCCAATCTCTGCGGTCTTGAGCATGATTTATGGATTTCACCCGGGGATGAGGTGCAGCTGTCAATCGAGGGGCTCGGCACACTGCGCCAGTACGCGCCTCGCAAAAACATCGGTAATGCCGTCTCCCGGTGGAAAAAATAATGCCCCGCGGACTTTACGTTCACATTCCGTTTTGCCATAAAAAATGCCATTATTGCGACTTTGTCATTACGACAGACCGCAGCGTCCCGGCACGCGAACGGTTTTTGTCCGCGATCGAAAGGGAAATACGTTTCGCGCGCGAAAAATACGGACGTTTGAATTTTGACACGCTGTATTTCGGAGGCGGAACGCCGTCAACGCTTTCGATAGAGGAAATGGCCCGGCTCATTCGGATGCTCCGCCAAGCATTTAATTTCCGTCCTTCCGCGGAAATTACCTGCGAGATGAATCCGGAAGACGCGGATGAAAAAAAGCTCCGTGCTTGGCGCGATTTCGGCATTAACCGGGCTTCACTCGGCGCCCAGTCTTTTGACAATACTTTGCTTACGGTGATGGGCCGTTCTCATGATTCAGAAGCGATTACCCGCGCTGTCATCCGGCTTCGCGATTCGGGTTTCCAAAACATCAATCTTGATCTCATTATCAAATTACCCGGCCAGACAATCGGGATTCTTTCCGAAACACTTGACCGGCTGACCGCGCTCAAACCTTCTCATGTTTCCGTCTATGATCTGGACGTGCATGAAAAAACGGTGTTCGGACATGATCGAAAAAAAGGGCGGTTGAAATTACCGGATGAAGAAATCCATTTTGAAATGTCCCGGCTTGTCGAATCGAAACTTGCCGGAGCAAAGCTTCACCGGTACGAGCTTTTGAATTACGCGCGGCCGGGCGCTGAGTCAAATCATAATTTGATTTACTGGCATAATCAGGAATATCTCGGCCTGGGGCCGGGAGCGTTTTCGTATCTGGAAGGCGTGCGCTTTCAATTCGCGGAGAATGTCCTCCGGTATTTCCGGAAGATCGAGAGCCATGACTGGAGCCCGGATGTCCGCGATGAAATTTCCGGAGAGAAAAAGGAAATAGAAACTCTGCTTACGGGCCTGAGGCTGGCGGAAGGAATAGACCTTTCCCGGCTCACGATTATCCGCGAACGTATTGAACAGAAGGCCGCGGAATCCGGCTTGTTCGAAAGAGAAAACGGGACATTGCGGCTTTCCCGGCGCGGCCGCGGACTTGCCGAGACTGCATTTTCAATTTTAATCGGAGGGTGATGTGAAAAAAATCATCTGTTTGATACTGCTGATTTCAGTCGCCGTATTTTTTGCCGAGCGGCCCGCTTTTGCTGCCAAAGAAAATCCGCTCATGAAGGATTCTCTCATGGACAGAATATCCGACTGGTTTGCGACGCGCGGCATGTCTAAGGAGGAAAAAGACCAGGTTTTGCTTCAGCGTAAAACCGCGCGGATTTATAAAAGAACGGAAAAGCAAATGGATAAGAAAGCTAAAGAAATGGAAAAGAGCTTCCGCGATTTTCAGAAAACTTTGTCGGGTCAATGAAGCACAAAAAAATAGTATCCACCTGCGAGATGCGCGAAATTGACCGTCGCGCGGCGGAAGAGTTCGGTATTCCGAGGTTGATTCTGATGGAAAATGCCGGGAGAAGCGTAGCCGGGACAGCACTTTCCATGATTCACGCGCCCCGCTCCAAAAAACTTGTCGCGATTGTTTGCGGCAAAGGCAATAACGGGGGAGACGGGATGGTGATTGCCCGTCATTTGATGAATGCCGGGATACGGGTTTCCGTGTTTGTTGCTGCACTTCTGAATGAGCTGAAAGGCGATTCGCTTACTAATTTCAGGATTCTTGAAAAGTTGCGGGCGGATGTTGCCTTCTTGAACCGGAGCAGCGCAAATCTTAAATCTCTGAAACATCTTCTCAATCAATCCCATCTCATTGTAGATGCGCTATTTGGCACCGGATTAAGCAAAAATCTTGAAGATCCCTTTCTTTCAATTGTCCGTTTAATCAATCAATCCCGGAAGCCTGTTCTGGCTGTGGATATCCCGTCCGGACTGAACGGGGATACCGGAAAAATCATGGGTGCGGCAGTAAAAGCACGAAGAACGGTGACCCTGGGACTCGCCAAAAAAGGGCTTTTCCGGGGAGAGGGGCCGAAATATACTGGAAGGGTTGAAATAGGGGAGATTGGGCTGCCCCTGGTACTTAGTTCTTAACCTTTTTTATGAAGTGCCGATGTATAGATACTGATAAAAAGGAGCGGGCGTATTATATGTTGAAGAACTTTCTGTCAATATTCTCTTTATTGCTTCTCATCAATTGGTTCGTTCCCTCAGCCCATCTATATGCCGCCGCTAATGCGGTAACTCCGGAGTTTCCCTTTTATCTCGAAATCGAAGAAGACAATATCGACAGTTTTCCGGTGAACGGTCATACGGAAGGAACGGAAACGCTTGAGGCGCCTTTTTGGGTTGAGAACGGGAGAGTTTTTTTCCATCAGGATTTGCCCGACGCCATTTCGCGCGGCGAGCAGAAACAGAATTTCAATTTATTTATCGCGCCCGCCAAGTTTGACGAGAAAAATATCAAGTTGCTTGTGAAGCATGACATTCATTTTGAAGGCAAAGGCCGGAATACCGAAACCACGCGTTACTATATGTTCGACGCCTGGCCCGCCGTGATCCCTTTCGAACCGGTGAATATTGACCGTACGGAAGTGAATATCGACCTTGAAGAAAATGAGGTCAAATTGCTGAATATCCGGCTGACGGAAGAAAGTCTCACCGTTGATTTTGATGAAATGACCGGAAAGCTTCGCGCGAAATACGGCGCCGTTGTTTCCGATCTTCCGAAAGACCGCGCCTGGGAAATCAGCGAAAAAAGCCAGAAAATTTCCGTGAGCCGCCAAATGACCGCACGCCATCAGATCAAAGACCCGGCCGCAGCCGGTGTTCCTGAATCTACACGCCATCAATTCGGGGAAGTGGAATTTAAAACCAAATTGACGCTCAAAAATCTCGGCGCCTGCCCGATCGCATAGAAAATTAAAAATTCAAAGCGCAAAATGAAAAATTAAGGATGCGCCAAAGGCGCTTTCCATAATATTTCATTTTGCACTTTGAATTTTTAATTGCTCTGTTATTCTATCGTCCATGTCACAGTCCTTCGATGTTACAGTAATTGGTTCCGGTCCGGGCGGAGTCGCGGCCGCGCTCGAGGCCGCACAGCTGGGACTTAGCACCTGTCTTATTGAAAAAGACCGGCTTGGCGGAACCTGCCTGCAGGTAGGCTGTATTCCTTCCAAAACGTTTCTGCATGCCGCAGCGCTTCTCGATGATTTAAAAACGGCAAAAAATTTCGGCATCGAAACCGGTACGGTTTCTTTGAATCCCGCATCGCTTATCCAGAAAAAACAGAATGTCATCGCGATTCTTGAGAAGGGAATCAAAACCTCGCTGGAAAAAGCAAAAGTAACCGTGACTAAGGGCGAGGCGCGTTTTACCGGACCGAAAGAGATCACGGCGGCCGGTGAAAAAATCAGTTCAAAATATTTCATACTTGCAACCGGCTCACGGCCGCGCGCGCTCAGCCAATTTCCGTTTGACGGAAAGCAAATCATCTCTTCCACCGAAGGTCTTGAGTCCCGCAATATTCCGAAATCTCTTGTGATTATCGGAGGCGGAGTGATCGGGGTGGAATTCGCCTCGATGTATTCCTCATTCGGGTCAAAAGTTACTGTCGTCGAAATGCTTGATCGCCTGATTGCCACGGAAGACCCCGAAATTTCCAAACGCATGGAAGTGTCGCTCAAGAAGCGCGGCGCGGGAATTTTCCTGAATGACGTGGTTATTTCTTCCGAACGCAAAGACGGATTCCGGCTTAAGCTGAAATCGGGTCCGGAAATCAATGCGGATCAAATCTTGGTGGCGATCGGCCGCAGCCGGAATACGGAAGGGCTGAATCTTGAAGCGGCCGGCGTGCGTGTCCTTGAAAACGGAGCGGTGGAAGTGAATGAATATCTCGAAACATCACAGCCGGGGATTTACGCCATCGGTGATTTGATCCAGGCCCCTCAGCTGGCGCATGCCGCAAGTTATGAGGGAGTCGTTGCTGCGAAGAATTTACATAAGGAGAACAGAATTCCGGTCGATTTAAACTTGATTCCGAACGCGATTTATACGCATCCGGAGGCGGCTTCGGTCGGATTGACCGTGGAGAAAGCCCAAAACGAGGGGATCGCATCGGCAAAAGAAGTTAAAATGCTGTTCGGCGCGGTCGGAAGAAGCCACACGGAAGGATCGGAAGAGGGAATCGCAAAGCTGGTCTATGACGGTGCGACCGGTAAACTGCTCGGCGCGCACCTGTTCGGGCCTCACGTGACTGAGCTCATCTCCGAGATGACGCTTGCGATTAAAGCAAAACTGACGCTCAAGGATTTGTCGGAAATTATTCATCCGCATCCTACGCTGGCTGAGATTTTTCAGGAACTTTCAAAAACCAATAAAACGGAGGTGTTGAAATGAACAAAAAGATGATCGCTGTATTTCTTGCTGCATTTTTCATCGCTGGAACGGCCGCAATTCCTTTAAGCTTTGCAAATCATGGACATCGCGGAGGAGCCTGCCCCATGAAAAGTGGCGGAGGCATGTGGCATCAAATGGGACTTAAAGAGAAATTTTTCATGAAAGCCCATTTTTTCCTTGAAAACGAAAAAGAATTAGGCCTGACGGCGGATCAGGTCGCTTCAATCAAGAAGCTGAAGGTCGACGCCAAGAAGGCAAAGATCAGGGCTTACGCCGATGTCGCCACGATCAAGGTGGATATTATGTCCAGATTGATGGATGATCCTCTGGATGTGGAAGGCATTAATGCGCTGATCGATCAAAAGTACGAAGCCAAAAAAGCGCTGGCCAAATCCTTCGTGGCTTATTACGGACAGCTTAAAGCGGTTTTGACCCCTGAGCAGAAGGAAAAAGCCAAAGAAATCTGGATGAAAAAATAACCCTTCATCCCGTCTTTTTTTGCGTTGAAAGAGGCGGTCCTATTTGCTACCATAACGCGTTACTTTACACAATTTTTACCCCGTTGGGGGGCTTTGAAAAACCTTCCAACGGGGTTTGTTTATCGCGGCAAATCATCAAAAACAGTGTTATCAGGATCAATTCCTAAGGAGAGGTCTCCCTTCCTTCATGATTATCTTTACGGATTTTGACGGTACGATTACCCGGCAGGATGTATTGGACGAGATTCTTCAGCGTTTTGCGGATAAGAAATGGCTGGAAATCGAGAAAAAATGGCTGGCGGGCGAAATCGGATCTCTTGAATGCTTGAAGCAGCAAATGGCTTTAGTCAAGGCGGACACCAGCGATATGGAAGAGCTGCTGGATAGCATTGAAATTGACCCCACATTTCCGGAATTTTCGAGCTATTGTTTTACCGAAGAAATTCCCTTGCGTATTGTCAGCGATAATTTCCGATGGTTCATTCTTCATATTCTGACCAAAAACCTTCCCGAGCACCGGAATATTCTTGAACGCATTCCGATTTTTGCCAATGAAGTTCAGTGGGTGGGAACCCGCCTTGAGTTTGCTTTTCCTCATTCAGGAGGCGATTGCACGCACGGATGTGCCACGTGCAAGGCCGGAATAATCACGAAGTCGCGCGCCCGGGAGAAAGACGAGATTATTTTCATCGGTGACGGACTGTCTGACCGCTTCGGTTCCCGGGAAGCGGATCTTGTTTTTGGAAAATCCAAACTACTTGAATATTGCCATAAAAACGGAATTGAAGTGATCCCGTTTGAACAATTTTCAAAAATTAAGAGTTGGGTCGAGAGTAAAAGAAAACTTGCGCCCAAGAAATTACCCCTCTAAAGAAAGGTCTTTTGATTACATGCCCACTCCGGTGAAATCCGCTAAGAAAAATTCCAGATCAGAAGAAGTCAAATCCACCGAAGAACTGCTTCAGCTTGAAGAAAAATACTGCTCGTGGGGCGATACGGTTCATTACGCCGAACAGCCGCAGATTTTCGAGCGCTGCGAAGGCTCTTTCCTTTATGACACGGAAAGCAGGCCGTACCTGGACCTGCAGATGTGGTATTCCGCCGCGAATTTCGGGTACAACAACCCGCGTTTGGCCAAGACGCTGAAAAAGCAGATCGATAATTTGCCTCAGCTGGCCTGTCAGTATTTGCACCGCGAAAAAATTGAGCTGGCGGCGAAAATCGGCCGGGCCAACGAAGAGCGTTTCGAAGAAAAGGGCCGCGTCCATTTTAATGTCGGCGGTTCACAGGCTGTTGAGGATTCGATTAAGCTGGTCCGCAATGCCACCAAGAAAAATTTGATGTTCGCGTTTATGGGGGGGTATCACGGAAGAACTCTCGGTGCTACGTCGATTACTTCCAGCTACCGTTACCGCCGCAGGTTCGGCCATTTTTCCGACCGTGCGCAATTTGTTCCGTATCCTTACTGTTTCCGCTGCCCATACGGCAAAAAGCCGGATGACTGCGGCTTGCATTGCGTGAAGCAGTTCGAAAAACAGTTTGAAACCGAATATAACGGCGTGTGGGATCCTAAAGCGGGCGAGAGTGAGTTCGGCGCGTTTTATGTTGAGTCCGTTCAGGGAACCGGCGGTTATGTGGTGCCTCCGAAAAATTATTTTATTGAGCTCAAAAAAGTTCTCGACCGCTACAACATTCTTTTGGTGGATGACGAGATTCAAATGGGTTTTTACCGCACCGGAAAATTGTGGGGTATCGAGAATTTCGGCGTCACGCCGGATATTATGGTGTTCGGCAAAGCCATGACTAACGGTTTAAACCCGCTTTCCGGAATCTGGGCGAAGGAAAAACTGATTAATCCGAAAGTCTGGCCGGCCGGTTCGACGCATTCCACATTTTCCTCCAATTCTCTCGGAACGGCTGTGGGGCTTGAAGTGATGAAAATCGTCGAAGAAGACGGTTTTGAATCCAAAATTCAGGAAAAGGGAAAATACATTCTGAATGCCTTGAAGCAGCTTCAGAAAAAGTATAAAAGCATTATCGGGGACGTGGACGGCCTGGGCATGGCGCTTCGCGTTGAAATTTGCAAACCGGACGGTTTTACGCCGGACCGTGAGTTGACGGACCGCATGTTTCAGCTGGGCATGGAAGGAAATCTTCCCGTAGGCAAGAAGAAATACGGTTTGATTCTCGATGTCGGCGGATATTACAAAAACGTGTTAACGCTGGCTCCCAGTTTTGACATCACCAGACAGGAAATAGGCCTGGCGATGGATTTGCTCGATCAACTGTTCCGGAAGGCCCAGGCATAATCATGGAAAATCTGGCGTCGCGTTTTTTAGAACTGGCTTTTTTCGGGAATTCGCCGGCCTGGACTTACGGCCTTCTCGGGATCGTTCCGGAAGAAAAACTTCTGCCTGCGGTTCAGAAAATATTGTTCCGTATCACGCTGAAACACGCCTATCAAAACTCCCGCTTTTATAAGAAATTATTCGACCAGTACGGTGTGGATGTCCGTAAAATTAAAAGACCGCAGGATCTCGGTAATATTTTTACCGAAGGAGACGATTTAAGAAAAAATCCGGCGGAGGATTTTATCTGCGAAAAACCCATCACGGCTTATCAGACCACCGGAACTACGTCTCCGATTCCGAAACGGGTTTTCTTTTCCGCTTCCGAAGTCAGAAAATACGGCAAGGTGAGCGCGACGGGGCTTTGGAAAATGGGCATACGCCCCGAAGATAAAGTGGCCAGCGCCTTTGATTATTCATTCTGGATATCGGGTCCCACACTGAAGGCTTCACTCGAGTGGATGCGCGCCTTTCACGTGGAAGCGGGAAAAATCGATCCGAAAGAATTTTATGACCAGATCAAGCCGTATCTGTGCAATATTCTTGTGGGAGACCCGTCCTGGCTCCTGAGGCTTTCCGAGGTTGCGGAAAAGCGGGGAAGCTGGCCGGTGAAAATGATTATCGCCGGCGGCGAGAATATGACCGAAAAAACGCGCAAATACATTGAGGGCGTATGGGAAACCGATGTGCTTTTGAGCTACGGTCAAACCGAAGGATTCGGCAATCTCGGCGTGGAATGCAAACAGAAAGACGGTTATCACGTAAACGATTTCATGTTTCATTTTGAAATTATCAATCAGGACGCCGAAGGTTACGGTGAAATTGTTTATACCACGTTCAATCGGAGCTGCATGCCGCTGATTCGTTACCGCTCCGGCGACGTCGCCCGTTTTGTGAAGGAGCATTGCTCCTGCGGGCTCGGCACGACTAAAATTTCGAAACTGCGCGGGCGTGTGGATGAAATGGTCGCCTGCGGGATGGGCAATATCAGCCCCTGGATGTTTGACCAGATTTTCAAGCAGCTTCATATTCAATCGGAAAGCTGGCAGATGGCGGTGATACGTCCCGGAAACAAGGATGTGGTGGAATTCCGCCTGGAACTCAACAATGTGAAAGAAGAATGCGGGCGGGTCGAAAAGGCCATTTTGGGAATCCTGGAGCAGGATTTTCCGGATTACTGGAAGAGCTATCTCATGGGACTTTTCGAAATTCAATTCCGTTTTTTTGAACCCGGAAAGCTCCGTACGGGCCGCAAACTCAGGCGGCTTGTCGATGAGCGCACCGAATTGATCCGCTCAAACGGAAACGGCGAACAAATTCCCGCCCTGAACTCATAAATTCTATGGATAAAAAAACAGCGCAGCTCAGAAAGCTCTTATCACAAAAAAAATCCATCACCATTGTCGGCGCGCATGACGCTATCAGCGCCAAGCTCATTGAGGAAGCCGGTTTTGACGGTGTTTGGGTGTCCAGCTTCGGCACTTCCGCCGCGCAAAAATGCATGCCGGATGCGAACGTGCTGACGATGACCGAGAGTTTGCTGGCCGCTTCCGACATTAATCAGGCCGTGAATATTCCCGTGATTGCGGATTGCGATAACGGATACGGAAACGCCGTGAATGTGATCCGTGTGGTTCGGGAATTTGAAAAGGCCGGAATCGCAGGAATCTCCATAGAAGACAATCCGTTTCCGAAACGCTGCAGTTTGTATCCGGGAGAGGACCGGGATTTGGTGAGTGTGGAAGAAATGGCAGGGCGCATCCGTGCCGCTAAAAAAGCGCAGACGGATCCCGATTTTTTCATTATCGCCCGGACCGAAGCTTTTATTGCGGGATTGGGAATTGACGAAGCGCTTCGCAGAGCCAACGCCTATGCCGATGCCGGAGCCGACGCCGTACTCATCCATTCCAAAGCAAAAACAGCGGATGAGGTGGGCAAATTTACGAAGGTTTGGAACCGCCCGGTTCCGCTGGTTGCCGTGCCCACGAAATACGGAGCCGTAACCAGCGACGAGCTGGAATCAATGGGTTACCGGATCATTATTTTTGCCAACCAGCCGCTTCGTGCGAGCATTAAAGCGATGCAGGAAACGCTCGCGGTCATGAAGCAAAAGCGCTTTCCCGACGCCGCCAATGACAAAATCGTTCCGCTCGAAGAGGTGTTCCGTCTTGTCGGCCAGAAGCAGCTCGATGAAGTGCAGAAAGAATATATCGCAAGTGCGGATGAAAGCCCCTCGGCCGTGATCCTCGCTGCCGGGTTCGAAAAAGATTTGATGCCGCTTGTCGCTGACCGTCCCAAAGCCATGCTCGACATAAAAGGAAAAAGCATTCTTGAACGGCAGGTGGGCGGCCTTAAAAACGCCGGTGTTTCACGGATCGGCGTAGTCCGCGGCTATCAGAGCGGTAAAATTAATTTGCCCAATATTAAATATTTTGAAAATGCCCGTTATCAGGAAACTTATATTCTGCATTCTCTTTTCTGCGCCGAGGAAATGATGCAGGGCCCCGTGATTGTCACTTACGGTGATATTCTTTTCGATGAGAGCATTCTTCATAAATTGCTGCGTTCCAAAGGCGATATCCGTTTGGTCGTAGACCGCGCCTGGCGCGATCATTATTTCTCAAACGGAAACGGCAAGGGGCTTCCGAAAGGAACGGAGCTGGTCGTGACGTCTTCAATGCATACGCCGAATCAAAGGTTTCTGTCCCCGGATGAGCCGGATCAGATCACTCAAATCGGCAGCCAGCGTATCGACGTGGAAAAGGCGACGGGGGAATTTGTCGGAATCGCGTATTTTTCGAAGAAGGGGATTCAGATTTTAAAAGATGTGTATCATCAGGTACTGAAGCGCCATGCCTCAGGCCCGTTTCAGGAAGCCGCCTCTGTTGAAAAGGCTTCTCTCGCGGATATCATCCAGGAATTGATTGATATGGGCCATGAAATTTCTTCCGTAGATATCTACAAGGGCTGGCTGGAAATAGATACGTTTGAAGATTACCGGCAGGCCTGGGAAAAGGTTAATTCTTAGCGATTGTTCTCGCCATTTCGACATCTTTCATGGAATCGATTTCGGTCCATTTGAAATCGTCCGCATTTTCAAAATTTACCACGCAGCGCTCCATCAGAACCGGATAAGTCTCTTCGTGCTCAATACCTTTTTTTCCTGCGGAGACAAACTCTTCGAGTATTTTTGCCAATTCCGCCGCCCCGGATTTTGAAAGCTTCAAAAATCCCACTGATTCCCCGATAGGCTTGTGTTTGGTGTACGGTTTTTTGGAGATGAAAAGAACACGCCCGTTGTTCGCGTATAGCACCTGCTCCTCGCCGGTGCTGGGCGAGGAAGGGTCCGCAAGAAAGCAATTCGCGTGTCTGGATTTCGCGAGCCGCTCAAGCATCGCTTCCGGAAAAAACACGTCGCCGTCCATGATCAGCACATCTTCGTTCAGCTCGCCTCGCGCGGACCAGAGCGACAGGAGGCTGCCGCCGTGAATGTCGGGACTTTGATAGTACCGGACGGGAATTTCGTTCCGGAATTTTCCGGCGAACGCCTCAATTTTTTCGCGTAAATGCCCGACCACCAGAACAATCGAGCTTACTTTCAAATTCTTAAGAAATTGAAAGTAATATTCCAGCAGGGGTTTTCCGTTGAACGGAATCATGCATTTGGGGGTTTCTTGAGTTAAAGGGAAAAGGCGTTTTCCGACTCCGGCTACGAGAATAATCGCTTTCATATTTGTATAAAAATCTCTTCGCCCCGGATTTCAACGGGGAAGACGCTGACTTTTGCATTTGGAATATTCAGGCATTCGCCTGATTCCATGTCGAACAGCCAGCCGTGAAGGGGACAGCGCACTGCGGGACCCGGTTCGATATTACCCTGGAACAGCGGTCCGCCACGGTGCGGACAGAAATTCGCCGTTGCGTGAAATTTCCCCTGAATGCTGTACAGGGCAATTTCTTTACCGGCAACCTCAACGAGTTTTGAGCGCCGGTCTTTCATTTCTTCTAATTTTCCTGCTGAGTGCCAGTCGGACATAGGGCGGAATCTTAACACCATGAATGCAGGCATGACAACTTTTCTTTTCGTTGATATAATTCTTCTGAAAATGAAAAAAGACTACAACATTACCAACATTCTTTCCCTGGATACTTATTGGGACCGTCTCATTCATCGTCCGCCGGCGAAATGGTTAGCTCAACTTTTATCCCATACTCCTATCCGTCCCAATCATGTGACTTTATTTACTTTAGTGCCGGCCGTGGTTTCCGCGTGGCTGTTTACGCGGGTTGATTTTATAACGGGACTTTGGGGCCTCGTTTTCTTTTACCTTTGGGCCATGCTGGACCATGTTGACGGGGAAATCGCCCGAATGAAAAATCTATGTACTCCTTTCGGACAAAAGCTTGATGATGCCTGTGATAATATTTCAACGCTGATTATTCTCGGCGGAATATTTTGGGGAACAGTGCATTTTCTTGAAGAGCGATGGCAGCCTTTGGCCATTAAACTTTTTGTGACGGGAATGATTCTCAATATTATTTCCGGGGTTTTGGTGCTGAATGCGAAACGGAAACTCAGAAAGGAAGCCGTTCGAACTTATAAGGTGACCCGCGATTTTATTTTTTACCAGAAGTTCGTGGATTTCATGACGGGACGCGATCCTTTTTATTTGCTGATTTTTTTTGCCATCTGGTCTTATTTCTGGAAGGGAATCTGGATTAACGCATTTGTAACCATCTATCTGGCAGGAGTTTACATTATATCCATTTTTTCTTTCGCCGAATGGATCAATATGCGACAGGAAAACCGTCTCGTTTCTTGATTTTTGCCTTTCGTTGTGGTTTACTTAAGTCTTTGCGTTACAAGACTTCACACCAAGAACGGCCGCTTGTTTCACGGCCGAAACTAAATCAATGGGCCTATTTGACCGACAAAAAACCTTAATCCGGTTCACCGCCTTTTTTTTATCTGTTTATTTCACCCTTTTCTCAAGTTTTTCTTATACTTATGCGAAAGATTTGGGTACGCTCACCGTTGACGGAAACACTATTCCGGTCAATTTTCATATCCCGGGTGAGCTCGGCTCGGTAAGCGGTTCTTATTTTCCATCCATCAACGGCCCCAAAGTTTCCCAAAAATCCGCCAGGCCGGCATTAATCGTCTATATTCAGGACGCCCACGGCCAGACAAGCGCCCAGTCAAACATCTCCAAAATTCTCGCATATCTTGTCAAGCATTACGGATTTAAGACGGTTTTTCTCGAGGGGGGGCTTGACGGTCCGATTTCTCCTGATTTGCTGCGGTTTTTTAACGATGAATCGTTGAATGAGAAGACGGCTTCTCAACTGTTAGATGAAGGAAAAATTGGGGGGCCGGAAGTATTCCTGCTACAGTCCGGCCGCAATGTGCAGGCTTACGGCATTGAAACGGCGGGGCTTTACCGGGAAAATCTAGAATCCTTCCGAAAAGTTCTCGGATCGAAAAAAAATTCCGACGCGTTTCTTCGCGGACTTAAAGATAAACTGCTTGTTTTGGGATCCCATTATTTCGGGCCTGACATGGCGAAATTCGTGCGTGAATGGCTCCGGTTTCAGGACAGCCGCGCAGAGGCGATTTCGCATCTGAATGTTCTGGAGGACTATGCCCGGAAAACTTTAAAGATCGATTTTACCAAAGCGACTCATCAGTTCGAATATCCCCAGCTTGCCCGTTATTTTTCAATGAAACAGTCTCAGGGCAAAGTGATCGGAGGCGATTTCCGCTCAAAAATTGATCGGGACATGAAACGTCTCGGCAAATGGCTCGCAAAAAACGGTTTCGATCCGGCTTATGCGGGGATTTTCGAGGCGCTTTCCAAATGTTCTCTTTCCCCGATGGAATCTTCGTATCCGGTCGACGTCCGCTCTTTTCTCGAGCATTTTTATGAAACGGCCAAGCCGAAAGGTTTTTCGTTCAGCGATTACTATACGCTGATGAAATATCTGGGGCTGCTTCTCCTGGCCCAGGAAATGGAAGCCGAGACATTTTTCGCGGAAATCAAAAAGCTGAATGTTGAGCTGGTCAAGCAGCTCGCAAAAACACCGGAAGAAAACAGTCTCGCCCGGCTCATGAATGACTATCTTCTTTCCAGAAAATTCTATGCTCTGGAGTTGATGCGCGAGGAATATGCCGAGGTGATTGAAAAATCAAAAATCATTTCGCCGGCAATGCTTAACGCGCGGCTTCGCATGCTTCAGAACAGAAAAGTCCGCATCGATGTCAATGATTCTTTGGAAATGGCGGAATTATTCAACGAAGCGCTGCGTTTTTATGATTTTGCGGCGCAAAGAGAAGACACAATGTTCCGGAACATGATGTCCGCCCTCGACAAATCACCGGCGTCCAAAGTCATTCTTGTCACGGGGGGGTTCCATGCCCGCGGTCTGGAGTCATTAATGAGAGATCAGGGACTCGCTTTTCTGGAGATTACGCCGAAAATGTCCGGAGTTGAGTCAAAAGAAAAATATTTGAAGCGGATGATGCTGGGATCTTCAACAATTCCTCCTCTTTCTTTGGGAAAAATCGCGCTTCCCGAACTCGAAAAGCGTTTTGAACGCCGTATCGCTTTAGCATTGCGCGCTGATCTGGAATCATCCATTTCAAAGATTGCAAGACCTGACGGACCGGCGGCTAAAATTCACCGGTTTGAAACGGCGCAAGAAGCGTCTTCGCTGGGAAGGGAGGCCGTGCCTTTTGCCGAAGCAGAGCGGAAAGTTTTCACCCTTGTTCCGGGGAAAGGGTTCAGAAGTTTTCAGCGCTTTGTTTCCAAGCTGATTCCGGAACCAATCAAGGAATTTTTGAGGAAATTTATGTTCCGGAGTTTAAAAAACAAGCTGGAAAAACTTCTGCTGAATAATCCCTTGCCCGAAAATATCAAGCGCGACGACCAGAAGAGTCTGGCCGCCTTGGCCGAGAAAAAGATCCGCAGGTGGATAAGACGCCATCAGATCCGGATTCACTGGCTGTTTCCTTTTGTTTTGAGCTACCCCCGGGATCCGCTGGAATATCAGAGAAATAATGTCGAAGTAAACCGGAAATTCGGAATCTTTTCCCATGTTTGGCGCCCAAACGGCGGATCCACGCGCATTCACGGCCACGACGGCGTGCTTGCGATTACTTTCCCCCTTACGGAGGGTATGAATGAGGAATCCTATGAGCTGGCAGAACCTCCCGGTGAAAACTTTATTGAGAATACTGTGGTGACGCTGAACAAGACCGGGACTTCGAAACCGAAGCCGGGAGAACTTCAGAATATCACGAAGGGCAGGGGTTCTATTCACCGGATATGGAATCAATCCGATCAGCCGGGCATGATGATCGAGTTTTATTTTTGGAACAAGACAGGGCCGCTCACTTTTGTGAATAATTTTATTCCCGTTGAAGGAGATGAAAAGAAATTCTGGGTCCGCCGCGATCCGATACAGGATCTTGCCAAGCCGGTGGAGCATATTCTTTGGGATGCTTTTTTACTCAGCTATGTCGGAAGGGAACATTTCAAGGCAAGACTGTCATTTGCCGCTGTTGACCCGCCCGAAGCAAAGAGAATTCTTCCGATCTACACTTCGTCCGGAACCGTGATTACGGACATAAAGAAGGCAATCGAATTTCTCGATCAAAATAAACCCCACATCCATGAAGTTCCGGACAGGGATAGAAAAGTTATTGTTTTTGATAGTCGTGTTTTTGAAGATGTGCCTACCGAGGACATCGTGGGCGCAAGTTTGGGAAAAGCTGCCGATTCAAATATTGTCCGCCCCATTATTTTCCAGCATATCAACGGATTAATGGCGATACCCACGCTTTACGCGTTTGCGGAAAAAGGCGTGTTCAGGGAATTGTTCGGCAACCGGGATGATGCCGGGGCGAAACAAGCGGGAATCATGGAAATTGCAGAGAGATTTAATTCGGACGATCCGGCTCAGAATCTGGGGCATCTCTGGGGCGCGATGAATGTTCTGGCGCTTCAAGGCTGGCTGAAGCGCACCGGGAAAGACGAGTCGGCAAAATTTACTCTGACTGAGCAGGGTAGGGAAGCGGTCCGGCTTGCCGAAAGCCCCGCCTTTTCCAACACCTTCAAAGCAATCCCTCATTTCAAAAATTATCACGTCTATTTCCGGGGCCCTCCGGACGAGCATTCAAAAGCGGCCTTGCAGGAATTCAAGGAATTAGTCGCGCTCAGCAGGCAGGAATGGAATCTTCCCCGCCCGCACGACCGCATTTCAGCACGCGTTATCAATCAGCTTAAAAAAGCGCTCGACGGAATGATGATGGCCCCGGTGATGATTGCGCTCGGCATGCCGGAATATGAGCAGCGTGAAAGCGGAATTGCCGAAAAAAAAGGAACGGAAATTTTCAATTTGTTTGATCCCGGAAATCACGGGCTTGACCTGAATGAACTGCCTTCGAGTTTGAACCGCGGATTCGTGGAGTCCTCATTCGATTTTCTGGAGTCCCAAGGGATTGTCCGGCGGGAAGGCCCGAAAAAGCATTTGGTTTTTCTCACTGAACTCGGTCTCGGATTTGTCGAGAAAAAAGGAGAAGCCGGTGAGGATGAAGCCGAAGCCCGAAATCTTGTGTCCAGCTATGGGGTGACGGCATCCTATTTGAAAGGCTATCAATATTTGGAGGACTTGCTGTTCGGCAATCCCGATCCTTTCGATGTAGAACATGAGGGCCATATCGACCGCGTAATGGATGTATGGGGTTCCAGCGGGTCCCATCGTCCTTATCTCAGGAACGGGAAGGGAGAAGGTATTTTTGCGCTCATAAAAAATGAATTTGATAAGCCGCTCGAGGAGCAGCCCGCAGGTATTGCCGACATCGGCTGCGGCGACGGAAAAATGATTATGAAAGTGGTGAAGTTTATTATTGCCGACACCGAACGCGGCAGGTATTTGAAAGAGCGCCCGCTCGTTGTTGTTGCGGCCGATTACAATCCTGCGTCGCGCGCCCGCGCCTCCGCCACTCTGGAAGTGTTCAAAAACGTCCCGGGAATTGCTGTCGAAGTTTTAAAAGGGGATGTGACGCGTCCGGATCTGTATGACAAGGATATCTCTGACCGAATGGCGGATCGGGTGATCCGGGGCGAGCAGGGGCTCTCGGTGAAGGATTCCGATACCGGGATGCCGCGTCTTGTCGGCGCCAAAGACCTGATCCATACCCAGATGTTTCTTCCGCATGAGCGGCATCTTCAAGTGAGAAACCGCACCGAGGCGCTTCAAATCATTAGGGAAAGTCTCAAAAAAATTGACCGGAAGGATCTGGCCGAAGCGGTAAAAGCCAACGGAGATACCCGGCCGCTTCCCGAGGATGAAGAGGAACTTTTAAAGCGGATCATTGAGCAGTTCACGACGTCATTTTCCGACAAGGGCCGATTGGTTCCCGCCGTTGTAGCCGCCGCCGACCTAATTCAATTTATTGACAGATGGACGGAGTTCGCGCAGAAGGGATTAATTATTCTCGATCTTCATTCCCCGCATCCGGACGAAATGTACGAATTCGTGCCGCAGGACCCTAATGAACCCCTGCTGGTGGAACAGCTGGCTGCCGCGGCTTACTGGGGAACGCATTACATGTCGCGCCAGCAAATCATGCGCTTTACGGAACATAATCTCTGCTTTGTTTTGGCAGGCCAGAAAGCTGTGGAAACGGTCCGGTATCCAAGCCCGAGCCGTAAAAACGGCAAACCCCGGCCGACAACGATCAGTCTGTCGAAATATATTCCGGCTCAAGTCTCTGAATCATTCGCTTCGAGTCTTGGAAAAGAAAGGGAAGGGCCCATCCGGCTGCGGGATGCACGTTACTACGGAGAACATCAGCCTGGACGGTTCCCCTCTAAAAGTGAATCAAGGCCCAAAGGGATTTCGCATCAGAGTATCGATGAGATCAGGATTGAATTAGCCGTTCTCACGGCACGGACGGATTTTTTGGTGCATTTAATAGAAGAGAAAAAGTCTCTTTCGAAGAAGGCTTATTTAGAGGTTTTGGATGAGGCTGAGATGCTTGATCAGGAAATAGACTTCTTAAGTCCTGAACTGATATCGCAGAAATTAATTCATTTGGCGGAGAGAGTCAAAACCCTGAATATGAGCCTTGAGGCAGATTCCAATTATGTCCGCATGAAAAACGGCATTTTGAGGTCGCTCGCAAAGATCCGGGAAAGCGGGAAATGGGACTTGCTGGAGAATTACTATGCACAGACATTTTCTCAGAGAGCCAAAGAAAACAGAATGAGAGGCCGTCGTCTTCGCGAAATTCGTTCGGAACTGGGAATCACGTTTTCGAGCAGAGCTGAACCATTCAGGAAATACGCCGAAGCGCTTGATCCTGAAAACCCTCCTTCAAAGATACAAATAGAAGGATGGGAAAAGGGATTTAAGAATGTCAGTCCTGACGTCCTTCGCAGAGCCGAAGAATACCTCTTGATTTCAAAAGAAAAAAAATCAAAAGGCGGTCCGGAAAGTCCTCCCGCAGCCGCATCCAGTTTGGGAAGCATTCCGCTTGATTCGGAAAGCGACGTGCTGGTCGTGCTCGGGCATTTGAGAATCGTTCTTTCACTCTACTTGAGAATGTCCCGGCTGGAGCAGGGCGATTATGCCGAAGCCGAAAAAATTGCCTCGGACTTTGAAGGCGACTGGTTTAGATTGGATGAAATCGAGGGGCTGCTGAAACGCATTAAAGAAATATTGCCAAAAGTTTCCGGAAGACCGAACTTAATTCTTCCCAATGTTGAAGCGGTAGCTCAAAACTATTTCAAGTTGATGCGGGACTTGAATCATCAAGAAAAACTCAATGATTTTTACGAACGCGTCATAACAGATTCTACAGAAAAACTTCGTGAACGCGCTATTTATCAGCAGGCATTGATTCAAAGAATTCAGGGTTTATCTGAGGCATCTCATGAGGTGCTTGCCGGGAAAATGAGTTCCAAGCTGAACAGACCGGTGAGTGAAGCATATGTTTCGGATTTATCCGTCGGACAAAAGACGGCCACCTTGCGAGAAATCACGGCACTCCAGGAAATTTTCGAGGAAATCCGTGAAAAGATTAAGTCGCTGGGGGATTTAACAAAGACTCCGGTCCGCTATCTCGACGGACAGGCGGCGGATTTACTTCAAATGATGGCTGAAGGAAAATTCAATCCGGACGTTCTGGACAGGATCAAGACAAGAGCGTTTGCCAGGGTCATTATTGATTCGGATCAGCCCTATTTGACCGTAACGGAATATGCCGACGCCTCGAAGCATTCGGAAGACCAGCCGGTGACTGCCGAATTCGCCTCCAAAATGGCGCGAAGCGGCGTGTTTCCCGGAGCGAAACAAAAGAATGACAGCGATGATTCATGGCTGATTCCAAGTTCGGAAGCCCGGTCTTTTTTAAACAGTGTTTCCATCAGAACGGTTTCAGAGGCTTTGGGAATCTACCCGGTGACATTATATGTCCGTCTCCAAAACAAGAAAAGAGCCCGCGATTGGAATATACGGCGGTGGAGAGTACAGGCCAATTTAATCCCGGTCGAGGAAGCGCAAAGGCGCGTTGATCAGCAAGCGAGGCTTGTCCGTTTGAATCTGGTTTATTTCTATTTAAGTAAAGCGGGAATTGGTTTAAGCATGGATATTTTAAGGAGAATTGTGAAAAATCCGTCGCCTTATTTCAAGGATGCCGCCGGAAACAATCCCGGCTGGCTTAAAGGACGGAAAAGCCTGATCACAAAAGACGTAATTGGCAGGGAAAAATCCACATACACGCTGGATCTTCTCGATGTGTGGCATTTATTTAATGCGTTCAGGGAACTTAAACGGGAAGCAAAGCTGGGAATCGACACGCGAGAAATAACCGCAAGAACGGGTCTGAGCAGGGAAGAGGTGTCTTTGGTAATGCATACCGGTGTTATCAAAGCCAAACAGCAGCTATTATTTATGGGGAAAAAAATCAAGTATCTTGTCCAGCCTGAGCAGGTCCAAATTCTCGAGCAGATGATGCAAAATCCCGGAAAGAAAGAGCGGATTAAAAAAATTATCAGCGAAGCGCGAAGGCGCACGAAAGTTGAAAAAGACGCCTCTAAGCTTAAGGCATTAGCAACTCGGAAAGGGCTGGTTCGGGACCTGAATCATTTAATCCGAACCGCGAACTATTATCTTTCATTGATTGGTGAGAACCTGCGGGAAAAAGCAAAGAGCCGGGCGCCCATGCGCCGCGGGGTCATTCCGTTTACGGAGCTGCTTGCGCGGGTGAAATTTCATGCTCAAACCGTGCCCGGGTTGGGAATTCCGTTAAACCTTATTTATTCTTCCAAATTCGAGCAATTGAAGGCCCTTATCGCGAACGATGTGTTTCAGGAGCAGGAAGAGAGATTGGACCGCTATTATTACCGCAATTTTGATCCGCAGCGCTATCAACAGATCCTCCGCGGAGACGAATTGAAATCGCTGCGCGGGAGATCCGGAATGGTTTTGAGAAAATATGCCGAACTTGCTGCGAAACAAGTTCAGGCAAAAATAAAAATTTCGGCCGAAAGCCTTTCGGCCATGGAAAGAGGAATCATTCCGGTTCCCGATGAGGTCATGGTATTTGCCAAGCGTCAGGCCGCTGTGTTTATGGATCCTGAAGGAATTTTAAACATGAAAAGCCCCGACATTTTAGGGGCCAGTCTCGGCGTACAATCAGAATTGACCGCACCTGTTTTTAATGGCGTTGTGAGCGATGCTTCAGTCATTGCCGTAGCCCGCGAAACAGCCGGCGGAATATTCCGCCTCCGTTCTGATGCCGGAAAAGCGCATTTGCTTGAGCTGATGAAACGGGAAGAAGAAGCGGCTTTGAAGGCGAATGCTCCCAGTGCGGCTGTGTCGAAATTCAACTCCGACTTCAATATCTTTATCAGATATTTAGGTCTCGACTCCGGCAAAAAACTTCCGCCTGCGGCTAAAAAGGACAATCCTTTTGTGCTTGTGACTCATCCGGAGGTCTTAAGCGGCAAGATAGAAATTGATCCGAATCAGGGACCGGGAAAATTGGTTCGGGGTTTCCAGACGGGTGACCTGATCATCGGCATTTGGAAAGGAAGCAAGCCGGTCATCATTAACCGGTTGAAGCAGGCGGCGCAAAAGCAAATGATTATTGAGGATATCCCTGAAGGGCTGGTTTCCGACCATTTTCTAAGAAGCATTTTAGTTCAGCACGACATTCCGCGCGATGTGATTCCGGTTTCCGTGGGCGCTCTGTCTGAAAGCGGGGATTTGACCTTGTCGATTCAGGGAATTTCAAAAATAAAGCTGAACATGGATGTTCTTGCTCAAAAGGGAATCGATCCCATCCAGATTCTGGTGCTGATTCGCCAGATTGCTTCCAATCCCGCTTCAAGAGCCAGACTGTTCTATGAAGCCGGATTCGGTTTTAATGAGAAGCTGCGTTACTGGGAAGTGGGAGAGGGATTCGTTGACCGGCTAGAGCAGATTTACGCCGAATCGCTCGGAAGAAAAGCCGTGGAGCAAGCGGCGTAAAAAGTGTAAAAAGGGGCCAGGTCACTTAGCGCTTTCAGACGCTAATTGGCCTGGCCCCTTTTTATAGATACCTGAAATTCCTCGCTAAATTGACCATCCAGAGCGCGTTGATGTAAAGCGGAAGCAGCCAGGCCAGCCAGTAAATCATCCCGGTCAATCCCAAAACTACAACCACGAGTGAAATTTCACCTTCACTGGCGGCATTCAGCACATCAGAAAAAAGCGAATCGCGTTCGGCGCCTTCAGGATTTGCTTTACCATGTTCGGCGGGGCCGAATCCGTTTTTCTTCTCCAGAAAAACGATGGCGTAGTGAGCCGCAAGCCCCAGAAGAGCGATCCAGAAAAGCACTGTAAGCGGGCCGGGAATGTTCCATTTGAAGGCGCCGATGAAGATACCGATGAAAAAAGCTCCGTCTGTTGCCACGTCGCAGATCATGTCGAGTTTCGCGCCGAGCTCGGATTTGAGGTTTTTAAGTCGCGCGATTTCGCCGTCGCAGTTGTCGAACAGGCAGGCCAGCTCATAAAAAATTACGCCCCAGATCACCGATTCGTAGGCACCGATCGAAAGAAAAATTCCGGAAAGTATGCCGAAACTCATGCTCATGACCGTAATTTGATTGGGGGTGAGCGGAGTTTTTGCAAGCAGGGGAGTAAGAAATTTCGAGGATATCGCGCGGTTAATCCAGAGCCACGGCCGTTTTTGCATGAGCATTCTTCTTTTTGCCGGCGACGATGGATTCCAGTGCCGAACAGAAACGCTTGATCACTGCAATCGGATAATCACCGAGATTGGAGATGCGGAAAATCTTATTCTTGAATTTGGACTGACCGGCATAAATCACGAATCCCTTTTCTTTGAGCCCGTCGTGAAGCTGCTGATAGCTCAATCCTTCGGGCAGATAAAGCCCAACCAGGCATTGGGATGAATACCCTTCCGGAATCAAAAATTTGATTCCCAGTTTTTTGAGCGTCCGGTGAATCAATCCCGAACGCTCGTTGTATAGTTTGATTCGTTTTGCCACGCCTTCTTTTTTCAACTCTTTGAGGGCGGCGTTGAAAGCGAAAAAAAGCGGAACCGCCGGTGTAAACGGAATATCGTTCTTTTCCTGATTGGCCAGCGTGTTGGCGAGGTCCAGATACAGCGTGCGCGGTTTGATTTTCGCGATGCGCTCGGCTTCGTCTTTCCGGATCAGAACAAATGACAGACCGGGGAAGGCATGAAGGCATTTTCCGGATGCGCCGATTACAAAGCCCGCACAGGATTTTTTGAAGTCGAATACCTCACCGCCCAGCGAGCTGATGGCGTCCACCAGAAAAGTTTTTCCGTATTTTCTGGCCGCTGTGCCGATTTCATCCAAGGGATTCAGCATGCCGGAGGACGTTTCATGATGCACCATGGCTACTGCGCGGATTGACGGATCTTTGGATAGTACCCGCTCCACATCTTCCGGACGGGGGCGCTCGTCGAAATTATATTTCAGCTCTGTTTTCATGATCCCGTGAATTTCCGCGATTTTCGCGATGCGCTCGCCGTAAACGCCGTTATTGATCACGAGTATTCTTTCGCCGTCATTGACGCAGGACGAAACGGCGGATTCCAGCGCGGAGGTTCCGGAACCGGTGATGATGGCACAGGTAAAATCTTTTTCGATGCCGAATACTTCAAGAAGATTTTTGCGGGTTTCCGCGAGAATTTCTCCGAACTCCGGTTCCCGGTGGCAGAGATCGGGCAGAAGCAGGCTTTTACGGACGCTGGGCCGGATATTTACCGGACCGGGATTCAGCAGGATGTATTGTTTGAGTTTCATAAGATTTGTTTGTAGTAGCGACTTTAGTCGCTGTTTTAGTAGCGAATGAATTCGCTACCACGAACCTGATTTCCCAGGGCATTCATAAACCGTTTCGTAATCACATCCGGATCCGCTTTCACGCGCGGAGCGGGTTTATCTGTATCCGGCCCAACTTTTACGAGTAAAAACGCGGGTCCTTCCGATCGGATGATTTTTTGGGTGATATCAGTCAAGTTTTCGTTCGCGCCCTGCCGGTAAACTGTTTTATATCCGTTGGCGCGTGCCACTTCATCCAGATGAACAGCCGTAGTCAGCGTTTTTTGATTTCCGGTAGAAGAATAAGCTTCGTTGTCTAAAACAATGTGAATAAAATTTTTAGGTTTCAGCGCGCCGACGACGGCCAGATTGCCCATGTTCATCAGCACGCTTCCGTCGCCGTCGAGGACGAAAACTTTTTTATCCGGCCGGGAAAGCGCAATGCCGAGGCCGATGCTCGAGCACATACCCATGGATCCGATGACATAAAAATTCTCGGGCCTGTCCTTGAGGCCCTGCACTTCGCGGGCGATGTGTCCGGTGGCGCAAACGGCGGGCGAATCCTCCAAAAAGGGAACGATTTGCTGAAGCGCGTCTCGGGTAGTCATCCGAATATTTTCTCCTTAATTAGCATTACGGCCGGAACTTTTTTTTCTTCGATGACGCGGTCTGCTAATTCAAGCTGTTTGTCCAAGTCGTTTGCGGTGGGGATAAACGCCGGGATTTCCAAATCCTTCAAAAGCTGTTCGAGTTTGGCGCCCATAATAATATGTTCCGGCGCGTCATTGCCGAGAAATCCCCGGTAGCTGATAATCACCAAAAGCGGGATTTTGTAAATCATGTTGAGAGAGGTTAGAACATTCAGTGAATATCCGAACCCGGAGTTTTGCATCAATACAGCCGATTTCCGCCCCGCTAAATAAGCTCCCGAAGCCAATCCGAGAGCCGCATCTTCACGGACATTGGCTACATATTCGAATTCCGGGGAACTCTCCAAATGTTCAATTAAGGTGCCTAAAAGAGAGCAGGGCACACCGGTAAAGAAGGAAAATTTGCGTTTCTTAAGGCCGGAAGCAAAGTGACGCGCATTATTGTACAGGTCTTCAGACCAATTTTTACTCATTTGATATTTAGCGGATAAAATGATAATTTACACAGCTTATGAATGTGAAAAATAGGCGGATATTATCACTGTTTCTCCTGTTTCTTGCAACTGCAATATTGGGTTTGACCGGCTGCGATACCGTGGATTCGAAGCTGGATGTCCCCGACGGAAGAGACAGCGACAATAACCGTTACGAAGACAGCGACATTATCGGTCCGGTACTCAAATTGAAAATAAAGGATGCGCCCGAGCAGCAGAAGTCACAGCAGGATATGCTACAGCAGCAGACGTCTTCTGACCCGGATTACGAATGATGAGACAGCGGTTGCCGGTATGGCTCAAGCGGAGTTTGCCGGAAGTTTCAACGCTCAATACCCAATCGATTTTGGATGAGCATCGATTAAGCACGATTTGCGAATCGGCAAAATGTCCGAACCGAAGTGAATGTTATTCGCATAATACGGCAACATTTTTGCTGCTGGGGGATGTTTGTACGCGCAGCTGTTCTTTCTGTTCCGTTCCTCCTGGAAAACCCAAGCTGCCTGAAGAAGATGAGCCGGTCCGCGTGGCGATGGCCGCAAAAGCGCTTGGTTTAAAGCATGTTGTCGTGACTTCAGTAAACCGCGACGATTTAGAAAACGGCGGCGCGCATATTTTCGCGGGAACGATCCGCGAAATCAGGAAATTGATTCCCGGCGCGACGGTGGAAGTATTGACGCCCGATTTTTGCGGTAATTGGGACGCGGTGCTTGAGGTAGCGCATGCCGGGCCGGATGTGTTCAATCATAATATGGAAACCGTGCGGCGGCTTTATTCGAAAGTCCGGCCGCGCGCGATTTACGACCGTTCTTTGGAATTGCTGGCAAGAGTTAAGCAGGCCGATCCGGCCATGATTACAAAAAGCGGATTCATGGTGGGGGTCGGCGAAACGGATGAAGAAGTAACAGAGCTTCTCGCGGATCTCAGAAAAGTAAATTGCGATATCGTAACTGTCGGTCAGTATCTTCAGCCGCTTGACCGGAAAATGGATATCGTTGATTTTGTGGCTCCCGGCAGATTCGTTGAAATTGAGCTGGAATCCAAATCGATGGGATTTCGCGAAGCATACTGTGGGCCATTTGTAAGAAGTTCCTATCATGCCGGAGAGGTATATGAAAGAAGTCATTCTTAAAACACCGACAAAAGACGTAGTTGAGGCCAGCATCGCCCACTGGCATTTTGAAGAAGGCGACAAGGTCGAAAAGGGCCAGGATCTCGTAGAAATTAATTGTGACGGCGCCATGTACAATTTGCCCGCGCCGGCAACGGGCACTTTGATTGAAGTTTATTTTGAATCGGGTGAAGTCGTTGAAGTTGGGGACGTGATCGCAGCAATTGAAGAATAGTTCGTAGTAGCGATTTTAATCGCTATTTCTCGAGCGGCTGAAGTCGCTAATACGAACTAAGTTAATATAGAAAGGAATTAATAAAGTGGACGAAGCACGCAGAATTAAACGGTTGCCGCCGTACTTGTTTACGATTGTCGATAATCTGAAGCGGGAAGTCCGCGCCCAGGGCGTGGACGTCATCGACTTCAGCATGGGAAACCCAGATCTTCCTCCGCCGCCGAATGTGGTGGATCGTCTTACCGACGCGATGAAAGAGCCGCAAATCAGCCGTTATTCAAAATTCGACGGACCCGTGGAAACCAAACTCCGCCAAACCATTGCCGACTGGTATCATAAACGCTTTGGCGTAACACTTGATCCGCAGACTGAAGTCCTGCCTTTGATCGGATCGAAAGAAGGCATTGCGCATTTGGCGCTCGCCTATCTCAACAATGACGATTTAGCGCTGGTGCCGTCTCCGGCTTATCCCGTGCATTTTAACGGGGTCATTATGGCCGGCGGTATTCTTTACAATTTGCCGCTCCGGGAAGAGGAGGGCTATATTCCGAACCTCTTCAGCCTGCCGAAAGAAACCATTCAGCTCACGAAACTTTTAATTCTGAGCTATCCGCATAATCCGACGACGGCTACTTGCGGACTGGATTTTTGGGAAAAAGTGGTTCATTGGGCCAAGGGAAAAAATATGATTGTCGTCAGCGACCTGGCCTATTCCGATTTCGTGTTTGAAGGCGAGCGGGCTCACAGCATCTTGGAAGTAAAAGAGGCGCGAGAGCAGTGCATCGAATTCCACACGATGTCGAAATCCTACAGCATGGCCGGATGGCGTATCGGATTTGCCGTCGGAAATAAAAAAATTCTCGCGGGTCTTGCAAAAACAAAAAGTTACTGCGATTTCGGTATTTTCCGCGCCGTGCAGGAAGCAGCGATCGAGGCGCTTTCCGGCCCGCAGGATTATGTGAAAAAAATCGCGGGAATTTATAAGAAACGGCTTGATTATTTCGTCGAGGGCCTGAACCGTATCGGCTGGCCGACCCCGAAACCGCGCGCCACTTTTTATATTTGGACGCGCATTCCGCTCAAGTTCAGCTTCCATTCGTCGATGGAATTTACAGAGCTTCTGATTCGCGAAGCCGGCGTGGCGGTTTCACCCGGAACCGGATTCGGCGAATACGGCGAAGGTTATGTGCGGTTCGCGATGGTGGAATCGGAAGAGCGTATGAAAATGGCGCTTGAACGCATTCAAAAAATTCTGAGTTTATAAGGATGTTCGTAGTAGCGAATTTATTCGCTGTTTTTTCCGCAGGAGGCGGATCCGCCTTTGGCGGAAGCGATTGAAGCCGCTACTACAAACGGATGAATTTATGGCTACTAATCGTCAAAAGATTGAAACCCGTCCCATCGGGGTTTTTGATTCCGGACTCGGCGGATTGACCGTGGTTCGGGAACTTCAGAAAAACCTGCCGCATGAAAAAATTATTTATTTCGGCGACATTGCCCGTTTGCCGTACGGTATCAAATCCAAACAGCAAATCATCGAGTTCTCCAAGCAGAATTCCGCGTTTCTTTCAAAGCAGAAAATAAAAGCGCTCGTGGTGGCCTGCAACACTTCGGCCAGCGTCAGCCTTCCCAGTTTGAGGAAAAATTTCAAGCTCCCGATTGTGGACGTGATCGGGCCTGCGGCGCGCCGGGCCGTACAGCTTTCTCAGGTAGGGCGCATCGGAATTATCGGCACGACGGCGACGATTCATAGCGGCGCTTATGAACGCGCGATTCACCGGTTGTCGCCGAAAACAAAAGTATTTTCCGTGGCATGCCCGCTGTTTGTTCCGCTCGTTGAAGAGGGCTGGACTCAGGACGGCGTCGCGGCGGATACGGTAAAAAAATATCTGACGCCGCTGGTGAAACAGAATGTCGATGTGCTGGTGCTTGGATGCACGCATTATCCGATGCTGAAAGGCAAAATCCAGCAGTTTATGGGCCCGCGTGTCAAAATTGTCGATTCTGCGTTACCCACCATTAATTTTTTGAAGGATGTTCTGCATTGCCAGGGAGCTCTGGCCAAGACGAACGGGAAAAAAGGCGCGCTCGATATTTACGTTTCCGATTTTCCCCGCAATTTTGTACGCGTCGGAGAGAGATTTTTAGGACAAAAGATGAATTCTGTAAAGGTGGTCCGGTTGAAGTGAGTCAGTCCTGCGTAGTTTTATTCTCCGGCGGTTTGGATTCCACCACCACACTCTATCTGGCAAGGAAACAGGGCTTGAAAGTTCATGCCCTCACGCTGGATTACGGCCAGCTTCACCGGCGTGAAATTAATTCCGCCCGCGCGATTGCCAAAAAAATTCGCATTCCGCATAAAATTTTAAAAATCTCTTTGCCCTGGAAGGGAAGCGCGCTTCTGGACAAATCCAAAAAGCTTCCTAAGAATCGCACGCTTCAGCAAATGGGAAATGATATTCCCATTACTTATGTGCCGGCCCGGAATACCATTTTTCTTTCATTCGGGCTTTCCTGGGCGGAAGTGATTAAGGCCGAATCCGTGTGGATTGGCGCGAATGCGCTCGATTTTTCCGGTTATCCGGATTGCCGTCCCGATTATCTGGCTGCGATGGAGAATGTGTTCCGGTTGGGAACCCGTGAAGGGCGGGAAGGCGGGGGAATCCGCATTAAGGCCCCGCTCGTGAAGAAAACCAAGGCGGATATCGTAAGACTTGCCCTTGAGCTCGGTGTTCCCCTCGAAAAAACTTGGTCCTGTTATCAAGGCGGAAAAAAGCCGTGCGGGCTTTGCGACTCCTGTTTGCTGAGACAAAAAGGAACGGAAGAGGCTGGATTGCCCTTTCGAGAGGGGTGGACGCGAAGCGGACGGGGTGTGTTATGCTGAAGCTAGCTCCTGAACAAAAAATCAAGTCGGATACCGGGGATATCTCGGAAATTTTCTCTTCGATTCAGGGAGAGGGAATTTTAATCGGTCAGAAACATCTCTTCGTGCGTTTCCGCAGCTGCAATATCGCCTGCGATTATTGCGATGAATATGACAAAACCGCATCCAGAGATTTGTCCGCGTCGCAGGTGTTGTCTGATCTGCAGGCTTTGGAGCGTAACGCCGGTCCGCATGAATATGTGAGTCTTACCGGCGGAGAGCCTCTCGTGTATTCCGGCTTCCTCAAGAAGCTTTTGCCTGTGCTGAAAGAACAAGGTTTCCGTACTTATCTCGAGACAAACGGGATTTTATCCCGCCAGCTTGAAGAAGTTATTTCTCTCTGCGATATGATCGCCATGGATATCAAGCTTCCGAGCGTGACGCGCGAGCGCAGCTTTTTTCTGGAGCACGAGGAATTCTTGCGTATCGCAAAATCCAAAAATGTTTTCGTGAAAATGGTGATTTCAAAAAATGTGCTGATTCCCGAATTTTTGACGGGGGTGAATATCATCGCACGCGTGGACAAAAATATTCCGCTCGTGCTGCAGCCCAAAACTGATTTGAAAGACAATTCCCCGGAAGCGGGCGCCGGAGAATTTTTGTCTTCGCTGATATCGCTGGCCCGGAAAGAATTGTCCGAAGTCCGCGTGATTGCGCAAATGCATCAATGGCTGAACATTCAATAGGAGGCAACATGAAGCGTGTAGACGGCCGTACTCCCGATAAACTTCGCAAGATAAACGTGAAAATGGGTTACCTGAAATTCGCTTTGGGTTCCTGCCTCATTGAATTCGGGGATACGCGGGTGGTGTGCAGCGCTTCCGTCGAGGAAAAAGTAGCGCCGTTTTTGAAGGGGCAGAATAAAGGATGGGTGACCGGCGAATACGGCATGATTCCGGCTTCCTGCACGGAGCGCATCGCGCGTGAAGCCTCAAAAGGAAAGCTCGGCGGCCGCACTCAGGAGATTCAGCGCCTGCTCGGGCGTTCTTTCCGTTCTGTCGTGGATCTCAAAAAACTCGGCGAGCGCACGATTTGGCTGGATGCCGATGTGATTCAGGGCGACGGAGGCACCCGCACGGCCAGCATCACGGGCTGTTTTCTCGCGCTTCATCAGGCGGTTTCGAAATTGGTCAAGTCGGGATTGGTTATCGAAAATCCGATTTCCGATTATGTCGCGGCCGTGAGCGTCGGGATCGTGAACGGAATGCCGTGCCTTGATCTTTGCTATCAGGAGGATTCCAAAGCCGAAGTGGATATGAATTTCGTCATGACCGGTTCCGAAAAAATCATTGAAGTCCAGGGAACGGCGGAAGGCAAACCGTTTGCCAAGCCCGAACTGGACAAGCTTTATGCGCTCGCCAGAAAAGGGATTCACGAGCTGGTCGCCATTCAGAAAAAGTACGCGCCGCTCGATTAGCCGTAATGAAGACGCTTGTCATCGCCACGTTCAACAAACACAAATTGCGCGAATTTCAGGCGCTTTGCCGCCGTTTGAAAATCAAAGCGGTTTCTCTTGAGGCTTTTCCGCATTTAAAATCTCCGCGTGAAGACGGAAAAACATTTCAGGAAAACGCGATCAAAAAAGCCCGTTTCATTGCCCGGAAAACAGGGCTTCCTGCTTTGGCTGATGATTCGGGGATTTGCGTGGATGCTCTGAAAGGCGCTCCGGGAGTCCGGTCGGCGCGTTATTCCGGAAAAAAACGCGGTGACCATGAAAATAATCTCAAACTTTTGCGTGAGCTGTCTCAGGTTCCGGATAGAAGACGCACGGCCCATTATTATTGTTCCATCGCTGTGGCTTTGCCTCACAAGCTTATCGGAGTTGTAAATGGAAAGGTGAACGGGCGTATTTTGCGTGAGTTCAGGGGAAATCATGGATTTGGTTATGATCCCTTGTTCTATTATGTGCCTTATCAAAAAACTTTCGCTGAAGTACCGCTTTCTATTAAGAACCGCGCATCCCACCGGGCCCGTGCCCTTAAAAAGGCCGTCAAACTGCTGAAACAACTGTAATTTGACGGCAGCGCGCTATTGATCTACAATCTTTATCTTCTATCGAGGTGTTTTATGAATACTCCCATTAATGAACCCAAATTATTTACGGTTGAAGAAGCCAATAAAGTTCTTCCTGTCCTCCAAGAAATTCTGAAAGAAATTGTCTCTTTGAAGCGCAAGATCGAGAACAAGCAGGCGGAAATCGATGCGCTTGAAATTATTGCCGATGAAACCACGCCCAAAGTGCGGGCTGAGCTGATAGAAAGATCCCGTGAGTTTAATGAAATGGTGGATGAGTTTAACAAACTCATAAGACAGATTGAGAACACCGGGGCTGTCTTAAAAGACGTGGATCAAGGGCTTGTCGATTTTTATGGTACGGTTGAAGGGAAAATGGTTTTTTTATGCTGGAAGCTCGGCGAAGCCCAAGTGGCTTACTGGCATGATATCGAAAGCGGATTTGCGAACCGGAAGGCGATCGAAGGATTCGGCAATGTCTGATCAGGAAAATCCTCAGTCGGAGCAGCCGAAGCTGGTTGCAGAAGAATTCATGAAGCAGGCCAAAGACGGCCTCGACGTCTGGCCGGATATTGAACGCTATTCCACCGAGGGTTTTGCGGCCATCGATAAAGATGATATGGCGCGCTTCCGTTGGTACGGCGTTTATCAGCAGCGCCCGAAAGAGGGTCATTTCATGATGCGGATGAAAAACCCCGGCGGCGCCGTGACGGCCGAACAGTTCGAGGAGATTTCGAAAATCGCCAAAGAATTTGGCGGCGGATTTGCGGATGTCACCACCCGCCAGGATATTCAATATCACTGGCTGACAATCGAAACGATTCCCACAATCATTAAGCGGCTGCGCACGGTGGGTGTTACCACCACTGGAGCTTGCGGCGATACGGCCCGCAACGTGACGTGCTGTCCCGTGGCCGGAGTGGACGCTCATGAAGTGTTTGATGCGACGCCCGAAATGCTGGAAGTGACGAAGGTATTTGTCGGAAATAAGGCGTTTTCCAATCTTCCCCGGAAATTCAAGCTTTCCGTGACGGGCTGCCCAATTCATTGCTCTCAGCCGGATATTAATTGCGTGGGATTGATCGGCGCCGAGCGTAAAGTGAACGGAAAAACCGAACAAGGATATTTTGTTCAGGTAGGCGGAGGGCTTTCATCCGATCCATTCATGTCCCAGCGGCTCGGAATCTTTGTTCCGCGCCAGGATGCCGCGCTTGTTTGCCAGGGAGTGGCAATTGTTTACCGCGATTTCGGCTGCCGCACAAACCGCCGCCGCGCGCGGTTGAAATTTCTCGTTGCACAATGGGGCCCGGATAAATTCCGGGACGAACTTGAAAAAGCCTGCGGAAAAAAATTCGACCATTTTGAAGAGCCGCCGGCGCCGGTGATCAAATACCGCGACCATATCGGCATTCATCCTCAAAAACAAAAGGGATTGAACTTTGTCGGATTATCAATTTTGGTGGGCCGTTTTACCGCCGATCAGGGGTTGGACATTGCGCGCTTGTCGAAAAAATACGGCAACGGCCAAATCCGCTTCACAAATAATCAAAACATCATTATTTTGAATGTTCCGGATGCAAATGTGACTCCGCTCGTCAAAGAGCTGGACAGCTGCGGTTTGGCGATTGAAGGGACTATTTTTCAGCGCGGCACGGTGACTTGTACCGGAAAGGAATTCTGTAATCTGGCGATTACGGAAACAAAAGCCCGCTCCAAATGGCTGATCGAGGAGCTGGATAAACTTCTTCCCGCATACAAGGAGCCGATACGGATTCACATGAGCGGATGCACGAACACCTGCGGACAGCCTCAGATTGGCGATATCGGGTTTATCGGCACGCTGACCAAGCATGAAAATGAACGCGTGGAAGGATTTAATATTCTGCTCGGAGGCGGCCTGGGACATGACCGGAAGTTTGGCCGTGTTGTCAAAAAAGCGGTTCCTGCAGTCTTAATTCCTCAGCAAATCCGCAATATTCTCACCATTTTCGAGGGGGAAAAGCATGACGGGGAATCTTTCAAAGATTTCTGTTGGCGACATTCTCCCGAACAACTCGCCAACTTTTTGGATGGTAGAACAGCGTAACATTTCTGTTACATTGTAAAAAATATGTTGTTAAATTTTTGTTACACTTCTGCCGATATTTCATTCCTCCAAAAAATAATTAATTCGTAACTATTTGATTTACAGTATGTTAGAAGCATTGTCTGGATTACCCTAAATATGGCATGAGATATGTACTTATTTGGGTGCCTAGCTAACTCACAGAGAAGAAGTGGAGAATTGCTATTATTCATGAAGAATAACCGCATTCTCCACTTCTGATCTATCAATAGGCAGAGGCGGGGAAGCAGCGATGAATTATATTCCTCAGATTATCAATAGAAAAATTGGGGAAGTTGAAATCCTCGATCTTAAAGGCGATTTTGTCGGTCCCTGGGCCATTCGCGGCCGTGAAGACATACAGCGCTTTGTCGAAAATAACCGTCCTAAAAATCTTCTCATCAATTTAAAAGATGTAGAAACAATCGACAGTCTCGGCGTGAAAGCCATCGTGGATAATCTCCGTCATGGCACTAAAAGCGGCGTAGTAAGCGCCAATTATTCTGTCACCGAAATGTTTACGCGGCTTGTGCCTTCGACTGAAGTGCGTTTTTTCAAGGATGAGGAAGAAGTGGTTCGTTTTTTTGCCGAAGAACTAGTAAAAGAGCGCACAGGAACCCCAGTTGAAGAAAAAAGGAAATACCCGCGCCTCAAAACCGCATTTTCTCTTGAATTTTCATTTAAGGACGGGGAAGGCGAGGAACTTGTGTTCCGTTCCATTGTCACCAATCTGAGCGAAGGCGGGCTCTATGCGGAGTATCTTGATTTGGAGCCTACCTCCGGAAATCCCAAGAAGATCGATCCGTATGATTTAAAAATGATTAACATGAAGATCAAGCTGTCAGATGAAAACCAGATTCAGGCTGAAGGCAAGGTGATCAGAACGGATATGGACGGAGAGCAGATGGGAATTGCCATCCAGTTTTACCGGCTATCCGATGAGAATCGCCGGAGAATTCAGAAATTGATTCAGCATGAAGGGACTGTCTAAACGTGGAAGGATCCGACATGAGAAGCAGATCGAAGCTGAAGCCGCTTGCGATGAGGAAGTTCTTCAGACATATGCTGGGTGTCCGGGTGATCCGGGTTAAGCACGTGAACATGCCGTTTCAGATCGCGGTAGATGACCTTTTGACCGGCCATATGGGCGATAAAATGCACGAAGAGCTTTACCAGCTAGCAAAAAAGCGCGGTTTTTCCTCTAGAAGACACGATCAATAGGGAAAATATTGTAACTCTATAATATTAAAAGAGTTACGAAATAAATTTTCCTTTAAAATCCGAAAATTTGTTTGACTTTCCAGGTCTAATTCCGTAAATTAATCATTGCTTTAGGGACTTACGAGTCTCTAACTCACCCAACACAAGAGGTTCTTAGCTTACCGATTTCCCCACTCAGGCTAGGAACCTCTTTTTTTTGTCTGCCTAAGGCGGGCAGGCCTGTACGTGCCGCGGGCAGATTCGTGTCGGGATGAGAGGCGAAACCAATATGCCGACTCAAAAAGAATCCATCAAGAAGTTTTTCTTTGCTTCCTGCCGTATTGCCATTAGCTTCGGGGCTTTATTTCTTGTCGTTTTTATGTTCCGGTCAAAACTTCATGATGTCGGCCGCATTTTGCTGGAAACAAAGCTCAACTATCTTCTCCTCGCGATCACGGCCTATTTTGCGGGTTTCTGCATCATCACCTACCGGCTGAAGATTATCCTGGCGGTTCAGCAGATTCATATGTCGATCAGGAATCTAGTCTCCATCGGATTGATCGGGTTGTTTTTCAACAATTTGCTTCCTTCATCCATCGGCGGAGATGCCGTCAAAGCGTATTACGCTTATAAAATTACCGGTAAAAAACTGGAGTCATTTTCATCGATTTTTGTCGACCGGGTTCTCGGCTTGTTTACCTTGATCGGGCTGGCGCTTCTGGCCCTTTTCTTCTTTAGGTCCGAATTATCGAATCCGAAAATTACGGAAGCGGTTTTGGCTTTATCGATTGCCAGCTTTCTTATGTTTGCTTTTTTCGCAAGCCGCCGCGTGGCTAAGCGATTTAAAATATTCTCTTTCCTGATTCCTTCGGAAAAATTCAGGGAGAAAATCAGAAGCCTGTACCACTCCGTGAACGGCTACAGGGATCATCCGGGAGCTGTTTTTGCGGGTTTGGGTTTATCATTCCTATCGCAGAGCTTGTTTATTCTGGTGAATTTCTTTTTGGCTTTGGGGCTGAAAATACATATTCCGGTGTGGGTATTTTTTATCTTGATTCCTATTGTCGGAACGGTGAGCATGGCGCCATCCTTAAACGGATTGGGAGTCCGGGAAGGGGCTTATATCTATTTGTTTTCCCATTACTGTTCTTCGGAAGAAGCTTTTGCTCTTTCAATTCTTAACTATTTCATTCTCGTGATATTCAGCCTCGCCGGAGGCTTATTTTATCTGGCGAGAAAGCTGGTTTTGGTCAAAGACATTGCTTCTGTGGATATGATTGACGAAATTGCGCATCTTGAAGAGGAAAAAGAGGCGGAAGACTTAAAAAAAGGAGAAAAAGTATTATGATTGACCAGGAGCTACTCGATATTTTGGCTTGTCCAATATGCAAAAAAGAGGTAAAGTTACAGGATAATTTTCTTGTTTGTGCGCCGTGTCATAAGCGCTATCCCATTAAAGACGGTATCCCGGTTATGTTAGTGGAGGAAGCGCAATCCTATTAGCTCTTTAGATTGGTTTGAGTGGTGAATTTGTGAAAAAAGCAAAAAAGTCAGCAAAAAATACGGCGGTAAACTCAAAGAAAATCATCGTGATTCATGGGCCGAACCTGCATTTGCTGGGCTCCCGGGAAACGGATGTTTACGGGAAGCTGACGATTTCAGAAATCAATGCTGAATTGAAGAAAAGAGCGCGGGATTTGCGGGTCAGTCTGGAAATTGTCCAATCCAATCACGAGGGCAATATTGTCGATGTGATCGGAAAGGCTCCGAAGCGGGGAATTCAGGGAATTCTGATCAACCCTGCGGCATATACCCATACCAGTGTGGCCATACGGGATGCGATTGCGGCGGTGAGAATTCCTGCCGTGGAAGTGCATCTTTCGAACATTTATAAAAGAGAGCCGTTCCGGCATGTGTCCATGACGGCTTCGGTGTGTGCGGGGCAGGTCTCCGGATTTGGTTTAAACAGTTATTTGCTGGGTTTGGAAGCTCTTTATCATTTGGTGCAGTGATCCAACGGAGGGATGAATGAATCTTAAGGAACTCAAAGAAATTATTAATTTGATGAAAGAACACGGTTTGTCCGAGCTTGAAATCGAAAAAGAAGGTTTCAAAATCAAGCTAAAAAAATCCAACGGGCAATATATCGCCCATGAGGAAGGCATTGCGCTTCCCAAAGCGTCGATACAGCAGCCCGCGCTGGAACGTTCGCAGGCTCCGGCCGCGTCGCAGCCTCAAGCACCTTTGGGGAACGAAGTGATTGTCCGCTCGCCCATGGTCGGCACTTTTTATCCCGCTCCCGCTCCGGATCAGGCCCCTTATGTGAATGTGGGAACTATGATCAAGCCCGATGATGTACTCTGTATCGTTGAAGCAATGAAATTGATGAACGAGATCAAATCGGAAATCAGCGGGCGGATTATTGAAATTATGGTAGAAAACGGTACCCCGGTGGAATTTGATCAGCCCCTCTTCAGGGTTGCGCTTCCTTAAGGTCTGCCTTCTCAAACAATCATGAAAAAATCAAACTGATTCTGAAGCACAAACAACCAGGGGAAATATGTTCAAGAGAATTTTAATTGCGAATCGAGGGGAAATTGCAGTCCGGATTATTCGTGCGTGCCGTGAACTGGGAATTGAAACGGTTGCGGTTTATTCCAAAGCGGATAAAGATTCCATGCATGTGCAGCTGGCCCATGAAGCGATCTGCATCGGAAATTCTCCGAGCTCCGAAAGTTATTTGAACATTCCGTCTATTATCAGCGCCGCGGAGATCGCCGATGTGGAAGCGATTCATCCCGGATACGGATTTTTGGCGGAGAACGCGCATTTCGCGGAAATCTGCGAATCCTGCCAGATTAAATTCATCGGACCCAAACCGGAAAGCATCCGCTTGATGGGCGACAAGGCCATGGCGCGCCAGACGGTGAGCAAAGCAGGGCTTCCGATTACTCCCGGCACCGATGTGATTGCCGATCAGGAAGAGGCGCTGCGTTTCGCAAAAAAAATCGGATATCCCGTCATCATCAAAGCGAAAATGGGCGGCGGCGGCAAGGGAATGAAAGTGGCGCATAATGACGGAAAGCTTGTCAGCGCATTCCTCACCGCACGCACCGAAGCGGAAGCGGCATTCGGCAACGGAGATCTTTATATCGAAAAATACATCGAGGAACCGCGCCATATTGAAATGCAGATTCTTGCCGATCAGTACGGGACCACGGTTTATTTGGGTGAAAGAGACTGTTCGATTCAGCGCCGCCATCAGAAACTGATTGAAGAAGCGCCGTCTCCAAGTTTAAGCAAAAAAACGCGCAAGAAATTGGGGGATGCCGCGGTCAAGATCGCCAAGGCGGTCAGATATGAAAATGCCGGAACCATTGAATTCCTGGTCGATAAGGATGAAAATTTCTACTTTATGGAAATGAATACCCGCCTTCAGGTGGAACATCCGGTGACCGAATTAGTGACGGGAATCGATATTGTAAAGGAGCAAATCCGTATTGCGGCAGGTGAAAAATTGGGCTATAGTCAGGAAGACATTCACACAACGGGTGCGGCTATCGAATGCCGGATCAATGCGGAAGATCCCAGTAATAGTTTCATGCCGAGCCCCGGCAGAATCGATAAATACGTCCCTCCGGGAGGGCCGTGGGTAAGAGTAGACAGCCATGTTTATGCCGGGTACGTTATTCCTCCTTTTTATGATTCGATGATCGGCAAGGTGATTGTTTACGGGCATCACCGCCATGAAGCCATTGCGACAATGGCACGGGCATTGTCCGAAATGCAGATCGGCCCGATCAAAACAACGATTCCGCTTCATTTGCGCATTATGAACCGTCCGGATTTTATAAAAGGCAAGGTGAATACCGGTTTTATTGACAGACTGCTGACACAAACACAAACCCAGGCGAAAAAGGAAATCCATGAAAGCGTTTGATCTTTTCACTAAAGTTTTTTCTGTTTTCGCGTTCCTTTCCATCGGAAGCCTTCTTATTATGGTTGCCCTTCATGTGGTGGCCTGGAATGATTTGGTGCGGGACTTAGGCCGTATCTATGAGGAGCCGGCGGCAGCTCTCCAGACACTCGCGATCGGAGTGTTTTTTGTTTTTATGGGGCTTGCATTTGCGAAAATGCTAATCAAGCAAACTCGGTATGCGGGAGGACTCATCTACACCGGGCCGCTCGGACGGACTACGGTTTCCGTCAGCGCCATCGAAGATGTGGTCCGTAAAGCGCTCAAAAGATTCCCGGAAATCCTGACGTTTACGCTCAAATGCCGCGGCTATGAAACCAAAGCGGAAATTAAAATACGTCTTGTTGTCCAGGAGGGTGTTTCGCTTCCAAGGTTCACGGATGAGGTAAAAAAGGAAGTGCTGGCCCGTTTGGCAAGAATTTTGAGTTTGGTTAATGATGTGGAAATATTCATCGATGTGAGAAATGTTAAAGAAGGCGAATCGAGCGAAGCCGTCAATACCCGGCAAGCATCCTGAGAATTTTCGAGCTCGCCATAAACTAATTTCAAGGAGAGGAAGGAAATGGAAAGAATAGGGATTCTCACCGGCGGAGGCGATTGTCCGGGTTTGAATGCGGTGATCCGCGCGGTAGTGCGCTGCGCACTTCTTCAGAATATTGAAGTGCTCGGTTTCAGAAACGGATGGAAGGGAATTATCGATGATGAAAAAGAAATTCTCGATTCCCGGGCCGTATCCGGCATTCTTCCGAAAGGCGGTACGATTCTCGGCACGTCCAGAACGAATCCCTATAAAGACCCGAAAAATATCGAGAAGCTGAAAGAGACTTTCAAAAAAAATAATCTATCCGCGTTGGTGGCCGTCGGCGGGGAAGATACGCTGGGAGTCGCTTCGAAGCTGGCGAAAGAAGGTTTGCCGGTGGTGGGATGCCCGAAGACCATTGACAACGATTTGAACTGCACCGATTATACGTTTGGTTTTGACACGGCTGTCAACATTGCGATGGAATGTATCGACCGTCTTCATTCCACCGCGGAATCGCATAACCGCGTGATGGTGGCCGAGATTATGGGCCGGCATGCCGGATGGATCGCTCTGGAAGCGGGGCTTGCCGGCGGAGCCGACGTGATTTTAATTCCGGAAGTTCCTGTAAATATCGATGAGGTCTGCCGCATTATCAAACAGAGGCATTCCCGCGGCAAGAATTTCAGCATTGTCGCCGTGGCCGAAGGCGCTCAGCTGGATCAAAAAGACGTGAAGCAGGAAGAAAAACTGGATCAGTTTGGTCACGTGCGTCTTGGCGGCATCGGCACGGTGATTGGCGAACTGATCGAGAAAAAAACGGGGTTTGAAACGCGCGTTACGGTTCTCGGGCATATTCAGCGCGGCGGTTCACCCACGGCATTTGACCGAGTGCTCGGCACCCGTTTCGGCGTGAAAGCGTTTGAATTGGCGAGGCAGAAAAAATGGGGACGCATGGCCAGTCTCCAGGGCAATAAAATCGTGGATGTTCCTTTGGAAGATGCGGTTGGCACGCTTAAGACAGTGCCGAAGGAATATTACGATATGGCCAAAATCTTTTGCGGATAAGAGCCAAGAATGAACATCACATCCCGTCTTCAGGAAATTTTAAAGGATAACCGTAGCGCCATCGAGAACACGTTTCGCGACGGCAATCTCAAGGTGCTTGAAACCGTTGCCAATGAAATGGCCACTGTCCTCAAACACCGCGGAACCATTTTTCTGTGCGGTAACGGGGGAAGCGCCGCCGATGCCCAGCATATTGCCGCGGAGTTCATCGGACGGTTCAAGAAAGAACGGAAAAGTCTGCCGGCCATTGCTCTCACGACCGACTCTTCCATTTTGACGGCGCTCGCCAATGATTATTCCTATGACATCGTGTTCGCCCGGCAGATTGAAGGGCTTGCCGAAAAGGGCGACCTTCTCATCGCGATTTCTACAAGCGGCAATTCGAAGAATATTATCGAAGCGGTCAAAAAGGCCTCCGAAATGGGCCTAAAAACGGTGGGGTTTACCGGTGAAACCGGCGGCAAACTCGCCGGTATGGCGGATATTACTTTTAAAGCTCAGTCGAAACACACTTCCCATATTCAGGAAACCCACATTACCGCTTTGCACGCTGTTTCAGAAATCGTCGAAGATATTCTGTCGGAACATGCATCCTAAAATAAAGTCTCTCTCCGCATTAAAAAAAGCCAGAAATCAGTGGAAAAACGCCGGAGAAAAAGTTGTGTTCACGAACGGCTGTTTTGATATTCTCCATTTCGGCCACGTGAGTTATTTAAGAAAAGCCAAGGCGCTCGGCGACCGTCTTATCATCGGTTTGAATACGGATGCGTCAGTCAAAAAGCTAAAAGGACCCGACCGTCCCGTCCATCACGAGCGCGACCGGGCAGAAGTGCTTGCCGAGCTTGCGTCGGTTGATGCGATTGTGTTTTTCGGAGAGGATACGCCGGAAAAGCTGATTCATGCGCTTAAGCCGGATGTGCTGGTCAAGGGCGCTGACTGGGAAAAGGCGGATATTGTGGGCGGAAAATTCGTCGAATCTTACGGCGGAAAAGTCAGGCGCATCAAATTCGAAGAAGGCCGCTCGACGACGAAAACGATTGAGAAACTAAAAAGGGGGCCAGGCCCCTTAGGGGACTGGCCCCTTTTTAGGCGATGAAATCCCGGATTCTCCGCGTGATTGACGCGAATTATAACCGTGCCAAGGAAGGCATACGGGTTTCGGAAGAGGTGGCGCGCTTCGTGTTGGGGTCGCGCCTCCTCACGGACCGGTTCAAAAAAACGCGGCATGATTTGACGAAAGCTTTGCTGAGCCTGCCGGTTTCTTACCGTTCGATTGTCGCCGAGAGGAATGTGCGCGAAGACGTGGGCCGCGCCAGCCTGAAGCTCGACAAAAAGAAAATAAAAATCCAGGATATTTTTTCAAGCAATATCCAGCGTTCCGAGGAGGCGGTCCGGGTTCTTGAGGAGTGGTCGAAATTAGTTTCGATTCCCGCTTCAAAAAAATTCCAGAAAATCCGTTTTGCACTCTATGAATTGGAAAAAGAAACTTTTAAAAAATTTTAACCTATACGCGATTACCGATCTTAAAGAGGAAGACGGTTCCGTCATCAAGAAAATCGACGCGGCGCTTCACGGCGGAGCCGATATTATCCAGCTACGGTCCAAAACGCTTTTGGACGGTGCTTTCTTGAGGCTGGCTCAAAAAATAGCGCCGGTTGTCCGGAATCACCGTAAACTTTTTTTTATTAATGACCGGATTCACCTGATGCTTGTGACTCAAGCGGACGGAATTCATCTCGGTCAGGACGATCTTCCTTACCGCTACGCGAGAAAAATTCTGAGATCCGGAAGTCTGATCGGCCGTTCGACGCACAGTTTGAATCAGGCCGTTCAGGCTGAAAAAGAAGGGCATGATTATATCGGGGTCGGGCCGGTGTTCTGCACTCCGACCAAACCCGGTTATAAGCCCGTAGGATTGAGCCTGGTTTCTAAAGTTTCTGAACGAATAAGAATTCCGTTTGTGGCTATCGGCGGAATCAATTCCGGGAACGTGAATCAGGTCATTGAGGCCGGTGCGTATGGTGTAGCGGTGGTTCGCGCTGTGTTTGCGGCAAAAGACGTGCGGAAGGCATCGCAGATTCTGACGAATAAAATCAAGGAGATAACATGCTGATGAAATCCCCGGTCAAAAAAGCTGAAAAATCCACCCAGCCGCTTCTGGTTATCGGAACGGTCGCCGTTGATTCTGTCGAGACGCCGTTCGGCAAACGCGAGGAGTGCTTCGGCGGCTCCGCCTCCTACTTTTCTTATTCCGCCAGTTTTTTTACCCCCGTCCGGCTCGTTGCCGTTGTCGGAAAAGATTTTCCCGGCCAATACCGGAAAGTTTTAGAAGAACGAAATATCAATCTGGAAGGACTTCAGGTTCATCCGACCGGAAAAACGTTCCGCTGGAAAGGAAAATATGATTTTGATTTGAATAACGCCCAGACGCTTGAAACGCATCTGAACGTGCTGCTGGAATTCGATCCGGTGGTGAAGGGCGGAGATCAGGTGGATTTTCTGTTTCTCGCGAACTTTGATCCGGCACTTCAGATGAAAGTGCTTAAACAGGTGGACCGTCCGCGCGTGAAGCTTGCGGCCCTGGATACCATGAATTTCTGGATTCAAAATAAGCCGAAAGATTTGAAAGCCGTCATCGAGCATGTTGATTTGATCGTGCTCAATGACGGGGAAACCCGCCAGCTTACGGGCGAAAATAATTTGATCAAGGCAGCGCGCAAAATCCGGGAGATGGGCCCGGATATTATCGTCGTCAAAAAAGGGGAGCATGGCGTGCTTTTGTTTTTCCGGGATCAGTTTTTCGTGCTGCCGGCATTTCCGCTGGAGAGCGTATTTGATCCAACGGGCGCGGGCGATACTTTTGCCGGCGGCATGATGGGGTATATTTCCAAGCAGGGAACGGTCACTTTCGATACGCTTAAGAAAGCGGTGGCTTACGGCAGTGTGATGGCCTCGTTTGCCGTCGAAAAATTCAGTCTGGATCGCCTGCGTGAATTGAAACAGGCAGATATTGAAGAACGCTTGGCTGAATTCCGCGCCTTGACGAAGTTCTAAAAAAGGGGTCAGACCCCTTACGGGCTGGCCCCTTTTTAGGATATTAACCACGGAGGGTGTTATGGATATTCTATTAGCGCCGGTTTATAGTTTTTTCAGCACTTCCTTTTATAGAAGGGTGATCCGCTATTCTGTCGGAAAAGGTTTTCTGTATCTTGCCTTCCTTTCTCTCATTTACAGCCTTCTGATCTTATTCTTTTTCTGGACGCCTTTTAAGCCGAATATCGATAAGTTCGTGAACTGGTTTGCCGCGAATCTTCCTCAATTGACTCTTACCAAAGAAGGCGTGTTAACTTCCGTAACTCAGCCTTTTCAATTAAAGAGTCCTGTCTATGGTTCCGTGCTCGTGATTGATACGACGAAAGATACCCTTGAGGGAATGCCGTCTGAAACTCTGATTTATATGACGAAAACAAAATTGGTTTTCAAAAATCAAAACAGGAATGAACTCAGGGTGTTCGAGCTGGTTCCGTCCACGGAAGAGGCAAAGGCAAAATGGAAGGATTTTGTGCTGACAGGCCCTTTTCTTGAAGGGTGGTACAAAAAATTAGTGCCGGTTGTCATTCCGGCTATTTTAATCGTTGTTTTCTGGATGTTTTTTGTCTGGAAAATTTTAGCTTCTCTTTTTTACAGTCTCATTGCGTTACTCATTAATCTGTTTCGCCGTGAAAAATTGGGTTACGGACATCTGCTCACGCTTTCCATGTTTGCCCTGACTCCGGTTGCCGTGCTCCAAATATTCAGCCTGTTCATCCCCAGGATGGGAATCGCGCTTAATTTTTTTACGGCGGTCATTCTTACGTCGCTGTATCTGGCGCTCGGAATTCTGGCCACCCAGGAGAAATCGCCCGAATCTTCCGTATGATATAATTCCTCCTGAGTATTGCGTTTGAAAACAAAGGATGGTTTTCATGCGTCCTGTTTACGTTGTCTCAGGCGGAGTCAGCCGTTTCGCGAAGTCCCGCAAAGAACTTACCTTTCAGGGCATGGCCAAAGAAGCCTTCCGCTATGCCATGAACGATTGTCCCAAACTTTCTCTCGAACACATTGACGGAAGCGTCACTTCCTATTTTTCCGACCATTTTCTCGGCCAGCTTAAAGCCGGAGCCATGGTTCAAGATTATCTCGGACTTGTGCCCAAACCTTCCAAGCGCGTAGAAGGAGGAGGAGCGACAGGCGGGCTCTGCTTTCAGGCCGCCTATGAAGCAGTGGCTTCGGGACGAATGGATATCTGTGCCGCTCTTGGCTGGGAGACGATGAGCCACGTGAATACCTGGAAGGGAAATGAGTTCATCGCACTCGCGTCCGATACCAATTTTGATTATCCGCTCGGCGGATTTTACACGGGCTATTACGCCATGATGGTGATGAGGCACATGCATGAATTCGGCACAACGGAAGAACAGATGGCAAAAGTATCCGTTAAAAATCACGCGAATGCGCTGCATAATCCTTACGCACAGAAACATTTGAAAATTAACGTTCAGGATGTGCTCAATTCTCCCATGGTGGCTTATCCGCTGAAGCGTCTCGACATTTGCCTCATGTCCGACGGCGCGGCGTGCGTGATTCTGGCCAGTGAAAAGTTCGCGAAAAAATTCGGCAAGAAGCTCGTGCGGATTTCCGGCATCGGCGCCGGAACCGACGCGATGCGCATGGCCGACCGCCCGCACGGAAAAGTTCCTCTGCTTCCTCACGAATCTCCGTCCGATTACCGCAATTTGAAGTATCCCGGCGTCCATTCATTCCGGGCCGGGCGAATGGCGGCCATTGAAGCTTATCGAATGGCGGGCATTAAAAATCCGCTCCGCGACTTGAGCTTTGTGGAATTGCACGATGCCTATACTTCTTCCGAAATTCAAACTTATGAAGACTTGGGGCTGTGTGAATACGGCGAAGGCGGTATGTTTATCGATTCCGGCGCGTCAGCGTTAGGAGGAACCTGTCCGGTCAATCCGTCCGGCGGTCTTTTGGCATGCGGACACCCGGTCGGCGCCACGGGACTGATGCAGGCGGTATTCGCGCTGTGGCAGCTTCAGGGGACAATCGCGAAGCACTTTGGAAATTCAAAGCTTCAAATTTCGAACGCTCAGCGCGGACTCATTCATTCCCATGCCGGAACGGGGACGTATGTAACGGTGAGTGTGATGGAGAAGGCCTGATGAAGAAACGTCCTGTAAATCGCAAATATTTTTCAGATGTGCGAAAATTAAAATGGCCGCGGGCTTTGAAAAACTTGAAGCGCTTAAAGCCGATTGTTCTGCCCAAGCACTACGAAATCGATTACATCCATTCTTACGGGCAGGATTCCCCGTTTTTCCCGGGGCTGGCGCGCAAAAAGCTGCTCGGAACGAAATGCAGGAAATGCGGCTATAAATATGCGACACCGAGAATGTCCTGCATGCAATGCGGGAGCGACTGCGAGTGGATGGAAGTTCCGCATGAAGGGCGGATTCATTCATGGACCAAGTGTTATTACGGAAGCGAAGCATTTTTGGATGAAACGCCGTATTTTCTGGTGCTGGTGGAATTCGACGGAATGGATACACTGTTTTTGTCGCGGCTGAAAGGCGTGAAGGATGAGAAAAAAGTTCAAATCGGAATGCCCGTGAAAGCGGTTTTCGCTAAGAAGCCGGAATACCAAATTACGGATGTCTGGTTTGAAATAAGGAGGTGAATGAAATGCCGATAAACCGGCTGATTCCAAAGAGATCGATTCAGGAACTGATTGCCGCCCAGGCAAAAGCATTTGGAAATAAAACCTTTCTCATTTATCCCGAAGATCATCGTGAAATTACCTACACGGCTCTGGATCATTGGACCGCCCAGGTCGCCCATCTTATCCGGAAGCTGAAAGTCGATGTGAAAGATTTCGGAAGTATCTTGATGGCGAATTCACCGGAATTCGTTTTCTGCTATCTTGGGCTGATGCGGGCTGGATGCGTGGCCGGCCCCATCAATATTCACCTTGCCGCGCCCGAAATCACTTACATTTTGAACCACTCCGAATCCAAAGTTTTGTTCACCACACCTGAATTTTTAGACCGTATTGAATCCATACGCAATCAATTAAAGCATCTCCGGCATATCGTGGTTGTCAATGCGCCGAAACAGGCGCAGTATATTGATTTTTACAAAAGTTTGGCGGCCCTCGAAAGGTCGGAGCGCGAAGAGCCGTGGGTGGAATCATCGGATGAGGCGATGATTATTTATACTTCCGGGACAACCGGCAAACCCAAAGGCGTGCTTCTGACGCATGAAAACATTTTGATCGACGCGAAGAACATTACGGATTGGTTTAAGTTCCAGCCGGGCGATCGGCTCATGTGCATTTTGCCGTTATTTCACGTCAACGGGGAAATTGTCACGTTGATGACGCCGCTTTATTTCGGCGGAAGTGTTGTCTTGAACGAGCGATTTAGCGCATCAAATTTTTGGCAGAGAATTGCCGGATATAAAGTGAATTGTTTCAGCACCGTGCCGTCCATACTTTCCATTTTGCTGAATAATCCAGGGCCGGAGGGGCTGGATTTGAGCTTCTTGCGGTTCGCCATTTGCGGTGCCGCACCGCTTCCGGCGGAAGTTCAGCTTCAATTCGAAAAGACATTCGGCATTCCGATATGCGAAGGATTCGGGCTTTCGGAAACCACCTGCTATTCCTCGTTCAATCCTCTCGGCAAAAAAAGGAAAGTAGGTTCGATCGGGGTCGAGGTCGGAAATGAAATGGCGATTATGGACGATTGGGATGAGGAGCTTCCGTCCGGAGACATCGGAGAAATCGTCGTGCGGGGGGACAATGTCATGCGCGCCTATTTCAAGGATCCTGTGGCGACGCGTCAGGCGTTCCGGCGCGGCGGATGGTTTTCGACAGGCGACCTTGGAACGCATGATGAGGACGGGTATTTCTATATATTGGACAGAAAGAAGGAGATGATTAACCGCGGAGGGGAAAAAGTGTTCCCGCGCGAGGTGGACGAAATTCTGTTTACTCATCCCAAGGTGAAGGAAGTGGCCACGTTTGGCGTGCCGGACAAAATCTACGGTGAAGAGGTAAAAGCCTATATCGTGCTCAAGGAAGGCGAGCATGCATCCGATGAGGAGATTATCCAGTATTGCAAACAGCATCTCGCCTGGTTTAAATGTCCGAAGTCGGTCCGGTTTGTGGGGGAAATTCCGAAAGGACCGACCGGAAAAATCTTACGAAGGGAATTAACTGCTAAAGAAAAAATGGCGGCATAATGTTAGTAGTAGCAATTTTAATCGCTAAATAGCGCCTAAAGTCGCTGCTATGAACGGAGGCCTATGAATCTTACCAACGAGCATAAGCTCATTCAAAAAACCATCCGCGATTTTGCGGAAAAAGAATTGCGTCCTATTGCCCGGGAAACGGATGAAAAAGCAAAATTCCCGGCGGGTATCTGGAAAAAATTGGGAGAAATGGGTGTTGTCGGGCTCTCTATGCCCGAAAAATACGGAGGCTCCGGTGCCGACACCCTATCCAGCATTCTCGTGGTTGAAGAGCTCGCCAAAATTTGTGCTTCAACAGCTTTAACCTATGCCGCCCACTCGACGCTCGGCGTAGGGGCCATCAATCTTTTCGGGAGCGAATCACAAAAGAAAAAATATATCCCCGAGCTGATTCAGCCGGGAAAGCTGTGTTCTTATTCTTTGTCCGAGCCGGGATGCGGATCGGACGCAGCCGCCATACAAACCATGGCCCAGAAGAAAAACGGAAAATATATTCTGAACGGCACAAAAAATTTCGTCACTTCCGGATCGGTTGCCGACGCGATTATCGTTGCCTGCGTGACGGATAAATCGAAAGGAAAAGAAGGGATCAGCGCGCTGATCGTGGACGCAAAGTCAAAAGGAATCACCGTCGGCAAAGAAGAGGACAAAATGGGATTCCGCGGCTCAGTGACGGCCCAGCTGGTTTTCGAAAATGTCGAAGTTCCGGCCGAGAATCTGCTCGGCGAAGAGGGAAAAGGGCTCAAAATGTTCCTGACGCTTCTGGATCACGGCCGTCTCGGCGTTTCCGCGCTTTCGATCGGGATTGCCGAAGGAGCTCTTGCGGAAAGCGTGAAATATTCCAGGCAGCGGTCTGCTTTTGGACATCCCATTTCCGACTTCGAAGCCATTCAATTTATGCTGGCGGATATGGCCACCGGCATTGAAGCGGCGCGCGGGCTTTTGTACCGGGCGGTTGAGACCAAAGACCGGGGAGAAGATTTCATCAAGCTGGCTTCCATGGCAAAACTTTTCGCTTCGGATATGGTGGTGGATGTAACACGTAAAGCAGTCGAAATTCACGGAGGATACGGCTATCTTAAAGATTTCCCGGTAGAGCGCTTTTACCGCGACGCGAAATTTATGGAGATCGGCGAGGGAACTTCTGAAATTCAGAAGCTTGTGATCGCCAGAGAATTATTGAAGGAAATGTAGTTCAAAGGAGGGAATGCCATGGAAAAAGCAAAATTATCAGTGAAGGGATTCGCGGTCGCCGGGGCAATTACCTGGGCGATTTCCGTACTGTTTGTTGGTTTGTGCAATATGAAATGGCCGGGATACGGGGATGCATTTTTGGATTTTGTCAGCTCGGTATATCCGGGCTATCTTGCCGACGGAACCCTGAAATCGGTGTTGATCGGAACGGGCTATGCCATCGTGGATGGAGCAATCGGCGGGGTTATTTTCGCGCTCATTTACAATTGCGCCTCCTGCTGCAAGATGTGTAAGAAGTAGAGCCCTTAATTTATCAGGTATACTTCTTCATGTGAGGAATCCGTTAAGTTCCCGCACCTAGGAAAGGGAACAGTATGGACAGAAGATTTCTCCAGGAAGAAGGTCTTCAGGTTTACAGCGGCTCTGAGCTTCTTGTCAAAGGAGCTTATGAAGCGCGCGTTGCGTTATTGACCGGGTATCCCGGATCTCCCGTGGCAGAGTTTTTCAATGCCGCCCAGGCCACCAATCAACTTGCCCGTGAGAAGGGAATTCTTATACAAATTGCGAATAACGAAGCCCTGAGCGCCGCGCGTCTCGTGGGTTCGCAAATGGCCGACATTCGTGCCGTCACTTGCATGAAAAGTGTGGGCATGCATGTCGCAAGCGACGCGTTGTTTATGGGCAATATTTCAAAATCTGCAGGTTCCGGCGGCGCGCTTGTCATTGTGGGTGATGATCCCTGGTCGGAAAGCACTCAGGTTCCGGCGGACAGCCGTTTTCTTTCCCAGCATCTTTTCATGCCCGTGATGGTCCCTTCGACTCCTCAGGAAATTAAAGACTGGATTAACATCGGACTTAATTTGTCTGCCCGTGCCGGTCTCTATATTACTTATCTGGTTGAAACCCAGCAGGCGGACGGAGGCGGTGTTGTTCAGGTTTTTAAGAATCACTATCCGGATATCAATACGATCCAACGCACTGAAATTGATACTTCTAAAATCCCGCTCCAGGACCGCATTATTCTTCCGCCAAATACAGGACGGAAAGAAGTCGAGTTCAAGGCCAAGTTTGATGAGCTTCATCGAACCATCCGTGAAATCAAACTGGATATCATTCTGAACGATCAAAAAGGAAAAGCTCCGTTCGGATTTATCACGTCCGGACTCGGATATTTATATCTGGAACATGTGCTCGAGGAACTCGGTCTGGCGGGAAAATTCCCCATTCTAAAATTGGGAATTATTTACCCGATCGATCCCGAGAAAATCATCGAATTCTCGGGAAAGTGCGAAAATATTGTTGTCATTGAAGAAAAGCGCGCATTCGTCGAAACTCAGGTGAAAAATATTCTGGATGAAAAATGTGAAGTAGAGGGAAAATCCGGCCGGGCGCATGTTTATGGAAGAAAATTCCCGGAAGGGCTTAGTGGCCTACCCGAAACGGCGGGGCTGAATCCGTCGATTGTGATGGAAGCGCTGATCCCGCTTATTCGCCTGATCGACGGAAAAATGAAATCTGCTGAGATCACGCGCATGGATGAAGAGTTATCTCTGATTCAAGCCACACAAGCCTATGATATTAAAATTCCCGATCGGACGCCGACATTTTGTCCGGGTTGTCCTCACCGGGACTCTTCTTCCGTTCTTCTGAAAGTAAAAGAAGAATTTCGGGATCCCAAGTACATGAAAAAAGAGCATCACACGAAACCCGTAGACTTGGTATTCCACGGAGATACCGGCTGTTACAGCATGCTCTTCCTCGAACCGAACAAAGATCTCATGCATAATTACGCGGGCATGGGCATGGGCGGAGGAACAGGAGCCGGCATCGATTCTTTTATTACCAACAAACAGGTGGTATTTATGGGTGACTCCACCTTTTTTCATAGCGGAATGATCGCCATCTCTGACTCGCTGAAGCATTGTCAGGACATTACCTATATCATTCTCGAAAATAAAACCACGGCGATGACGGGACATCAGGCTGTGCCTTCGACGGACGAAGATATTATGGGCCGTCCTACGTTTATTCAGGAAATCGACACAATTCTACGCGGGATGTCCCGGGGGCAGATCAGAATTGTCCGAATCAATCCTGCATACCGCGAAACGTACCGGAAAGTTCTGGAAGACACGATTCTTTTGGACGGCGTAAAAGTGATTATCGCCGACAAAGAATGCGGGATTACCTATCAGCGGCGGCTGCGCCGGGAGGTGAAGAAAATCCTTCATGAGCAGAAATTCCTGAAACGAGAAACGAAAATAAATATTACGCCCGAAGTTTGCGAATACTGCCTGGAATGCACGAAAAATACCGGCTGCCCGGGACTCAATATTGAAGACACGGATTTCGGCCCGAAAATCATCACCGATTTAACCACCTGCGTCGCGGATACCGCATGCACTAAAGTAAAAGCGTGCCCGTCATTCGAAGAGGTTATTATCAAAAGAAAAAAACCGTCCCGTGAAAAACTTTCATGGCTATCGCATTCCACGATGACGCCGAAGCCCGCCGAATATAAGGATTTCGGTGAATTTTGGTATGCCTACGTGGCCGGTGTCGGGGGCATGGGGGCCGGAACCGTGTCTGTCGTGCTCGCCCGCGCGGGGATGATGCAGGGATATTACGTGACTTTCTCTGACCGGAAAGGCCTCGCGATCCGCAATGGCGGCGTCTATTCAAGCGTTATTTTTTCAAAAAAATCCCGCGTGGTTTCTCCGATGATTCCTTACGGCAAAGCGGACGTGATTTTGGGGCTGGACATGCTGGAAGCGGTACGCGGGCTGGATCCCAAGGTGCATCAAAGCGTCGGAAGCCACGGCAGGACCCACACCCTTGTGAATACGGCGCGCACCCCGACAATCCGGATGCTGATGGGAATGGACTCATTCCGGACCGAAGAGCTTGAAAATATTCTAAAAACATATACGTCCCCGGTGGGCTATTTTGGCGCTAATCTGGCGGAAATTGCGGAGCGTTTTCTCGGGAATAAAATTTATGTCAACATGCTTCTGCTCGGTATCGCCTATCAGCTGGGGGAATTGCCGCTGGAATTGTCTCACCTTAAATGGGCCATTCAAATTTCTGTGCCGCAGAATGAGACGGAAGAGAACCTGAGAGCTTTTGAGATCGGCCGGAAAGTTGCCGTGCATCCCGGAAGATTCTTGAAAGAGTACCGGGAGCTGACGGCGGAAGATGCGGTCTCGGACAAAAAAATCATTCTGAAAAAGAGATGGTTATTCGGAGGGAAACTTGCCGCTGATTATGAAAATCTTGTGTTCTCAACCCTGCGCGGCATGAATCTGGAGGAACCGGCCAAAAAGCATTTTGCGTTACGGGTTTATGAGCTGATCCAATATGAAAACATCAACTATGCGCGGCGTTATGCCCGGCGCGTGCGGGAAATCTATGAAAAGGATGAGGAGCAGTTCGGATATAAAGCTACGGAAGCGGTTATTCAATATGCGTTCAAAGTGATGGCCGTTAAGGATGAGATTTATGTGTCGCATTTGCTGACAAGCGAAGAAAAACGGAAACGTGATTTCGAGCGCTACGGAATCGACCCCAAAAACGGTGATCGGCTGATTTACCGGCATATTACACGCCCCGAAATCCCGGTCGGCCGCTGGACTTTGAGATTTGATATCAAAACACGGGATTGGATGCTGAACGTCATGAAGCATATGAAATTCTTAAGGCATTTATTGCCGGGCTGGCACAAGAGGGAAAAGGCTTTCATCCGATGGTATGAGGGGCTTGTTGACATGTTCAGTTTTAAATCGGAAGAAGACTATTGGATTTATACGGCCTGCCTCAGCGTTCCCGAAGAAGTGCGCGGGTACCGGGAGATCCGGTATCCAAAAATGGAAGAAGCGAAGAAGAAAGTAGAAGACTTATTCAGCGGGAAGATCAAACCGGAATATAACGGAAACAAGTTACACCGGCCGGTTAAAATGGCTGCTTAATTTCCCTGATTGCCGACCTAATTCCCCAGACGAAAACTACAAAAATCGCGGTGGCCGATGCCGAAATCAAAAGAAAAATATTCGACGTCGTGAAATCGAGAAAATCAAAAAATGTTTTTCCCCAGAACCAGGTGACATGGCTCATAGGACCGAAAGAAAGGGCGCTGGGAATTCCGATGAAGAAAGCAGTGCCGGCGGTCGTCCAGGTGGCCCTTGTCCGGCTCATGTGTTTTTCTTCCACCAGATAGGCCACCGGAACTTCGAGGAGTGAAATTGCGGAAGCCAAAGCGGTTACGGCCAAAAGAATAAAAAACAGAATGCTGAAGAAATGCCCGGCCGGAATTTTCTGAAATACTACCGGAAGAACGTGAAAAATAAGTCCTGGGCCTCCTGCCGGGTCCATGCCCATGGTGAAGAGCGGGCTGAATACGGCGATTCCCGCCCAAAGCGACACAAGCGTGTCGAAAAATATCACCCAGCAGGAAGTGGAAATGAGATTTTCGCTTTTATGCAGATAGCTGCCGTACGTGATCATGATGCCCATTCCGATTCCGATGGAGAAAAAGACCTGGCCCAACGCCGTAATGACGGATTTCAGCGAAAGACTGGAAAAATTAGGGTTGAAAAGATAAACCAGGCTGTTCCAGGCGCCGGGTAGAGTGAGTCCCCAAATCACAAGAATAAAAAGAATGACGAAAAGAAGCGGCATCAGAATTCTGCACGCGAGCTCAATGCCTTTTTGAATTCCGCGGGCAACGATAAATGCGCAAAGTGCGGTAAAAAAACCGTGCAGCGGAATGATCCATAGGGGAGAGGCCGCCAGTTTTTCGAAATGACGGCCGGCGGCTTCAGCGGTCTGAAACTTGCCGAAGCTGAAAATTACCGCTTCGTAAATATATCCCGTTACCCAGCCGCTCACCACCGTGTAATACGAGAAAATCAGAAAACATATCAGCACGGCTAGTGCGCCCACCCATCGCCAATTGGATTGTTTCGGGGCCAGATCCCGGAAAGCGCCGAAGGGATTCTTCCCGCTGGCGCGTCCCATGGCCAGTTCGGCGACAAACAGCGGAATTCCGATCAAGACGACAAAAATCAAATAAATGATCACGAAAGCGCCGCCGCCGTTTTCACCGGTCAGATACGGGAATTTCCAGACACTGCCCAAGCCAACCGCTGATCCGGTTGCGGCCAGGATGAACCCGATTTTCGAGGACCAGAAGGATCGATTCACCGGGACGGCCCCGATTTCAAACGCTTCTCGGCCAGACGATCCGCGGCCAGGCCGGGAGGGATTTTTTCTTTTTTCGAGATCGTAAAAATTTCACGAAGATTTTTAGGAATGAGATTGAGCCAGGGATGCACGTCTTTTTCATGGAGGATGTCGCGGACATAAATGTTGATCAGCCCGCCGGCATTGATCACATAGTCGGGGGCGTAAAGGATTTTCCGGTCAAAAAGCAGGCGGTCGTTTGCATCCGGATTTTCTAGCTGATTATTGGCCGCTCCGGCCACTACTTTGAAATGAAGTTTCGGGATATTGTCATGATTGAGGACGCAGCCGAGCGCACACGGTGAGAAAATATCGGCTTTTACGTGAAGAATATCTTCCGGGGAAACCGCGTGAACGGACAGCTCCTTCCGGGCTTTTTCCAGTAATTTCGGATTAATCTCCGCTGCCGTTACGGACGCGCCGGAATGCACCAGCAGTTTTGCCAGATTGAATCCCACGTGTCCGAGGCCCTGGAGCGCGACGCTGACGCCGGAAAAATTTTTTTTCCCGAGCGCTTCTTCGATAGAAACTTTAATTCCGAGCAGAACTCCTTCGGCGGTGACGGGGGAGGGGTCTCCGCTTCCTTTGTGAAGGCCCGTCACGAATTTCGTTTCTTTGGAAATAATTTCGAGGTCTTCCGGCGTGATGCGCGCGTCTTCGGCGGCGAGATAGCGGCCCTGGAGCGAGTCGATGAATTGGCCCATCGCGTGAAGCATTTTCTCGCGCTTCGGTTCATCCGGATTGGCGATCATCACGGATTTTCCGCCGCCTAGATTTAATCCGGCCGAGGCAGCTTTGTAGGTCATCGCTTTTGAAAGCCGCAGCACATCCTCAAGCGCTTCCCGCTCGCTAGGGTAGCTCCAAAGCCGGATCCCTCCGCAGGACGGACCCAGCCGGGTACTGTGAATGGCGATAAACGCATGAAGCCCCGAATCTTTATCCTTGCAGGAGTATACTTCTTCGAAGCCTGGAACCGTGATTTTCTGAATGTTCATAATTTGCCTTATTTTTCGAAAAAGGGGCCAGGCCCCTAAGGGGCCTGGCCCCTTTTTCCGATAATTATCATCTATGAAGATCGGCAATTTCGAGGTAAACATTATTTCTGACGGCACCTTTAAGCTGGACGGCGGCGGGATGTACGGCATTGTGCCCAAGGCGCTTTGGGAGAAAAGAACGCCGGCAGACGCGCAAAACCGGATTACGCTCGGGATGAACTGCCTCCTAGTGCAGACAGGAAAGAAAAACTATCTGATCGAAACCGGAATCGGCTCGGGATATACGGAAAAATTCAAAAGTATTTATGACATTCATGGCGGAAACCGCCTCATACCCGGCTTGGCCAAGCTCGGCGTTATTCCCGAAGAAATTCACGGAGTGATTGTCACACATCTTCATTTCGATCATGCCGGCGGCTGCACGATTTGCGGCGTTGACGGCAAGCCCGTCCCGGCGTTTCCGAAAGCGAAATATTTCATCCAAAAACAGGAATGGCATGACGCAATGCATCCCAACGAATTGACCGACGGAAGTTATCTGGATGAAAAATTTCTCCCGATCAAATCCAGAAAAAGTCTGGAGTTAATCAAAGGCGACGCGAAAATCGATAAAGGGATTCAAGTTCAGCTCACCGGAGGCCATACGAAAGGACATCAAATTGTCTGGATTGAGTCTGAAGGGAAAAAGGCATGTTTTCTCGGAGACTTCATTCCAACGACGAATCATTTGAAGCTCGCCTGGGTGATGGCCTATGATTCATATCCGATTGAACTCGTGAACCTAAAACGCTCGATTCTCGCCAAATTGGTGGAAGAAAAATGCTACTGTTTTTGGTATCATGACCCCAACATTGCCGTTTCTTGCTTGGGGTTGGATACTAAGGGGAATGCCGTTGTTAAAGCGATTTGACGAGAGGAAGTGTGAGTCCTGAGTCCTGAGTCCTGAGTCCTGAGTGCTCAGCACTCAGCACTGTAGTTCAGCGAGCGTAGTTCAGTGGCAGAACATAAGCTTCCCAAGCTTAGAATGTGGGTTCGATTCCCACCGCTCGCTCCATTCTGCTTCGCTGCCTCACATGCGTGTAGGCAGCTTCGCAGGAATATGAGGAAATATTCAGTGTATTTTGTTTATATTTTGCTGAGTTTAAAGGAGCCTCATCGATTTTATATCGGGATTACTAATGATCTGAAGCGTCGATTATTAGAGCATAACAACTCGCTCACTGGATATTCTAAGAGATATGCTCCTTGGAAAGTTGAAACTTTTCTAGGTTTTCACAATAAGAAATTAGCTTTGGATTTTGAACATTACTTGAAATCAGGATCGGGCCATGCTTTTTTAAAAAAGCACTTAATTTAGGGTTCTTCGAAGCTGAAGAGACGAAAGTCCTTCAGCGAAGAAGACCCACCGCTCGCTCCAAACTTGGAGTCGATGAGGACACAATGCCGAACGAAGAACGCTGTGAGCTGCCAGCTTCAAATCTGTCGGATCACGAAGCGCTTGAGCTGATGAAAAAATATAAAAATATCGCAGTCGTTGGGCTGTCCTCGAATCCCGAAAAACCCAGTCACTATGTCCCGAAATATCTGCAGGAACACGGCTATAAGATTTTTCCGGTGAATCCGACTTTGAAAAGCGAGGTTTTGGGCGAAAAGGCTTATGCATCGCTGAAGGAAATTCCCGAAAAAGTCGATATCGTGGAAATTTTCCGCCCGCCGGGTGAAGTTCTTCCGATTGTGAAAGACGCCGTCGGGATCGGGGCCAAGGTGGTTTGGATGCAATCCGGGATTGTCAACAATGAAGCGGCAAAGGCCGCTCGGAATGGCGGCCTTGCCGTTGTGATGGATAAATGCATGATGATGTTGCATCAAAAGATGAGCGAATGACGCCTCGTTTATCTTGCCAGTTCTACGGTTTTCCCGTTTCTTGTTTTCGAATATTTTGAATATTCGGAAACGATATTCAATATAACTTCTTTTTTTACGGGTTTGCTGATATGGTCTGTGCAGCCGGCAGCAAAGCTTTTCTCAATGTCTTCTTTAAGAACGCTTGCGCTTAAAGCGATAATAGGCGTTTCGGATTTCGAAGCAGGGGAAGAGTGTCCATTTTGCGTCCGTTCCCATTCCCGCATCGCTTTGGTAGCCGTATATCCATCCATGATCGGCATATGGATATCCATAAACACCACATCATATTTTTGAGCTTTATACTTTTCAATCGCTTCTAAGCCGTTATGCGCCTCATCCAAAACGCAGGGGGATTTTTTTAGATAAGATTGGATAAGAAGCCGATTATCCAGATTGTCTTCGACAAGCAGGATATGCACGACGCCATCCTCGACTTTTGTCGCCGAAGTTTCTTGAGAAACATCGGCTCTGAAGGGCTTGACTGTGAGCGGATTCACAACTTCAGATGTTTCTTTTGGTCTTTCATACCTCTTTTTCTTGGCTAATACTTCATCAACAGTTTTGAGAAGCTCCTGCTTTCTGATGGGTTTAATCAGGTAACTGTCTATTCCCACTTTCTGACAGCGGGTAATATCGCCATTTCTATTGTCAGAGGTCAACATCATGATCGTCACGTTGTCAAACCGGTGATCTCTCTTGACCATTTCCGCAAATTCAAAACCATCCATTTGCGGCATCCGGCAATCAAGAAGAATCAGCTCATAGGGGCAGTTAACTTGAACCCCATGCCTTAATTCTTCTAATCCTCGAAAGCCCGACTCGACTGATGTAATGCTGGCTCCGAATGAGTTCAGCATTTCATAGAGCACAAGCCGGTTGGTTTCATTATCATCCACGATCAAAATACGGGTTCCTCTCAAGTTTGACGGAGTGGCCAGTTTTTGATGTTCTGTTTCCAATACTTCGAAATCCGATTTATTGGACGTCTCTACCTCAACATTGAAGTAGAAGATGGTTCCGCGGCCCAGCTCGCTTTCCACCCAAATTTTGCCGCCCATACATTCCACAATTTTCTTGGAAATGGAAAGGCCTAAACCCGTTCCGCCGTATTTGCGGGTTGTGGAAGAATCCGCCTGAGTAAAGGCGTCAAATATCGAACCGAGTTTTTCTTTGGAAATGCCGATCCCCGTGTCTTTGACCGAGAATTGCAGCCTTACTCTTTGTGAATTTTTTTCCCGGGCAGGGAGTTTCTCGCAATTCATGTCCAAAATAATTTCACCCTTTTCAGTGAATTTCACCGCGTTTCCGATCAAATTCACCAACACCTGTCTCAGGCGATGGGCATCTGCCAGAATAGCGTGAGGAACGCTCGAGCTGACCCGATGAATCAGCTCTAATCCTTTTTGATGTGCTTTGACTGACATGAGTTCCATCACGTTTTCTAGAACTGCCCGCGGCTGCAGTTCCTGGATGTCAAGACTTAACTGTCCCGACTCGACTTTTGAAAGATCCAGAATGTCATTGATCAAATTGAGAAGGCTTTCTCCGTTCCTTTTCAAAATTTCAACATAATTTTTTGATTCGGAATCTATCTCACATTCCGAAAGCAGTTCTGACATGCCGATAATGGCATTCATGGGAGTTCGGATTTCATGGCTCATTGTGGCAAGGAATTCAGACTTTGCTTTAGCGGCGCTGAGCGCTTGATCGCGCGCTTCCTCAAGCTCTCGCATTATTTTTTTGCGGACGGTTATGTCATTAAAGGACACAACAGCACCTTTCAATTTCCCATTTTCTAATATAGGGGTACTCACAAATTCAACCGGGAAACTGACGCCGTTTTTCGCATGAAATTCCTCCGTTTCCAGGTGATGCACCTGCCCGTCATGGATTGCGCCATAAACAGGGCATGAAGCCACAGCACATGGGCTGCCATCCGGACGTTTTGGATGAATCAAATCATGGGAGTTTGAGCCCACAAGTTCTGAAATATTATAGTCCAGCAACGCGGCAGCCGAGGGATTGGCAAATGTAATGATCCCTTGCAAATTGATGCCAAAAATACCTTCGCCGGCTGATTCCAGAATCAATTTGCTCTGATTTTCAGATTTTTCGAGTGAATCCATCACGGTATTGTAGCGTTCGGCAATGGCACCCACTTCCGTGAATGGTTCTATGGGAATGCGCAGACTCATATCCTGGGTTTTTGCCTGCACATCCATGGCATGAAATAACTCGTAAAGTTCGCTGGATGCCTTGTGTTCCGAAACATTAAGGCCGAGATGTTCTTCTTCTTTCGTAACCCGAAGATGAAGAACTCGATTGAGTAAAAATAAAAGGACAAATGTTGAACCAAAAGCGGCAACAAAACACACGCCGATTCCGAGGATCTGCACTTGGATTTGCCCCCACCGGGTCAGACCCGTTCCTAAAGTTTCCAGGTTTCCGAAAAGTCCCACTGCCAAAGTTCCCCAAACGCCGGCTCCCGCATGTACGGGAATGGCATCAACGGCATCATCAATGCGAAGGCGATTGAGAGCATAACTCACAGCATAAGTAATCAATGATCCGATCCCTCCGATGAAAATTGCCTGAATCGGAGTCACCGCATGACAATTGGCCGTAATGGCAACAAGACCCGCTAAAGTTCCATTGATGATAAAAGAAGGGTCCGGATATTTTTGAATGAACCAGCCAACGAACATCAGTGTCGTCATTCCTGCTCCTGCGGCAAGAGTGGTGTTCAAGATAATTCCCGGAACTTGCTGATTCATCGCAAGGGTGCTTCCGCCGTTAAAACCAATCCAGCCGAACCACAGAATCAGCAATCCCAGCATGGCAAAGGGCAGATTGCTTCCCTGAATTTTTCGCTCTTTTCCATCCGCGGAAAAACGTCCGATACGCGGGCCCAAAACGATTAATGCCGCAAGTGACGCCCAGCCTCCCACGCTGTGCACAACGCTGGAGCCTGCAAAGTCCACAAAGCCCATTCGCTGCAGCCATCCCATCGAGTCACTTGCCCAGCTTCCGCCCCAAGCCCAATGGCCAAAAACCGGATAAATGAGTCCGGAAATCATGGCAGCGGTGATCACATAACCTAAAAATTTCATGCGCTCGGCAACCGCACCGGACACAATGGTCACTGCGGTTCCGCAAAACATCAGCTGGAACAAGAAAAACACCGGTGTCCAGGAGGATTTATCCAATGACGGAAAATAAAAAGAAGTGCCGAACCATCCGGATTGAGAAACGCCGAACATGATTCCGAATCCGAATGCCCAAAACAAAAGGCAGGAGACGCCGAAATCGGTAACGTTCTTTAGCGCCACATTGATTGAATTTTTTGAACGCGTCAGGCCGGCCTCAAGGCACAAAAATCCGGCCTGCATGGTAAAAACAAGCCCGGAGCAAAGCAGAACCCAAATAATGTCTGTCAGAGATTTTTCCATTTTATTGATTCCTTCTTCCCAAATAGGCTTTTATTTCCTCCAGGCTATTCTGGGAAATAACGCTCGGTTCTAAATGATCGAGCGCATTTTTGATGCGGGCTCTTAGCTCTCGGGAGGGGTTGAGCGAAAGAGCTTTTCTAAAAAGATATTTTGATTCCGATTCTTCATCCATATAAACTTTCAGAATACCCATGTTGAAATACGCTTCACTGTCATTGGGTTTCAAAGTCACAAATCGAGTGAGCGCCTCATAGGCTTTCCGGAATTCCTTTTTTTCGTGATAGCATATGGCGATGTTGTAATAGCAATTAGCAAAATCAGGCGCTTTAGAAATTATCTCATGGTAAGTAACTAGTGCTGCTTCAATTCGATACGAAAGAAGCAATTGGTCCGCTCTATCTTTTAATGTCCGGAGTTCTGTAATGCTGCTCTGCGCAAAAGCAGATGGGGTTATAAAAATAATCGCCGCAATCATCAAATTTGATATAGTCAGCATCAATCGTTTTGAGGGTTTTTTCATTTTTTAGCTCCTTCTTTCTTCTTTGGTAGGTATAACCGGCGAGTATGTATCCGCCATTAACGCAAGATTAAGATCTCTTAATTTCATATAACTGCTTGTGGTAGAATAAGTTAATAACGATTCATATAGCCTTTAGCCTTGAGGAGATCGTCATGAAATACTTATTATTATTGATTTCAGTTTTGATCGTTTGTGCCGGCTGTGGCAAAAGGGAAGAAGCGGTTGAAGTTGCTACAGTGGAAGAAACTAAAGAAGCGGCAATAGTTGATCCTGCGACAGCCGCGACAATTTCCGGCACGGTGAGTTTTGAGGGAGAGGCGCCTGCGAGAAAAGAGCTTCCGTTTAAAGGAAACCCCGAGTGCGCGGCGCTGGCGCATGGCGGAATTTTTTCCGAAGATCTTCTGTCAAAAGACGGAAAGCTCCAGAATGCGGTGGTGTATGTGAAAGAGGGATTGGAAAATGCCGTTTTTGATCCGCCGAAAGAAGCCGTCGTGATTGACAACACAAATTGCGTTTATGTGCCGCACATGTCGGCCGCGCAGGTGAATCAGCCGGTTACATTTTTGAACAATGACCCGACGCTTCACAACATTCATTCATTTCCGAAAAACCAGCCGGGATTCAATATGGGGCTTCCGTTTCAGGGGATGAAACAGACAAAAAAATTCTCCAAGGCGGAAATAGCGGTCCCGCTTAAATGCGATGTGCATCCGTGGATGCTCGGGTATGTCGCCATTTTGCCCCATCCTTATTTTGCGGTGACGGGGGAAGACGGGGTTTTTTCAATCAAAAACTTGCCGCCGGGGAAATATGTTTTGGAAGCCTGGCATGAAACGCTGGGAACGAAAACGCTTCCGGTGACTGTGAGACCTTCGGAGTCAAAACAGGCGAGTTTTACATTTAAGAAATAGCGTACAGCGTACAGGAGAGAGCGTTCAGGAAAAAACTTTTCTTTTTCTGTCTGCTGTTTCCTGTCCGCTGAACGCTGATTAGTTTGCGCCCACCTTCTGCGACACGTTGATGAAAATCCATGCAATCGCAAGTCCAATCGCCGAAACAATCACCACGGAGACTACGTCGAAAGCCGGAAAATGGCTTGCCGCGCCCATGCCGAAAAGCATCGGCACCGAAAGATAGGTGTTCGTGCGGGAAGCAAGATAAGCTTTCTTTACCGTTCCGGCCATTTCAGCGGGAGCTTCACCGGCTTTAACCCAGCCAATGATTTTCTTCTGCGCCGGCCAAATAATAAACCATACGTTAAACCACATGATCGTGCCCAGTCCGCCGCCGAATGTGATCCAGTAACCCCAAGTAGAATTCAGCAATCCGCCGGTTCCGAAAAGCCCGGCATCGGTCGCGATATAAATTTTCCATATGATATATAACCAGCCCGCAAGAAACGTAATCATGGCCGACCAGCGGAACCACCAAAGCGCGCGGGGCATGAGCTGCGGCACGACTTTTTTCTTGGCATCGGCATCCATCGTCTTTGCAAACGGCACGTTCACCAGATTGAAAAAATAAAGCAGGCCAATCCAGGTAATGCCCGCAAAGAAGTGTATCCATCGGATGACCATTAAAGATATTGTATTCAGATCCAGGACTTCTGTTGGCATATTTCCTCCTTGATTTAAACAGCCGGAATCACTGATTCAAAACTGTTAGTTAACGAAGATCATATCAAATTTCTCCCCAAGAATGAATGAGGAATTTTCATGCGAAAAGTACGGTTTTCGTTGACTCAGGCGCCCAAGTCGTTATATATAGGAAATCTATGGAACATTTTCTGAATAAGCTCTCTGCCTTGTTCGACCAAAACGGAATCTCCGCCTGGGTATACGGCCCGCTCATTGCCGGCTTGTGGCTGGTTCTTCTTTTGACCGTCAAGTGGACCGCATTCCGCCATTTCCGGCGCCTGGCACGGCTGACGTCCAACCCCCTCGATGACGCCCTCCTTGAAAGCGTTAATCACCCCGCCACCATTGTGATTTGGGGCTCTGCCATCGCGATTTTCGGCAAGCTTGTCACGCTCGGCGATAAATGGCTTTGGATCACGTCGAAAATTTTTCAGACTTCGCTTGTCATCGCGCTGGTGGTCGCCGCAAATTCCCTGCTGATCCGCCTTCTTGAACTGAATTCGGACAATGAAAAACTTCAGGGCGTATCCCTCGGCTTTTTGAAAGGACTGATCCGCGGAATTGTTATCGGCCTAGGCGCCCTGATATTTCTCGATATGATCGGAGTTTCGATTACGCCGATCCTTGCGTCTTTGGGGGTAGGGTCGCTTGCGGTGGCGCTGGGTCTCCAGACGACACTTTCGAATTTATTTGCCGGACTGCAGATCATGGCCGACAAATCGGTTCGCGTCGGCAATTATGTCAAACTGTCCACGGGCGAGGAGGGTTACGTTACGGAAATAGGCTGGAGAAGCACGCGCATCCAGATGCTTCAGAATAATACGGTGATTGTTCCCAACAGCCAGATGGTCAACAACATGCTGACCAATTATTATCTGCCCACAAAAGACCTGGCGGTTTTGGTTCAGGTCGGTGTCCATTATGACAGTGACCTGGAAAAAGTGGAAAATGTAACCCTGGAAGTGGCACGCGAAATTTTAAGAAAAATCCCTGGCGGGATCAGTGACTTTGAGCCTCTGGTGCGCTTTCATACTTTTTCGGACTCAAGCATTAATTTCACCGTTGTACTTCGCGGCCGGGAGTATGTCGACCAGCATCTTCTCAAGCACGAATTCATCAAGATGTTGCATCAGAGATACCGGAAAGAAGGCATCGTGATTCCGTTTCCTATGCGTACGCTGGACATTCCAAAGGATGTCCTGGAAGAACTGAAAAAAATTTAAAGCCCAATTGATCCGGGGGATATATGATTTGGACAAAGGAACTGTTACAGCAGATCATCCGTGAAAAAATGGGCGACTATCTCCTGGTCGCCGTCTCAAACCGCCAGCCGTTCAGTCATGTGCTCAAATCCGGAAAAATTGTGTGCCAGCGCGAGCCGGGCGGGTTGGTGACCGCGCTCACTCCCGTCATGCAGGCCGTCAACGGGCTTTGGGTCGCCGCCGGAAGCAGTCCCTATGACCGCCAATCGGTGGATAAAACCGGCAAAGTGAAACTGCCTCCTGACAATCCCGCATTTGAGCTGAAACGCCTTTTCCTCACCAAAGAGGAAATGGACGGATATTATTATGGCTATTCCAACGAGGGATTATGGCCCTTGTCCCACGTGGCTTACACCCGGCCGCATTTTTCCGCCTCTGACTGGGAATTATATAAAAGTGTGAATAAAAAATTTGCCGACGCCGTACTTGAAGAAGTGGGTGACCGGAAGGCGTTTGTCTGGATTCAGGATTTTCACATGATTTTAGTAGGAAAATATTTGAAGGAAGCGAACCGGCCCAATCTCATCACTTCAATTTTCTGGCATATTCCGTGGCCGAACACCGAGGCTTTCCGGATCTGTCCGCAGAGGAAGGAAATTCTCGAGGCGTTTTTGAGCTACGACCTTCTGGGCTTTCAGATCAAATATCACTGCGACAATTTTCTCGCGGTGGCGGATTCTGAGCTCGAAAACCGGATCGACCGCGAGCGCGTGTCCGTAATTTACCGCGAAAAAGAAACTCTGGTGCGTCCCTTTCCCATTTCCGTCGATTTTGAGAATATTTCCTCTACCGCTGCCTCTGAAGAAGTGAAAGCGCGCGGTGAGAAGATCAAGGAGCAGTTCTCCCTCGGAGACAAACGCCTGATTGTCGGGGTGGACCGCATCGATTACACCAAAGGCATCCCGGATCGTCTGCGGGCCATCGACCGTTTTCTTGAGAAATATCCCGAATATAAAGAAAAATTCATTTTCTTCCAGCTGGGGCAGGTGAGCCGCATTCATATCGCCCGGTATAAAGATCTGAACGATGAGCTGAACGCACTGGTGGAGGAAATCAATTGGAAACACTCCGTGGGCTCCTGGGTGCCGATTGTGCTCACGCGCACGTACATGGATTACAAAGACATTCTCTCGCTTTACCGCATATCGGACGCCTGCATCGTCAGTTCGCTTCATGACGGAATGAATCTGGTCGCCAAGGAGTTTGTGGCAGCCCGGAGCGATCTCGACGGAGTGCTCATTCTTTCCGCCTACACCGGGGCTTCCCGCGAGCTGGCCGATGCGCTCATCATCAATCCTTATGATCCCGAATCATTTGCCGACACCATCAAGCAGGCCATGGACATGCCGCGTGATGAGAAGGAAAAACGCATGAAAAAAATGCGCGATGTCGTGGAACAAAACAATATTTACCGGTGGGCCGGAAAAGTTCTCTCCCAGCTTCTGAAATTCGAATTCCCCGAAGGCGTTTCATGACGCATTTGTTTCGACTGTGGCGGCGCATCGAGCCCGAGCTCGAACGCCGGCCGGTTCTGCTTTTCCTCGATTTCGACGGAACGCTTACGCCCATCGCAATTCATCCCGGTGCTGTGTCCATCCCCGCGCGTTTAAAAAGCGTTTTATCCCGGCTAGCCCTTTTGTCCTCGGTCACGCCCGTGATTGTGAGCGGCCGGTCGCTGGCTGACCTCGGCAAAAAAATCGCGGTACGCGGAATCATTTACGCGGGCAATCACGGCATGGAACTTCGCGGGCCGGGCGTTCGGTTATTCAAGCCCGTGGGATCCGAATCGCGGAGCGATATGAAAGAAATTTGCCGCCGCCTTAAAAAATCCTGTGCGTCCTTGCCGGGAATTCTTGTGGAAGACAAGAAGTATACGCTCAGCGTTCATTACCGGAAACTCCGGCCCCGTCAGATTATTTCCGCCAGGAGAATTTTCAGGCAGGTTGTCACTCCGTATCTGAAAAAGAAGAAAATCAAAATTACTTCCGGGAAAAAAGTTTGGGAAATCAGGCCGCCGGTCACATGGAACAAAGGTTCCGTGGTGCTCTGGATTTTGGGTCAGGTTCGCAGAACAGATAAAAATTTTCTGCCGGTTTTTGTCGGCGACGACAAAACCGATGAAGACGCGTTCAGAGTTGTCAAAGGCGCAGGGATGGGAGTTAAAGTAGCCGAACGGCCGCGGGACCGGTCATCCGCTTTTTACTTCCTCAAAAATCCGGGAGAGGTGCTAGAATTTTTAAAACGGCTGATAAAATTAAAAAAGAAGGCGGATTATGACATCCACTGAAATCAAGAAAGCGCCGAATCCGTTCTGGTTCTACACTCAGCTGGCCCTGCGGGAACTGACGGGCCTGAAGGCGAAAAATCTGAAAGAATTTCTCGCCGTCATCAAGGCTGTGCCGGGTTCTGTCATTTATCATCACACGCATCATTTTCTGAGGCAGCATCAATACCTTACGCCCGAACCGCCGAATGATTTTGCCTACTGGATCCGTGAATCGCTCGGCGAGGACCGGCTTGCCGAGCGCCTTGCCAGCGTGGACATCTGCGCCTATTCATCTATCCGGTCGCTTCGCGAGAAATTTATCCAGATCATCGAGGAATACATCGCCAAAAAAGGAGCGCGTTTTGAGGAAAGGGAAGCGCAGGAGGGCGAGGAATTTCATTTCGTGAAAGCGGTGAGTTTCGTGATTCCGACGGGCATCGAGGCCTGGAATTTGGAAGAGTTTGCGGAAGGATTGAAGAAAACGACGGTGGATTCGCTTTATTATCACATTTTTGAAGCGCGTCTTCGCCTCGAAAAGCCGACCAATGATTTTTCGTCTTGGCTTGAAAACAGTCTGGGATTGAAAGAATTGGCCAAAGCGATCGAACGGCTTGATCCCTACACGCATACGATGGATGGATTGAGAAAACATATTCTTCAGCTGGTGGATAAAGAAGTCAAAAGGAGCAGACAGGTGCATGCATAAACTTGCGGAATATGAACCCGTGGTGGGCAGGCAGATAATCGACGAGCTTCATCTGCTCGCTTCCAAAGCGCAGTCTAAATCGGTTCAGAACATTAATTCCACGGCCATGGGCGGCGGCGTGGCGGAAATTCTAAACCGCATGGTTCCGTTTTTGAAGGAGCTCGGCGTGAACGCCGGCTGGGACGTGATCAAAGGCGGGGAAGAGTTTTTCAAGGTTACGAAGAAATTTCACAATGCCCTGCACGGCTGGCCGGTTGAAATCACGCATGATGATTTTCAGCTGTTTATGGAAAACGGCCGGCGTAACAGCGCGGAAATGAATATAAACGCGGACATTATTTTTGTCCATGATCCTCAGCCGATTATGCTCATCGAACGCAAGAAAGATTTGGGCCGCGAATGGATTTGGCGCTGTCATGTGGACGTGTCCCAGGCGCTGGAGTCGGTCTGGAATTTTCTTATGACCTACATCAATCAATATGACGCGACTGTTTTCTCCCATCCCGCCTTCGCCAAGCAGATGCCTCTTCCGCAATATATGATTTGCCCGTCGATTGATCCGCTCGCCGACAAGAACCGGGATTTGAGCCGGGAAGAAATTGACCAGGTGCTTCACAAGCTGGGCATCAAGAATGACAAACCGATTGTGACGCAAATATCGCGTTTTGATTATTTAAAGGATCCCGTCGGCGTGATTGAAGTTTACAAAATGGTGAAGCGTTATGTCGACTGTCAGCTCATTCTTGCCGGCGGAGGCGCTACGGATGATCCGGAAGGCGCGCAGGTGCTCAAGGAAGTCGAGGAGAAGGCGGCGGATGATCCCGATATTCATGTTCTGCTTCTCCCGGGAGGAAGCGATATTGAAATCAACGCGCTTCAGCGCGCGTCCGATGTGATCGTTCAAAAATCCATCCGGGAAGGATTCGGCCTGACGGTGGCCGAGGCCCTTTGGAAAGCGCGTCCGGTGGTAGCTTCAGCCGTCGGAGGCATCACCCTTCAAATCGCGCATAAATATAGCGGTCTGTTGTCGCATACCATTGAGGGAACGGCGTATTTCGTCAAACAAATCTTAAATGACCCGGAATACGGCCAAAGACTCGGAAAAAACGGCCGCGAACATGTACTCAATAATTTCCTGCTGACCCGCCATCTGAAAGAGTATCTTCTGCTTTTCCTCTCGTTGGGACGCAAGGAAGACATAGTTTATCTATAGTTCCGTCAATAAGTTAAGCTTGTAGCAACCTATACCAATTCTGTATGGTATATTTTAATTGATAGAAAAAGTCTGAAAAAAGAGGGTATCTCTATATAAATATAGACAGGGCTGGCTAGGCAAGTACAGCCATGAAAAATACAAAATCGGTAGCATTCCTAACGCTGGTTGTTTTTCTCTTCTCACAAAATAGTCTGACGGGCATTTCTTTTGCCCAGCCGGCTCAAGCTTCGGACGTCAGCAGAATTCCCCGCATTCAGCAGGTTAATATCCCGAATGAAATCGGGACCGTCGAAGAAGTTTACGACGCCAATCCGGGAGGCGAATCTCCTCTCATCGTTTATATTCAGGACGCCCACTGCAACTTTGAAGCGCAGTCCAATATCCGGAAAATCATCGATGTTCTGCAGAAAGACCACGCGCTCGGCCTCGTTACGGTTGAAGGCGGGTCGGGACGCATTGATCCGCTCCTTTACCGCGCCTTTCCCGACGCCCAGATCAAGCACCGGGTGATTGAGGATTATGTCCGCCGCGGCGAAATGTCGGGCGCGGAGTACGCAGCGATCGTCAACGACCGGGAATCCGATTTCTGGGGCATCGAGGACATGAAAGCCTATTATGAAAACAAAAAGGCGTTCCTCGAGGCTATTGAAAATCAGGGGCGCATTGACGCGCGCCTGGCCCGCGTCGAAAAAGAGATCGCCGCCATCCGCGAAAAAATTTATACGCCCGCACTCAAAGAGCTCAGCCAGAAAACCGCCGCGTTCGACGCCGGACGGTTGGATATGCTTTCTTATGTCGCTTATCTCGAAAGTTTAAGGAAAAAGTATGTGAAGGGGGAAAGCTTCCCTGAAATCACGAAACTGCTTCAGGCCATGAAACGCGAGAAAGCGATCAGTCAGGAAAAAGTAAACGGCGAGGCCGAGCGCCTGAGCCGCGAAATTGAGCGCGCCATGAAAAACGGCCGGGAAGAAAACGGCGCGAAGGAACTCGCGCGCCGGGAATCGGAGTTTAAGCGCGGCGAGCTCAAGCGGGAAAATTACCTTCTATGGCTTACCGGAAAATCGAAGGAATTGCGGCTGTTTACCGAAGAGGAACTTGTAAACCGTTTTCCGCTGATGCATGAATATCTCGATCATGTCCGGGAAATGGAAAAAATTGAGGGAGAGGAGCTCTTTAAGGAAATTGATGCTCTTCAGGCCGCCATCAAGGAGCGCCTGTTCGAGAGCAAGCGGCAGAAAGATCTGGACACGCTTTTTCATAAATTGAGAATTCTCAGAAATCTGGCCAAGCTCGAGCTCACGCGCGATGAACTGGCCGAATACCGGAAGAATAAAGACGACTTTTCCGAAATCCGGTTCTGGGACTTTATCGGCAAGCCCGCCCCGGCCGAGAAATTTGACAATCTGTTTGAGCCCCACGCCCGCTTCTACGAATGGGCCCTGAAGCGCGATGAAAACCTGCATAAAAATCTGATGGAAGCGTTAAGCAGCCGCAACCGGAAATTCGCGGCGGCCGTTACGGGAGGATTCCACTCAAACGGAATCAAGGAAATGCTTAAGAAGGACGGTGTCTCCTATGTGCTCGTCGTGCCCCGCATCACCGATTTCGAAGAACGCAGTCCCTACTGGGACGTGATGCGCGGCAACGTTTCCTACGCAAAATTCCTGAAAAAGGAAACGCTCTCGCCGGAAGTGTTTCTTGCGGTGCATAAGAAGGCCGCTGAAGAAGGAATTTCCGAAGAATTTGCGCAGGCGGCCGGCGACAATCTTCCAGTGATTCTTCAGGGCTGGCGCAACAATGTGGCCGCCAACGACGAATACCGTCGGGTTGTTCAGGGACTGATCGATAAATACGTGGGCAAAGGCGCAGAAGTTTCCACGGCCGTTGCCGCAATTCTCCCCGACATCGCGAAAATTCTGGATGAATATTTGAAAGGCGAGCGCCAGGCGGCTCTGGAAGAAATCAATGCGTTGGAAGCCAAACTTAATGCTGAAGGGGCGTTTACCACGGAGACAATTCTCGATGATCTTAAAGCGGTTTTTCCCAATGTGGAAGTTGCTGCCCGTTCTCTAGGGGCCGGTGAGGAAGTGGGGGTTCAGCTGGAAGCCGTTACCGGCCAGTCGCTGGGGAGGACAGCCGTCATGGAGGCAATTGGCAAGAAGCTGGATCAGTTCAAGCCGGACGATTTTTCATTTCTGGCCCGTCTGAGAGGACAGCAGAAGTTAACCGAGGAAGAACAATCAGCATTGTCCAGTTTATTGGACAGAGAACAAATTCCGGCAGCAAACGAGATTCTTCCTCAAGTTCCATTGATCATTCAGGAAGCAGTGGTGAAGCAAGCGGGTGAGTGGGCCAAGGAAGCGGATGAAGACGCAAAACAAGTCGGCCGGCCGGACCGGGCTCAAACGGCGATCGCCACTTATCTGAAAAATTCCCAGCGGCTTGACCGGCTGCTTAAACTCGCAACGCCGGAAAATTTCAAGCAGATTTATCCCGCCGTCAGGGCGCTTGCGGATTTTCTGAAGGCCAATCACGCGGATGTGGTCAAAGATTACACGGATAACGCTACGATTTCCCAGGCCGTATTTGAGAAAGCCGCCGACCTTATGTTCCGGGCTGTGCGTGCGAAAGAAGGAGAGAATGTGGAGCTGGACATTAATTTGGCGCTTATCAGCATTCCCGTAGGGCGAGCCAATTCTCTGCGCGATGTGGCCATGGGTACGGAGCTTAAAGAAAAGATGATAGAGGCCGTGAGAAAAATTACCGCGGAAAAAGAGAAAAAAGCCGAAGTTCGTTACCAGGATGTTGAAGGAAGCAGTCAGGCTTATGCCGGAACCCGGTTAGTTATTCTGGGTTTGAGCAAAGAAGAGGTGAGAGATATTATCGATAATACTTTCCCGGCAGTGATCGGGGAACTGCAAAAAAAATACGGGTTACAACCACCGGAAGTCGAATCCCTGAAAGCCTACGGCGCTATTACGAAAATCGGCGGCCGCGAGCAGGTTAAGGAATTTAAAAAACAAATATCCGAAGACCGCGATGGCGGCGCTGAAAGGCTTCAAAATCATATCGTGGAGCAGCTCAAGGAGGTTTGGGGAATTGCGCAGGTTTTAGAGGAACTGCCTCGAAGCCTGGATGCGCCTCCTCTGGCAGACAGATCCGGTCTCGTCAGCCTGGCCCGTGCGCCGCCTGGTTTGGACCAGAGAATAGAAGCCGCAAGACAAAACTATATTCCTCAAAATAATTTTGAGACGGGAAAGCTTCCCCGTCCTTCTCACGACATTGAGCGGGTCATGGGAAAGCGCGACCAGCCGGATCGATTCGGATTGGAAAACCTCAGCTTGAAGCTTGAAATTCTGGCAGACGAAACTGAGCCTTCAATTATTAGTGACGGCATCAATTTACTGAGAGAAGATTACGCGGTAACCTCCGCTTATAACGATCTCCTGGTTGTGCGGTCTCTTCAGGATATCCGCTATCCCCGCTCTTACAAGATGAACTCCATTCAGAAAGTGATCGGCGCTGATGAAAGCGGAAGCTGGCTTGAACTGACGAGGCGTCTTTGGGAGCATGCAGCCGATACGCGTTTTAAACAGGAGAAAGGGGAGTTTGAGAGAACCGCCAAAGACGCCCAGCGCGGATTTTATATGGGCAAATTGGGGGATGAAATCGGATTGTATTACCGGATAGACGGAGAATTAAAACCGGCAGCTTTTCTGGAGCTCAACAAATTCAATGCAGCGATGAAACAGTATACGCCGGATAAAAAAGACAGTTTTTATCATAAAATTCTGGAATCCATCCGGAAACTGGCCACGGTTGACTACAACACCGACTTCGGTACGATGACTCGGGAAAAAAATATCGAGTTCCTTGAAAAAATTAATGAGGCCATTGCGAATACCGAGGTCGAGTTTGACCACGATATTGAGCTAAAAGCATATGATGGATCCCGCTTTGGCATCCCCGTGAGCCGGGTAGAAAGAATCCGGGAAGACGGCACGGAGGTAAGAGTGAGCACTTTCACTACGAAGATTCAGGCAGGCGACAAGGCCCGGGTAAAAGACCTGGAGTTTCATTACACCGAAAAAATTAACGGAAAAAGAATGCCGCTTTATGTCAATAAAACCACAGGACAAACTGTGGGTATCGAGGATTTCAATGCGGCGGAGCCTGTTGCGTATGGTATGGACGGAAAAGTTGCGGCTCAAATTGACAAGTCGCTTTTCAAGCCGCTTATGGGTCCCACAAGCGCCACGGTGACCGCCGCCACGGCAACCGACCTGATCAGTCCGGACGGCAAGGTGATCGATATCCGCGGGCAGTTTGAGCGCATGGGTGCGGCCAATGCGGTGCAGAAAAAATATCTGAACATGCCGGATAAAGTGGCGGAACTGGCCGACATTGAACTTTATGTTGCCGAGGACAAACTTGACGTAGCGCAAAAAGCGCTTGAGGCGAAAAAAGGGGAAGCGGTGAAACAACTTGAGGCGCAGAACAGAACTCTTCAGAGCGACATTGCCCGCATTGCCGGCAGCACGGCTCTTCTTCCGCAAACGGAGATTCAAAATTGGATATCCCTTCTCCTGAAGAAGGATATGGATGGCCTGCGACGGTCGGCGGCGCCCAGCCTGAAAGAAGAGAAATTCCGGGAATTGGTGGCCGATCTCCAGCTGCTCGCCATGAACAGCATGATGAGAAAGCGCATCGGCGAGGAAAGTGTGCCCAAGATGTTCCGCATGGACGGGGAGTTTATCGCGGAGCAGCTTTCGAACAAGGAAATCGCCAGCGAGACCGCGAGGCGGTTTGACCAGAGGCTCCTGGTTCAGGCGAATCTGAAATTTGCCGGAAATCTTGAAATGGTAACCCGGTCTCTGGATGGAGTGGTCGACCGCAAGGCGATTGAAAATTTCTATTCCAGCGTTGCGGATGAGCAAAAAGCGTTTGAAGACAAACTGAAAATCCTGGACGATCTTGAGCGGAAACTGGAAGACGATTCGGGCGGCCTTCTGACTGTAGAGGAATTGCTGGATATTGACACTTCCTTGCGTTTCCAGAGGGCCATGATTGCAAGAGAGCTGTTTGGAACTGCGGCTGTCATCATGAAGGATGACAAACCTCTCCTGCGTGAAGAACTCGAGCCGGCGGTTGCGGGTGCTATCGATAGAACCATGACGGATCAGGGCATCACCGCCCAGCGTCGCGAGCGCGTTCTCGACCGGGCATTGCCGGGAGTCGATAAAAGCCAGGCGGATCCGGAACTGGTCACCATGCTCCGGGCTTCACCCGGAGTGATGAACCGGATTGTGGCGCGTTTTTCCGCTCTCTTCGAAACCATGCGTTCTGCGGTAGCGAGAATTGCAGAACGGTTTCGGAAGGGCGAGCAAACGTCAGAGCCGCTGGACGTCGTTCTCACGGAAGAAATCAGCAGGGAATTTTCTCCCCGCGCGGTTCAGGAACACGCGCAATTTTTGCGCGGCGAGGGAGGCATGGAAAATGATGAGCTTGCTTTCATCATGGGCGAATTCGAAATTCCGAATGAGGAGCAAATCACAATTCTGGACAAGGCTCTCGAACAGACAAAATACACGGAAACGCTTGGCAGGCGGATGGTCGAGGATATGCGGGAGATGGGACAACTGGGCGGAATTACGCTTGAGGATCTCAAAGTTTTCCGCGAAGAAAAGAATAATAGAGCCTTATACGAATATCTTTCCTCCCAGGATATTTCCCGGGCCGACTGGTTTAAGGTGCTGCAAAGCGCGATCATGGAAATAACTTTGCGGGGCATGCCGGAGGCCAGAGTACCGGTTCGCGCGCCTGTCGCGTCTGCTGTTGAGGCACCTGTCGCCGAAACTCCGGTGGCGGAACCTTCGGTACCGCAATTACCCGGCGCTCCGGTAGTTTCGGATCTGGGAGACGAGCTAAGCCGCCTGGGATTGACCCAGACTGAAATAGCAGGGCTTGTCATGAAGGGAGAAGGCGCTTTCCGCGAAAATCTCGGGGCGATATTGCGGGACAAGAAGGTTTCATTTGATACGTCAGTTATGTCTCATGATTCCATCAGCCAGTTTGTGAATGAGGGAAAAGCCCGCATGAATGACCTTAACGATGCGCTCGGAGGTTTCTCACCGGAGGATTTCAAAAATTTCACTCGCGCCCTGGAAAATCCGGCTGAACCGTCTGCGCTATCCCAAGAACGAAAAGAAGCGATTCTCGCTGTTTTGCTTGAATTTGAAATTGTTACACTTACACCCAAGCTTGCAGAGGTCATTTTTGATCCTGAAAAATTTTCTTCGGAACAAAAGTTCATCGATATGGATCTGGGCGATGGACGCGGCGCGGATCCGCGCCTGATTAGTCTGCGGCAGAACGCGGTCAATAATCGTGCGGCCCGAATTGCGGCCAGGACCAATGCGGAGAATTTCCTGAAGCTGGTCGTGACCGGCTTGCCGGCCAAAGGGCCAGTGGCGGGCGCGTCGCTGGGGCAGCGCGAGCTTCTTGAGAAATTGGCGGCAACACCCTTGATCGATCATCCGACCGCCGGTCCTTCGTTGCCTATTTGGATTACGAAAGATGTCTACGGAAGGACTACTCTGCCGAAGGCCGTTGCCGAAAAGGCGATTCTTTCCGGACAGATGGTCTTTAATGCGAAGGCGTCTGAATGGCAATTCAATGGTACAAGAGAAGATGTAGCGGAACTTTTTAAGCAGAACCTTCTTGAACAATTGGCGGCGGCGACGCTGATTCCCCATCCGACTAGAGGACCTTCACTGCGTATTCGAGTGAAACCCGTTTTAGAGGGGCAATATGCAATGTCCACTATTCCGAAGGCCGTTGCCGAAAAGGCGATTCTTTCCGGACAGATGGTCTTTAATGCGAAGGCGTCTGAATGGCAATTCAATGGTACAGAATCGGATTTGACGGCACTTGTAAAAGCAACATCAAAACCATTGGATGTAATCGGTATTTTAGACGGCGATCTTTTCAGCCTTTATTCAGAAGATTTCTACGATAAATTTTATAAAAAAGTGCGTACCGGTGAGACTACATATGATGGGTTTTTGGAGTCGCTGGAAAATTTTCTTAACAGCCCCGGGCGGAACATCAAGGTATTGCGGCAGTTGTTTGAAGGACTCGCAGAGCGCCATCAAAATAGAACAGACGCGGTACGGAAAAGTATGCGAGACGGCAAACGGGTTGAAAAGGTAGATCAAAAATGGGGGGCTCCCGCCCTGGAACTTCATCCTCTGAGGCCCGGTGAAAGAAATATCCTTGACTTTGAAAGAGAGATTGCACGACGTGTCGCTGAAGCTTTTAAAGAGAAATTAGGGGTTGTGACAGCCAGCCCGGCTGTTCTCGGTAACTTGAAAACTGGGGATACCGTCCGGATGGATGGGAATCTTTATTTCATCACCGGAATTGACGAAAAAAATGGACTTTTGCTTATGAAAGGCATGGTAACGACAGGGTCTTTTATTGGCCTGCTCGGTCAAGTTGTAGTCCGAGTTTCTGACATTAACAAAATCGAGCGGGTTACCTCCACGCCTGTTCAGGCCGCGGTGCCGGCGGCAGACGGTAGAACACGTGAAGTTATGGCAGGCCAGGTTCTCGCTGTGTTTCAAGAAAAACTGAAACGGGAACCATCGGAAGCTGAAATTGATCAGGCGATTCAAATGCTTAAAGACCGAAAAGCCATCTCGATAAGAGACGCTGCGGAAAATATAGTCAGGTCAATGCCCAAACCGGTGGATCTCATTGATATTTTAGACAACAATTTTTCAAGCCTCTATTCAGAAGATTTCTACGATAAATTTTATGAAAAGGTGAATGCGGGTGAGACGACCCAGGAAGAATTTCTGGGGGCGCTGGAAGTATTTCTTAAAAGTCCCGGTAGGAGTGTGAAGATATTTCGAATATTGATGGAAAAAATTGCGGAGCGTCATCATAAGCGGGGTTCACTTGCTAGGGGATCTTTGTTGAGGGGAGAGGGAAGAAAAATCGTCGACTTTGAACGGGAAATTGTGAGGAGCGTCGCAGAAGCTTTGAACGAGAAATTGGGGGCTGTGACAATGAGCCGGGTCACGCTAAAAGAGTTGAAAAATGGGGACGTGGTTCAGATTCAAGGGAACCGTTATCTGCTCGTCAACATCGACGAAAAGAATAATCGATTGAATCTGGCAGGTCCCGCATCCTCACCGGCTTTTAAGGGGATGTTGGATATCAGCACGGTTGATATGCGTCCAACCGACAGAATCGAGCGGGTTAGCCCTGCACCGGTGGCCGGCGCGTCGCTGGGGAGTTTGGAGGAAGAGTTTGAAGTGAAGCTTCCGGATTTGATCCGAGATATTCCCGTTGGTACGGACCGTCTGAGCGAGATCACACATTGGGCGGTGTCAGAACTTAAGGCATTTGAAAAAGAAGAAGGGGATGAGTCTAGTGGAAGACGCGTTGAAAAACATTTGGAGAATTTATTCAAATATTTATCGGCACGGATAAGGGGCGGAGAGTTTGATCCTATTCTGATTGAAAATCTGCCCGTGAACGTTCTGGATGAAAGTCCCATTTACGACGAATTGGGTGTCGATATGGAACATAGCGGGAGTATCCTGATTAAAAATAAACTAATCGGAGATTGGAGCACTGTAAGGTCAGTTGGCTTCAATGAGGAAGGATTTTCGACATTTACAGTTACTCTCGAAAACATCGACTCGCAGCGTCTTCAGGACGTCTTAAAGAATTTTATTGATGCTCATCAAGCCGTCGGCGCGTCGCTGGGGTCATTAGCGGAGGCGTTTACAGAGAATAAAATCACGCCGGATTTTGTTAATCGAATTATTTCACAGCTTCCTCAGGAGACATTACCGCTCTTCGCGCGTCGAGGCGAGATCTATATGTTGAGAGCGTTTGAGGTAAAGGGAAAAAGAGGCGAGAAAGAAACAAAAGAAATGATGATGCCAATGATAATAGTTCAGCGGAGAGACGATGGTTCGATTAAGAGCCACCAATTTGAATTTTATAGAGAATCAATGGTTATCAATCTGGATACGCCTACGGGGAAGGTATCCCAAGCAGGCGAATTATCCCTTGAAGTACCGAATGAAGAGTTCGTGAAAGAATTGAAAAAAATATTAGAGACTACCCCCAAAAGAGAATTACTTGATTTCTTAGCCAACGAGGCAGTCATTCGAATTAGGAGGGATTTAGAGGAGAGAGCCGAAGAAAAACCGATTTTTACTACAGATATGGTGCAAAAAGCACTCACGGAATTAGACCGTTTTTTGACCGAACCAGGCAGGGAACCCGTTCCAGAAGGAGCCGAACAAGACCCAAGTTACGTTGCTTTGAAATCCTACATGTCTCTTGGAGTGGAAGACAGAAAAGATTTTATGGCGATTGTGCAGGCTCATTTAACAAGTGACAACTTCGAACCGCTTTTGAATGGAATTCGCAATGCAAGACAAGCAAGACCTGGTGAAGAGATACGTCCCAAGATGAATGTGCCGCTTCCGGGTGAAGTCCGCGGCGCGTCGCTGGGGGAGGTCGAGGTTTCCATCGAGAGAGAATTGCCGTTCGGCGCCATTTCGCCTGTTGTGAGCAGTTTAATCGAGGATGCCGATGTCGGGAAAGTCACGGCGGAGTTTGATGGAAAAAGTTCCACGTTCTATATTTCTCAGGCAGAACTTAGAGCAATGACGGATGATCAGATTAAAGAAAGGGCAGAGTATATCGCGGGAATTTACCGCGATGCATTCAGCCGTTTCGAGGCAATCGGCGGCAAGGTTCCGAAGGACTGGAAATTCGAAATGTATTTTGTGAAAGTCAATGTAGGTTTTCCAAACGCGCATACCAATTACAGGTCAGAAACAGGGATGGTTTTTACGCACACGCTTCCGTTTTCCGTTACGGATACCAAGAATTACAAACAGATTCTTCAGCACGAAATCGGCCATAACCTCACTCATATGGCGTTTCCGGGCGGGCTCGGTATGGACTTGAGAACCATGGCATTTGAAGAAGGGTTGGCTCATTATCTCTCTGATTTTCACGGATTTCCCGGAGGGCGGGGAGAGGGCGGAACCATCCATTCTTATCAAATTACTCCCGGTGAAGCACTCAAGATGTCGGGACTCACTCAACTGGATATCGAAAACAGTATGGAAGGCAGTGTCGAGCGCGATCCGCGCTTAAGGAATTATGCCGGAAAAACCCATCATTCCTTCGGTATAGAATTTATCGACTTGTTTGTGGAGATTCTGGGAAGCGAGAGGCTGCTTGAATTTTTCACCGCGCTTCATGCAATCAAGGACCACGAAACCGAAGATTATGGTACGGAGTTTGTCCGCGAAATTTTGCGAAAAATGGAATTTAGCGAGGATCAAATTAACCGGTTTCAAGCCAAACTGCTTGAGCGGCTGAAGGACAATGTGTTTTCGACAAAACAGGGGATTCCATTCAAAGGCAGGGCGGTTGTTCCGCCTCCGGTTGTCGAGGCCGAAACGCTCAAATTGGGACTGCCCGTATCTCAACTGCCGTCGGGAAAGTTCAGTTCCATGTCGGCACCGGGAGCGGCGGGTGTTTTGCCCGGAGGAGAGTTTGATTATCGATTGCCTGATTTTAAGAAAGAAATTGAAGAATGGACGAGGATGGCAGAAGAAGCGCAGAGAATGCATGATGAGTATATGCGCAGCGGGTTTGAAGAATTTAAAACCCGTCCGTTTTCAGAACGATTGGCTGATCTTACCATCACTCCTATTAACTTTAATTTAACTGCGCTGACGCCGCCGACATTGAGGCAAAGAATCGCGGCGCGGATCGGATCTTTCTTCTCGAATCTGTTCGGCAGAATGGCCCCAGCTCCTGAAGTTCCGGCGCCGCCTGTGCCTCCAGTTGCTCCGCCGGAAGAAGTGTTACCGCCTGAAACGCCGGCGGCAGGCGCGTCGCTGGGGGCGGCTGTTAATTTCGGCCTTGAGTTGGCTGGCATTCGGCCTGAAATAGCCGCTGCTGAAACGATTAACATGAATCAATTCGTAGAGTTCCTGCTGACTTCGCCAAAAGGAACGCGCGAGCAATTTTTCCAGGAATTGAGGAAACAGACTATCGACTATTTCAACCGCATCAGCGATCCGGCGGTGCTGGCTCAGGCGGCGGAAAAAATTGCGGCATTGCAAGCGGTTACCCCGGATGATGTCATTCCAATTTTGAAAGAAGCGGGATTTCCGCTGGAGGGGAATATTTCCAAGCTGGTTCAGGACATCAACAATATCCAGTCCCAGGTGCAGGCCGCGGCGGAAACGGCGCTGGTCACGAGAGCGGTTGCGGAGAATCTGGACAGCCTGCTTGTCCGGGCATATGAGGCGGTCAGAAGCGAAGCGGAAAATGAGAAGGCACTGCCCGAATATCAGGCGGCCCGGGATGAGTTCGCGAATGACTATTTTCGCACGCCAATCAATCGTTTGAGCCAATTGGCCGCGGCGGGGAAAACGGCACAGTCGAGTATCGATCAATACGACGCCGAGACATTCCTCGCGCGCGCGCAGAATATCAAGAATCTGATCAGCGCCATCGAAGCCACGGGCAAGGATGGGAAGGTGGTTGTCTATTTCACAACCCAGGATGCTCCGGAAATCAATGAAGTGCTGACGAAGCTGAGCAAAGCCATCCGTGATGGCGGGGGAAATGCCGGCGGTGTCGCCGAAATCCTTTCGAAAATTCAGAAAGTACCAGGCACGGAAATCCACGGATCGGACGTGAAGCTTAACGCGAAGAAAGCCGAGAAGGCCGGGGCGGGCGTCATTTTCTTCATTCCGGATCATGCCGAGATACTTCAAGCAGCTCCGATCGGCAACAAAATGACCGCCGACATAAAAAAGCTCGACCGCATGCCGCAGGCGCAGGAGTTTCTGATGAAATTTGTCGACACGCTCAAAATGATTCCGCCCGGACCCGAGGGCGACGAGGCCCGCCGCAAGTTAGTGAACAATTTTAAGGATCAGGGAATCGGCATCAGTGAAGAAGGGTATCTTATGGTCGATCTTTCTGTTCTATTCCGGAACATCGTCTCCCAATTCCGCTCCGCCATGAGGGCCAAAGTGGCGGCGTAATCTTCCGCTCAAAAATTCCTTTTCTTCCCCTTATTAATTTACTATAATACATATTAATTATTTATAATATTAAATATAGAGTTGGTTGCATTTTGCAACCAGCTTAAAGAAAGGATTGAATCTTGAGGTCACAAATTGTGACCTCAAAATGAGCTGAGAATGAAACAGCTAGTTCACCAGGGAGTGATCGAACAGAGAATTCTTTTGATCCGCGGCCAGAGGGTGATTTTGGATGTAGATCTGGCAAAAATCTATGGTGTGTCTACGAAACAACTCAATCAACAAATAAAGCGCAACAGGGGCAGGTTTCCCGAAGATTTTATGTTCCGTTTAACCGAGAGAGAACAAGAAGAGGTGGTCGCAATTTGCGGCCAACTGAAAACTTTGAGGTCACAAATTGTGACCTCAAAGAAAGGCCGTGGCGGACGTCGCTATCTGCCCTTTGCCTTTACCGAACACGGCGCCTTGATGGTGGCTAATATTCTGAATAGTCCCACAGCGGTTAAAGCGAGCATTCAAGTGGTTCGGGCTTTCGTCAAACTCAGAAAGTTCCTGGCATCTCACAAAAATTTGGCCCGCAAACTTTATGAACTTGAGAAAAAATATGACGGCAAATTCAAAGCGGTTTTCGAGGCGATTCATCGTCTGATGAATCCGGATGAAGAAGTGATTGAGCCCAGGCGCCGCAAGATCGGCTTTCATTCGGTTTAAAAAGTGGGAAAAAGGTAAGGGGCGTGCCTTTTCCGAGTGTCTGTTTAGCTGTCTGAAGTCCATTGATGCGTAATGTCGTCATTGCGAGGAGCGAAGCGACGAAGCAATCTCGGGTCTTTGGTGACACACCTGAGATTGCTTCGTCGCTTCGCTCCTCGCAATGACGACGTATGCAAAATGCTTCAAACCGC